>Ga0209542_10020260_pt1 | contig 10556 bp, 9 predicted proteins | sample RifCSPhighO2_01_FD_184028 | JGI IMG/M metagenome (GOLD analysis project Ga0209542, IMG submission 184028) | Soil microbial communities from Rifle, Colorado - Rifle CSP2_plank highO2_0.1 (SPAdes) (version 2) | ecosystem: Environmental > Terrestrial > Deep subsurface > Rock core/Sediment ...
AACCTGAAGATTTTGACGTTACGATTATTACCACTTACCCTGGAACACCATATTATGATTACGCAATTCCTCACGAAACCGAATCTGGTATTTGGGTTTATACCTTTGAAAAAACTGGCGATAAGTTATACAGCAAAGAAGTTGATTACAGAACCACTGCAGACTACTACAAAGGTAATCCTGAGGGCGGATATAAATCTTTTGTCTACACAGACCATCTTAGCCCGGAACAACTGGTGGAGCTAAGGGACTTTGTTGAAAAAGATGTAAGAGAAAAATTGAACATCCCATTCAACCCCTCGGCTGCCGCAATACGCTATGAACATTCCATGGGTCAAATGGGAAGACTACCTCCAAATATTTTGAGATCAACCCAGTAACGCATACCCATGTACGTTACTGGGTCAACAAATACTCCCGCTTAATTTAGCGGGTTTTTTTATTTTATAAATCCTGTAGTAGATTGTCCGATTGCGACAAAGTCGCCTTTAAAACTTCGGAAAATTCACTACGGGATAAACTTATTAAAAAAGTCGTAAAATTTGTTCGCCACAACTTTGTAATCAAAATTTTCTAATATATGTTGTCGTGCGTTACAACCAAGCTCCGCGCGTAAACGGTCGTCTTTAGCTAATTTAAGCATTGCCTCTTTAAGTTCTAAATAGTCATCCGGTTTTACCAACAAACCAGTCTTACCATCTATAATAACCTCGTCCACTGAACCTGAATTTGTTGATATGATGGCCTTTTCGGCAGAAGACGCTTCCATTAATAAATATCCCAACTGCTCTTCCCAGCCCTTATAAGACATGCTGGGGTAAACAAAAACATCGGTAATCGCAAAAACCTCTTTAAGCTCATCATGACTAAGCCATGGAACAATTGTAGTATATGATTCCAAATTATAACTTTTTATAAGCTCGCTAATGTGTTTTGAATACTCTTGATGACCACTACCCGCAATAAGAAGGTGTGCGTTTGGTATGTCCTTAATCACAATTTTAAAAGCTTCAACGATGTGATGAATTCCTTTTCTAAATTCTAGAGCACCCACAAAGGTAAACAATATTTTTCCGTTAAAATCTAACCCCCTAAACACCCCCTCCCCTTGTGTTGGTTTAAACAAGTCTGTATCTATTCCGGAAAATGGGATATTGGCGATAGGCTTATGGGTATATTTTTTAAAAATCTCCACAGCCTTTTTATTGCCACAAATAATCCCGTCAGAAAAAAATAGATTAAGTCTTATAATAATATTTTTAAAAAAAAGATTAACGCCGCCAAATTTAGCATCATAGGCAATATTCTCCCAAGTAAAAAGTAAGTGTTTAACCCCAAAAATCTTTGATACAATTGCCTGATAAAGAGTTGATAAAAGAACAGGTTCGGTTAGGGTAACAACTAGCCCTATGTTTTTAGATTTTTTATTTTTAATAAGAAAAGTAAAAAATCCCGGCATAAAACCTTTTAAAAGCCCCCCAACAAGAGGGTAATTGGAATGGTAAAAATAAGCCTTGGTGGTAAAAACATTTTTCCTCTTTGGGGCGTTATAAACAACTTGCCCTTTTTTAATTTTCCAAATCTCGGGCAACAAAACATAAACACTATCCTTGTCAGGATAATAGTTTAAGGTGTTAAGATAATTTTCCCTAATATAAGGATAGCCCGCAATTAAAACATTCATAATGATTTTATTAATTCAAATACGAAATTTATTAACCTTGGCAAAGAGTGGTTTTTGACCACACGGTCCCTCAAGTCAAGTCCTATTTTTTTTCTTTCATCTCCAGACATTGCAATTAGCGCCCTTAATGAGTTTGAGAGTTTTTCGTTACTTCCCACAGGATACATCAATTCATCCACATAGGGCCCCAATATCGCCTCTAAGGCCTTATTACACGTTAAAATGGGGATACCACAAGCCATAGCCTCAAGAACGGCCTTATCCAAACTTCCGGTGTGGCTCATGTTCACAAATATGTCTGCGGACTGTAAAAATTTAGGCAGTTCTTTGTTAATAATCGGACCAATCAAAAAAAATCTGTTAGCCAGCCCACTTTCTTTAATTTTTTCATTAACTTTAACCAAATAATTCTCGTCTTCCCCAGTAGCCGGCTGACCGGCAACCTCTACGCAAATATTTTCATTTGTCAGTAACTTTATCGCTTCAATCAATGTTTCATAATCTTTTGATGGGGATATTCTGCCCGCACTTACAATTTTTAGTCGTTGTTCGTTGTTCGTTGGTCGTTGGTCGTTGGTTGGCCTAAACAAATCTGTGTCTATGCCTTGTCCCACGATTCTAAGCTTGTTGGTATTTATCCTGTATCCTTCTTTAGTAGAAGTAAAAGCAATGTTTGTTAATTTGTCTGCAATTTTTAACATCAGGGGTGCGTGCCCATGAGCATACCAGAGTGATATTTTTTTACCTAAAATTTTCCACACTGGCCAACCCAAAAGTATATATCTAGGATTATTGTGAACAAAGACAGCATCGTAGTTTCTTTTTTCACTCAAAATGTACTTATAAAAATTCCAAATATAGGAAAACCTTGAAACTCCTTTTTCTTTTCCGAGAGATAAAACCTTAACATTATCGGGAAGAGAATATTCGCCTTTCATTAGGCAAATAACGGTAACTTTTTCAAATTTTTTAGAAAATTCGGCAATCCATTCAACAAAAAAACCGAGAACATCATAATTCCTATCGACTCTTTGTGTTATGATTAGCAAGTTTTTCACTTGCCAATACTACAACAAAAACGGCTTAAAATCAATAAAAAACACAACGGAAATCCCGTTGTGTTTTTGTTTAATAAATTTATGTTTTAGATTGAAATATTATAGTTCTTTCACGTATTGACCGAATACCCATCCCCAAACAACTCCTCCTTTTTTAATGTTGTACCAGCCACTACTATTTTTTGTCAAAAAATCATATTGTTCATCTGGCAATACCTGACCGATTATTTTAGCAGTCAAAGAACCACCATCTCTCACATTTACTTTAGGAGCCGAACCGACAATTTTTAACTTTTTCACAACAGAGACGGGCGCATTACTACCGGAGGTTGTTCTCGTATAGGCTGGGATTTGATTAACGGATGAATATGGGGCTCCCTGTTTATACCAGCCGAATTCTCTACTGTTAATACAGAAAACCTTTTTAAAGAAATCCGAATCGTCAGCAACGGCCTGTGCTCCTGATGTATTAACCCAGTGCAACATAGCTGTGTCTTCTCCTGTTGATTCTACTCCGTAAACCTTCTGGTCATTTGTTTCACAGTTCCTGAAAAGACCGGACGTAACAAGAGTATCTCTTACCGGAGCCACGGTAGTTTTAACCTTAGAAAATCCGCCAAGATGACCATAAAATCCAAATATTACAGGATTCAAGAACAACCTCTTGTATCCCCAAGCATTAACGATATAAACATCGGGGTCACTAGAACCGGTCGCGCTAATCACATCTCCTTCTTTTAAGCTTAGAGACGTTAAATTAGTAAATCCTCTTGATGCAGGAGTAGATCCTGTAACTACCGGGGAAGAAACGGGCGTAGAAGTCGGTGTTGGAGTAGGTTCCGGAGTAAATGTTGGCGTAGAAGTCGGTGTTGGGGTTGAGGTTGTAGTCGTAGACCCTCCGCCTCCACCACCACTGGAACCTCCAGTGCTTGTAGAACCACAAGTAGTTGAGCTAGGTGTTATTATTACTGTTATCGTAGTCGTCGTGGTTATAATAAGTGATGATTTGTCATCAGCACAAGTATGCACAAAACCGCCATCGTTGTTTAATAATTTTCGGCCGGCTGATTGAAGAGTAAAAGTTTGATCAGCAGAAATTGTAACTGTTATTGAGACGTTGCCATTAGTTACTACGGTATCTGCGTCTGAAGGTCCAACTATAGTAAAATCTCCTTCGGTAAGAGTTACGGTGGTATTTTGAGGAAAATACGCATCACCAACAGCTTTTGCCTGATTGACGCCTACTAGAAATACTCCGCCCATTAAAAAAGTGATGAGTAAAAATAGTGGAAATTTATTTTTTATTGATTGCATGTTTTAATTTATTTTTTTTGCTGGATGGCCTTAACAACTGGAGAATCGGTAGTTAGGTTTTCCCAGAATAAAACCTGATCTTGATTTATTATCATTCCATCCTTGGGACCATGGGGTTCACCAACACCAAGTTTGACAAGCTGGCCAGCGCCACCATCATTCACTTTTACATAATAAACATCGGACAGAATTAAATAGTCAGGGCTGATATTCTTAAGGCGCCCAAAGTATATCTGATCATTTGTTAAAAATACGGCTTGATATACGTTTGAGTCAATAAAGTCATTCTTATCATATCGGTCATATTTGAGAGAATTTATTAAAGGTAAAACAGTTAGAATACCTATTGCCACAGCCAGAACCGCAACACTTAACGATAAGATAATTGGAACATGTTTGTTGCTAATCATTCCACATTAATTACTTACAGCTAGTGGCGTTAACGGTAAATGTTGTGCCAAGAATACGTGCATACACTGCCCCTCCAGTTGTGTTTTTCATTTGCAAGCAAGTGCCTTGTGTTGTAGAAGAACCACCGAACAAAACACTAGTGGTGGCCGTACTAACAAATTCAGCAGTATACATATTAGCAGTGCCAGAGGCAGTAGCAGAACCAACAACAAGGTCACTGGTTATATTCAAATCACCAGTAAATGAGTGGGAGGCGGCCGTGTCAGAAACAAACCTGCCGGACATCTGGAAGTTGCTTGATACGGAAGCCTTGCCATCAAAGAAAACATTACCATCGGTCTCTAAGGCACCAGTTATCAAAACATCATTGGAGGCATCAACGTCTCCAGCGTGACCTGTGGTTCCAACTCCAAATCTTGAATAGGCCACAGAAGCTGCAGCACCAGCCACCTGGATTGTGCGTTGAGTAAAGAAGTATGCTGCCGATGCCGTACCTTGAACTTCAAATTTTGTTATTGGCGATTTACCAACACCGACGCTGCCATCAAAGAAGGCATTACCATCAACTTCAAACTTGCCGTTAACCAAAACGTCATCAACGGCTGACAGGCCACGAGAAGTGGCAGTAGATCCAAATCGGTTATATGCTACAGATGCCACTATTCCGCCTCCGGCTTGAATTGTGTTGCCAGTAAAGAAATATGACGCAGAAGCAGTACCTTGTACTTCAAAGGTTGTTGCGGGTGCGTCGTTACCAACACCAACCCTAATATTGCTAGTATCGACTTGGAGAACAGTAAGCGTGCCGGCAGCATTTTGGAATCTTGCTGCGGTAGCTGAACCCACAGTCTGAGTAAAAGTACCTGTGGTACTCATGTTGGTTCCTATTGTACTTGCGGCATTAGCCATTCCGGTTAATACCAAAGAGAGAACGACCAGAAGAGAAACGATGTATTTTTTATTCATAATGCTAATTATAAATTAAGACATTTACATCAGCAATAGAAAAATTGTGGATAACTCTAACCGAGAATTTCTTTCAATTTATCAGCATAGTTTTTTATCGCTTTTTTCTTTTCAAATTGTTTAACAATTTCTAAACCATTGAAACTGTACTTCCCACACCTCTCAAGGTTTAATAACTCCTGGGCCTTCTGAGCTATGTCTTCGGGTCTCCAATCGATAATCTCGCCCCCAGAGGCCACCTGCCTGCCGACAAACAAGTTTTTGTTGAGTAAATCAGGCACTATTCCGACTGGGGTGGCTAAAACCGGCACTCCGCAAGCCATAGCCTCAATAACAACCCTCGGCCCTCCCTCATTATAAGATGGCATAATTAATATTTTGGATCTGTTTATGAGTTCGGCTATTTCTTGAGAACTTTTAGCCCATCCGTGAAAAATAACATAGTTTTCCAACTTTAAACTTCTAACTTTAAACTTTAAACTTGCTGAAAGTGGCCCTTCGCCAACAACTAGACATTTAACTGTAAACTGTAAACTGTAAACTGTAAACTGTATTGCTTTTAGCAATAGGTCTATTCCCTTGTTGGATTCCAGGCGGCCGACAAATATCAGGTCATATTCTTTAGGCAAGCCCATCGGCTTAAAAATATCCAAATCTATATACATAGACGATATGTAAACAACTTTCTTTTCAGGCACTCCTGCTTTTATCAAAAACTCTGGCGTTTGTTTTTTATTTACAACCCTGACCGCTATTGCCGTTGAAGCATCAAATTTTATAAACCATTTCATTAAATTCCGATATATACCGTCCTTTAAGTTTGCCGCTTTGGGATATCCTGGAATATGATGAATTTCTAAAACATAAGGAATCTTAGTAAGAACAGAAATAATCCACGATCCAATACCATTATAAAAAGGTGGAAATTCCTGAACAGTCATCAAGTCAAATTTAATTGTCCTATGAAGTTTTAATATTTTGTAAATAAAAAATATGGGATGCAGTATCAAAGGCCATGGTGAAATATGAACAAAAACATTCCCGAATAAATTTATGGTTTGAGATTTATAATTTTGAGATTGTTTAGGATTTAGAGTTTCGAGTTTAGAGTTTCCAGAATTTATATTATTTATTCTGGGACAAATAATATCAATTCTGGTCCAGTATTTATGGAATTCTTCAAGGGTATTATAAAATGCCCCCTTCTTACTGGAAGCCAAATCGACAGCGCTACCCAGTCCTGTTATCATCAAAAGTTTTGCCATATCAGATTGTTAGTATCTTTACGGTTTCTTCTAACATTTTTTCAGAACTGAAACTTTCCACTGTCTTTTTGCCCTCTTTCTTAAACTCTCCTTGCAATTCTGGATTTTGCCAAAGAGACTTAATGGCTTCCACAAAATTAAATTCGTCCTGATATTTGACCATAAAACCATTTTCTCCTTGCCTTATAATTTCTTTGTTTCCTCCTACAGCCGTCGTAATTACAGGCAAACCAGATGTCATCGCTTCCAATATCTGATGAGAAAAACCTTCATACCCGGAATTTAAAACAAACATTTCGGCAGCAGCCATATAGGTTGCCAATTCTTCCTGTGACTTTCTGCCAACCAAATAAACCTTTCTTTCCAAGCCAAGGTTTTTAACCATTGCTTCCAGCGTTTTTTGGTCTGGCCCATCTCCAACTATTACCAGACGAAAAAGCTGGCTTATTTCCGAAAGGCGGGGCATGATTTTGATCAACATACGAAAACCTTTCCAAGGCACCAGGCGTCCGGCAGATAGTATAATGTCTCCATAAATTCCTATTTTTTTCTTTGCCTCTTCTTGACTGACGTCTGTCCCCTTGAAGTCAACTCCATTATAAATAATTTTTATTTTATCGCTTGGTATGCCCCAGCCCCCGACAATGCCAGCTAAATATTTAGAAGGTACAATGATCTCATCGGCACTTTTGCAAGCCCAGACTTGGACCTTATGCAAAAACCCAATCCAGCCCACTTTTTTAGATTTTTGAAAATCTTCTATAAGTAACCCAGTTTTGTTTTTTTCTACCGCCACTTGCCAAGCATAATCGCCAGCTATTCGAAGATAAAACTTCTTTTTAACCCCGCCTTTGCTGGCAAGGGCGGGGTTAAAAAACCTTGCCCCAGCTAAAGACGAAATTGATCCGTTTAAAGTGCTCAAAGAATATATAATGTCGCTATTTTTGCAGGCGAAGAAAACCTTTAGACCGTAAAAGGCATGTTTAAAAAACCAAAAGTTTTTCTTCCAAACCCTCTTTATGGTAAATGAATAATTTTTATCTTGATCATATCTCCTTACTGATGAGTATGTAATAATTTTAACTTCATAATCTTTCGACAACCATTGAGCTAAAATTCTTGCATATGAAGCCGGCCCGCCTATATCGGGAGGGTAAATGCCTGTTACAATTAAAATTCTTTTCTTTAAAATGTTTTTCATTATTTTTTAGTAAAAACATTAAACTTTATCACATGCCAAATTGCGGCCAATCCGTCCCTCCATGTCAGCTTTTTACCTTCATGATATGTTCTGCCTTTATATGAGATGCCCACCTCGTAAATCCTAAATTTATGCTTTGCGACTTGAGCGGTGATTTCTGGTTCAATTCCAAAACGTTTTGCTGTCAAACATGGCAGAATTTCTTTTATCACCTTACCCGTAAACGCTTTGGCTCCAGTTTCCATATCTGATAAATTCAATCCTGTAAAAACATTTGAAAGAAAAGTTATGGCTTTGTTGGCCACATAGTGAGAAAAATATAAAATTCTGCGTGGAAAGGGGGTCACGAAGCGAGAACCATAAACCACATCAGCATCTCCATCCAGAATGGGTTTAAGAAGGACCACATAGTCCCGTGGATCATATTCCAAATCCGCATCCTGTATTATAACCACATCTCCGGTAGCTTGGCTAAATCCCTTTCTTATAGCCGACCCCTTACCGGAATTTCTATCCATAAAAATTACTTTGTGCTTGTCTTTGTAGTTGTTCAATATTTCCCTAGATTTGTCCTTGGAGCCATCATCAACTAAAATGATCTCTTTTCCAATTTGTAGAGGAGCATCCTCCACAGCACTGATTAATTTCAGCAAAGTTCTTTCTTCGTTATAAATAGGAATGACAATGCTTAATTTTAGTTTTAAGTTAGTTGTATCCATGGTATTTTCTGGAGTATATTTCTCCAAATTTTCCGGCTATAATATTCCAATCATATTTTTGAACCACTAATGCTCTGGCGTTATTAATAATTTTTTCTCTTAACTGTTCGTCATTCAATATTCTGATTATCTTATCGGCTATATCTTTAGGGTCAGAAACCTTACAAAAAAGACCAGTTTCGCCATCTTTGAGAAAGTCAGGAATTCCACCTACCGAAGTGCCAACAATCGGCAGTCCCGCTGCCATAGCTTCCAGAAATGCCGTACCCAAGCCCTCCGAAAGGGACGGGCGAACAAAAACATCTGCCATAGATAAATATTTTGGCAACAATTCGTTTGAAATTTCACCTAAAAATTCAACATTATTTTCCAGTTTTAAACTTTGTACTTTTAATTTTAAGCTTTTTATCAATGGACCGTCTCCTATTATCATCAGTTTGGCATCTGGAATTTCATTTCTAAGAATATCCACTGCTTCTATCAAATCACCGATGCCATTTTTTTTAACCAATCTTGATACTGTTATAATGGTATTCCCTTTCTTGTCTTTAACTGGAAACTGGAAACTGGAAACTGGAAACTGCTCCAAATCTACTCCGTTCGGAATTATTGATATTGGTATTTTGGGGTTTTGAGACTTAACATATTGCGCAAGATAACTGCTAATTACTGTAACCGCATCTGTTTTTCTAAAAATAAGATATCTGAAAAATCTCATCAACCAAGACTGACTATTTAAAACCTTTCCCTCCTGCAAGGTAACCACAAACGGGATATCGGGATATTTCCATTTTAATAGCCAACCACCTCCTGCCGCTTGCGAAGCTTGATAGGCATGTATTACATTATATGGGCCATACTTACGCAGTAATCGACATGCTTTAAAAAAAACAGCTACCGGGAAAAAATTCTTGGGTAACAAAAAGGAAGAAAGACTAATAGAACTACCGACACGATACACATTTACATCTCCCATTTTTTCATATTCCGGAATATTTTTTGAAGGACGAGAAGTAATTAAATCAAAACAAACTCCAGGCAATCTGTCTGTTGTGTTTTTTATAGCAAGCTCGGAACCACCCACTTGGGGCAAATATGCCGTAGTGAGTATCAAAATCCTTGATGTTTTAGGCATTTTCTGTTAATTTTGTCATAAAATACCTATGGAATCAAGCATAAACAACGCCTATATAAATACGAACGGAAACCTCAAAAAAAGAATCCTATTCGTAATCACACAGTCAGAATTGGGTGGAGCCCAAAGATTCTTGTCTAATCTCACTTCTCACCTCAATAGAGATACCTATGAGCTCCTGGTTGCCGTAGGTTCGACAGGAAACGGTGATTTTTTGAGAGTTCTTAAGGCCGGAGGCATACCCTGCCAAACACTTAAGTTTTTAAAGCGCGAACCGACACCAAGGGACATCTGGGCTATTTTTGAAATTCGTAGCTTAATAAAAAACTATCACCCCGACATTTTGTTTTTAAACAGCTCCAAAGCCGGATTCATTGGTTCTTTAGCATCCGTGTTTCCCACAAAAATAAATGCAATGAAGGTTATTTACAGAATTGGCGGGTGGTCATTCAACGACCCATTGCCGAAATGGAAAAAATGGCTTTGGATATTTTTAGAATGGTTCAGCGCGAAGTGGAAAGATATCATAATCTTGAACAATCAGCGCGACTTTGATCAGACTAAGAAACTTAGAATAAAACCCCGGAGAGAGGTCGTTCTGGTCCATAACGGCATTGAAGTTTATAAATTAAACTTTATTCAACCAGAAGAAGCCCGAACAATATTGCTTGAGAAAGCCGCAAAATATTCAGGCCCGCGCTTAGCCAGAGGCTTCGGCGAGGCGAGCAGAAACATTAAAGCAAAAAATATCATAGGCACAATCGCCAATTTTTATCCAACCAAGGGATTGGAATATTTTATTC
>Ga0209542_10020261_pt1 | contig 10556 bp, 7 predicted proteins | sample RifCSPhighO2_01_FD_184028 | JGI IMG/M metagenome (GOLD analysis project Ga0209542, IMG submission 184028) | Soil microbial communities from Rifle, Colorado - Rifle CSP2_plank highO2_0.1 (SPAdes) (version 2) | ecosystem: Environmental > Terrestrial > Deep subsurface > Rock core/Sediment ...
ACCGAATTCTACAAGTTCTTCAATCAGCATCTTGGAGAAGATTACATCAGATTTTATGCATATAATGCGCTCATAGGTGATGCTCATGTCTCTGAAGTCGCAAACCATAAGCTTTATCTTGATCCTGAAAAGAAGATATTTGAACCTGTTGTTTGGGACCAAATAACCTTTTCAGACGCAAATTCCGCTCTTGACCCAGACCATAATTCACTCTTTAATAAGACTTCGCGCATACCGGAATATATGCATACAAAAAACCTTTATCTTAAACGATTTATGGAAGAATTGCCCGAGAATTTAATCATTGATTATATTGACAACACGACAAAGAACATAGAATATGAAATAACACATGACAAATACAAAGATTCCCCCTTCCCCCCTTGGACATTGTCAAACTCTGAATGGAGAGAGTCAGTGCAAGAATTAAAAGAATCTGTGAGAGCAAGATACGCGTTTATCAGAAAAAAGCTTAATACCACTTTTATCAATATGTCGATTGCAGGAAATAAGGTTTTATTTGATGTTGATGGAGTAAGTACTGCTGAGACAGCCCCCATATTCACATTTGATGGGAATGATTGCCCAAGAGCGTATAAAGATCTTAATTTTGATCTTGCAGCAGAAGATGAAGAGATGATTCCTGCAAAGTGCAACAGCAACAAGATTTATCTTAATACTCAGGTCTTATATCCTGGAAAGAATGGCCCATTGAGATATGTTTATATTATTGAGAACCCCCACCAGATACTTGATGTCTCAATCCAAGCGCATAACTCAATAACTGAAGCTAAGGTATATCCAACCATAAACTTTGTGAATTCGACATTAGAACTACCGCAAATCCCGAAGACAGAATCCATCCACCCATGGATACTGCAGAACCTATCAGAGACACAGAAAAATAAGGGATAATAATATCATAGAGGTAATAATATCAAGAAAATGACCCCAAAAAGCCAGAATCCAAGGAGTATTGCGATGATTATAGAGGGTATTCTAATGATATTGTTAGGCATATTTATCATAAAAGTGTCTTTCCTTGAGAGCATATCGGCGATTTCACCAGATTATAAGATAACTTCCGTAGACCTTATTGTGGCTATATTTTTCCTACGGGTCATTTTCTTAATTGCAGGGACATTATTCTTATTTTATCCATTTATATCAAAAAGAGGTAGAAACATCTCTTTGCCTTCATTCTTAAAGGGTGATAAGGAGACCAATACTCGAAAGACACAGCTACCCCCAATACGATACGTCATCTTTTTAGCGTTTATTCTCTTGATTTACTTGAGCGTCATATTCTTCGGCCATTTCCATTATATAAGCGCCCAAAGACAGATGCACGACCAAAGCAAGACTGCACTGGTATCAGATACCATGAAGACTTTCCAGTATTTCTATAAACTAATTACAACAACTCCGTTTATCACAAAACCGAGTCATGATAAGATAGATCTGCCAGTATACAAAATATATATGGAAAAAGACCTGCTCGATGAACTCAATTCAGACCTTCCAGACTCAGGTGATAATTATGTTGATGGAAGCATAACAATCAACAATGAGACTTATAAAAGCAAACTTCGTTACAGAGGAGATACATTTTATCACTGGTATTTTGAGAAAAAGTCATGGAGAGTGAAGCTTAAAGGAGAACAGCTGCTCAACAAATCAAATATGTTCAACTTACTGAACCCAAAGCTGGACTCGCACATCCAGGAGATGCTTGCATATCATATCGCAGAAAAAGCCGGACTTATGGTGCCAAGAAACTTTCCTGCGGCAGTTTTCCTGAACGATGAGTATATGGGCATTTATTACTATTCCGACCAGATTGATGAGTCTTTTTTGAGAGCGATAGATAAAGTGCCTGGAGACATTTATTATGGGGAAATGTATGGTGTAAAAAGCAAGACCGGAACACTCTTTGACAGTACAGATAACTGGGATATAATGGCAACTGCGGATAACAATGAAACGCGGGCTCTTCAGAATATCGGTTTTTTCTTGAGTATGATCAACAAGTCAAATGAAGATTTCTACCCATTATTCAACCGGTATCTTGGCGATGAATACCTAAGATTCTATGCCTTGAATCTGCTGCTTGATGAGTTCAGGGTAGATAATTACCATAACCACAAGATTTATCTTGACCCCACAAGCGGCATTTTCAAGCCGATAGTATGGGATCTTATGCCGTTCATGAACCGAAGTCTTGAACTTAACAATGATGATTCAAACCTGCTTTTTTCAAAAATTAATCGTATACCCCAATTAGTTGAAAGAAGAAACAAGATGATCAAAGAGATTATAGACAATATTCCCGAAACGAGCATTCTTGATTATATAGACAACTACTCAAACATGATAGATTATGAGATGAGACATGACAAATTTAAGGATGCTTATGACGCGCCATGGATATTGAGCTATGACGACTGGAAAGCTTCACTTGATCAACTGAAGATTGATGTGCATAACAGATACTCTTTCTTGAAAGAACGGCTTGACGATGTCACGGTTGCACTTAACATCATCAATGACAACACATTCATATTTGATGTGAAAGGTGAAAGCGGAATTATTGTCAGCAATATCCTGATTGAGGATGACTCCAGACCATTATGTTATTCACTGTATAAAGATATGGACCTTGATGGCAGAGCGCAAGAATCTGAGAAGATAGTTCAAAACTGCAGTTATTCAATAGATTTCTACTCTGAAAAGATTTATCCTGGCAAGAATGATACTTTGAGATACAGATACATATTAAAGACAATAGGGAATGTATCTGCTGATGAAATAATCGGAGTATCTATCCATAACTCTGTTACAGGCAAGAAAATCAGCCCGATAATCAATATCCTGGATTCTGAAGAACAACTTCAAGAGAGTTCTTCACGATCATCCATACATTCTTGGCTTCTGTATAAGAGATTACCGAAGAAAACAGTTCTTGAGGGAGAAGTATCACTTAATGACTACCTAATCATCGAAAAAGATGATATGCTTGTGATAAAACCAGGAACAACTATAAGATTCGCTCCTGGAGCCTCAATAATCTCATACGGCAAGATAATTGCAGAAGGGACAAAGGAACTTCCAATAAATTTCATCTCCCAAGAAAAAGGTGAACCTTGGGGCGCTATCGTATTGCAAGGCGAAGGAACAGATGGAAGTTATTTCAAATACTGCAATTTTGAAGAAGGAAGTGGCGCAAAATACGAGCTTGTGCATTATACAGGCATGCTTTCAGCATACAATTCTGACATCAAGGTTGATAACTGCAGATTTGACAGCAATAGGGTTGAGGATGACACTTACAATAGCAAATATTCCAATAGCACTATAACTAATTCTGAATTCACAAATACGTTAAGTGATGCCATAGATTTTGATATCTCCACAGGAATCATAGAAAACACTAAATTCTATGATATTGGAGGCGACGCGATAGACATTATGGCATCAACACCTCTGATAAAAAACAATTTTATTGAGAATGCGGAAGATAAAGGAATTTCGATAGGCGAGCAAAGCAACCCAATAATCCTCAATAACACAATAATATCCTCAAATACAGGCATGGCAATAAAAGACCTCTCCAATCCATTAATCATAAATAATACTTTAAGGAATAATGAAGTTGGCATTGCGGCTTACGAGAAGAACTGGAGATACGGAAGTGGAGGCAGAGGATACCTAATAAACAATGATATCTGTATGAATACGCGGCCGATACTGCTGCAGAACCTCTCTTTAATCAACATAGAACATAACGGACGTAAGTTAGAATGTACCATTGATGAATGTGATATTGATTGCGGCACTGACAGTATTCATTGAGTCTTATTATACAGACAAAAGGCAACAAGTATAGAATATCGGGTGTGAATTGAAATCTTACTACAATAACAGGCATGAAGAGAAATATGTCCTCGATTTTGTGACTTATTTCAAGATATTGAAAGAGCTGAAAGTTCTCTTCAAGGGAGACTCTTATGGGGACAAGACAGGGAAATATAAAGTTATAAGCCTGTACTATGACACCACAAATCTTGATTTCTTCTGGGAAAAGGTTGATGGTGAAGAGATACGATCAAAACTGCGTTTAAGAACTTATGTTCCGAATAGTCCTGATAAAGCAAAGAATTCCAAGAAGAACCCATTATTCCTAGAGATAAAGAAGAAGAAAAATTGCAATGTCTTCAAGAAAAGAATAAATATTGATATAGATTTTGCAGAAAAATTCATCAATAATCCATTCTTTGACACAAAATTTATAAATAGCCTCTCAGAGAATGATAAAAAGGCTTTAGGGGAGATTGCCTACCTAAAGAGCAAACTTGCTCTCAGACCTATGCTTTTGGTCTATTATGATAGGCAGGCATTTGTCAGCAAAGATAATCTTAATGTGAGAGTAACATTTGATACAAATATAAGATACAGGGAGAAGGATCTCTCATTAAGGACAAGACCATCAGACAAACACATCCTGCATCCAAGCCTTGCAGTGATGGAAATAAAATATAGCAATTATCTGCCATTAGCGATTGTGCAGATCTTACAAAAGTATAAATGTGAGTCCCATCCATTTTCAAAATATTGTAACGGAATAAACAATCTTGTGTGCGAAAAACCGGTTTTAGGTGAAATTTATGGTGTGGTTTATTGATCAGCTTGAGCTTATAGGAAGTCCAACAAATATCTTCAATACAGTCGACATAATGACTGTGCTTATACTGAGCACATTGTTATGCTTTATCGCAGCAATAACTTATAAATATACCCATGATGGGATATCTTACTCGCCTTCTTTTGTCCAGACTACAGTTATGTTTGGTGTGCTTGTTTCTACAATAATGCTGATAATAGGAAGCAATATAGCGAGAGCTTTCACGCTAGTAGGAGCATTATCCATCATCAGATTTAGAAATGCCATAAAGAGCACACGTGATGTAGGATTCATCTTCTTCATGATGACGATAGGAATGGCTGTAGGAACACGTTTTTACAGCCTTGCAATAATCTTGACGATATTCATGTGCATCCTAATAATCGGGATGGTATGGTTTAATTTCGGGTCCAAGAAAGACCATGATGAGGTTTTAAAGATAGTGGCGCCTTCAAAGGTAGATGCTGAAAAGGCTTTTGATAGGGTATTCAAGAAATACCTTAAATTCTGGGATCTCATCAATGTTGAAGACCTTGATAATTCAGGCCTTAATGAGCATGTATATATGATCAGATTCAAGAGACTTGAAGACAAATCCGAGTTTGTCAGAGAGATAAAACAGCTTAATTCAAAGAATAGGGTCTCGATATTCGGGACAGAGCATCTTATTTATTAATAACGAAAATCCGCCACTCGGGGCTATCTTCGGGCTAAATGTCGGAAATCGCTTTGCGGATTTCCGAGCATGCTCGAAAACCGCAGTTTTCGACATTTCCGACATTGCGCCATAAATGGTGGGTATCATACCCAGCGCAATCTTTAATAATATTTATCTCGAACTTCATTCTTTATATTTTTATAACAATTCTTTGTAGACTTTAACTGTCTGTTCAGCGCATTTTTTCCAGCTAAACTTTTTGGACCGATCTAACCCTCGCTTGACCATTCTCTCTCTGAGTCTTGAGTCCATCATCACAGAGCATATCTTCTCAGAGAGATCCTCCGCATCATACCCATCGAAATATATTGCTGCATCTCCCGCAACTTCAGGCAAACTTGTCTTGTCTGAGCATATGACTGGACAACCGCACGCCATAGCCTCAAGCACAGGAAGGCCAAAGCCTTCATATAATGAAGGAAAGACAAAAACCCCTGCTCGAGAATATTCTTTTACCATATCAGGGATATATCCTTTGATATATACCTTATCTTCAAGATTAAACTGTCTTATCAAGCTATTTACGGCATCATTAGAATACAGATATCTCCCCCCCAACACAAGTTTAGTCTGAGGCATCTTTTTTAAGACAAGATTAAATGCTTTTAACAATGTCTTCAGGTTTTTATGCGCTAGATCTGAACCGAGATATAAGATTGAATGATTAATCTTCCTATTGATTTTTGCATTAAGTCTGAAATTCGAAGCCTCATAAATGACATTTATCCTATTATTAAATCCAATCACGTTCATTATATCTTTTCGTGTATGCTCAGAGACCGCAATGATTACATCAGCGCGGTTCAATCCTTTTTTCAACATCCATGCCCATAAAAGATGCGTGATTTTCTTTCGGAAAGTGTTTAAATTACATACATCACTGAAATTTATTATCTCTATAACGTCATGCACGGTCACAACTGCCTTATAATTCCTAAAAGGGGAGAAGAATAAGACTGCTGCAGACCTCTGGTCTGTGAAATGCACAATCTTTGTATTGACTCTTGAAGACAAAGATACCGGATAATTACCAAAAAGCTTTTTTGTACTAGAAAGTTGGACATTCACTCCACTGCGAATTAGATTGCTGATAAGAGAACGATTATATGTATCAAGTCCGCATCCTTCAGGTAATTCATCAGACACTATTGTCACATCAAGTTTACCTGACTTCTTCATTCTATCACACCGACAACAGTATTATGAAACGATAAGGTGTTGATCAATGGAATTCTTGCGATTATTCTGTCAATCTTTAATGTAATCAGTCTAAATCTTGGACTGATTGGTACGCTCAGGTTAAATAATCTTTTCATGAAATCGGGCAAATAATACATAATCCCAGTTAGATACCACACCCGCTGAGTATTTTTGACAGTAAGTCCGCAACTTCTAAAATAGGCTTTCAATGCGCGCATTGAGAATCCTTTAGTTTCCTCATCACCTATCGAAAAAGAATCTCTTGAGGAATTGATCCTTCTTATCCTCAACAGTTTCGCTATAGGTCTAACAATGTAATAGAACCAGGAATTAGGTTCTACAGCGACAATGACAAACCCCCCCTTTCTGACACATCTTTTCATCTCAGCAATACCTTTCGCAGGGTCTGGCAGATGATGCAATGCTGCAGTCAAGAAGACTATATCGAAAGAGCCGTCAGCAAAAGGAAGATTCTCTGCGTCACAGACAAAGAAGTTTCCTGAAGTGTTCTTAATCCTTTTTTCTGAATAGTTCATTGCCGCAGCAAGACCGCTCACAGAAATATCTGTAACAGTAGTGTTTCTGAAGCCTTTCTTGTTAAGAATAAGGCTATATTGGCCGTTTCCTGCCCCAATCTCCAATATTCTCGCATTCTTAGGAAACTCATCAAAAAACTTCATGAAATCAAGAAGCCCGAAAGTATTCTTATCCCAGTCTGATTCTACGAAAGAATATTGTGCTTTAACATTGAATTCTTTCTCAAAAAAATCACGTTCTATAGATTTGAACTTTGACAGCCCTTTCCCTGAGAGTAGTGGTATCCCCTGAATCGTCCTGAATCTTGCTCTGCAGCCTGAACAGGATAATGCGTGGCTATCCTTCAAAAGAGGGTTATGACAGTCAGGGCATATCAATACCTTAACTATTGCATTAACTATCATTAAAGCGCCCCAGGTTTATTATCATAAACCTTCCTGTAGAGCGCAAGCGTCTGCTTCGCAGTCCTCTTCCAGTTGAATCTCCTTGCCTGTATATAACCTTTACTTATCAAAGACTCACGCATCTTATCATTATAGAGTATCTTCTCCATAGCTAAAACGATGGAATCAACACTATCTGGATTCACAAGCAGCGCAGCATCTCCTGCAACCTCAGGCATGCTCGACACATTAGATGTTATGACAGGGCAGCCGCAGGCCATGGCTTCAAGAATGGGCAGCCCGAATCCTTCATAAAGGCTGGGGAACAGCAAGAGCTTTGCCCTGCTGTAAAGGAACGGCAGGTCTTTGTCATCTACATAACCTGTGAATATAATCTCTCTCTCGATATTGAAATCATTTATCACGCTGAATATCTGGTCATAAAGCCATGCTTTCTTCCCTATGATCACCAGCTTATCATTAAGCCCTTTCTTCTTGAGCTCATTGAATGCCTTGATGATATTGACTACGTTCTTGCGCGGCAAGAGCGAGCCTATTGACAGGATATAATCTTTTGGAAGCCCGTATTTTCTGAGTATATCCTCATTGCGCTCAGACCGCAAAGGCTTGATGAATGAATCGTCAATGCCCAGATAGATGACCTCGATCTTTGAAGGATTGACATTGAAGAAACGGATTATGTCTCCTTTTGTGGATAAAGAATCCGCGATTATCCTGTCGGAATTGAGTATCGACACAGGGAGGAATATCTTGAAGAAAAGCTTGTTGAAGAAAGTGAAGCTTTCAGGATAAAGGAACCAGGAAAGGTCATGGATAGTTATGACATATTTGCAGTTCTTCGGTTTGATCAAAGGAACCACGAAAGATGGCCCGTGGAATATATCCAATTTTTTCTTGCGGATCTCGAAATAGAGAAACAACTCTTCCCAGAGAATCCTTAGCATGACCCTTTTTGTCGGGAATCTTGAGACATAAGGGATTATATTGTCAGCGAACCTGAGATTCGGAAGCCTCTCGTGCTTATTGAAGAACAGCATAAATTTATCTTTAGAATCCATCCTTCCAAGATTACGGATGAGTTCTGAAGTGTATCTTTCAATGCCGGTCATCTGCCTCTGAAGGTAGCGCGCGTTAATGCCTATTCGGAGGAATCCTTTCCTGAAAGGCTCTATCTCCTCAAGCCTGAACGAGGGTATTGTCAGCGAGAACAGCGCTTTCCAGAAAGACTTTAAGCGAGCAAAATCCTTATGGAGGATATTCCAGGCAGAGAACACGCAGACATAATAAACGAAAAAATACGGAAAGAACAATGCCTTCTGCATCAGTGTGCCGTTCTTCAGGACGAACTTGACCCTGTTGCGGGTCGAGAGATATATCGCGAGAGTGCTCTTGTATCCTCCTGTTGATGAAGAGACCTTATGCCATATCCTCGCTCCAGGACAGTACCATATCGAGAATCCAGCTTTCTCTGCCCTGAAGCAATAATCCTGATCTTCATAATAAGCGAAATACGCGTCATCAAAGAAACCTATCTTACGAAGAACTGGCGCGCTTATGAACATCGCTGAACCGGTAGCGAAACTTACCTTGTAAGGAGAATCTTTAGCGCGCGCTTCAGGAGTCTCTATCTTGCCATACGCCAGAGGGTAATTACGCGACCTGACAATATCTATTATCCCCCCTTTAGACTCTATATGGTCTTTTTTGTAATAATTATAGATCTTAGGGGAGATTATCCCGAGATTCTTGTCATCATTAGATTCTGCAAATGAGACAAGAGCCTTCAATGAGTTTTTATCCACGACAGTGTCATTGTTCAGCACAAAGACATACTGGAAGCCATTGACCAGAGCGTACTGGAAGCCGACATTGTTCGCTCCTGTGAACCCTAGATTCTTCTTGTTCTGGATGAAATGCGCTTTCTGCCCGAATTCTTCCTTCAATCGCTGCAGGGAATCGTCAGTGGAAGCGTTATCAACAACAATAATAAGGTAATTGGAATAATCGAGATTCAGCAACGACTTGATGCACTCAGAAGTATCTTTATAGCCGTTCCAATTGATGAGGATAATCAATATTGAAGGATCATTTATTGCCATTCTTTACCCCTATAACGAACATATTAGAGCCTGTCCTAAATAAGTTCATCAGAAATCTGAAAGGCTCATGAATAGCATGCCCAATAATCTTCTTAGGGAGTGTTGAGAATTCTCTTCTTGGCTGTTCTATGATGATATCAATGACTTTAAAATTGTTATTTTCTAAGAGTCTCTTTATAGTTGAAGGGCTAAACTGCCATATGTGCATGCTTGGAACCAATGACACCCATCTCTTTCTGAGAATCTTAAACTCAATAGAGCCTGCATTCGGAAGCCCAAGAAGGATGATGCCATCGTTCTTCAGCATATGACCCATCTTTTTCAGGAATAAATTCGGGTTATCAACATGTTCAATCACGTGATTTGCAGTCACAACATCGCATTTCTTCTTAATCTTGTATTTTAAGAAATCCCCATAAGACATATTTACTCCTGATATTCTTTTTGCATTATGAACTCCGGATCCTGACGCTTCAATCCCATTGACATCCCATCCTTTTCTTTTCATAATCCCCATAAGTATGCCAATCCCTCCCCCAATATCAAACAAAGAACCTTTTTGTTTATATCTTAATATAATATCGGCTATTATATTCTGATAATAATGGAATAAACTAAGATTCTTCACATAATAGTTCATATCAAACTTATCATAATCTACCTTCTTGAAGTTTTTGAAATAAAGCAGGTTACACACGCCACATCTGACTAACTCCTGACCATCAATGTCAAAGAGTTTATGATATAGAGAGGCATTCCCGCATATACAACAGTTGATTACAGCCATAGCAATACCTTAATTGTACCCGGTAATATCCTTATACTTTATCCGGTTATAAAGATTCTTAAACACGCTCTTAGGCCTTCTGAACAATAATTTAAACGCATAGATTGCTTGCTTTCTGATATAAAGCTTT
>Ga0209542_10020262_pt1 | contig 10556 bp, 14 predicted proteins | sample RifCSPhighO2_01_FD_184028 | JGI IMG/M metagenome (GOLD analysis project Ga0209542, IMG submission 184028) | Soil microbial communities from Rifle, Colorado - Rifle CSP2_plank highO2_0.1 (SPAdes) (version 2) | ecosystem: Environmental > Terrestrial > Deep subsurface > Rock core/Sediment ...
CGACAATCGGTTTATCAATCATATCTTCATATTACCGCACAAAACGCACGTATATGCCGGAAGGGATAACGCGCTCTGAAGCTGATTCTTTAATATGAAGTTCGCCAACTTCGCCATTGACCTCTCCAAAAACACTTTCAACAGCTTGTGCGAATGACTGTGGCGCATAGCCGGCGGAGTAGCCGTTTAATAAAAAGAATGAGCCGGACTTTTCTGACAGAAGTTCTTTGAGTGCTATAAGAAGAGTTTGGAAATCTTCTTCAATCTTCCAGACTTCGCCCTTTGCTCCGCGACCGAAGGCTGGCGGGTCAAGAATTATGCCGTCATACTTCGCTCCTCTGCGCGCTTCGCGCTTCACGAAGGTGAGTGAGTCGTCCAGCATCCAGCGAATCTTGTCTTCGCCAATTTTCGAGAGTCGCGCGTTTTCGTGCGCCCAGTCCAGAGACTGTTTAGAAGCATCTACGTGCGTGACGAACGCACCTTTTCGAGCTACGGCGATTGTTGCGCCCCCCGTATAACCAAAGAGATTCAAGACTTTCATTTCCGGACGTGTCGCCGCCGCGACCCATTCCCAGTTTGGAGCCTGTTCGGGGAAGATTCCTGTATGTTTAAAACCAGTGAGGCGCGCGATAAGAGGGAGGCCGGTCCGTACGACAACCCATGATTCTGGAACCTCTTTATGTATTTGCCACAAGCCTTTCTTATCTTTAAACGCGAACGTTGCGTGTGCAGTTTCCCATAGCTCAGGTCGCAGCTTTTCCCACAATGCCTGCGTCTCAGGCCGCGCGAGGATAATCTCGCCATAGCGCTCCAATTTCATATTGTCTCCAGAGTCTAGAAGTTCGTAGTCGCCACACGACGTTGCAATTAGGTCGTGGTCTTTCATAGCGCCTCCGGGTGTTTGCGCGACCATTCGTAGAAAACAACTGCGGCAGAGACGGCAGCGTTAAGGGACTCCGTCCGCGCATGCATAGGAATTTTTAACGTCACATCGCATGCTGTAAGAGTTTTTTCTCTAATGCCCGCACCCTCATTACCTATAACGAACGCGCTCGGCGCATCGAAAGCATCTGTACCGAGAGTCGTTCTGCCATCCATCGCTAAGCCATAAATCCAAAATCCTTTTTCTTTAAGCACCTTTAGAGTGTTGTTCACGTTTCCGATAGAGACGAGAGGGATTCGGAATACCATGCCGGCAGAGGTCTTCACGACGGCGCCTGTAACCCCCGCCTGATTATGTTCTGGGATTAAGACCGCAGAGAGACCAAATGCGGCGGCCGAGCGGATAATCGCGCCTACATTATGAGGGTCCTGTACTTCTCCAAGCACCACAACGGCTGGGTTTGTTTTCGTATTAAGTGTTTTCAAGAAGTCATCAAATGATGTAAGCAGAGCAGACGGGTCCATCGTGGCGATAACTCCCTGATGCGCTGTATCTCTACCTACGAGGTCCTTACCCCTACCGTGAGCGAGTGGGGAAGTGGGAATATTATTTTTTTCTAACAAAACTCGCAATTCTGTATCGCGCAGGTCTGGCGCAAGAAATACTTTACGTATCACCGATGGCTTATTCTGCAACGCCTCGATGAGCGCGTGCTTGCCATAAATATAAATTTTACCCTTGGCCTCGCGTCTGGGAATACGTGTGCTGTATTTTTTTTGTCTCATTGTGCGCCGTGAGGAATTCGAATCCCCGACCTACCGCACGTCAAGCGGTCGCTCTAACCAACTGAGCTAACGGCGCATGTTTAGTTTCTGTTGTCCTCTCGCAGAATCCATTTGCAATATACATCAGTCGGCGCTGTATATCCACCCGGCCATACTCTATGAGGCAGACACCTTTATAGTGTGGGTAGGTAGGCTTTCCTAAAGTTCTTTTGTCGATCGATGCTTTCCTGAAATTAATGAGCGGCAATTTAAGCTCCTTGGATGAAAAATCTAGCAATGCGCGGATCAGAGCTACCGAGTGAAGTTCCAATGTTTTTTCTTAGAACCTTCTCCTAGGTACAAAAATGCAAGTGCGAGCTCAAGTATTGTCAGATCATTAGGAATTTGTTTCAAAATACTCGCTCCTATTCGCGCGGCTTCTTCTAGCCGACCATTTTTTTGCGCGTTATGCCATCGAACAGCCGCCACTCTGGCTTTTACGAGCCCTTGTCCTGAACGGTTCGGGTCGTATCACTTATCCACCGTTTTAAAATAAAAAAAGCGCAGCTCGCGAGCTGCGCTGTCGATGCAAGGGACACCTATTTCCATCCCTGATTTGAATCTAATACTTCAGGGACTTCGAAAGGTTTGGATTTGTTAACAAACCCCACCAGCTTTCCCAGCCAGTCTTTGAGAAGACTAATCATTGGTACCTCCAAAAGTTAGCATTTCTGGCCCGGTTGGCACTGTTGCCTATGGACCGGAGCTTTTGCAGGAGGCCGCTGTTGTTGCTGCGGCGGCCGCTGCGGTGTGACATGCGGCGGTGTCGAGTGTTGTCGCGGTACTTTACGTTGTTCGGACCGTATCGCTGGTCCGCCTGGCCGTCCATGTTGAGGCGGCGCGTGTCTGAACATGTGTGCGTTGCCTCTCACCCATTCACGATGCCTGTGCGCCATATGACGTGGGGGAGCGATCCAGTGATCATGATGCACGACCGTCCGGCCAAGATGGTTGATCCACATTCCCCCGACGAATCCGATGAAAAAGTAACTCTCGGGGGTCAAGCACGGCGCGTAACATCGCGGATAAAACACGACACCGGGATATGCCACAACCTCTACTGGCGTACCAGTACCGATGTAGTCGAATTCTTCGACGGTGGTCGTCTTGCCACCCTCGGCGGTAGTGGTGGTTGTCCTCTGATATGTCCCAATGGGAACCGCCATACAGCCGGCCAGTCCCGCGACCAGTGCCAAAACAAGCAGATTTATCTTCACATCTCCTCCTATCAATATCAGGTCAAGTTACTCTAAAACCCTAAAACAATAGTATCATATATCCAATAAAAAAGCAAGCGTACGAAGTTTCGTTTTGTGACCCTACCGGGAGTCGGACCCGGGTTTAGAGCTTGAAAAGCTCTCGTCCTAACCGTTAGACGATAGGGCCGTATTGAAAAGAGTACACCACTCTTGATAGCTGAACAAATGGGCCATCGCCAGAGCTGTTGATATCCCACTGCTCGAATATGTTATAATGTTTAAATGAATGTCAATCATTTAAAAATTATTGGACGGAAAGGTGGTCTTGCACGTGCAAAATTGTACGGTAATTTTGGAACCACAGAAGGTCGTCGACTTGGAGGTCTACGATCAATCCAGACACACATCAAAAACAAGATGGGTTTTAAAGTTCTTAAACAAATCACGACTCCCGGACATTCTGTTCGACTGGCAGAACTCATAGGCATTTTCATGGGTGACGGACATGTTGGTTTTTATCAGGCATCGGTCGTCACTAATTCAGAAACAGATTTTCAACACGCACTTTTTGTGAAAACCATTATTGAGGATCTTTTCAAAGTTAAGGTAAGTCTAAGTAACAGACGTGATAAAAAGGCTTGTGAGATAGTTGTTTCATCAAAATCAGTTTGTCATTTTTTTGTGGGACAAGGAATACCGCAAGGCAATAAAATTACAATGGGATTACATATCCCGAACTGGATTAAAAAGAAAATCATTTATCGCAAAGCTTTCGTGCGTGGCTTATTTGATACAGACGGATGCGTTTATTTGGATACTCATCGCATCGGCCGGAAAGTGTATAAAAATCTAGGAATGGCCTTTGCCAATCAGTCGCCACCGTTACTGGATTTTTTTAAAGAGACACTTGAATTGTTCGGGCTTCATCCTACACAAAAGACTGATTTTAGGGTATTTTTGAGGCGTAGGGAGGATATCCGACGTTATTTCGAAATAATAGGCTCATCAAATGAAAAACATATAAAAAAGATTCATCAGTATTTTTACGATTATGAGAAAGGAGGGGTCGCATAGAGGTCTAGTGCAGTGGTTTCGAAAACCACCGTGCCGTAAGGCACCGGGAGTTCGAATCTCCCCCCCTCCGCCATTTGCTAAATAAACATTTTTGTGCCATACTGCCAACTGGTTTAAACTGAACAAAGGGAGACACGCATGATCTTTGATCTCTATGACCAGACAGCAATCGCGGTCATCCAAACATATTTGCAGTGCGCCCACGGGAATGGGAAGAAAATCGGGCTGACATCAGGATCGTTTGATTTGATTCACCCATATCATGTTCTCTACCTTACCCGTTGCCGACGGTCCTGCGACTTCCTAGTCGTCGGTGTTGACTCGGACGAGCTCGTAAGAATGAGAAAGGGCGAGGGGCGCCCGCTCAACTATGATTCGCGAAGAGTCGTCATGGTTGACGCGATGAAGCCGGTTGCATTTGCGTTCGTCATGAACAGCGTAGAGGATTTCGCTCTCGCCTCGAAACTATTCACTCCTGATTTCATATTCAAAAATGACGCGTTCTGGGGTCATGAGGACGAGATTCTCGGTAAGGAATATGCGAAGGAAATCAGGATAATTCGCGATGTCGCCGACTATACCTCCACGACTCAGATTCTGGAAGAGGCGGCAAGAATCGCGAGTAATGGAAAATCTTGAAATGTAACAAGAATGCCGGGCACATTATGTCCCGGCATTTTAATTTGCTTACGCGTTTTACGTCGATCGCTTTACTCGCGCGAGACCGAGCATCGCGAGTAGCCTGATGTAGAGCCACCCGATATCGAACTCCCACCGCTTGTTTGAGAGCCGCGCCGATGTCGGGAAGGCATGGTGATTGTTGTGCAGCTCTTCACCGCCAATAATGATTCCCCACGGAACTAAGTTTCGGCTCTCGTCAGCAGTATCGAAGTTACGGTAGCCCCAGTAGTGAGTCACACCGTTGATGACACCGGCTGCCCAAAAGGGGATCCATACCATCTGTACAGCCCAGATTGTTATTCCGATCGTACCGAACAGTATGACATCGATGGCGAGCATGATGCCTATACCGAGTAAGTTTAGCGGCGTGTAGAGCCAGCGCTCTAGCCAGTCGTCTGGAGTGCCTTTTCCAAACACTTCCAATGTATCGGCGTTCGCAGCTTCGATTTTATACAGCTCAGTACCTTCGAAAAGCACTTTCCAGATGCCGAATATGTGCGGACTGTGAGGATCTCCAATCTTCTCAACGCGTGCGTGGTGCTTTCGGTGAACCGCAGCCCACTCCTTCGTTCGCATGCCGGTCGTGAGCCATAACCAAAAGCGGAATAAATGGCTTACAGCCGGATTCAGCTCCAGCGCTCGGTGCGCACTGAATCGGTGCAGGTATATCGTGACGGCTGCGATGGTGATGTGAGTCATCGAGAGCGTGTATACGACAAGGCCCCACCAGGGCCAATTCACTATTCCTGTAAAGAACCTCATGCTTACCTCTCAAGTTTGTCTATATATAAGCATAGTATAATTATAAAACGATGTCGATGGACTTCATTACTGAGATTCTTTTGCAGTATCGCTATTTGATACTCATTCCGCTGTCGCTCATAGAGGGCCCATTGGTTGCCTTCGTTGCCGGTACGCTTGCGGCGCTCGGCTATTTCAATATCTATTTCCTCGCCGTGCTCTTCTTCATCCGCGATGTTGGTCTAGACGGTGTGTACTACGCCATCGGCCACTTCGGCGGACGAACACGTTTCGCGGGGCGTATGTTGAAGAAGATGGGAATAACCCCTGACCACCTGAAGCAGGTACGCATCTTGTGGATAAAAAGACCATTTTGGACAATGTTTATAGGAAAGGTTTCTTATGGCATCGCTTCGGCGTTTATCGTCGTAGCCGGGATGGTAAAGATGCCGCTTAAGATATTTTTTAAATACGGCATTATAGTCGCGATTCTGCAGTACGGAACTCTACTTCTGGTCGGCTACTATCTCGGAGAAAGTCTCGGCGGAGATATCGCGAAGATAATCAGCAATGTAGAATACGTCATCGCATTTGCCGCCATAGCGATATCCGGCTACTACATATTCAGCTGGTACATGCGCAAAAAACTTCTTAAAGAAGATAAAGAGATAGAGAATATGCCTGCCGACGTAAAAACGCAGATATGAAAAAAATACTTATTGTGACCGATGCCTGGGCGCCGCACGTCAACGGCGTAACGCGCACCCTGGAGACTCATATTGCGAAGCTCAAACAACGCGGATACGAAGTAACCACCATCGGACCGAACCAGTTTACAACCGTACCGCTGCCGATGTACCCCGAGATCCATCTCGCGCTCTTACCGCGCCGCCGTGTTGCAAAAATAATAGAGGAGCTTCGTCCGGACGCTATACATCTCCCGACCGAAGGGCCGCTCGGCTGGGCTGCGCGCTCGGTATGCCTCGAGCGTGGGATACCGTTCACGACTTGGTATCACACGCACTTTCAGTTGTATGTGAACGTACGTTTACACGGATTCCTGCGCCCTGTATACAACTTCTTGCGCAGGTTCCATACCGGTTCTGCACGCACAATGGTTTCTACCGAAAGCTTGGCGAATGTATTACGCGCAACTGGCTTCAAGAACATTGTGGTAGTACCGCTAGGAGTGGACACCGAACTCTTTGTCCGCAATCCTGCGCCCCCACTCCAGCCTCTGCCAAAACCCGTTTTTGTATTTTTCAGCCGTCTCGCGCCGGAAAAAAGCCCGGAGGAGTTTCTCAAGCTCGACTTGCCAGGCACTAAGCTCGTGATAGGTGACGGCCCAGATTGTTTCAGACTTGAAGATAAATATGGAAAGAAAAATATGTTTGTCGGGTACAAGCGCGGGCAGGAATTAGTGAATTGGCTCTCGCTCGCGGACGTTCTTATTTTTCCTTCTCGAACCGAGACGTTCGGTCTCGTAGCTCTCGAAGCGCTCGCCTGCGGCATCCCGGTCGCTGCGCACGACGTAATGGGACCGCGCGACATAATTACAAACGGTAAGGACGGCTACTTAAACGAGGACCTGCGCGATGCCGCGCTTAAATGCCTCGCGCTCTCTCCACTCGACTGCCGCACAAAAGCGCTACAATATTCCTGGGACCGCTCAACCGACGAATTCATTAAAAATCTTGCATGGATTCATTGACGGTTGGCGGAATTCTTAAATGCTGGCATTATAGATAACGGACAATCGTTTAACGTGTAGGAGGAATGATGAAACATGGTTGATGTGTGCGGCGGAAAGATGACACTCCAGGAGGTCGTGCGAGAAATAGAGTACTATCTGCGCAGGTGTGTACTCAAATCGCCGATGCGTGTGCGCATGATTGTTGATATTCGCCGCAAGAAAGACGGGTATCACGCCACAATTTGGATTCCCAAGAAGTGCTTTGACGAAAAATGCTAAACGCTCACAAACCGCTCCCCTCGGCGGTTTCTCTTTTTATTCTCTCGAGTCCTTGTCTTTTTCCGTCAATTTCTCAAGTGCGTCGAGCGCGTGGTCTATAACAGTGATGTACGCGACAGGATTTGAATTAAGCTCATTATGAGCTCCGTAGACAGAATAGAAGCCGTCAACTTGTTTTGTATTAACGACTTTATTCATGCGTTCCATGGGGAAGACTGTGTCGCGCGCGCCATGAACTATTGATATGTGCACCCCTTGTTCCTTCAGGGTCTCCAACATCTTGCGAATATCCGCGTCTTTTATCGCCAGGACTTCTTTCAGTGAACGCATTGGATTCCCCACGATGTTCTTGAGAACACCGAACATATCGGCCGGGCTGCCTGGTTGCACAGAACGCTCTATTTTCGGACGTGGTAATTTTTCGCTATTTATTGCTTCCTGCACAATGTCCAGAGAGAAGTCTACTGCTAGGCGGCCGAATGAATCTTCGTCAATAAGACCGGCCGGACCGATTAATACAATGTTGCGGATTTTTTCAGGATGCATTGTGGCGACTATCAGCGTCCATATGGCCGATTCAGAATGTGCGACTATGTCGAGCTGATGAATATCTTTCTTTTCCAGTGTGCGCAGCATTGCTGCGGCCTTACGCAGTTCGGCTGCCGCATAGGTCTTGTCGCCCTTTCCAAAATCTGGTTCTGTATCGATTCCATGCGGCGCGAACATTGATACGACCCTTCGGCCCTTATCGGCCATGCCGAGCATCATTGACTCATAGACGTTCCTGGAAGCGCCCCAGCCTGTACCGAAAAAAGTTGGGACATCCGTTTTTAATTCTTCCGGCCGCACATCGATTGCCTCGATGGTCGTGGAGCCATAGGTGTATTTCTCACCTTGCGCAAATTGTTTCGCAAGATTGTCATTCCGTATGTATTCAGGCTGGTTTTCTCCTCTTGGCTGCTTTAGTCCTTCCATAAGGCAAGTATATATGAAATTAGGACACAAAAGTTTCTATGTGGTGTGACACCTCCGGAATGTTGTTGAGGACAATTATGTGATTGGCGCGAGGGAGGAGGACCAGTGTTGCATGCTGAATTTCTTTTGAGAGTTGCACGGAGTGTGATGCTGGAATGTATGAATCCTCCGTTCCGTGCATGATGAGCGTCGGCACGCGGATCTCTTTCCACAGCTCGTCATAATTTACCGCATAGGCGTGCGCGAGGCAGTAGATATAGACACGCAGGGTAGTCCTGCTGATGTCGCTGAATATCCTTCGCATGTCCCAGTCGCCGGTGTAGTGATATCTCGAGTAGTCAACGCGACCTCGGATAACCGGATGGAATGGGATAAGGCGAAAGAGTGCGGCGAGCACGATGCTCCCCGCCCTTACAAGCGAAGAGCCGCGTATGTTGTCGAGATAGGCAGTCGGGCTCAAGAATATCGCTCGCGACACTAGCTCTTGATGCGCCACAATGAATTCGAGCGCAATGAGTGTGCCGAAGGAGTGGCTGACGAATATGCATTTTCCGACGCTCGCGTGATTCAATAACTTGTACACATCATCGACAAAGTTCTTAAGCGCGTACGCGTCGTATCTTCGCGGCTTGTCTGACATGCCGTGGCCTCGCAGGTCGATAGTCAGAAGGTTGTATTGCGATTCGAATAATTCTTCGTAGGGAAGCCACGCCGACGAGCTGCCCGAGAGCCCGTGAATAAAAACGAGCGTCGGCCGATCGGTCCGAAAGTCGTTCATGCGATATGAGATGCCGCGTTCTTCAAAATAAAATTCTTTCATTGCGAAGCTAGCGGATTACCTCCCAGCCCACCTTGCTCATCATCCGTCTGGGCAATATGAAGACGGCGATGCCGTGGATCATATTAACAAAAAACATAGTAATATAGCCTCTTTTCTTGAATCGTCTCGGAGATGAGTACACCGTCTTCGTTCTCATGAAAAAGAATGTGCCGCGTTTCGCTAGAGCTCGGCCGTAGGCGATATCTTCTCCCGAGGTGAGATTCTCGTCGTACGAGGCGAGCGGCAGAAGGTCTTTTCTTACGATATGGATTGTGAAGAGTACTCTGAATATCCGGAAGAAAAAATTGTTGAAGAGAGACCAGAAGTAGGCCATCGGAGTGTCATCATCTAGCAAAACGGTTGCGGTCCCGTATCCTGCGCGAGGATGCGCCCCGAGATACGCGTTAATTTCACGAAGAAAATCTTCTTTCAGAAAGACGTCCGCGTCCATGAAGATGCACCAATCTAGGCCGCTAAATATTTTCGTTTTGCCGAAGTTACGGGCACGCGAGACGCCTCTTTCTTTTGATGTGTATATTTTAAATGTCGTGGAAGCAAATGGCACCGCTCTGTTATATGTGTCATCAGTGGACCCGTTCTCGACGACGATGACCTCGTAGCGGTCAGACGGATAGTCCAAGTCCTTGAGACTAGTGAGCGTTCGCTCGATAATCAGCGCTTCGTTGTGTGCAGGTATAACGAACGAAAAAAAACGATGGTACATGGCCGCGATATCTAGAGCGTCTTGATCCAGATGTAAATATCCTCGAGTGCCTTCACGCCGTCTCCGGCCGCGATGTTGTTCTGGTGATACAGCTCGTCAGTGCAGTCTCCGGCGGCCCAAATGCCGAGGACGCTTGTGCGCTGATTGCGCGGATCAACCTTGATGCGCTTGATTGCATCTAGCTCTACAAGCCCCTCAACAAAACTCGTGTTCGGCATGACTCCGACTTCCACAAATATGCCTGAGACCGATAGTTCTGTGACAGCTCCAGAATCCTTGTTTTTATATTTCAAACCGGTAACAAACTGTTTGCCCGTAACTTCAGTTGGCTCCGCATTTTTTATGATGCGGAGATTCTGGTGTGCGGCAGCCTTCTCAACTGTTACTGGGTCCGCCTTAAATGTTGAGTGCCGATGGATAAGCGTGACCGATTTGGCGTATGCGAGCAGCTGAAGCGCCGTCTCGAAGCCAGCGTTACCTCCGCCGACAACCGCGACGTCCATGCCAGAAAACAAAGGCCCGTCGCATGAGGCGCAATAAGTAACACCCTTATTTTCAAACTTATCGGCGCCTTGCACATCGATCTTTCTGCGCCCGGCACCAGTCACCACAAGAACTGCTTTCGCAGAAAATTCTTTGCCGGTTTTTGTTATGGCGGTGAAA
>Ga0209542_10020263_pt1 | contig 10556 bp, 11 predicted proteins | sample RifCSPhighO2_01_FD_184028 | JGI IMG/M metagenome (GOLD analysis project Ga0209542, IMG submission 184028) | Soil microbial communities from Rifle, Colorado - Rifle CSP2_plank highO2_0.1 (SPAdes) (version 2) | ecosystem: Environmental > Terrestrial > Deep subsurface > Rock core/Sediment ...
GCCGGTGATTGTTCATGGCCGCAACAGCCAGGACGGCACCAAAAACGCTTATGAAGAAATTTTAAAAATTCTCCGCCAAGTCCAGACTAATACCGGCGGTCAGTTGCGCGGTGTAATTCATTGCTACGGCGGCAACCTCGAACAGGCGCACCAATTTTTAGACGTCGGTTTTTACGTCGGCTTTACCGGCATTGTCACTTTTAAAAACGCCAAGGACTTGCAGGCTGTGGCCCAGACCCTGCCGCTGGACCGGATTTTGATTGAGACCGACGCGCCTTATCTAGCGCCTGAACCTTATCGGGGCCAGCGCAATTATCCCCAGTACGTCGAGTTGGTCGCTAAAAAGATTGCCGAATTAAAGCAAATTGATTATAATAAGGTGGTTGAACAAACAGCTCAAAACGCCATTCAATTGTTTAAATTATCTTAAAAGTTATGCCCCATTTGGGTGACGATTGCCCTTGTGGTTCAGGCAAACCCTACGGTGAGTGTTGCGGGGCGACCGAGCCTTGCGACTGTGGTTCCGACAAACCGGCGGGGGAATGCTGCTACTAATTTTTCCGAAAAACTTATTTGGCTTATCTGGCTTCATTTTTTGAAGCAGGATTATTTTTTGGCCTTGCTTTTTGCGGCCATTTGACTTCTACCGGTAATCGTGTTATATATTCATCGTTAACCTTATCTATCTTTAATCACTTTTTAATCAGTTGGCGACTAGACAGCTTATTACTTAATAATTAATCAATTTAATTTATTTATGTTTAGTTTGATTTTAGTGATCAGTCTTTTAGGCCTGGTAGTGGCTTATTTTTTAGCCCAATATATTATCAGGCAAGATCAGGGTACGGCCCAGATGCAGGAAATTGCCTTGGCGATTAAACAAGGCGCCATGGCGTTTTTAAAAAGACAATATACGACCATTGGCATTTTGTCCGTTGTTTTGGCCGTTTTAATTTTTGCCATTTATTTTTTTAGCGGTAAACCTTCTTACGGCTGGCACACGGCTTTAGCTTTTGTTCTGGGCGCTTTGTGCTCGGCCCTGGCTGGGTTTATTGGTATGTTTATTTCAGTCAAAGCTAACCTGAGAGTGGCGGCGGCCGCCAAAAAAACCCTAAATGACGCCTTGCGCATCGCCATTCGCGGCGGCGCGGTTTCCGGGGTTTTAGTCGTGGCTTTATCGCTCATCGGCGTGGCTGGTCTATTCTATTTTTATGGCGGTTTTAAAGATCCGCTGGAAGTGCCGCTATTGATGGTTGGCTTTGGTTTTGGCGCTTCTTTTGTTGCTTTATTCGCTCAGCTGGGCGGTGGAATTTACACCAAAGCGGCTGACGTCGGTGCTGACCTGGTCGGCAAGGTGGAAGCCGGTATTCCCGAAGACGACCCGCGCAATCCGGCGGTTATCGCTGACTTAGTTGGGGACAATGTCGGTGATTGTGCCGGCCGTGGCGCTGACTTGTTTGAATCAACCGCGGCGGAAAATATCGGCGCGATGATTTTGGGTATCGCCCTTTACCCGGTTTTTGGCATCAACGGTATAATTTTTCCTTTAACCGCCCGGGCGTTTGGCTTAGTGGCTTCGGTTATCGGTGTTATGAGCGTTAAAATCAAAGAAGAGGAAGACCCGATGAAAGGACTAAACCGCGGTTATTTTGTTACCAGTATTCTATCAGCCATTGGTTTTGCCGCGGCGACCTACCTCATGTTGGGCCAATATTGGTTTTGGTTTTTCTTGGCTGGCTTGGTTGGTATCGCCACCAGTTTTGCCTTTGTTTATATCACCCAATATTACACCGAATACCGTTATCGGCCAGTCAAAGAAATTGCTAAAGCCTCCGAAACCGGTCCGGCGACTAACATTATTTCCGGTCTGGCTGTTGGCATGGAAAGCACCGGCCTGCCGGTCTTAGTGATTTCCGTCGCTTTATTTACCGCCTACTTTTTAGGCAAACTTTCCGGTTTGGACAGCGGCGGTTTGTACGGAACAGCCGTGGCGACAATGGGTATGCTGGCGACCGCCGGTTATATTTTGGCCATGGATAATTTTGGTCCGATTACCGACAACGCCGGCGGGATTGTGGAAATGTCTAAATCCGAAGAATCAATCCGGCGGCGGACCGATCGGCTGGACGCGGTTGGTAATACCACTAAAGCCTTAACCAAAGGCTATGCCGTTGGTTCGGCGGCTTTGGCGGCTTTTTTACTTTTCTCCGCTTATTTACAAGAGGTAGATTTGGTCAGCGTGGATCTGGCTAAACCGGTTGTTTTTATCGGCGGTTTAATTGGCGCGGCACTGGTTTTTGTTTTTTCGGCTTTTGCCATCCGGGCAGTCGGCCGAGCGGCTTACTATATCATCAACGACGTTCGTCAGCAGTTTAAAGAAAATCCCGGCATTATGGCTGGGACCCAAAAACCCGATTACGCCCGTTCGGTTGACATCTGTACCCGCGGGGCTTTGAAAGAGATGATTTTACCTGGCGTAACCGCCGTCGTAGTCCCAACTGCGGTTGGCTTTATCTTGGGTCCAGAGGCGGTTGGCGCCACCTTGATGGTCGGCACTATCGCCGGCGTGGTTTTGGCATTGTTTTTGAATAACGGCGGTGGCGCTTGGGATAACGCCAAAAAATATATTGAGATGGGTGAGTACGGCGGCAAAGGTTCGTTTGCCCACAAAGCGGCGGTGGTCGGTGATACGGTCGGCGATCCGTGCAAAGATACGGCCGGACCATCGCTCCACGTCTTGATTAAGCTTTTGTCCACCCTAACCCTGGTTTTGGCGCCTCTATTTTTACTTCTCCATGGCATCTAAAATATTGAATAATAACGTCGGATCAAGGGTAGAGACGCACAATTGTGCGTCTCTACGTGTGTCCCGGCAGATGGGCGTGCGTCTCTACCCTTGACAAACTCAATCCTTTTTCTATACTGAAGCTATGTTGATTATTTGAAAAATTTTATTTTATTTTAGCTAAAATTTGTCGGTGGCTGAAATTTTGTTGGTCGCTGAAAATTAGCCTAATTAACATAAGAAAAAATGGCTGAGCAAAATAATCAGTCAGGCGGTTGGCAGCAAGGTTTGGCGTTGTTTATTCAGTTGTCCGGTTGGTTGGCTGGTCCGTTGATTATCGCTTTATTTTTAGGCCAGTGGCTGGACAGACGGTTTGCGACTGAGCCCTGGCTATTTTTACTGACCACCGCGATCGCTTTCGGCATAACGGTTTTTGGCATCAGCTTCCAGGCGATTAAGTATATCAAAACAATTGAAGAGCAGCTAAAAGATAAAAAAGATATTTATAAACAGGTAGACAATAATGACCGAACAAAAAACCGTTAATAATCTTAATGACGCTAATCAGGCCAACGCTTTGAATCAAGTAGCGGAAGCAGGGCAGTCAATCAGTCATGAGGCAACTTTGTTCGCTGAGCCAATTTTTCACGTCGGTCAGTTTACCGTCACCAATTCTTTGTTAACTGCCTGGGTGGCGATTTTTTTAATTATTGTCGGGTCTTTGATTATCCGGAGAAAGATTCGGTCAGTGCCGACCGGTATTCAGAATTACGTTGAAGTAATTTACGACGGCGCTTTGAATTTAGCCGATTCGGTTACCGGCTCCCGCCAAAAGTCAGTGAAGTTTTTGCCGGTAGTTTTGCCTTTATTCATTTTTATCTTACTGAACAATTGGTTGGGCATGCTGCCGGGGGTTGGTTCCATTGGTTTTATCGAGAAAGTTGGAGGCCAGTCGGTTTTTATTCCGTTTTTGCGCGGCGGCACGGCTGACTTAAACACCACTTTAGCCTTGGCGATTATGGCCGTAGTCTTAACCCATATTTTTGGTATCGTCATGACTAGCGCCTGGAGCCATTTGAATCGTTTTATCGGGCTGAATCTGCTATTGGAGATACCGCGCAAGGTTTTTAAAGATAAAGATTACACCGCCATTTTGGTTAATCCGATTAAATTTTTTGTCGGCTTAATTGAAATTATCGGCGAAGTGGCGAAAGTCGCTTCCTTGTCATTTCGGCTTTTCGGCAATATTTTTGCCGGTGAGGTGCTTTTGGGGGCGATGGCGGCAATCTTTGCTTATGCCCTGCCCATTCCGTTTTTATTTCTGGAAATTATTGTTGGTATTATTCAGGCTTTAATTTTTGCCATGTTGACCCTGGTATTTTTGACGGTGATGACAACCAGCCACGAAGAAGAAAGTCACGCCGGCTGAAAAGCTTAATCATTACTAATTAATTAGCGCCGCTTTAAAAGTTGGCGCTTAAAGGAGACCGATTTATGGATTTAACAATGTTGGCTAAGGCTTTAGCTATTGGACTTGGTTCAATCGCCCCGGGTTTAGCTATCGGCAAAATTGGCGCTCAGGCGATGGCCGCGATTGGCCGCAACCCCGAAGCTGCCGGTAAAATCTTGGTGCCGATGCTTTTAGCCTCGGCTTTCGCTGAAGCTATCGCCATTTACGCTTTGGTTATCGCTTTCTCAATCTAGTGCCTAGTCAGTCCGCTCCGGCGGACTGACGTCAGGTGTTAACCTTTATTTCCGATGGATTCCATTATTTCCACTTTTCATCTTGATTGGCAAATCATGATTGCCCAGTTAATTAACTTTAGCATCGTGGTTTTTGTGTTGTGGTTTTTTGTTTTCAAGCCCTTGGGCGCTAAAATGACGGAGCGGACCAAGACGATTGAAAAAAGCCTGGAAGAAGCTAAAGCCATTGCCGCCAATCTGCAACAGTCAGAAGAAAAAAAATTGGCCGCCATTAGGGCGGCTCAAGAGCAGGGACAGCAGCTGATTAACGAAGCCCGTCAGCTGGCCGACAGCGAGCGCCAGAAGTCTTTGGCGGCCACTCAGTCCGAAGTCAAAAAAATTGTTGAGGCGGGTAAAGTGCAGTTGAACCAGGAAAAGCAAAATGCGATCCTGGCGGTAAAAAAAGAAGCAGCCGATTTAGTGGTGGCGGCGACTAAAAAAGTTTTAACCGACATCATCACTCAGCCGATTGATGAAAAATTAGTGGCTCAGAGCCTGGCAAAAATCAAAACCGCCAAGCCGGGGGAGGCAGAATAAGTCTATGGCCATTCAAACTAAAAAATACGCCGCCGCCCTTTACCAGGCGGTTAAAGAAAGCCAGGGCAAAAAGCTGACCGAGGCGTTGGCGAATTTTGTCAAACTTTTAATTCAGAATCGTTTATTGGGTCAGGCGGATACGATTTTAGCTGATTTTAAAAAATATTATAACGAGCAAGAACAGATTACGGCGGTTGAGGTTTCAACCGCCCGGCCTTTGAGCCCAGCGATTGTTAAAGATTTAACCAAAAAATTTTCCTCTGCCCTGGGTCAAACCGTTGAGCTTAATTGTCAGGTTAACCCAGAGCTCTGCGGCGGCGCCGTTTTTCGGATCGGCGATTATTTAATTGACGGCAGCGTGGCACATCGTTTAAATACTTTGCGTCAAAAAATTTATAGCAATCAATCTTAATTTATCAAATTACTATTCCGTCTGCCCCGTTAGAAATTTTAATTACGGGGTTAAAAATATTATAAGTCAGTCCAAATTTTAAAACAGTTTATGTAGTTAACATATTAATTTCTAACGGGGTATGAATAAAGATCAAATTATTGAAGCGATTAAGCAACAGATCCAGGATTATCAATCAACCGTCAAGGTGGCTAAAGTCGGCACGGTGATTGAAGCTGGTGATGGCATCGCTAAAATTTCCGGCTTGGGCGAAGTGATGGCTTCAGAGATGCTTGACTTCGGTCATAATGTTTTTGGCGTCGCCTTGAACTTAGAGGCGGACTTTGTCGGTGCCATGATTTTGGGCGAAAGTAAAGACATTAAAGAAGGAGACGTGGTTGAAAGTACTGGCCGGATTTTAGAAGTGCCGGTAGGCGAAGCGGTCATTGGCCGAGTCGTTAACCCCTTAGGCCAGCCGCTGGACGGCAAAGGTGAAATTAAGACCAAAACTTTTTATCCGGTGGAAAAAATCGCGCCCCGAGTCATTACCCGGCAGCAGGTTACTACGCCGCTTCAGACCGGCGTCATTGCCATTGACGCGATGATTCCGATCGGCCGCGGCCAGCGCGAATTGATTATCGGCGACCGGCAAACCGGCAAAACCGCTTTAGTCATTGACGCGATCATTAATCAAAAAGGTCAGGATGTTACCTGCATCTACGTGGCCATTGGCCAAAAAGACGCCAAAATCGCCAGAATCGTGACGGAACTGGCAAGCCGCGGAGCAATGGAGTATACCACTGTGGTCGTGGCTGGCGCCGCCGACCCGGCCGCCTTGCTTTATCTGGCGCCGTTTGCCGGCTGCTCAATGGGTGAATATTTCATGGATCAAGGTAAAGACGTTTTGGTTGTTTATGACGATTTATCCAAGCAAGCCGTGGCTTACCGCCAGATTTCGCTGCTCTTAAAACGGCCACCGGGCCGCGAGGCTTACCCCGGCGATATTTTTTATCTTCACTCTCGGCTCCTGGAACGGGCCGCTCGGTTGAACAAAGATTACGGCGGCGGTTCTTTGACCGCTTTGCCGATTATTGAAACCCAGGCCGGCGATATTTCCGCCTACATCCCGACTAACGTTATTTCCATTACTGATGGCCAGATCTTTTTGGAAAGTGATTTGTTTTATCAAGGCATTCGGCCGGCGATTAATACCGGTCTGTCAGTTTCCCGGGTCGGTTCGGCCGCCCAAATCAAAGCGATGAAAAAAGTGGCGGGCCGCCTCAAGCTGGATATGGCCCAGTTCCGTGAGCTGGCCGCTTTTTCTCAATTTGGCTCAGACCTGGACGAAGCGACCAAAAATCAGATTAACCGTGGCCAGCGCCTGACGGAAATTTTAAAGCAGGGTCAATACCAGCCGTTGCCGGTAGTTGATCAGGTGGTGATTCTTTACGCCGCACTGAACGGTTATATCGATGAGGTGGCAATAGAAAAAGTGAAAGATTTCCAGCAGGGATTGCTTGATTTTTGTGCGGCTCATGGCACAAAGGTTATGGCGGAATTGGCCAAAGAAAAACAGCTGACGGAAAGCATTGAAAAAGACTTAAAGAAATTGATTAGTGATTTTAAGGCGACTTTCAAAAATTAATTTGATTGGCAGTTATGGCGGTTTCGACTAAAATAATCAAAAAGCGGATTCGCTCAATCGGTAATACCAAAAAGATTACCCGGGCGATGGAAATGGTGGCGGCGACAAAAATGCGCAAAGCGGTTAACGCCGTTTTGGCTTCCCGGCCTTACGCTTTTGACATCTGGGCGATGGTGATGAATTTAATTTCCCGGCTGGAGATAAAAAAACATCCTTTGCTGACGCCAAAATCCGAGGCGAAAAAAGTTGCCATTATTTTAGTCACTTCCAACCGTGGTCTTTGCGGCGGCTTTAACAGCCAGATTGTCAGTCGGGCGCTGAAATTAGCCGATCAGGCGGAAACGGCAGTTGAGTGGCTGGCGATTGGCCGCTGGGGTGCGGAATTTTTAGCCCGGAGCGGCAAAAAGTTGGTGGCGGTATTTGAAAAGCCGGACGTAATTTTAACGACTTCAGAAATCTCCGCTTTAGTCAAAGCGGTTACCGGCAGCTTTGTTGATGGCACTTATCAAAAAGTTTTTGTCGCTTACACTGATTTTTATTCCGCCCTGGTTCAAAAGCCGCGGCTAAAACAGCTTTTGCCGCTTGAACCTTTGGCTGACGCCGAGCTGGGTCAAGTTGGCCAAGCCAGTGCCCCTCAGCCGGCGGCGGAAAAGAATTTTGAATATCTTTTTGAACCCACACCGCAAATTGTTTTTAACGAACTTTTACCCCATTTAGTGACCGTCCAACTTTATCAAGCAATGCTGGAATCAACCGCGTCCGAGCATTCGGCCCGGATGATGGCCATGAAAAACGCGACCAATGCCGCGGCTGATATGATCGATGACCTGACGCTAGCTTTTAACCAGGCTCGCCAGGCAGCGATCACTCGGGAAATCGCCGAAATTACCGGCGGTAAAGCCGCTTTAGAAGCCGCTTAATGATTAATTAATTTTTTTCAATTCATATGGTTAATATCGGTACAATTAAAAGAATCATCGGTCCGGTGGTTGATGTTTTTTTCTCGGAAAATCTGCCGGCGATTTACAATGCCCTGGCGGTAAAAAACGGCTCAGCGGATTTGGTTTTGGAAGTTCAGCAGCATTTGGGCGGCAATTTAGTCCGGGCCGTGGCCTTGGGTCCAACTGACGGTTTAGCCCGCGGTCTATCAGTCAAAGACACGGGACAGCCGATTAGCGTGCCGGTCGGACCGCAGACTTTGGGTCGGATTTTTAATGTTTTAGGTGAGCCGATCGACGACAAAGAACCGGTCAAAACCAAAGAGACCTGGCCGATCCATCGCTTGGCGCCGACTTTCAGCGAGCAATCCAATAAAGTGGAAATTTTTGAGACCGGCATTAAAGTGATTGATTTAATTTGTCCTTTTGTCCGCGGCGGTAAAGTCGGTTTGTTCGGCGGCGCCGGCGTAGGCAAGACGGTTATCATTCAGGAGTTGATTCGCAATATCGCCTCCGAACACGGCGGCTATTCGGTTTTTGCCGGGGTCGGCGAGCGGACCAGAGAAGGCAATGATTTGTACCGGGAAATGACCGAATCGGGCGTGATTAAAAACACGACCATGGTTTTTGGTCAAATGAACGAACCGCCGGGCGCCCGGCTGCGCGTTGGTCTTTCCGCTCTGACCATGGCGGAATATTTCCGCGATGTGGAGAATAAAGATATTTTGCTTTTTATTGATAATATCTTTCGTTTCACTCAGGCCGGTTCGGAAGTCTCCGCTCTCTTGGGCCGGATTCCGTCAGCGGTCGGTTATCAGCCGACTTTGGCGACCGAAATGGGTGAACTCCAGGAAAGAATCACCACCACCCAAAAAGGTTCCATCACTTCAGTCCAGGCGGTTTACGTACCGGCCGACGACTTAACCGATCCGGCGCCGGCTACGACTTTCGCTCACTTGGATTCTACGGTTGTCTTGTCGCGCAGTTTGTCGGAATTAGGCATCTACCCGGCGGTGGATCCATTAGATTCTTCATCCACCATTCTTGATCCGCGGATTATCGGTCAAGACCATTATCAGACCGCCCGAACCGTTCAGCGGGTATTGCAGCGTTACAAGGATTTGCAGGATATCATCGCCATTTTGGGCATGGAAGAACTGTCTGCCGAGGATAAATTAACCGTCTCCCGCGCCAGAAAAATTCAGAGATTTTTGTCTCAGCCTTTCTTTGTCGCCGAGACTTTCACCGGCCAAAGCGGCAAATACGTTCCCTTGGCGGAAACGATCAAAGGCTTTAAGGCAATTTTAGCCGGAGAGTATGATGCCGTGCCGGAGCAGGATTTTTACATGAAAGGCAGTATCGCCGAAATCAAAAAGTAATTGAGCTTTTAGCCGTCAGCTTTTAGGGCATAGTTTATTACCTTCTACAAGCTATCACCGCCACGGCGGGATCCCGCCTTCGTTTAAAAATAAATTATTGTGGCGGGACAAGCTACAAACTACAAGCTAATTATGCCTAAAATCAAATTCAAAATCGTGACCCCAGAGCGCTTGGTTTACCAAAAAGACGTTGACCAAGTGACTTTGCCGACTAAAACCGGGGAAATTACAGTTTTGCCCAATCACATTCCTTTGGTTGCTTTGCTGGCGGCCGGGGAACTGGTGGCAAAAGTTGACGGCCAAGAATTACCCATGGCCGTTTCCCGCGGTTTTATTGAAGTAGGTAAAAATTCAGTCACGGTTCTGACCCAGACGGCGGAAGGAGTAGAAGAAATTGACGAGTTGAGAGCCCAGGCAGCGGTTGAGCGGGCAAAAAAATTACTCCAGGACGTTAAGAATAAAGAAGCGGTTGAATATACGGCTTTGGCCGGTAAAATTGAAAAAGAACTGGCTCGGCTTAAAGTGGTCAGAAGAAGAAAACATACCCACCAGCCGACTATTAAATCAGAGTAATATTCTCCCTTTCTCAAAGGGAGTACCCGGAGGGGGAGGGATTCGCTCCCTTTCTCAAAGGGAGTACCCGGAGGGGGAGGGATTCGCTCCCTTTCTCAAAGGGAGTACCCGGAGGGGGAGGGATTTGTGAAACTACACTACGAAAACTATCTCAATTCATATGCCAAAAAGTTGCGTCAAGCCGGCAATCTTTCCGAAGTTTTTTTGTGGCAAGAGTTGAAAAAAGACAAACTGGGCTATCGTTTTTTGCGCCAGAGACCGATAGGAAAGTACATCGTAGATTTTTATTGCCATTCATTGAATTTGGCAATTGAGATTGACGGCGCTGCCAGTCATAACGATAGAGTTAAAGAAGATGAGATAAGACAAAAAGCCCTTGAAGAGTTTGGGGTAAGAGTAATAAGATTTAAGGACGCCGATGTTAGGTCTAATTTAGAAGGTGTGCTTGAGGGGATAAAAGCGGAAATCCTCCGGCTCGCAAGCTCGCCACCTCCTTTAAGAAAGGAGGCATAAAAGAAACTTATGTCCCACATTTGCCAAGCTTTGGTTTTCCGCTGTATTGATT
>Ga0209542_10020265_pt1 | contig 10555 bp, 14 predicted proteins | sample RifCSPhighO2_01_FD_184028 | JGI IMG/M metagenome (GOLD analysis project Ga0209542, IMG submission 184028) | Soil microbial communities from Rifle, Colorado - Rifle CSP2_plank highO2_0.1 (SPAdes) (version 2) | ecosystem: Environmental > Terrestrial > Deep subsurface > Rock core/Sediment ...
CCAAGAATGAGGACTAATTCTGATTTTTCGATTTCAGGATGGTACAAAGGTGAAGGTGGCGCACTTTTTGCAGCAACAGAAACATACACTCGTGCAGCCGATCCTGTAAATTGGTATATTATGAAAAATGCTGACACACTTTCAGCTAATATTTCTTGTAATATCTCAAATATGAATTTGCTTGAAACATATCAGCCAAGAACTTATCCTAATTGGAGCCATGTGGTTTTAACGTATGATAAAGATGGTGAGGTTAAACTATATCTAAATTCTGTTTTAAAAGTTAATCAAACTTCTAATACATCCAATTGTTCTATAGTTCCAAGTGGAAATGATGCTATTTTTTCAAGAGATAGAGCATTAAGTAGGCATTTTTATGGTTCACTAGACGAATGGCGTTATTATAATAGAACTTTAAATCAAAGTGAAATCACTGCTTTATATCAACAAAATTCAACAATAACTCCTGGACTCTGTGGAGATGTTAATTTAGATACAAGAGTAGATGTTCTGGATGCGTTAATAGTTGCTAGATATAGTTCAGGTTTAATTCCATTTACACCAAATCAAATTGCATGTGGAGATGTTAACTACATGACAATCCTAAGAGTTGATATTTTAGATGCGTTACTAATCGCTAGAAAAAGTGTGGGTCAACCAGTAACTCTAAGTTGCAGTTCTTTATGTTAAAGTATATTGTAATCTTTCTAACTCCTCACAAATTATTGGAATCTTTCTAATATTTGCCTTAAATCTATCGTCCACTACCCACTCCCCCACTGGACACCTGCCCGAGTAAGGTATATAAAGGATAATATTTAGTTAGTAAATAGGTGATAACTATGCCATATGAAAACGATAAGGATAAAGAAATCTTTAATGAGACTTTGCAACAAGAAAAGTCTAAATTAGTTGTGAGTGTTTATGCTTACAACAATGGAAAGCCAAAGCTTCAGATATCAAGGAATCTTCTTGACCAAAAATCTAATACATATATATTTGCCAAACTTGGAAGGTTATCTAAAGATGAATTATCGCAAATGCTTCCGGTTATAAATAAGGCTATGGGAGTTATGTGAAGGTTTATATATTGATTTTAATTTTTTAGGATTATGGACAATAAAACTACTATTGAAGATATTAAAAAACAAATCAAAACGTTTTGTGATGAAAGAGATTGGGACCAATTTCATAATGCAAAAGATTTAGCAATAGGTGTATCTACAGAAGCTAATGAATTGTTAGACATATTTAGATTTAAAACTGAAAAACAGATAGAACAATATTTTAAAGACGAAAAGAAGAGATTGGAAATAACTGAAGAAATGTCTGATGTTTTATATTTTGTTTTAAGATTAGCTCAAAGATATGGTATAGATGTATCGACAGAATTTAATAAAAAAATGATTAAAAATGGAATTAAATATCCTGTCGAACTTTGTAAAAGCCTAAATGCAAGTTATAAAGAACTTTGAATCAATGTCATAACTAATCCCGCAATCAAAGGTATAATTAAATTATCGTCAATTTTGAGTTTTTTCAAATCAAAACTTTCTATAAACATCGCAACAAAAGACGCGATATAAGAAATATAAAAAGGGACAAATAAAGATGCAATAAAGCCAGAAATAAGCCAAGCTAATACAGACGCTTCCAAATATTTTTTATTATTAAATGGATGTTTTACTCTTCCTTTAATTGCCGATATAGAATCTCCAACTGCTAATATTATTATTGAAGCTAAAGCAATGTTTTTGTCAAACAAAATTAGAGAAAAAAATACGCCTAACAAATAAAAAACTAATCCTTTTGCTCTAAACGAGTTAGTTTCAGATTCTCTCTCTAAATAATAAACAAATTTGTTAAAATGTCGAATTTTACAAAAATACGGAATTAATAAAGAAATAATAAATAAAACTCCTACAACTTCAAATCCTATAATATCAAAATAAATTAGTAGAACTAATAAAATCCCAAACAATAAATGTGCGATTTGTCTTCTAAGTTCTAGCATAAATATTAGATTATGGGTGTGTTTAAAATGATTGCTCTTAATCTAGAAATAGCTTTCTTATTTACGTGCATTTTTGAGAGCTTCGCCATAATGCATTTTTAGATTAGAACGTAAGGAATTAATCTGGGCTCGCATTAGAAAAGTAAGTTAAAAATGATATCGATTTTTAAAATTGATTTACTAATTCTTTACACAACCTTAATAAACAAACTTACAAAAATGTAATTATGGACGTGCTAAAATTAGTTGACGAAGCTAGAGATAGTATAGGAGAATATTGTATGAATACTTGTAAAGCAAAGTGTTGCAAAAGAGGGAAATTAGCACTTAATGATGAACAAGCCAAACTCATAATTAAAAATAAAAAAATTAAAACAGAAAAAAAATCAGGTTTAACAATTATTAATTTAGACAATGTGTGTCCTGCTTTAAAAGATAACAAATGTGGAGTATATGAAAAGAGACCTCAATCTTGTAGAGACTATCCTTTATTCTATAACAATAATATGTTATTTGCTGATGCAAAATGTGAAGCAGTGCAAAAAGGAATGTTTGAAGAGTTCTTAAAAAAGATAGAAAAAATGGGGATAAAGATTATTTAGAGATTTGTAGTATTTGATGCCCAAAGATAATCGTTTCCAACTTCCTTTTTTTGACGATGTATTAAATTTTCCTTTTCAAGATGATTGAGAATCTTTATTGCATGACTATGACTTACTATTAGGTGTCGAGATAATTCTTTTGCTGTCAATATTCTATTTTCAAGTAACTCTCTTGTAAGTTTTTTACAATCTTTATTTGTTCTAAATTTATTGTATCTATTTATTCTATTAATATTAAATACAAGATCATCAGTTTTTTTAGGATGGTCAAAACCGATATATTCTTTATAAAATTCTAATGATTCTTTTAAAATACTGAATGAGTATTTAATATTTTTTGATGAGGGATTCGTCTTTATTTTACTCATTACTATTTGAGGATACTTATTTTTAATTAAATCCATAAAATCCTTAATTAAGAACTGATTACAAGAATAGAATTCGATAGAGGAGTCATAAACATGCGATTCGTCATCAGCATAAGCTCTAATTAGTCCTGCAATAAGTTTAGAATCCAAGTTCCAAAAAATTTTGGGCAATCTGGAGTTAAATGTATCGAACTTAATGTTGTATGTGTAACATAATATATATCCAATTACATTAGGGAAATTCACTGAACCATGTTTATAATTTATTTTTGACTGAACCTCGCCAAAGGTTAAAAGATCTAATGAAAATGAATTTAATAATTCGTGATTGAAATTTCTGAATTCCGAATGTGATTTTCCATGAGGTAATTTAGAACCAAATCCGCCTCCGACGTGACCATCACCGAGTAAGTGACCAACAATTTTTAACATTCTAATATCTTCTTTAAGAGGGAAATTCGGATTGTCTATAGGAGAACTGGTGCTTGGTCCTTTATATGAATTTATTTGCTTTTCAAGATTGTTTATTGAATAACTTTTTGAAAATTTATTAGTCAGTTCTATTACAAACCACAAAGGAATATAATGTTTTCTTGTTTTCCATTGTTTATATGTATTCCAGTTAAGTTTATTATTAAAAATCGTATTTAATGAATCAAATTTATATTTTTTTAGATAGTCAAAAATTTCTTTGTGAGATTTTTCTTCAAATTGAACAAATATTCTGTCTGAAGGTAAATCATTTATATGTAATTCCCTTAGTTTTTCCATTTTATGTATCCTCCAAGATTTCTCATATTTTAGAAATCTTGGAATTTTTCAAAAAAAGAGCGTTGAGCGAAACTCACAATAAACTTTTTGGCATTTGCCTAAAAGTTTATGTTAGGAGTTTTGCGTGCTCTTTTTTAGTCAGAAATGGTTATTAATAAACCCTGTGCGGGTAGGTGTCCAGTGGGAAGTGCTCTAGAAATTCATTTTTCTAAGTCGGTTTGTTCTTTCTTCAGTTTTTGGGTGAGTTGATAGTAATCTAATAATTCCTCCACCACTGAATGGATTTAAAATAAACATATGAGCGGTGCTTTCAGTTACTTCATTTTGCTTAAGAGGCATTTTTTTTATGCTTCCTTCAATTTTTTCTAAAGCAGTTGCTAAGTATTCAGAATTTCCAACATTTTTTGCTCCTGACTTATCTGCTTGGAATTCTCTCGATCGAGAAATTGCTAACTGGATTAAAGTGGCCATTATTGGAGTAATTATTGAAAGTATGAGCAAACTAATAATGTTACCTCTATCTCTGTCTCCTCCAGTTCCAAATATTGCACCCCATCTAAACATTGAGGCGATGAAACTGATTGAAGAGGCAATCAGCGCTGTTACCGAACTAATCAAAATATCTCTATTTTTGATGTGTGCGATTTCATGAGCAATAACGCCTTTTAATTCGTCTTTATTTAATAATTGCATTATTCCAGTTGTAACAGCAATAGCAGAATGATTTTCATTTCTACCACAAGCAAACGCATTAGAAATTTGTGAATTAATAACATATACTTTCGGTTTTAAACAATTTGAAGCTTTACAAACTTCATCAACAATTTTGTGCAAATCTGGTTTTTCTTTTGGAGTAACAAGTTTTGCACTATACATAGCCAATGCAATTTTGTCGGAAAAGAAATATGAGATAAAAATCATGACAAACGAAATTACAAATCCTAAAATTAATCCATTTAAACCAAAAAGACTTCCTATACCTAAAAGTATCCCTGACAATAGTCCAAGCAACAATATTGTTTTAATTTGGTTCCACATAAATATGATTTTGTTAGATGTGTTTAAAAGTGTTATGCATTTGGGTAATTATTCACTAATCTGAAGCTAATTTGTAGTTGAATGTTCAAAACTAGCTTCATTCCATAACACGCATTATTATGCAAAACATAACTTCATTCAATAATGATGCTAAAAATGACTTTAATATTGCATCAAGAAATGAAATTGAAATTAAATCTGATTTTAAAAATCGTAACAAACAACTTCATAATACTGAATGCATACGCATTTGGTCTAGTCACATTTAAATATACATAACAAAATAAGTCTTTTTATGGGGGCTCCACAAATTCAGATTGAAAAGTCATATTTGATTAAATATTATTCTAGGCCAGAAATTCAGAATGCTATTTTTGAGGCAGCCAAAAATAGGGAGGTTGGAGTTCAGTTTGCGAATGGTGGCTATGGAAAACGTCCAGATATTTTACAATATCCTTCAGATGTATTAGAATTAGTTAAACAAGGAGTTGTTGCATTTAATTTTTCTGAAGAACGGTGGGAAGATCCTTTAGAAATACAATCCGGAATGCAGAGAAAAGATTTAGACAAATTAAGAATTGGTTGGGATTTAGTTTTAGATATTGATTCTGACTTTTTAGAATATGCTATAATTGCTGCTGATTTGATAATAAAAGCGCTACAATATTATAATGTTCCAGTTACTATAAAATTTTCTGGGCGTGCAGGATTTCATATCGCAGTTCCGTGGGAAGCTTTTCCAGAAACTGTTGAAGGCGTAGAAACGCGATTGTTATTTCCAGAAGCTCCTAAAAAAATTGCACAGTATTTGGAAAATATGATAGAAAAACCATTGGCAGAAGAATTATTAAAGACAGAAACAATTGATGAGTTGCAAAAAAAGACACAAATTCCTATGGAAAAATTAGTTGTTAATGGAAAGTTTAAAGTATTTGAAATATTGCACATTGATACAGTATTAATGTGCAATATTTCAAATATTAGGGCGGTTTATTCAATTAATCAAAAGTCTGGCTTAATTTCTATTCCTATCGATACTAAAAATGTATTAAAGTTTGATAAGGAAATGGCAAATCCAGAGAAAATCACTATGGATTATATTAATTCTTATAAATATTTGAATACAGACGTTATAAAATCTAGTGCTAGAGATTTATTTGTTACTGCGTTTGATTATTCTTCTAAAAAATCGCATGACAAAGATATTGAAAGGGATTTTGATGAAAAGGAGAGAGTCGAAAAATTAGATTATGAAGAAATAAAAGAAGCGATTCCAGAAAAATTATTCCCTCCTTGTATTAAATTGATATTGAACGGTGAAATTGCAGATGGGCGAAAGCGAGCAGTGTTTATATTAATTAATTTTCTTAAATCTGCTGGTTGGAGTCAACAAATGATAGAAATGCGCTTCAAAGAGTGGAACAAAGTTTTGAAAAATCCTTTGCGTGAGCAAGACTATTTAGGGCAATTAAGGTATTCGAAAGATAAAGAAATAATATTTCCTCCAAATTGCGATAATAAAGCATATTATATAGATATAGGTGTATGTAAGCCAGATTCTGTTTGTTCTAAGATTAAGAATCCTGTTTCTTATGCGAAAAGGAAGATGTGGATTATGAAGATGGAAGAGAGGAAGGAAGCTAAAGTTAAGGTGGAGAAAGGTTAAAATTGAGAATACTATTTTTAGAATTGAAAAATTAGATTACTTACTAACTTCATTCTTTGAAGGCTACGCCAAGAAGCATTTTCTGATGTTGATTTTATGAATGCTTCTGAAAGTTATATCAAAAACTATAGTTATGAATGAACTCAATTTTTTAGCTTTAAGTATAAATTTAAGATTCATTTAATAATTTTAAGCCCTTTCCATCACTTTCCAACAAAATACAGCTTTAATTGGTCGATTTGAGTCATAAATAACCTTGAAATAGCTTCTTTTTCTTTGTAAACCCTAATGAAATCAAGACAACAATAACCTTTATAAACAACTTCATAACTCAAACATACTTATGGGAAGACCAGTTAGTCCTAGACACGGAAGTATGCAGTTTTGGCCTAGAACTAGAGCTCAAAGACCATATGCAAGAATTAATGCTTGGGCAAAACCTAAAGATTCTAAAATTTTAGGGTTCGCAGGTTACAAAGCAGGAATGACAACTGTTCAATTCTTAGACACTAGAAAAAATAGTCCAACAAAAAATGAAACTCTTTCTGTTCCTTGCACAATCATCGAATGTCCTCCGTTAAAAATTTTCTCTTTAAGATTCTATAAATATAACAAAGTTGTTTCAGAAACAATTAATCCAAAATTAGATAAAGAAGTTGAAAGAAAAATTATTGTGCCAAAAAAAGTAAAACATCTTCCAACAAGTGTTGGCGAATATGATGAATTGAGAATTAATGTTTACACTCAACCAAAATTGACAGGCATTGGAAAAAAGAAACCAGAACTTTTTGAACTTAGAATAAATGGAAATGTACAAGAACAATTTGATTATGTTAAATCTATATTAGATAAAGAAATTAAAGTTGAAGATGTATTCAAGGCAGGACAATTAGTTGATGCTCACTCTATAACAACAGGAAAAGGTTATCAAGGTCCTGTAAAACGATTTGGTATAAGATTAAAACATCACAAATCTGAGAAAGGTCAGAGAAGGCCGGGTGTTTTAAGTGCGTGGGGAAGACCATTACAACTCATGTACAGAGCTGCGTATGGTTCTAAAATGGGTTTTCATATGAGAACTGATTATAACAAATATTTGTTTAAAATTTCTAATGATGAATTAAAACCAATTACTAATTATGGTGTTGTGAAAAATACATATTTATTAGTAAAAGGTTCAGTACCAGGACCTCAAAATAGATTGATTACTTTAGTTAATGCTATAAGACCTAGTAAAAGATTGCAGATGGCTGCGCCAGAGTTGAAATAAATGATAAAAGCTACATTATTCGATAAAACAGGAACAAAGAAAAGCGAAATTAATTTGCCTAGTCAATTTAATGAACCAGTCAGAGATGATATTATTTTGAGAGCTGTATTAGCATTACAAACAAAAAGAAGAACTATTTATGGTGCATATTTGTGGGCGGGAATGAGATATAGTACAAGACAGCCAAAAAGAAGAAGGGAATATAGAGGAGTTTATGGTATAGGAATTTCAAGAGTTCCGAGAAAAATAATGAGTAGGTCTGGAACGCAATTTAATAGAGTTGCTGCATTAGCTCCAGGAACAGTTGGCGGAAGAAAAGCACACGCTCCTAAATCTTCAAAAATCTTTTTAGAAAGAATTAATAATAAAGAAAGAGTCAAAGCAATACGAAGTGCAATTGCAGCTTCAGTAATTAAAAGTTTAGTTGAAAAAAGAGGACATAAAGTTCCTGCAGTTTATCCTTTAGTTGTTTCTAAAGATTTCGAAAATACTGATAAAACTCAAGCTGTTATTTCAGTTTTGAGCAAGCTTGGTTTAGATAATGAATTAGAAAGATCTTCAATTAAAAAAGTTAGAGCAGGAAAAGGAAAATTGAGAAATAGAAAGTATCAAAAAAAGAAAGGTTTATTGATAGTTGTTTCAGGAAATTGTAAGTTAGAAGAATCTTGTAAAAATATTCCTGGTGTAGATATTGTTAATGTTTCAAGTTTGAATGCTGAATTGTTGGCTCCAGGAACAGTCCCAGGAAGAATTACGTTATGGAGTGAAGGAGCAATAGAAAAATTGGAGAAGGACAAATTGTTCATATAAAATGGTGGAGAAAAAATTAAAAACGGAATCTGTAAAAAATAAAATCTTAGTTAAGACTAAAGATGATGTTAAATTGGTTTTTGATCCTTACAAATTTGTTAAATATCCATTGACAACTGAAAAAGGAGTAAGATTGATGGAGTCGGAAAATAAATTATTATTTGTAGTTGACAAAAGTGCAAAAAAAAGTGATATTAAAAAATCAGTTGAACAAATGTTTAATGTTAAAGTTGTTTCAGTTAATACATATGTTACACCAGGAGCAGAAAAAAGAGCATTAGTTAAATTTTCGGAAGAAACGCCTGCGATAGATGTGGCAACACAATTGGGGTTAATATAAGACTAAAATGGGAAAACCAATCATTATACAAAGGAGAGGAAGAAGTAAAAGATTTGAAGCGCCTTCATTTAATTATAGAGGCAGAGCAACATCTCCAGTTTCAACAGAACCGTTAAATGCAGTAGTTATTGATTTAGTACATTGTCCAGGACACTCAGCACCATTAGCACAAATAGAATATGATGGTCAAAGATCATTAATAATTGCTCCTGAAGGAATGCGAATTGGAGATAGTATAATTATAGGAAGCAACGATAATTTTGGAATTGGAAATATTATGAAATTAGATAGCATTCCAGAAGGTTCATTAGTTCACAATATAGAAACTGTTCCTGGAGATGGTGGAAAACTTGCTCGTGGTTCAGGAACGTTTGCTAGAGTCCTCATGAAATCTGAACAAGGAGTTACATTACAATTACCATCAGGAAAGAAAAAAGTTTTCAAAGCTGATTGCAGAGCAAGTATAGGTGTTGTTGCAGGTTCAGGAAGAAAAGAAAAACCTTTATTAAAAGCAGGAAAGAATTATTATGCATTAAGAAGAGCGAGAAAGAGAATGTGGCCAGTTGTAAGAAAGGTAGCTATGAACTCTGTTGCGCATCCATTTGGTGGAAAGCATACTCACAAGAAAGGACGACCTAATATTGCGCCTAAGAACGCACCTCCGGGAAGAAATGTTGGTAAGATAAGACCTAGAAGAACAGGTAGACAAAGATAAGGATATAAAATGGCAAAAAAAGAATTCACATATAGAGGAAAAACACTGGAAGAATTGCAGAAGTTAAGTATTGAAGAATTTGCAATGTTAATTGGTGCTGATAATAGAAGATGTTTATTGAGAGGTTTAACGGAAGTTCAAAAACATTTCCTTAAAAAAATTCAATCAGGAAAAAACAAAGTAAAAACTCATTCAAGAGATATGGTTATATTGCCAATTATGGTTGGAAAAGAAATTCAAATTCATATGGGTAAAAAGTTTGAATCAGTTTGGGTAACTGAAGAAATGTTGGGGCATAGATTAGGGGAATTTGCCATGACTAGAAAGAAAGTTAGTCACAATGCTCCAGGTATTGGTGCAACTAAATCAACATCTTCAGTATCGGTGAAATAAAAATGGCTAAACACGAATATAGTTTCGAAGTTCAAGAAAATATGGCGAAAGCTGTTGGTGTAGATTTATCTATTTCGCAAAAAAACGCAATTGAAATTGCAAATAAAATTAGAGGAAAGAATGTTGAGACAGCAAAAAGATTACTTGAAGATACAATGAATCATGTAAGGCCAATACCAGTAAGAAGATATACTGAGGGCGCAGGACATAGAGCCGGAATGGGGCCTGGAAAATTTTTCGATAATGCGTCAACTCAAATTTTAGGATTATTAAATAGTGCAATTGCAAACGCTCAATCAAAAGGATTAGCGTCTGGAAAATTAGAAATAGTTCACATTAATGCTCACAGAGGAAGCAATATCCCGAGAAGAGGGAGACACTCTGGAAGAAGAATGAAAAGAGCTCATGTTGAAATTGTTTTAAGAGAAGAATTAATTAAAAAAGGAATTTCAAAATCAGATAATAAGATTGTAAAAGGAACAAAAAAGAAATAAAATACTCCATTGTGGTAAAAAAATGATAGAACGAAAATTTGTCAAGGAAAAAATAAAAGAATTTCAAATAAGGG
>Ga0209542_10020266_pt1 | contig 10555 bp, 9 predicted proteins | sample RifCSPhighO2_01_FD_184028 | JGI IMG/M metagenome (GOLD analysis project Ga0209542, IMG submission 184028) | Soil microbial communities from Rifle, Colorado - Rifle CSP2_plank highO2_0.1 (SPAdes) (version 2) | ecosystem: Environmental > Terrestrial > Deep subsurface > Rock core/Sediment ...
CTTCTTCTCGACCGCCCTCTTGCCGCTACCCATGGTCTTTCTCACATTTCCTCTTCGGGTTCGGGAATTTGTTTTTGTCCGCTGACCCCGACTCGGTAATCCACGAAGGTGCCTTGTGCCTCGGTATGATTTGATATCTTTGAGCCTTTTTATATTACCTGCCACCTCACGTTTCAAATCACCCTCTATCTTATACCCTTCAACAATTTTTCTAATCTCATTTTCTTCTTCTGGAGAAAGATCTTTAGGCTTTTTCCCATAATCAACTTTTGCTCGCAGAAGGATCGTGCGTGCGAGTGGGCGGCCAACACCATAAAGTATGGCAAGTCCTATTTCAAGACGTTTCTCCTCTGGAATATTGATTCCTGAAATTCTCATAATATATTAAAATTTTACCCTTGGCGTTGTTTATGTCGTGGGTTGCTTTTGCAAATTACATAAACATACCCCCTCCTGCGAACGGTTTGGCATTTCGCACAAATTTTTTTTACAGACGATTTTACTTTCATTCTCGCACCGCCTTTTTAAAGTCTCTTAACAATTCTTCCCTTACCACCATATGGCTCGATTTCAACAATAACCTTGTCGCCTATAAGCACACGAATTCTATGAAGTCTCATTTTCCCCGCGAGGTACGTGAGCATTTCGTTTTCTTCGTCGTCAAACTTCACTTTAAACAACGTGTTTGGCAATGCTTCCGTGACCACCCCGGTCTTGCTTTTCAAAGGTTCTTTGTTGTCTTGCATCAATTTAAGGCAATGGAAAGTATACTAACAGATCGATGTATACGAGTCAATACTTATGGTTCGAGAGCTTTTATCGTTATCTTCTCTGGGCTTTTTGGAAGGGAGAGACTCCAGAAGGGTCTTATGACAATTTCAGCCTTTTCGATTGAGCTAAATTCGGGCAAAATGTTGTTGATTTCACTGCGTTTTGTGCCAGCAAGTCTTTCATTTAGGCTCTTTCCTTCACTATTTGTACCAAGGATATCCCACACTAAATCGAGGTTTCCTTTAAAGGAGAAGGTTACCGTCGAGCCTCCCTTCAGATCAAAAGTGTTTTTATTGTTAAATACAACACCAAGCTGTTCTAGATTTGTCGCAAACACAGGTGGTTTTTCAGTGTCATATGAAATTGTTTTCTCTGACAAAAACTTAGTTAGCTCGATTTTGTCTAATAAAATTCCATAAAGTGTTCCTTTCTCTTTTACTATTACGGTAGCTGTAGATCCAGGTTCCTGTGGTAATTGTTCAAATGAATATTCCAGAGCGTCGTAGTAAAGGACGTGTGTGTTTGGGATTTGGGCACGGGCAAGTAAAACCAAATCGCTTTTTAGAGAAGTCTCAATGGCTGTTTTTGCGGAAAGCGCGTCGGCAGGAGCCACCTTTTTTATTGTTCCTACAAAACCACCACTAATCTTAGATGAGGGATCAGATTTGGCACTAAAACTTTTAAATTTTGGGTCGCCTTTAAAGCCAGGGATAGTAAAATCCGCAAGACCGATATTGTAATTTTCGCCCGCTTTATCGGCCACAACTGTAGCTTTTATGCTTCCAGGTACCGATACGGAATCTTTTGTTATTTTGCCCGGCACGATTAGGGAGTCGGTGATACGAAAAATTAATCCAGCTGAAGTTTCAAAACGAGTGCTTTTTACAAGTGTCTGAGGCGCAGAACTGTAGTTATTGTAAATTACAATAGTACCACTTGCCTTTCGTTCAACCTTTTCTTCACCAGCGGCAGGTACTTCTTTGCTACCATCTTTAGAAATTGAAATGAGAGTATAAGAAAGAGTTCCTTTCGGCGCGTCTTTTTTTGCACTTAAAACCATATCGATCGGTATCGTTTGTTTTTTGGGTGTAACGGTGACGGTGGCACTTACAAACAGAAATGATAAGGCATAGAGAAGACCGATAACACAAAGAGCTGCTACCGTCCAAATACCAATACGAGTGTAATTTCTTTTTGATCCATTCGAACTATTCGAACTACGTCTTTCGGAAACGGAAGATCGTTTTGCGGTTTTACTTTCGCCCATAACCTCCTTGCTCCTCTCTCTGTTTTTAGGTAGTGGTATGTCTCGAATCGTTCTACGATCTGGAACTAGAACATCCTGTACAATTTTCTTTGCCATACTTTTATAATATTGTATCGAAGGAATTGACCGTTGTAAATGGACTAGATTATAACGAATTAAGATAAATGCTCTCTAGCATAAGAAATGGGTCGTGTTGTATGTGTTTGTTTACATGGCAGAATTCGGATAGGTTTTTGTCGGAGAGAAAGATTTTGGATGTAAAAAGTTCGGGAATATAGGAAAGAAAAATATCACTCACGTCATCATCGATCGTGAGAAATATTTTAGAAGGCAATGCGTGAGTGGTATAAATTTCACTAGTACTTTGGTGAAAATATGCCAGCCACTCTTCCTTTACCGCCCCCGACAAGGTAGCAATTTGTAGATTAAGATCAGACGAAGCTCTTCCTTGGCTATAGAGCTTTACAAAGGAAAATGCCAGGTCGGGTGTCGTTTTAAAATGGTCGGCAACTTTGCGAACCAAGTTGTTTTTTCCGACTGGGAAAGACGAAGTGCCAACAATAGCACCATCAGAGACAGCGGCAACATCTGTTACTTCACCGGCAACATCAACATAAACAAAATCTCGATCGTTGTAAAAAATCTTCTGTATGGCGCTAAAGGATACTAAGGGGAAGGAGTGATGTGAAATATGCGCTATTGAGAAATGCCCCTGCATTACCTCTTCAACCTTTTTCAGGAAGGATGTTGGAGCAAGGCTTGCATAAAGTGAAAGATCGAGTCTGTTTGCTGTTTTTCCGTATGGGTTAGTAGTGGTATAGCCATTGATTTTTAGGTGAGCAACTCTATTTTCGAGAACAGTTAAATCACCCTTTTCTTCTTTGTTTCCCTCAAGTGCCTCTTTTAGAACCATTTCATTTATAAGACCTTCTGTGACCGTGAAGGATTCTTTTTTGTTTACCGAAATCACTTTTGTGCGTGAAGTGTGCCATGGTGAAGCGAGAGTGATGGCAAGTGTATTCGTTTGTTTTTTTTCACGAACAATATCTGATGCAATTTCTTTTATTGCTCCTAGTGTATTCGCCAAAAGAGTTTTGGTCAAAACTCGCTCTTTGATTGGTAGCGGTAGACGTTTGATGTAGTCTACAATCGGAGCCTCACCTCTTCTAAGGGTTATCGCAGCAGCACCCACGCTACCACTGCTAATATCTAAAATAATTAACCGATCGTTATTTGCTTGTTTTAAAAATGAGAAAGGATTCATATTTCTATTCATATTTCTAAGGAACCTAATTTATTCTAGCACCGCCTTTATTCTTCGCACACCAGCCGACACAGCTTCTTCTTTGATGATTTTAAAATGGCCAAGTTCACCAGTGTTTTTTACGTGCGGTCCGCCACAGATCTCGATACTGAAAATGTCTGTTGGGTTGCCAACAGTATATACCCTAACTATGTCATCATATTTTTCACCAAACACACCATGCGCACCAATTTCACGTGCCTTTTGAATGGGCATTTCTTCAAAAGATACCGGCAATGCCTCCTTGATTTTTTGATTTACCAAATCTTCAACCCGCCCTATTTCCTCGCTTGTCATTTTTTTATTATGTGAAAAGTCAAAACGTAGACGCTCTTGTGTAATATTACTTCCTTTCTGCGAAACACTATCACCAAGTACCTGTTTTAGGGCGGCGTTAAGTAAATGTGTCGCGGTGTGGTATCTAAGAGATTTCTCACTCGTATCGGCGAGGCCACCTTTAAATTTCTTTTCCGCACCAGTACGGGAAAGTTCCTGGTGTTTTTTGAAAGCCATTTCAAAACTTTCAAAGTCCAGTAGTACGCGTGGACGAATAATTTCTTGTGTAAGTTCAAGGGGAAAACCATAAGTAGAGAATAATTCAAATGCTTGCGCCCCGGTAATATTCCGTAAATGTCCGAACTCATCTACACCAAACTCATCAATCTTTAAAAGTCCCTTTTCAAGCGTTTTTCTAAATCTTCTTTCTTCATCAGAAATAACACTAGCAATGTCTACTGGTCCTATTGAAGGATAAGTTTCCTTATAAATATCTTGTACCGTCTCGGCAAGAAGATGTAACTGAAATTCGGGTATTCCAATCACATCTGCATATCGAATTGCTCTACGCAATAGCTTTCTTAAGACATATCCCCTATCTGTGTTAGAAGGTGTGACGCCTTCACTTATGATAAATACAGATGTGCGAATGTGGTCAGCGACAATTCGCGATTCACGCTGACTGTAACCATGAGCAAGTTCTTTAATTTTATTCATTATCGGCGCAAACAAATCAGTATCAAAAATATTGTTTTTGCTCTGTAAAACCATAGCCAATCGTTCCAGTCCTGCGCCGGTATCCACGTTTTTCTGTTTCAACTTACCGATAACTTTGCCGTCTTTCTTCTCATACTCCATAAAGACATCATTCCACACCTCAACAATTTTCTGTTCATCGGTCGTTTTAATAAAATCCTCCTTGGACAAATCTCCCATACCGTTTTTTGTCATATCGTAAAACATTTCCGTATCCGGTCCGCAAGGGCCGTTTGGCCCAGGGCTCCACCAATTATCTTCGGCACCCAAAAAGTAAATCCTATTTCTTGGAATACCAAACGATTCCCAAATTTCCGCCGATCCATTGTCGCGTGGTACATTTGTTCTAAGAGACGCAGGAACGGAAGGAACATCGCCTTCAAAGCAAGTTATATAGAGACGTTTCGGGTCGAGCCCCAACCCTTCCTCTTTAGATGTCAAAAATTCATAACTCCATCTTATTGCCTCATTTTTAAAATAATTACCAAGTGACCAATTTCCGAGCATTTCAAAAAAGGTGGCATGCGTGTTGTCACCAATGTCGTCTATATCTGTAGTACGTACACATTTCTGCACATTCACAAGTTTGTCGCCTTTTGGATGTCTCACACCCAAAAGATATGGCACCAGCGGTTGCATACCAGCGGTGTTAAAAAGAACACTCGGGTCGTTTTCTGGTACAAGTGACGTGGAAGGAATCACTACATGGCCGCGTTTCTCGAAAAAGGATAGGAATTTTCGGCGTATTTCGTTTGAAGTCATGACCGCATTATACTAGATTTTTCAAAACCTTGAAGTCCTCGAGGAGCGTGTCTTTTGTTTTGTTGTTGTAAATAGCGACAGCCGGATGATAAAGAGGAATGATTTTTATTTCACCGTAAGTAGTTTTGGTATCAAAAATTTTACCGTGAATTCTTGAGATTGGTTCGAGTAGAAAATCAAGATCAAATTTTTTCATTATGTATGTCATCGAAAAGCGCCCGAGTGATACGATGACCTCAGGTTCGATGATTTCAATTTGCCGGTCTAGAAACGGGCCGTATGAGTCTATTTCTTCCGGTAAAGGATCGCGATTGAATGGGGGTCTGTCTTTTACGATATTGGTAACATAGACATCTTGTCTCGGAATTTCTACCGAAGCCAATAATTCATCCAGAATTTTCCCTGCCCTTCCACAAAATGGTCTGCCTGTCGCCGCCTCATTTCGCCCTGGCGCTTCGCCGACAAACATAAATTTGGCAAAATGATTACCCTCTCCAATCACAGGAGAAACTTTGTTTTTGACGCGTTCGGCGTAAAGTGGCGATGATGTAAGATTAAGAACCTCATCTTTAATTTGTTTTAAAAGGATATGACGTTCGTCGGTGCTATTTTTTTCTGCTTTCATTTCGAATAATTTTTAGAGCAAACTCATATTAGAATCCGCCCCATTTTGTTGATTGCTCTGCTTTGCTCTTTTTTTGATTGTTTTTTCATTTTTAGGAATGGCGGCAGTAACCGTTTCATTTAATGAAGCAACGTAGTTGCAATAATCACATGTTTCCGAACCAACAGGAATAATCTCACTCACAAGGCATAGCTTAATTTTCTCGAGGGTTTTGGGAATCCAGCTATCGGAACCTTTGTAAGGAATAATGGTGACATCAAATTCGAGTTTGCCATCAAAGGATTCTTTGTCGCGCCTGCCATTGGCATATACAAAGTATCCGGTAGATGAAACTTCGAAGCCGTTTTGTCTCATAAGCCACTGATAAACCTCCATTTGGCGTTTATAGCCATCTTGCCAGGCGGCGTCGAGATTTATCTCACTGTCTTTACTTGTCGCTTTATAATCGACAATCATGAGCTCGCCTTTCTTATTAACCCAAACATCGTCGATGGCGCCGGTAATAAGGAAATTGGTTGGCTTGTGTAAAAACTGTACACCGACAAAATTTTTGCGCCATTTGTCTATATCCTTGTGCTGGAAAGGAACAGCGTCGATACCATATGTGTCCATAAGAGGATGAGAAGTTTTGTGTTCTCTGTGAATATCAAATTCTTTTTTGAGCAAGTGGTCTACGGCACTGTTAAGATTAAAAGGAAAACCTGGTGGCCGCGAAACACCGAGTCTTCGATCAAGGTAAAAACATCGGGGGCATTCCGTAAAAAGATCAATTTTGGATCGACTTAGTCTAAATGCTTCTTTGGCAATAGGGCTAAACATACCCTTAACTCGTTTTGCGTTGTAGTATTCGGACATGGGGGTATAGGGTTAGAGCTGGTTTACCTCTTCGAGAACATCTTTGACTTGTATTGGGGAAAAGCCTATTTCTCGCATAATGTCCGCATTACCTCTAAGCTGTGTACACAATACAACCCCGCGCGAAACCAGATCACCCATTTCTTTTTTTGAAATCGATGTGAGGCATGTTATAGGGTGTAGTTCGCCGTCTTCGATCATGTCTTGCAAGTTACCTTTTCCGGGGAAGTTCCATCCGATCATGGTAAGCCCCTTACACATACCGTACTGTATTGCCATTGAAGTAAATTTGGTGTTTGTGATGAGCCATGCTTCATCTACGAGTCGTTGCTTTCCATAGAGAAATGTTTTTTCCTGAAGATCGTCGAAACGTGCCTTCACATAAAGAGCAACCTTGAGATCGGATTTAACCCCAAGCCCATTGTGAAATTTAGCCTCGGCCATAATGAGTTTGCTGTCATTCCATGCCACGACATCAACCTCGTGCTCGACACAGCCACCCTTTACAATTTGATCCGTAAGCGTTTCAAAGCCACGCTCCTTAAAAATTTCTGCGATGTATTTTTCAAAAGGGAAACCCGTTGGCCCTAGTTCCATTACCGCTCGGCGTAGCGAGTAGCGCTTAGCGGCCGGTCTTTCTGTCTTATGAAGAAGAAAATAAGCATGTTTATAAATCTGGGCGGTGGTCATGTTCTCTTCTATCTCTACAAGAACATGTTTCAAAACCTCCGCTATAACCCCAGGAGACGCGTGGGAACGCGCCAAGGAGTTCTCTAATTTGGTTGGGTTAAATTGCTCTCGTGAGCCATCCGCCTTAATAACAGTTGGGAATTTTTTTGCTGTCATCCACACATTATCTCACAAACATTATTATTTTCCCAAATATTTATCTCTATTCTTTTTATGTTCTTCAAAAGTTATTGCGTAGTGCATAATCCCCTGCCGATCTGAAAGAAAATAAAGATATTTTGTGTCGGTGGGACGAATGGCCGCATTTATAGCATCGAGACCCGGGTTTGAGATGGCTGTCGGCGGTAAACCAGTATATTTATAAGTATTATAAGCCGAATCGAACGCAAGATCGGCCTTTGTTAGCTCAAAACTGCCTTTTCCGTTTATATATTTGAATGTCACATCCACCTGAAGGGGCATATTAATAGCTAAACGTTTCCAGATAATACCAGCTATGATTCGACGGGTTTCTGGAAGACTTGCCTCCAGTTCAAGGATTGAGGCGACTCTAATTACGTCATCGAGAGGTTTTTTAAATACAAAAACTTCATTTTTTAGGCTTTTGATTTTTCTATCAAAATTTTCTTTCATGATTCTTAGAACATCATTAGGTTTTACTTTATCGACAAAATAATACGTATCCGGAAACATATATCCTTCCTTCGCGTGGTCGGTAAAAGTTTTAATGTCAAAAGTTGGAATATTTTTATTAATGATGGTGGCAATTTCAAACTTGTTTAGTCCTTCCGGAATAGTTATTTTTATTGGATTTATGACAAAAGTTCCATGAATGATTCGCCATGCAACAGCAAATACATTTAAAGGTTTCTCAAAAAAATAGTCCCCGGCAACAGCATCGTTGCCACCCATAAGCACAAATGTAGTAATAACTTTAAAAGACAACGGAGATCGAATGATCTTATTTTCGGCAAGTGCTGTTGAAATTGCCGAGAGAGATTTACCCTCCTCAACAATAAAATAGGAATTAGTTGGGAATGCCGGATCTGGTTTTACGGTGAGATTCCAGACAACACCAAACACTAAAACGAACGCAAGTAAAATCGTGAGAATTATTTTTTTAACCGGTGGAAGACTCAAGGAGGTTTTTGTGGGAAAGAATTATATAGGCAAATTTGAGGGTGCTTCACTTTTCTTTGAAGCGGTCTTTGTGAGTGTTGGAGTCGAGGCAACTTGACCAGGAAAATGAAATATTGTGGCAAGCTCTTCGGTGTTGAGAATAAATGGTGGCACAAATAAATGACGATATGGCAGATTGAAAAATGAACGTAATTTATAGGCGTTAAGGAGTCTTCTTTCCCGGTTGGATCTGCGTATTCTTTTGAAATCCTGCCATGGATTATCGAAGTCGGTGAATTTACCAAGCTTGAAACCATTTAGACTTTGAGAATTGTATTGTCTAAAACTGCCAATAAGACCCGTAATGCCAATGGGGTCAAATACTTCTTTTTGTGCGATATAAAATCCACGAATACCACATTCAAATGGTAACTTATCAAGACTTCTTTCGAGTGAGGCGATAGTTTCAGCCTCGCCTTTTGTGGGAATACGAGGATATCCTGATTCACCGGGCGCTCGCAACTCATCAATCATTTTTTTAACCACATCTTTTCCAGCAATTTCCCAGTAAGCTGCTCCAGACAATTTGGCGTCGTCTTTGAGTGTTTCCTTGCGATGACCTTGAATCAAAATTTGAATCCATATTTGCTCCCCCTTCTTCATGGATCCTAAAAACTCTAGAATTGATGTCATTGGATCAATCTTAAACTCTTCTTTTGGATCCTTGTCAAGACCGTAGTCTATGTAAGTCATTATTGGATACACATCATCTTTTGTGAGCTTAAAGGTGGTACCCCAAAATGGCAATTTAACTGGATCGTGGAAAACATTTTTTGTGTAATCCTCGGCATCGTAAATTTCAACACCAGGATATTGAGCGTAAATTTGGGATTCAATAAGCTGTCTATATTTAGGCTGTGTCCATATGAAAAACCTTACCTGACCATCGATTGATACAAGTTCAAGCGAAAACCATGGCCTTACCTTTCCTTGCAAAAATGTTTCGAAATAATTTTTAGCTTTACCAACTATCCAGAGCGATTTGAACACAATTTCCATGGCAAGCGGCGACTTAAAGATTTCCTTTGGCAGTTTGATTTCAAGAAGAACTGAGCCCTGACTTATTAACCAACTCGTTCGGCGATGTCTAAGCCAAACACTCAAGAACATGCTAAAAAACAAAATGGGAACCCAGAGAGGCCAAAAAGTATGAAGTATTCTGAAGACTGTAAAAAAGAGGTCGTATTTAAGAGTTGTAAGTGCGTCAAAAAACATGAGTATATTATACTACACAGACACAGCGCCGAGGAAATGTTTACCGAGCATTATACTACCGAATACTTGCCTTGTTTGTCTTTCTTGAAATATTTTGGGTTCTGCAGATTGACCAAAATTGTGTTTGGCTTCACATATCTCTCCTTAAGAACCTTTTCAATTATTTTATCTTTTGCGAGAGGTCCCTCCTTTTCAATAATTTTTCTTATGACATCTTTCACAACCCCGCTCATATATCCCCATTCGCTAAGAGCGTAGAGACCACGGCCAACGAGCACGAAACGCTTGTCTTTTATGAGTTCGTTGTGAGTGGTGGCAACGTGAGCTTTTTTGTTGAATACTTCGGTAATAAGTTTAGCTACCTCTCTAAAGTGGATTGGTGAGCCGTGCTTTCTGATAACGAGAAATGCGTAATCTCTCATGCCCTTTGCATTTATATTTGAGGATTCAGATTTACCCCATTCACCGAGGGGATTTTTACCGAGATTTTTTGACATCGACAACCAACGTTTTATAACCTCCTCATTTTTATATTCGTCGGAGACATCTTTTATGTATTCAAGAAATGAGGCGATTATTTCTGATTCTGGAACAATATCGTTGGGTCCAAGTTCGCTGTATATTTTTCTAAGGACGTCGTGAATTTTTTGGGCAAATTTTTGATCGATATGCCACCTATGCTTAAATTCCTCGTCCTCCTTCTCCCTCTTAAATTCCTCGCCGATTTCTAAAAGAAAATGGGCATGGTTTTGAGTAGATTTATCTTTAGAAATATGGTTTAGAAGATCGTGCTCGGAAATTACCCCACCAAGACTACTGATGTATTGTCTAAACTCATCAAACGTTTTTTTCTCTT
>Ga0209542_10020267_pt1 | contig 10554 bp, 16 predicted proteins | sample RifCSPhighO2_01_FD_184028 | JGI IMG/M metagenome (GOLD analysis project Ga0209542, IMG submission 184028) | Soil microbial communities from Rifle, Colorado - Rifle CSP2_plank highO2_0.1 (SPAdes) (version 2) | ecosystem: Environmental > Terrestrial > Deep subsurface > Rock core/Sediment ...
ACACGCGCTGCCCCGACTCCAACTAACATTTCCATAAATTCACTGCCGGCAACGGAGAAAAACGGTACCCCCGCTTCACCGGCTACAGCTCTGGCCAACAGGGTTTTGCCGGTCCCGGCCGGACCAATGAGCAGTACCCCTTTTGGAGTTCTGGCGCCAATTGCTTTGTACTTTTGCGGATGCTTTAAAAAGTCAACAACTTCCTGAAGTTCTTGCTTAGCTTCATCTACACCGGCAACATCGGCAAATGTAACTTTTGTTCTTGAACCGGTAAACTGTTTTGCGCGAGACTGTCCAAAAGAAAAAACGCTGGAAGCTCCTTCCCTTGCCTGCCGAAAAATAAAAAAGAAGAAAATAATAATAATTGCCAGCGGCAAAAATGTAGTCAGAATTGATACCCAGGCTTTACTAAAAGTATTGTCCTTAATAGAAATGTTTACATTTGCGGGATTAACTTGCGCAGCTTGAAGCGCATCAAAGAAAGACTGATTTTCCTCTTTTCTGGAAATATAGGTTGAGTCATCCTTTAAAACTACATTCAATTTGTCATCGTCTATTTCAACACTTTTAATATTTTCACTTTTAATATCATTAATAACTCTGGAAATAGGCTCAGCCAGCTGCAGCCTTGCGGCAGGGTTGGAAGTTGCCGCGAAAAATGCAAAGAGAAGTAAGCCCAAGATCGCGTAAATTACAAATCCTCGCCACCCGCTTTTTTTGCCCATTTTGGGCAGTTTCATTTGCGGAATTGGCGATTTGGCGCTAAAGCCTTTCTTTTGAGAGTCTTGCGGACCTAAATTGTCTTTAGTTTTTTCGTCTGGGTTTTTGGGCATTGTGAAGGGTTATTTTAGCACCTGAAAACTTAAATTGCTAGCGGATTTTAAAAGTAATCAAGCTTCATCGCACGCTTAACTTCAGCTAATGTTTCCCGCGCCTCTTTCCGAGCTTTTTCTGTTCCCTCTTTCAAAATCTTCTCAACAATTTCCGGCTGACTCTCAAATTTTTGTCTCCGTGATCTCAGTGGTTGCAAAAACTCCTCCAAAACCTCAATTAAAAACTCCTTAACCTCCACATCCTTAACCTTGCCTTCTTTATATCTCTTTTTATAATCTTCCAAATTTTTGATTTTTGATTTTTGATTTTTGATTTCTTTGATAAATGCGTCTAAATATATAAAGACTGGATTGTTCGAAGTATCTCCCGGTTCTGTCCCGTGAACCCTTTTTGGATCCGTAAACATTCCCATAACTTTCTTCTTAACTTCCTCGACAGAATCTGTCAAAAAAATCGCGTTGTTTGAAGATTTGCCCATTTTACTTTGACCGTCTGTACCAACAAGTGTCGGCACATCACCTATTAATGGCTCCGGCACCGGGAATACTTCACCGTATGTGTTGTTGAATTTAATGGCGACATCGCGGGCATACTCAACATGGGATTTTTGGTCGCGTCCGACAGGAACTAAATTGGCTCTAGGTGCCAGAATATCGGCAGCCATCAAAATTGGATAGTAAAACAACCCAACTGTATCCTGTTCCCCCTGATCAAGCTTTTCTTTAAGAGCGGGTTGCCTGGCAATTAAAGATCTGGAAGTTAGAATACTTAAAAAATAGGCAATTTCCAGAATTTCCGGCACCTTAGATTGCAAAAAGAATGTAACTTTTGCAGGATCTAAACCCACCGAAAGATACCCAAGCATTAACCCTCGGATATTTTTTTCAAGATCTACTGTTTTGCCAAAATGGGTAGTCAACGCGTGAAGATCAACAATTTCAATAAACGTTTCGTATTCATTTTGCAGTTTGACTCTGTTTTTAAGCGAGCCGACATAATTCCCTAAATGGAAACTGTCAAACGTCGGCCTGTCTCCGGTTAATATTCTCTTCTTCATATTTCTTCCATTCTACGTTTGACTTAGGTTAAAAACAAGCTTAGAATAGCCAAATTGCCATGGCCAAAGAAAGACCTCCGGAAGTAATTTCCATGCCCACTAGAATTGAGCCGATCGTTCCACGCCTAGTTACCGAACTGCCGGTTGATATTCAAAATTGGATTTCAGAAGTTAAGTGGCACGGAGTACGAGCAATGGTATATGGGGAAGAACGATCATCTATAAGAATGCTGACAACAAGTCAACTTGAAGTCAGCGGTAATTTCCCACAACTTGTTAAAGGATTTAATCATTTGGTCACAACACACACTTTTCTACTCGACGGTGAAATAATCAGTGGCGCAGGAAGATCACCAGGCGATTTATATCATGTAATTTCAAGAGTAGGCTCAACTCAACAAAAAGCTGTGCGCGACTCAGCAGATAACCCTTGCCAATTTGTAGCTTATGACATCTTATTTCTCGATGGACAAGATTTAAGATCTTTACCCCTTATTGAAAGAAAAAAGAAATTAGCACAATTGGTAACTAAACCTGCAGTTAGATACGGAGTATTAGTCAATTATTACGAAAAGCAAGACCACCAAGCTCTTCTTAAAAGTGCAAGACAAAACAACTTTGAAGCAATCGTTTTAAAAAGAAGAGATAGTACTTATATTCACCTTGCTCGCAATAAACCAAGATGGCTAAAATTAAGAGTTAAAAGAGCTCAAACTAAATCCTCGACCTGATACTTATCAACAGCTTTAAGCAAATCGGAAAGCTGCATCTCCAGACCTTTGGTTAAATCACCTGATCCCATATGTATGCGTTTTAAATCCATGACTTTTCGATCAAATATCAGCGGGATATCAAGAAGTATCGGGCAAACCGCGCCGATTGAAACTTTGCACACCTTCAACACTTCTTCCGGTTTTGCAAGGCCTGATTTGCTACCAAAAAGCTTTCTTATCTTTTTAAAATCAACTCTGTCTTTGCCGCGAACAGCCAATGCAACAAAATTATCGTTCGTTCTTATTATCAGCGTCTTTACAATCTCATCTTCATCAATACCCGTCTTGGAAACTCCCTCAACTGTAAAAACTTCACCACCCAAATCAATAATTTTATGTGGAAGTTTATTTGATTTCAGATGCTTTTCTAGCTGTTTTAAATTGGCCATTTTAGTGCATAAAAAAACTCGCCTCATGGACGAGCTTCTTAGAAAATTATCACTGTCGCTGCCCTTACTGCCAAACTTTCAGTCTGCGGCTACCTCAAAAGAGCATTGCTATACATAAATTATATCAACGAAAATCAAATTCTGTCAACAGATAGTTAGCAGACTCCGGCTTACTTTGCTAATCTAAAATTTCTGTTACACCTTCAGGACAATTTTTGTCTACCCAATTAACAGCAATTCGTAAATCATTTTCCTTATTATTTTCGTCTAAAAGCATCACGCTATTACAATTTTGTCCACTGTCTTCTCTATCGGCCGGCAAATCAGATTCTATATTTTGGCTAAGAACTAAACCTACTCCCAATGCAACAACTGTTGTGACGGCGCCAAAGAGACCTAATCGGAACCCTCTGAAGTGAAAACTTGGATTTTCTTTTCTCATAAATCGTACCAGCGGCAGGAATCGAACTCATCGAGCCTGAGGCTCTCAGAGCCCATGGCCCACGACCTTGGCGTTATATCTTCCTCTCGCTAAAGCGAGAGCGATATATCAGCTGTGGCGGTGGAAGGACTCGAACCTTCAACCTAGGCTTTATGAGGGCCTCGCTCTGCCCTTGAGCTACACCGCCCTGAAGATACATTAGATTCCGACGGAGTCGGAAGGCTGATATGAGTACCACGCTCTAACGCTGCCGCCAAATTACAATTTGGCGAGCCTCGCTCATTAATAATGAGCGGGAGCTACGCAGTCAGCGCATCCGAATTTTATCAAATATCAATGAATATTCAAAACAATCTGCTGAAAGCTGATCGAGAGGGTTGAAAGATAATTTTTGACTTTTATCCAATGGCACTAAACTATTTTAACTAGAGGAAAATACACCTTTCTTGATGTACTCTTTAATCAAAGACTGATAAGGTATATTAATTTCGTTCGCCTTTTCTTTGACTCTATTTAAAAGGTATTCTGGAATTCGAATAGAGATAGAACGGGTAGTAGGCTTAAGGTTTGGGAAGCTTACAGGTTCTAAATCACTTGCTTCGTAATACTCCGAGAGATCCAACTTAGCCCAGAAATCCCGTTCCTCATCCTCATTTTTAAATTTTGGCAGTTTAAGCGGTTTCTTCATACAAGTACACCTCCTTCTTGTTAATATTTCTTGCCGAAATAATTCTAATCTTACTTTTACGCATTGTAAAAACTACAAGAAGTAACCGTCCTTTTTTTGTTTCACCAACAACTCGGGATCTTTCTTCACCATTTGAATGCAAATGGTCTTTAAATATTTTCTTCTTTAGGTCTAAAAATATTTCCTCTGCTTCTTTATCGTCTACATTGTGCTTCCTGTTTTTAGCTATATTTCCTTGATCCCATTCAAATTCAAAAACAGACTTATCTACTCTCACTGTATATACTAAATTATACAAATTTACAAGGTGTTGTCAAGAAGAGAAGGAAGAATGGTAGCGGGGGTGGGAGTCGAACCCACTTCTGGAGATTATGAGCCTCCCGAGATACCGTTTCTCTACCCCGCGTCGGTTTTGCGTTGGGTTATTTTAACTTTTGAAAAGAAGGGTGTCAAATAATGTAAAGGCTTAAGAATCACCGAAGAAAAGCTTGCGCCATTTCTGCCAATTCGGAACCTGTTTCTCACTATTCTCCTCAAACTGATCAATATCTTCTTTAGGAATTATAACCAATGCTTCACCCTCCCTAACTAAACCTAATTTGTTCCTAATCTCCGCTTCCTTGAATTCCTCGCTCTTTTTATACGCTAGCTCCTGCTTCAACTGCTCGTTTTCACTTCTTAAACTCTCCAACTTATCTCCAGCCTTGCTTACTTTTTCGCTGGTTCCCTTAAACGTCACGATTCTTCTCACACTGTTTACCACTAAAAAAACTGCAAAAATGATAGCTAAAATTAGCAGTAGGTTACGCTTCATTTAAACCTTACATTTATATTATATTGCACCTATAGATTATTTCTTAATACTTAAGATAGGATTGACAAAAAAACCTGTAACAGACAATCGCAAAAATTCTTTACCCCGCCAGAAGTTTGGTATTTAACTTTGTTTTCACCAGTCTAATTGTATTATCTTTGTAACCTGTAGCAAACTCTGAAATTATACTTTTGGCGGGGTTGACAAGACCCATAGCATAAAGTATACTGAGCCTTAACTTTAAACCTGCTTAGCCTGCCGAGTATTATCCGGTACTCGACTAGCCAGATATAGAATTGTATCTGGCCTGCTAAAATTGCTGCCACTCAAATTTTATAGATGAAAAAATTGGAAGAAGCGCATAGCGAATTTGTTAATCATTTAAAGGGCAAAAAACGTGCATCCGCAACTGTTCTTGCCTACGGCAAAGATATCGAGCAGCTCATAAAATATCTCGCTGAAGACCTCAAAAAAGCCCACGTTCACGAGATCAAAGCAGAAGATATCAGAACCTTTCTTTCAAATCTCGAAAAAACAGGCTACACTCAAAAATCGATTTCCCGAAAACTCAATTCAACAAAGACTTTCTTCCGCTATCTTAAAGTTCAGGAGTATATTACCGACGACCCGGCCAGTCTAGTTGACCATCCTAAATTTGAAACCAAACCGCCAAGGATTCTTTCCCCTATCGAATACCGCGCTCTTCGCGATGCAGCCCGTGATGACGCCAGAATTGCTGCCATCATTGAAATACTTTTGCAAACCGGAATCAGAATCGGCGAACTTGCCGACTTGCGAATCGACGACATTTACTTTTCAGAAAACGCAAAAGAAGGAACACTGTTTGTCAGAGCTATGGAAAACAGAAGTGAAAGAACAGTCCCCATGAACAAGGCAGCAGAGAGTGCACTCAAAAAATATATCGAGATTCGGCCAAAAACCACAAACAAAGCCCTCTTTGTGACTAAAACCGGCAAACCCTTGTTGGTTAGAAATATCAGGACCGCAATCGACAGGTTCTATAGAAAAGCCGGCATTTCCAAAGCTAAAGTAAACGATCTCAGACACACTTGGGTTGCTCATCACCTGCAATCAGGCGCATCTTTGGTTTTAATTTCTAAAGTTGCCGGCCACAAGCGCCTTTCCACTACCGAGCGCTATCTTCCTCTCGTCGAAATCCCCAAAGGCGAGGAAAAGTTGAAACTGGAACAATTGTAAATAGTAAAAAGACTCTTACCATATTAGATGTCCGAAAGAATCCGATTTGAATCAACCGTTGCTAAAATTACCACATTTTCAATAATAGCTTCGGCAATTTATTTTGGCGTCGATCATTACTCTCATGAACAGACATTTGCAACCAGTCAGCAGCCTGACAGAGTTAATAATACGCTGGTGATTGAAAAAGAAGAACAAACACCAACATTAAATCCTACTCCCACATTTAACGGTATCCCAAACCCTACACCTGGAACCTATCTGCCAGGAAATAACAGAAAAGAGAGTTGGCCGTATGCACAAGAAGTTGGAGCGCTCGGCGGAATTATGGTATTTGGGGCCTTATTGTCTTGGCTTATTAAAAAAAACTCTGAATCTCTTTAACTCTAGATCGCCCGAAAATCTTTGATCGGATTCTTCCCCTAACCATCCTCAATAAAATTATTTGGATTTTTCCCTCTTCCTCCAAAAACTCGCACCAACATCCCAAAGTAGAATTAATTCTTACCTAAACCTTCGTCGTGCATACCAACTGTGAGGATATAAATATCCTCTTTATCAACAATAAAGGTAAAGCGGTATTTCTTATCAACCCGACCTTCGAAGTGACTTTCACCTGCCATTTTTCTTGTCCTCAGTGAAGGATGTCTATAATTCGAAGCTAAAAGCAATAATTGTTTATCAACTTTCTTTTGAATTTGTGGTGGGAGCTTCCGGTATGTGGATTCTGCCCGTTTTGTAAAATGGATCTTCACTCTTTACTATTTGAGAGAATCCATAAATTTGACAAGTTCTTTTTTGGAACGAACAGTAGTGTAACGACCCGCTTTGATATCATCCATTGCACGCTTGTCTGACCAATCCCACCACGCATCACTGCCATAAACAGGTTCCAGATCCTCAATCTTTTTCTTGACATCTGCCAGATCTTTCTGAATTTTATTTAAAATGGTCAGAATTTGATTCTGTGTTTGCATAGGCGTATTTTATCTCAAAGCAGAAGCTGAAAACAACTTATTTGGATTTTTCTCTCTTCCTCCAAAAACTCGCACCAACATCCCAAAGCAAAATCACAACCATTGGCCCAATTAGTGCGCGCCAGAACCAGGAAACGTAAAAAATTAGAACAATCCCTCCAATTGCCAGAATTGCGAAAAAGATTTTAACTATGATATTCATTCCTAAAAACTACTCTTGCTCGGATAATAACATTTTGCTAATATTGGCGATAAAGGACTGAGGGTGATAAAGTTATCCCGAAGCCCCTGCCTGCCGGCAGGCAGGCTTTTTTGTAGCTAAAATTTAAAAGCTTTTCGCAATGAGCCCTATTAACTATAAACTATTTACGATAAACTAAATTCCGGAGGAATTTCATGGCCGAAGTACATGTACAACTTGCAGCTGAAACCCTGTTTAATATTGGCCCTCTGCCTATAACTAATTCTATCCTAACTACTTGGCTTGTAACCGCAATTTTAATCGGCTTTGCCTACCTTGCCACCAAAAAAGTTTCACTAATTCCATCTGGCATTCAGAATGTTGCCGAAGTCATGGTTGATTCGTTTAATGATCTTGTTTCCACTATTGCCGGTGACAAAACTAAAGTCTTTTTGCCGATTGTCGCCAGCTTTTTCTTTTTTATTTTATTTGGCAATTATCTTGGCTTGCTGCCCGGCATCGGATCAATTGGATTTTATTTACCCTCCGAAACTTTAGTGAAGGAGGGCGAGCATATTGCATCCTCAGAAAAAGTTTTCATTCCCCTTCTTCGCTCGATAAATTCCGACCTCAACACCACAGTTGCCTTAGCCCTTGTTTCACTTTTTGCCACTCATTATTTATCTATAAAATATCTGGGGTTAAACGGCTATATTGGCAAATTCTTAAGCCTCAACCCGATTTTTTTATTCGTGGGAATTTTGGAAATTATTGGTGAGGCAACCAAAATCCTTTCTCTTTCTTTCAGGCTTTTTGGAAATATTTTTGCCGGAGAAGTGCTTTTAACAACAGCCAGTACCAAATTGTTTGCCTATATCGTTCCTATCCCATTCTACTTTTTGGAAATTTTAGTCGGCTTTGTTCAAGCCTTAATTTTCGCTATGCTGACACTGGTTTTTATGGTAATCTTAACCCAGAAAACCGGACACTAAGAAAGGGGTGAATAAAACTTGGAAATAATTTTAGCCAAAGGTGCAGTCATTGCCATCGGCGGATTTGGTCCGGCAATTGCTATTGGCTTAATTGGTTTTAAAGCCATGGAGGCTATGGGCAGAAATCCGGATGCTTCCGGCAAAATTTTGCCGGCCATGTTAATTGCCATGGCTCTTGCCGAAGCGATTGCCATTTATGCGCTTATTCTGGCATTTACAGGGTAAATGCAAGTCAAACTCTAAACAAAGTCAAATGCACTAATTTTCAAAAATTTTTAGAGTGTTTGAATTTAGAATTTATTTAGGATTTAGAGTTTAGAAATTAGGATTTTTAATGCGTCAGTATTTTGTAATTAAAAACTATGGAAATTTTAAACAATTTCGGCATTCAACCCACATTATTGTTTGCTCAAATCATCAATTTTGTAATTATTCTCTATCTACTAAAGAGATTTTTTTATAAACCAATTCTTAAAGTCCTGGATGACCGCAGGAAGAAAATCGAAGAAAGTTTGAGAAATGCCGACCTGATTTCCGAAAAACTGCAAAAGACTGACGAAAATTCCAAAAAAAACATTGCTGATTCCCAAATTCAAGCTCAGAATTTGATAAATGACGCCAAGCGCGAAGCAGAAAGGATTGGCGAAAAAGCGGCCCTTGACGCCCGAAAAACAATTGACCAAGCTCTAATTGATGCCAAAATCCAGATTGAAGCAGAACGCCAAACCATGCAGAAAAAAGTAGAACGCGAAACTTTGGATTTAGTCGTCGCTGTGGTTAAAAAAGTGCTTAAGCGTAACTTAAAACCTCAGGAAAAACAGGCTCTAACTAGCTCGGCAGTCAGAGAAATCACCAAACAAATCCAATGAAAGCAAAAAACTTAGAAAAAATAGCCAAATATCTATTTAAAAAAAGCTTGAGCGGTGACGGTTTTGTTGATACCAAAAAGGTTCAAGTAATTTTAAATGCTATTGTTTCTCAAAAACCGCCACAACTTATTAAAATTTTAAAAAAATATAAAAAATTGATAGAAGCTGCACTCAGCCGCGAAGAATTAGTTGTTGAAACTGCCGAGAAATTATCAAACCAAAAAAAGTTCGAGCAAAATTTGTTTACCAAAACAGGTAGCACCAAAATAAGTTATAAAATCAATCCCAATATCGTACTTGGAGCCAGAATTACTCATGGAGACTGGGTTTGGGACGAAACCCTGCAAGCGAAACTAAAACAATTGACTAACGCAAAAAAAATCTAATTAGCTTTAGTCGTTAGACGTTTAGCATTAAGCGAGAAATAATGGGCATTTTAGAAGAAATTGAAAAACAGATAGATCAGGTCAAACTAACAACTGCTCCTAAAAACGTCGGCAGAATTATGGAGGTCGGCGACGGCGTAGTCAGAGTTTCCGGTCTTTCCGATGTTGCAAGCTCAGAACTAGTTTCATTCAAACACGGAATTACCGGCCTTGCCCTAAATTTAGAAGAGGATTCGGTCGGCATTATTGTATTCGGAGATTGGGCCAAACTTAAAGAAGGTGACGAGTGCACTACAACCGGCAAAATTTTTGAGGTGCCGGTTGGAAACGGGCTTATCGGCAGAGTTGTTAATCCTCTGGGCGAAGCCCTTGACGGCAAAGGCAGGATTGCTATTAATAAGTACTATGCGGCCGAAAAAATTGCTCCCGGAGTTATCTTCCGCCAACCGGTCAACACTCCGCTTCAAACCGGTCTGAAAGCTATTGACTCGATGATCCCTATTGGCCGCGGCCAGAGGGAGCTTATCATCGGCGACAGACAACTCGGCAAAACCGCCATTTGCTTGGACACCATAATTAACCAAAAAAACCAAAATGTTATCTGTATTTATGTGGCAATTGGCCAGAAAACTTCAAAAATCGCCCAAGTTGTCGCAACTCTCGAAAAACACAAAGCGCTTGCTCATACTATAGTAGTTGCAGCGTCTGCTTCTGACAGTGCCACGCTCCAATACGTTGCCCCATATGCGGGCTGTGCTATGGGAGAATTTTTTATGGATCAGGGAAAAGATGCTTTGGTAATTTACGACGACCTTTCAAAACACGCTTGGGCGTATCGACAGATTTCACTGCTTCTAAGGCGACCTTCCGGCCGTGAAGCCTACCCCGGTGATATTTTCTATCTTCACTCAAGGTTACTTGAACGGGCAGCCAG
>Ga0209542_10020268_pt1 | contig 10554 bp, 12 predicted proteins | sample RifCSPhighO2_01_FD_184028 | JGI IMG/M metagenome (GOLD analysis project Ga0209542, IMG submission 184028) | Soil microbial communities from Rifle, Colorado - Rifle CSP2_plank highO2_0.1 (SPAdes) (version 2) | ecosystem: Environmental > Terrestrial > Deep subsurface > Rock core/Sediment ...
CCGCCGCGCGAGTACCTCGCCCCGTTCTATGGTCAGGTCCTGACCGCAAAAACCCTCCCCCTCCGGCTCGGCGCGTCGCTCGCGGCCATCGTCCGTGATATGATTGATGATACGGCGGAGCGGCGTTTCAGCACCGAGCAGGTTCTCACCCGCGCCACCCAGCGCATCAACGCGCTTCTCGCCGAACAAAAAAAATAATGCCTCGCGTCATTCCCTCATCCGCCATCCGCCGCACCGCAATTCTCTTCGGAGCGATCATGGTCATCGCGCTCCCGCTCTTCGCGGTCGCCCAAGGTCCGCTCGTCCCGTGCGGCACCTCGGCCACGCCGTACACTCCCTGCAGCATCTGCCATTTCGCGGCGCTCGCCATCAACATCACGAAATTCCTGATGTACTACGTGGCGCTGCCCGCGACCGCGTTGCTCGTTGGCATCGGCGGGATCATGCTCCTCATTGCCGGGCCCTCGGAACCGCTCCGGAACCGCGGCAAGGAAATTTTGAAGGCGACGGTCATCGGGGTCATCATCGTATTCTTGGGGTGGATCCTCGTGGACACCGTCATCAAGGTGGTCACGGACCGGTGGAGCGGAGGGGCGGGAAACCTGCTCATACAACTCGGACCGTGGAATGAGTTTGATGTTGCGGCGTGTTCTGCAAAGCTCTGACCGAACCAACCCCTTTTTTGAAAAGTCCGGAGCAAGCAACGTCGGCCGCGCCCGAATCACTATCCATAAATAGTGTTCACCTCATGATAAAAGATCTTTTCCTGAATGCGAGCGGCATAGCGGCGCTCCTCCTCGGCGCGCTCCCCGCGATGGCGCAGGGCATCCCGAACCCACTCGGCACAGGAACGACGCTCATGAATGTCATTGACCGGTTCATTGACTACGCGCTCGTGCTCCTCGTCCCGCTTTCCATCATCATGGTGCTCCTCACCGGATTCTTCTACATGACCGCCGGGGGGAACGAGGAGAAAGTGAAGCGCGCCCACCAGACCCTCATCTGGACCGTCATCGGCATCGCCATCGTCCTCCTCGCAAAAAGCGCCCAGCTTATCATTCAAAGCGCGCTCGGGATACCCTGATCCCGGGCAGTATCACCTTGGCGGACGGCGATACGACGATTGCCGGCGGTGGATTACCTCTTTTGACTCCGGGCCAGACGTTCCGTATAATCGAAGAAAGGTCTTGCCATTCCGTTGACAAACGTCTAAAGGTCGAACCGAATCCTGCATTATTCCCGTACATCGTTCCAAAAACACTGAACCTTATGAGCAAAAAATTTTTTACCGCCGCAGCGATAGCGACGCTCCAGCTAACGCCGCTCGTTGCGCTTGCCCAAATCGCCGACATCTGCGATGTATTACTGCTCGTTGATACCGCGGCAACGTGGTTCGGCATCCTCGTTTTCATCGTCGCGCTCATCGCCATCCTCTACGCGGCATTCCTCTTCCTCACCGCAGGGGGCAACGAGGAAACCCAAAAAAAAGCGCGCACCACGCTCCTCTATGGCCTCATCGGCATCGCCATCGCGCTCCTCGCAACCACGGCTGTTGACTTCGTCTCGGCCACGGTGGGTGGTGAAACCATCGAGAACTGTTCGGTAACCCCGGTCGAAGGCGGAGGGAGATAGCGCTCGCCGCATACAAACAAAAACAGCCCGTCTCCGGCGGGCCGTTTTTGTTCGGAGGAACACGTTTCTCGTTGCTCTTCGCGTGTGGTACGCTTATCGGGAACCGTTACGAAACGCCCATGCGTTCTCCAAAGTCATCATTTCTCCGTTGGGTTATCCCCGCGGCGGCCCTCCTCGGCCCGGGCGTCGCGTTCGCCCAGATCACGCACATCTGCGACGTCATAAACCTCGTGAACACCGCGGCAACGTGGTTCGGCATCGTTGTTTTCATCGTCGGGATGGTGGCGGTCCTCTATGCGGCGTTCCTCTACATGACCGCGGCGGGAAACGAGGAGTCGATCAAGAAAGCGCACACGGTGCTCATCTACGCCCTCATCGGCATTGCCGTGGCGCTCCTCGCAACTTCAGCGGCAGAATTCGTACAGGCGACCGTCGGCGGAGAGATCGTCACGGAATGCCCGCGGTAGCGCTCGCATCACCACGACGCAAAGACGTCGCCGGAAGAACGCTTCGGGGTTCCGGAAGATAATTTTGCTTTTTTCGAAATTGTTCCCTATAGTGCACTCGTGCCCTCGTGGCGAAACGGCAGACGCGCAGGCTTTAGGAGCCTGTTCCCTCGCGGGAGTGCAGGTTCAAATCCTGCCGAGGGCATCGAGGAATCACGCCCGAGTAGCTCAGCGGCAGAGCAACTCCATGGTGGGCCGCAACGCCCCGCCCGTTGGGAAAGAAATTTTCCGAATGCAGCCCGAATAACGGTTAACGACCCTGCGCTCATCGAGGGCCAAGACCGTGGCAAGTCCAGAAGCGCGTCCACAAGGACAACCTCACGACAGGCCCGAACGACTGACAAGGGGACCCTCCATACGTTTCCGCGTATCGGGTCAAGATACAGTCTAGCCCTCCGCGATACAAAAAACGGAGGTGTAAGCGAAGGAGTAGGTCGGAGGTTCAATTCCTCTCTCGGGCTTAACGTGAAATAAGCAAGTAACAAGAAACAGTAACGAACAGTCCTATGCCGCAGCCAAACCTCATCCGTTTTCAGTGCACGGCCTGCAAGCGCTATACGTATTGGTCCCGAAAAAACGTCCGGAAGAGCGAAGGAAAGCTCGCACTCAACAAGCACTGCCGCTGGTGCCGCAAGCACACGCCGCACAAGGAAGCGAAAAAAACGTAGCGAACGAATCGCAAAAAGAGTAAATGGCGTATGGCTTCTTCGTGTGGCTACTTATCGTACGCCCGTAGCCATACGCCGCGAGGGGGATTAGGTAAGTGGTATACCAAATGGCTCCAAACCATTAATCGGGGGTTCGATTCCCTCATCCCCCGCCACCCCATACGTCGCCATCACCACCCATGTAGCAAATACCAGCGATCGCTGGTATTTGCTACATAGGATACGTACGGTACAATACCGGCACTATGCCGCGGGGTCCCGGCGCCATTCAGCAACGAATACTCCTGCTACTCCTCGGCGGAGTTGCGTTGAGTTTTTCGTCGTCACCACGACAGTATACAAAGACGCTTCGAGCAATTTCCGCAGAATGGAAGGCGCTCCGGAACCAATCGCTCCAGCGGGCGGTCCAGAAACTCTACCAGTCACAACTCATCACCGAGCACGAGAACCGAGACGGAACAACTACCCTGGCGCTCTCCCAAGCGGGGCGGAAAAGAGCTCTTACGTTCCATGCGGAGCAAATGCGCATCCGAAAGCCGAATCGCTGGGACGGCGCATGGCGAATCGTCGTATTCGATATTCCGGAAGAGAAGCGGAAAGAGCGGGAAGCGTTCCGGATACACCTCCGCACGATCGGCATGCGAGAACTACAGAAGAGCGTGATGATCCACCCGTATCCCTGTGAAGACGAGATAAACTTCCTCATCGAACTCCATCAACTCCGACCCTTTGTTCGTCAAATCATGGCCACGTCCATTGATACGGATCTCCACCTTCGGAAACAATTCCGCTTGACTACAGGTTAGCATATACCAGCGATCGCTGATATATGATAAGTTATCGAGTATCGAGATAAAACAACTTCCGGTACGATAACGGAGTGAGCGAATCTGTCCGCGGCCCGGGAACACCGAGCGATGCCCCCTTGGCAGTATCCGTGTGTCGACGCTTCCGTTGCTCTTAAAAGAGGACTGCGCCATTGCCGAGCCCTCGTACCGCCAGCTTGTCCGTGCGCCCGAGGAACAGAGCCTCTGACAGATGCTCATGAATGAGCCCATCCGCGAACCGAAAGACCCGGATACCATCTCCTCAACGGGAACCATACGGTGCCTCCGCGCTGTCGCCGTTGCGGTCATCGCGATCGGCATAGTCGCCGCGCTCGTAGCGCCCGTTTCCCTCCCGGCGCGAGGCGTTCACATTGAAATCCCGGAAGGATCCGGCTCGCGCGCCATCGGCGCGCTCCTCCGCGAGCGCGGGCTCATCCGCTCCCCATGGGCGTTCGTAACCTATGCGACGCTCGTCGGGAAAGCAGCAACCCTGAAGCCGGGTTCGTATTCATTCGCCGGATTCGCAACGATACCGGGTATTGTCCGGGCGCTCATCGCGGGCGAACAGTATCCGAACGAACGCTCCATCACCATTCCCGAGGGCTGGGACGAGCGGGACATCGCGGACTACTTCGCGGCCGAGGGCGTCGTGGAAAAAGAAGCGTGGTGGGCCGTTGCCGGATACCCGGCGGCGGACTACCGGAGCGATGCCAAGAAACCCAAGGTCCCGGACCGCTCGCGGGAGTTCTCCTTCCTCGCCGATAAGCCCGCATGGGTCGGACTCGAAGGGTACCTGTACCCCGACACGTATCGCATCTGGCGCGACGCAACCCCAGAGGACATCCTCAGGAAAATGCTCAAGAACTTTGACGCGAGGATTACGCCCGACCTCCGCGCCGCAATCGCGCTCCAGAAAAAAACCATCTTCGCGGTTATCACCCTCGCGTCGCTCGTGGAAAAGGAATCCGGCGCGGACGCCGAACGCCCGGTGATCGCCGGAATCCTCTGGAAGCGCCTCGCAGCGGGCATGCCGCTCCAGGTGGACGCATCGGTGAACTACGCCACGGGGAAGCGCGGAACGCCCGTAGCCGCGGATCTCAAAACGCCCTCTCCCTTCAACACTTACGCGCACCCCGGACTGCCGCTCGGGCCGATCGCGAACCCCGGGATCGCATCCATACGCGCCACAATCTTCCCGCACGCATCGTCCTACCTGTATTACCTGCACGCGCCCGACGAACGCATCATCTATTCCCGGACGCTCGAAGAGCATCAAGCGGCGCGGGCGCAATATCTTGCCCCTGCCTCCCGAAAATAGGAAGCGGCAACCCGCGCGATTCAGCCCACAGCATACCGGCATATAGTTGCAAAGCATGGCATTCCGTGCTACCATTGGCCTATTCTCCGGGAGCGCATGATCCCTCTCGCAAAACCGTTCCGCCATGCCCGGCAGTACAACGCCTTGCGTACCGCTGCCGGGATGCCGCCGTTCGTGCTCCGAGAGAATCATTCTTTTCCATTCGAGAATTACCAGTTGTACTACCGGGCATGCTTACCGCGAAAGAAAAAGGAAAAATCATCGGAAAAGTAAAAACGCACGGAACGGATACGGGTTCGAGCGAGGTCCAGGTAGCGCTCCTCTCCGAGGAGATCACGCGCCTCGCGCAACACCTCAAGAAACACCCGAAGGACAACCACTCCCGGCGGGGCCTGTTGGGCATGGTGGTGCGCCGGAAAAAGCTCCTCGATTATCTCCGGGAGGCAGAACCAAGGCGCTACGCCGGCATTATCCGCAAACTCGGTCTCAAGCGCTAGCGCCATGCACCACCCCCAGATGCAACATCGGGAACAGCGCGTTGCGGTGTTCATTGACGTACAGAACATGTACCACTCGGCGCGGAATCTCCACGGCGCGCGCGTGAATTTCAAAGCGGTGGTGGACGCGGCGGTCGCAAACCGCAAGCTCATTCGTTCCTTCGCCTACGTGGTGCGCACCAAGACCGGCGAGGAAAAACCGTTCTTCGACGCGCTCATCAAGGAGGGGATCGAAACGCGCGTGAAGGACCTGCAGGAATTCTATGGCGGCGCGAAGAAAGCCGATTGGGACGTTGGCATGGCCATTGACGCGGTGCGAACCGCGGATATCGTTGACACCGTGGTCATCGTATCCGGGGACGGCGATTTCATCCCGCTCGTGGATTATCTGAAAGGGAGGGGCCGCCGCGTCGAGGTCGTGGCATTCGGCCGCACCGCCTCACAAAAACTGAAAGAGGCGGCCGACGACTTCCTCGATATCGAGGACTACCCCCAAAAGTTTCTCATGAAAAGCCGCCGCATCGGCGCCCGAACCCGAACCGGGACCCGAGCGGACGACGAAACCGCATTGTTCCATAATCCGTAACGAACTCGAGCGTTTGCCTTCGTCTCCGGACTATTAGACTTTTGGAACAGCGAAACGTTTACCCCGTTCAAACGTCCGACTGCATGCTCGCGTGCTGCATTCGCCGGAAAACGGATTCGTTCCAAAATCACCGTTCTGAAGAATTATTGAACGGGGTCTACCGTCTGGGGATGAGAGCCGCTCCGCATCCTATGCAAACCCAAGAATTTTCGACGACGTTGGGATCGTCCACGCTGACGGTCCTCTTAACGCCGCTCGCCGGACAGGCGAACGGCCGAGTCATTGTCCGCTCCGGCGACACCACCGTGCTCGTCACCGCCGTGATGGGGAAGACCCCCCGCGAAGGCGGCGACTTCTTCCCGCTCACCGTGGACTACGAGGAGCGCGGATACGCCGCAGGGAAAATCCTCGGCTCCCGCTTCGTGAAACGCGAGTCGCGCCCCTCGGAGGAAGCGATCCTCACCGCGCGCCTCATTGACCGCACGATCCGCCCGCGCTTCGACCTCCGCATGCGGAACGAAGTACAAGTCATCGCGACCATTCTCTCCTTTGACGGCGTAAACGACCCGGACGCGCCCTCGCTTCTCGGCGCATCGCTCGCGCTCTCGCTCTCCGACATCCCCTGGGACGGACCCGTTGCCGGCGTCCGCATCGGCAGGAAGGACGGCGGATGGATCGTGAACCCCTCGATTGCCGACCGCGAAGGAGGCGAGATGGACCTCATGGTCTCGGGAACGGATGCGAAAATCAACATGGTGGAGGGAAGCGCGAACGAACTGCCCGAAGCGGAGATGCTCCAAGCGCTCGAACAGGCCCACGCGGAGATCAAGAAGATCGTTGCGTTCGAAGAGGGAATCATCGCCGCAAACCGCCCGACCAAAACGACCGTTCCGCTCGTCGCCGTTCGGGGGCCACTCCGCGATGCGTTGGTAAAGGACTTCTCCGAGCGGATGGGGGATGCGCTCTGGACCAAAGAAAAAGCGTCCCGGAACGAGAGCATTTCGGCGCTCAAAGCCGAATGGACCGAGTTCGCCAAAAACACATTCCCGGAGTGCATGCCGCAGGAAATAGGGTACAACTGGGAGGATGAAATGGACGTCGTGGTCCACCGCCGCATCATCGGCGAGAACCAGCGCCCGGATGGCCGACGCACCGACGAGCTCCGGCAGATTTCGGCGGAGGTGCAGGTCGTCCCGCGGGTGCACGGCACCGGGCTCTTCATCCGCGGCGAGACGCAGGCGCTCTCCCTGCTGACCCTCGGCTCGCCCGGAGACCGGCTCATCATTGAAGGAATGGAGGTAAGCACGAAGCGGCGCTTCATGCACCACTACAATTTCCCCCCCTTCTCCACGGGGGAGACGAAGCCGATGCGGAGCCCCGGCAGACGCGAGATCGGCCACGGCGCGCTCGCCGAACGCGCGCTCCGTCCGCTCATCCCGGATGTCGAAACATTCCCCTACACCATCCGCATCGTCTCGGAGATCCTCTCCTCGAACGGCTCCTCCTCCATGGCGTCGGTCTGCGGTGCGACCCTCGCGCTCTTCGACGCGGGCGTTCCCATGAAGAAACCCGCAGCCGGCATCGCCATGGGACTGATGATGGAAAGCGATACGAACTACCGCGTGCTCACCGATATCCAAGGTCCAGAGGACCACTACGGCGACATGGACTTCAAGGCCGCGGGCACCCGCGACGGCATCACCGCGCTCCAGATGGACGTGAAAATAGACGGCGTGACGATCGAGATGCTCGAAAAAACCTTTGCACAGGCGAAACGCGCGCGGCTCGAAATCCTCGAGGTGATGCAGCGCGCGATTCCGGAGCCCCGCTCCGATCTTTCGCCCTTTGCGCCGCGCATCACGGTGCTCAAAATCGACCCGGCGAAGATCGGCGCGCTCATCGGCCCCGGCGGTAAAATGATCAACAGCATCATTGACCAGACCGGCGTGGACATTGCAGTGGAGGACGACGGCACGGTCTTCGTCACCTCGGTCAAAGCCGAAGGGATGGAGGAAGCCCTCGCGATGATCAAACAGATCACCAAAGAATACAAACCCGGGGAACTCCTCGAAGGAACCGTCGTCCGCATCTTCGACTTCGGCGCGATGGTCGAGGTTGCGCCGAAAACCGATGGCCTCATCCACATCTCCGAACTTGCCCCCTGGCGCGTCGGCGCGGTGGAGGACGTGGTGAACATCGGCGACCGCATCCCGGTCATGGTCCGAAACATTGATGACCAGGGCCGCCTCAACTTCTCGCTGAAAAGCGTGCCCGGCCGATACTCCGAAGAGGATATCGCGCGGGGAGAGGAGGCCGCGAAGAACGCCCCTCCGAGCTATCTGCCGCCGCGTCCGGCCGGCGATCGACGCGGCTTCCGTCCGCCGCATTTCCGACGCTAGCCACCGCGCAGTGCTATGCCCGACGAACCACTCTTGCCCGGCCATCCATCGGAGCGCGTCCGCGACCCCGAACTCCGAACCATGGAGGCGGATATTTCGACATTCTTAAAATCAACGAAGCCGTCGCTCCTCTCCATTGCCGCAACGGACGGCGGCGTGGCGGCGCACCAAGGGCGCACCAAGCGCACCAACGTCGTCTTCTCCGTCATCGCCATCGCGCTCATCATGGTGATCGCGATCCTTACCGCGGTGTTCATCTGGGGGCGACGCATCCCGGAGATTATTACGCCCGTCCCTCCCCTGATACCACCGCCAGCCGCGTTCCTCTTCTTCGAGAACATCCAGGATTTCACCGTCGGCACCTCAACCCCGGAGCTCTGGGCGGTGTTCCCCGAGGCGGCGCGCTGGCCGCTGCCGGAGCATTCCTTCACCCGCATCATTCTCAATATCCGCCGCCCGAACGCCACTCCCGCGGCCATGAACGCGCGCCAATTCTTCGAAACGCTTGGCGCGAATCCGCCCGATGAACTCCTGCGCGCGACAGCGCCCCTGCCGCAGTGGTTCCTCTACCGCCAGGCGGCAGGCCCCCGCCTCGGGATGTCATTCGCGGTCGGAGACGAAGCCCTCGCGCGGCAGGCGCTTGATCGTTGGGAGCCAACGCTTGAACGCGACCTTGCCACACTCCTCATGGGCGCTACCGCAACGGGAACCGCAACCGCGTGGCAGAGCTCCTCCTTCCGCAACATCGAATACCGCTACCGGGCGCTTGATCCTGGCCGCGACATCGGCATCGGCGCCTTGTATGTTGCCGCGAAGCGCCGTATCATCATTGCGACTTCCGAGGAGTCACTCCGCGCGGTCATCGCGCGGCTCCTCGATGAACGCTGAACCCTATGAACCCCGAACTCATGCAGGAATGTACGCGCGCGCTCGAAGCGGAACGCATACGCCTTGAGGCAGAACTTGCGTCGTTTGCGACGAAAGACCCGCGGATGAAGGACGATTGGGACGCGAAGTTCCCCGAGAGCGCCCCCGGAGGCGACCGCCCCGATGCAGAGGAGCAAGCCGATATCCGGGAAGAGTACGAAGCGGAACTCGCCGGAGAGCAGAGTTTGGAGGTGCGGCTCCGGAACGTGCGCCAGGCGCTCGAGCGCATTCCTGCGGGCACCTACGGCCGCTGCACGGTATGCGGCGAACCGATTCCGGAAGAGCGCCTTCGCGCCAACCCCGCCGCCGCATACGACATCGCGCACGAGCCGAAAAATGGGTTTTGACCGGCGCCCTCCGCGGCGAAGGCGGCGGAGGGAATGCATGAATGTAGCACATGCCGGCGACCGCTGATATAAGCTAAATTTTCAGGACGGGACATGTACCCCGTTCAAACAGGATTTACGAAATCTCTTTGCATCAATGGTCACGCTCCACGCCGCAGAAGTTCTCGGGCTCGACGCCGCCATCATTACCGTTGAAGTGGACCTCTCCCCGGGGCTCCACCTTTTTTCCATTGTGGGGCTCGCCGACAAGGAAGTGCAGGAATCGCGGGAGCGCATCGGCGTCGCCATCCGCAACATCGGCGCGCGGCCGCCCCACAAAAAAAGCGAGCGCCTCATCGTGAACCTGGCGCCCGCCGACATCCGCAAGGAGGGACCGCTCTTCGATCTTCCCATTGCCCTTGCCTATCTCCTCGCCTCGGGGCAGGCGCGTTTCGACCCCGAGGGCTCGCTCTTTGTCGGGGAACTCGGGCTTGACGGCTCCATCAAGCCGGTTGCCGGCGTGTTGCCCATGGCCATTGTCGCGCGGCTTGCCGGGTTCCGTTCGTTCTATGTGCCGCGCGGAAACGGAAACGAAGCCGCGCTCATTGAAGGCATTACCATAAAGGAAGCGGGACATCTCCAGGAGCTGCTCGACGACCTTGAGGGACGGCGCGCCATCGAGCCAACGCCCCGCGCGGCGATCGCGGCGGAGAGTTCCGATCCGGACATTGACTTCGCTCACATCCGCGGACAGGAGCAGGCCAAGCGCGCCCTTGAAATCGCGGCCGCCGGAAGCCATAACATCCTCCTCCAGGGGCCGCCAGGGACCGGAAAAACGCTCCTCGCACGCGCATCCGCGGGCGTGCTC
>Ga0209542_10020269_pt1 | contig 10553 bp, 10 predicted proteins | sample RifCSPhighO2_01_FD_184028 | JGI IMG/M metagenome (GOLD analysis project Ga0209542, IMG submission 184028) | Soil microbial communities from Rifle, Colorado - Rifle CSP2_plank highO2_0.1 (SPAdes) (version 2) | ecosystem: Environmental > Terrestrial > Deep subsurface > Rock core/Sediment ...
AAGTTCAACGATATTAATGGTCTTTTTCTTCTCTCGTGATTCTTCGCCGTGTTTCTTTCCGATGAAAACGTTGAGAGCCTCCGGTCGCAAACGCGCGCCGGCGCAGACATCACACGCCTCATCTCCGAAAAAATACTTGGTGCCGAGCCCTTTGCATTCAGGACACGCCCCATATGGAGAGTTGAATGAGAAAAGTCGCGGCTCCACCTCGGGGAATGAGAATCCGTCGTAGGGGCACATGAATTTCGCAGATACGACTTTCTCTCCACCTACAGGGTCTGTTATCCGGACCAGCCCTTCAGACTCGTGAAGCGCGCGTTCAAGCGCTTCGCTTACGCGTTCGCGCGTTCCCTTCAGGTCGTCCGAGAATTCGGAAACGAATATCTCGTCAACGACGACATCTATGGAATGCTTGAAATTCTTCTTGAGCTCGATGCGGCTCCGAAGCGATTTCTCTTCGCCGTCTACAATGACTTTCTCGAATCCTTTGTTCAAAAGGTCATAGAGAAGCTGGTAGTATTCGCCCTTTCTCCCTACGACAACGGGCGAGCTTATACGTATTTTTGCGGCGGAGACGCCTTTCGTGAGTTTCCCTTTTTCTGGCTCTTTCTTGTGTTTCCTGGCCTCTTCGACAATTCCGAACACCGTCTCCAAGATTTCCTCGTTGGAGAGTTTGCGCACCTCGCGACCACATTCAAGGCAGTGCGCCTTCCCTACGCGCGCATAGAGAACGCGCAGATAGTCGTAAATTTCTGTGATAGTCGCAACCGTTGAGCGCGGGTTGTTAGAGCGGCTCTTTTGGTCTATGGATATGGCTGGAGAAAGACCGGAAATCTCATCGACGTCGGGCTTTTGCATCTGGCGCAAGAACTGACGCGCATAGGCGGAGAGTGACTCAACGTACTTCCGCTGGCCTTCGGCGAAAATGGTATCGAATGCGAGCGACGATTTTCCGCTCCCGGAAAGCCCCGTGAACACTATCATTTTATTACGCGGCATTTCGACGCTCACGTTCTTCAAGTTGTGAGTCCGCGCTCCTTTGACGATTATTTTACCTGCTTCTGAGCTTTTTGATGAGTCGGTCATATAGGAAACCCGCCCCCGGTTGGCCCGAGGGATTGGGCAGGACGAGTATACTATTGAACCGACAGTCCTCCAAAATCCGTTGTTCTCACTTCTTTATAGAGTTTATTCGGCACAAGCGCGGGTTTGCCGTCTTTTTCCACGACGTAGTACGCGAAGCCCCTCATGTTTTTTACTCGCTCGTAATCAGCATGCACAGGCATAGAGGACGAATCACCGGTTCCGGCTACGGGGCTGTCATCCGCTGTGACGAACCATGTTTTCCCCACATTCACGGCAAGATGTCCAACGTTCGGAGGCATATAGACTGAGTCACCCGCCCTCACTTGAATTGCCTTGAATTCTTCAACTTTGTCTTGCTGTGGTACTCCATTCTCGACGACCAGTTTTTGCTGAAGAATGACTCCTTCACCGTGGAGTATCCAGTACGTTTCGTCGAGTTCGTCCACGTGATAATGACCGTATGTTTTAATGTATTCGCTGCCCACAGTTCCCGATTCCCAAATGGTGATGTTCCGTTTCTCACTGCCACCGCGGATCATGTAGTAATGGAATGCAGGTCCCGGCGCGCCCGGGTTCATGAGCACTTCCTTCATCTTTTCGTGCGTGCGCGACGCGTATGGTTCAAACGTCATAGGAAATCAGTATAACGTATTTTGTATACGGTATAAGGTATGATCCAAAAACAAAAAACACGTCGACCTCGGAGAAACTCTTGAGAGCGTGGGGGATTATTTGAAAACTGCTGTCTCCAATTTTTTGATCCGATGAGCGTGCTGGTCGAGCTGGGGCTGAACAATATCATCGAGCCGGCGCACAATACTGGCAAATCCCACATCGAGCTTTCGATGCAAGCGTTCTTCTTGATCGGTAAGCCTTCCCTCTACAAGGGTTACTCGACGCTCCACACTAGTAAGTCGCTCATAGATCGAATGAAATTCATCCGCAGAGAGCCGAGCAAGTTTATCAACTTCCTTATGTAGCAACACGAGCCGTTGCTCGATCTTATCAAGTTGCGTTACGGGTTTTCTCTTCGCCATGTCGCTACTATACCACGCCTCATTACCGGGCGCGGAAAGTTGGCCTCACGAATTTTTGGTGTTGGGTAATCATGGCGTTTGTTCAGGAGTGGGCTCGGATGAAGCGGGTGGCTTCTCCGGTGCCGGCTCAGCCTGCCCCGACTCGTCTGGCGTCGGGGATGTTGGTTCGGGCTCGGGAGGGGTCGTGGTTGCGGCATCAGGCGGCGGCGTTGTCTCTGTCACTTCTGGCGGCGAGGTCGGAGTCGGTTCGTACACCTCGACGATGCGCGTTCTTTCTGTGGCATTGTCGTCTTTGTCTACGGCGCGGTAGGTTATCTCATGGGTCGTCGAGGTTGACGTGTCGAGGCGGACGGTGTTCACATGCTCGCCGTTTACAAATGTCACATAGTCGAGTCCATCATCGCGGTCGTCGGAAACAAGAACGCCCAAGTCGGTGTATGAGCCGCCGACCGCGACGCGCGCGGGGTTGTCGCCCATGATGGTGATAGTGGGAGAGGCACTCGTTATCGGTTCAGGTTCGGGTTCGGGTTCGGGTTCGGGTTCAAGTGCTGTTTCGGGGGTTGGTTTGGGGTTTGCTTCGGTAGACAACACTCGCCTATCAAACGCTTGAGCCACCGCGTTGGCGACGATAGCTTCTATCTCTTCTTGGGTAAATGAGGCCGGAGGGGCCGAGGTAGTAGCGGGGCGCACAAGCGCCGTCGCGGCCGCAGCCGCGGCGCTCTCGACTGGCAACTCAGCCACTACTGGCAAGTAGCCGGCGAACACCTCCTCTTTCGGGTCAAGCATTTTCCCGATGAGCCCCGAGTATGTCGTTGTCACCACTTTTGTCTCCGCTCCCCGCCCTCTTTCCTTCATCTGCACTTCCGCTAGGAATGCCATTTCGTGATTCATCTCTTCTCCCAACTGTTTCGCTACGAAGAGCCCGAGATCTTTGCCGAGAAGTTCTTTTCTCGACACCTTCATCTGCCTTCTAAGTTCAGTTTCTTGCCACACGTAATCGATGGTGGCTATCGTTCGGTACGTATAGGTGACGTAATAAAATTCCTCGTCTTCCTGCACATCCGCTACTTGAAGTCCGAAATCGCGCCTAGCTAAATCAACGGAAACGATATAAGTGTTGTCCACCCTTTGGACTATTTCTTCTGCCGAAATAACGGCATCCCGCACTTCCGGACTTGCGGCAAAAACCGCCCCTGTCGCCCCAAAGAGGACAAAGAGCGTTATCGGCACCGCGTTGTGGTATTGGAGAAAACGCCACATCCCTTTCATATTCTCTATTGTACACTATCTCATAGGAGCAATGTGCGGTGGAGAATGGGGACTGGGACAAAGGGCGAGCGGTAAACGGGGGTAAACGAAACAAACGAAACGGGGAAACGGAAACGAAACGGGGGAAACGGGGACACGGGAAATGGGGACAGAAACGGGGACACAGAAACGGGGACAGGCACCGTTTTCTCTGATATTCTGTGTTGCAATCTAGTTTCCTGTCGGACGGCCCGGCTTTCGTATCGTCGAAGCCAACTTGTGCTTGTCGACCATCTGCTCCACCCAGCGCGCGTTCCCATACGGCGCGCCTCGATTCACTGATTCGCGCAGAGAGTCCAGGTCGTGCTCACTGTCCGGCGTATTGACCCAAGTGCGATAGTCGCGCGGCAAATCAACAGGTGATTCGGCAAGAAGTTGTTTTTGTTTGGGAGTCCCATGCAACCGAAGCCACCCGCTTCCCCACCGCCACGACTCAACGTTTTTCGAGAGCTTCGCCCGCACAGGATTGCGCTCGATATATTTCAATACCGTAAGCAGGTGTTCATCCGTTTTCGCGATGAACGACTTGTATCGCCCCTGATAGAGCGGGCCCGTGCCGGTTGTTCCGGTCTGCGCATGCACGCGGCGCGTGTGCGCATTAGTGAGCCAGTGCATAAAGAGTCCCGTGTCTCCGTCGTTCTCCGGATAGAGCAGAAGATGCCAATGGTTCGGCATGAGCGCATACGCGAGAATGCGCATGTCGGTCAGCTCTTTTGCTTCGCGCAGAAGATAGAGAAAGAGCTCATAGTCATCGGGGGCGTCAAATATCCGCAAGCGGCCGACGGCGCGATTGAGGCAATGATAGACGTGTTCTCCGACATCGACGCGTGCGACGCGCACCATGCGATATACTATACCACGCGATTTAACAATAAACGGTGCCTGTCCCCGTTTCTCACCATGTGAGATACTATACCACGCGATTTAACAATAAACGGTGCCTGTCCCCGTTTCTCGTTTAGCCTAAGAGCGACCCCCCCCCCCTGCGGAATTTTGAGCAACGTGCGGGAGTGTGTACGTCATATCACTAACAGTATACCAGTTATTTCCGGAAGCCATGCTTTCTGAAGTAGCGTTGTATTACAAGGACTTTCCAGTGGCAAGATAACATCTTGCCGGAGGCTTCTAATCAGCCCGCCGCCCACGACGCACCAATTGTTCGCAGATTTGCCCCGTCGCTATTCGCCGCGCTGATGGACAGCGTTGTCGCCGATGCCTGATCGTCAGAAGCGCCAGAAGCTCGGCGCGATCCTAGGCCAGTGGTGGCGTCGTATTTCTCGGTCACGCCGCCGCTCCAAGTCGTCGCGGCCGAAAGGCAGGTGAGACCAGCCAACGCCACGCCCCCAGCCGTCACAGCGAGGCTCAATGTCTGAGGATTGCTGCCGTCAATGTCACTCGCGGTCGCATGAGCCGTGGTGCCTGGAATCCCGCTAATGCGCCATGTTGCCAGCACGGACTCATTGTTCGTCGACGTGCCGAGGTTGTAGCTGATGGTTCCCGAGGAGTTTGTTATCGGACCAGCGATGCCGATCGCAACGTGCAAACCATTGGTGAATCCCGCCTGGATATTGAAGACGCCCGCGACGCCGTCGATCACCAGACTAGAAAAGCTCGGCGTGCCGCCGACGTTGGTGTGGATGATGACGGCTACATAGTCACCGGATGCCGCCGAGCCGAGATTGACCGAGGTGTGGCTATGACTGGTCCCGCCGGTTACAAGCGTTGTATTGTGCCCGATAAACGTAATGGCAGCCGTGAGGTTTCTCGCCACACCAAACCCGCCGAACTGATTTAGTCTAAGCATCTTGGTTTTCCGTGCTCAGCGTATTAATCATCGGCGAACGTGGTTATGGTGTAGAAGAGCTTAATGCCAATGAGCAGCGCGTCGCCTGCCATGTTATCGGAGGCGACGACGCGGCTCACTTCAAAGACCACCAGGTCATTCTCGGCCGGGGTATTGCCGATGGTTATCGCCGAGCTCTCTGGCCCGATGTGGAGGTCGTTCTGCGCGAGCCAGGTGTCGGTTGAGGTCTGTACGGTGCCAAATGCGCCGTTTATCGCATCATCGTTGCCGAGCGCTCTGCCAGCAAGTGACCACACGACGGTTTCGGTTGAAGCGCCTCCTGTGTTTGTCCAGTAGGGAATAAAGGTGACTGTGCTCTCGTTCCAGTCCTTCGGCATCCCAACATGAAAGTGCGCGTACTCCTGCGTGGTGGTGTCAAACGCAAGCGTTGCAATGGTAACGTCGCTCGCGCCGGAGTCGTAGGTGGTACTGCCAGCGCCGCTTGTCGCGCGCGCAGTCATAGCGCCCGCCGGCACCCAGATGGTCTGCTTGCCCCCGATGTCCAGCCGGGCCCCCTCCATGTCAATACGACTCCGTGAGATACGCATATATCAACTTTCTTTTTCAATAATCAAAATCTCGTTGCCAAGCTTGTCGTAAAAGCCAAGCTCTTTGTCGTTGTCGACGATGCGGAAATTCTTAAAGTCGGTCACCTCGCCTTCGGCAACATTGCCGCCGAATAAGTTGAGTGAGGGGCCTAAAATTTTACCTAGCACAAAGGTCGCGCTACCCAAAAGACCGAGCTTCAGTATTTTCCGCCGCCGCTCGTTCATTTCTATGCGCATGTTAGGAAGTTTTTTCCACATCATTTTTTGTTTCCTCTTCACCCGCTTTCAGTTCCCGCTCCACATCCGCTTTCCCCTTCTTGAACTCACCCGAAAGGCGCCCGAATGAACGAGCGAATTCAATGATTTTCTTGCTCCCGAAGAAAAGAATGCCGACCCCGAGAGCGATGAGTATGATTTCCGGTATGCCTAGTCCGAACATATTATTGTATGGTTAACTACTAACTTATAGTGCGTCTGGTAAGCGCCGTACTTGCTCCCCAACCGACCGCATAGAGAGCCGAAATCGGAAGAGAAAGGAGCACCATGCCGACACCACTTCCGTCTGGTGTAATTATAGCAGAGGCGATGAGAATGAGCACCAGCGCGGGACGCGCCCACATACTCCATGCGCGCGCAGGTACCAGCCCCGAGAAAGAAAGGAGCGTCATGAAGAGCGGCAGGAGGAACAAAAGCCCGCATGCAAGCGTAAAGCCCGCGACGAGCGACATCGTTTTACGCAAGCCGAAAAGCGGCGCGACACCTTCCGGAAGAAAGATGGCAAGTTCGTTGAATACTACCGGAACAAGGAGCGCCCATGCGAACGCGGCACCAAGCGCCGTCAAGAAAAGCCCCATGATAAGTCCGCTTCCGAAAATAGTTCTCTCGCGGAAAGTCAGTCCGGGTGCCACGTAGCGCCATACTTCGAAGAAGAAAAGTGGAAGAAGCACCGCGCAGGCGAGGGCCGCCGCGACAGACGCCTGCGCGAAGAAAGCGTCGAGAGGACCGAACACGGCGAGCGAAGTGCCGAGTGGAAGGAATTGCTCCTGCACTTTTGCTATCGCCCACTCTGCGACGGTCGAACCGGCAATGAGCGGCGCGAAAAGAAACACTGTGATGAGCGCAAAAAATTCCGCTGTGAGCCGGAGCAACGCGTTGCGGATTATTTTAAATTCGCCGAGTATGTCTTTCATAAACTACGTTCCTTCGTCGAAGATGATCATCAGCGAGCCGCCCGCGTCGTAGAGGCCGAGCTCGTCGGCGTCTATCTCGCGCAGTGACCAACCCGAGCCGATAGTTACCGCATTTTCTACAAACAGGTTACCCGTGGTCGATGTCGCCGTCGTGGTAGGACACGCGGTTCCCTGGCAGGCAAAGAGATTGCTGTCGATGAACGTCGCGTCATTTCCAGAAGGAGTGATGACGAGATCGCCGGTGGCACCAGTGAGGAAGTTCGTGGCGTTGGAATCATCGTATGCGATGGATGTCTGCGCGGTCGAGACAGCGTTCGTGACAGAAAGTTTGAAGGCGGGCGTCGAGGTGCCGATGCCGACGTTCCCCGTACTCGAGATAAAGATGGTGGACGTTGCCTGTGCGGTGCCCGCGTCGTCGCCCACGATGAAGTTGCCCTTGGTGAGCGAAAGCGAGGAGGGTAATACGCCGGAGAGGGAGAGCGTGCCGGCCGCACCCCCCACCAGAGAGCCGAGCGTGCCGGAGTATGAGAGGCCGGTGCCAAGAGAGAGGGTCGTGGTGGCGACACTTTGCAGGGCGCCGGTGCCTGCGCCGTAGAGGAGCTGTGAAGAAGTGAACGTCGAGGCACCCGTGCCGCCGTTCGCGACCGAGAGGTCGGTCGAGAGCGCAAGGGTGTTGGCGGTCAAGGTGGTGCCGTCGAAGGTGAGGTTGGCGGAGTCGGTAAACTGCGAGCCAGTGGTCAAGTACGGTACGCGGCCGCTCGTGAGCGCCGTGACGCGCAAGTTGGTCGAGGTCGCCGTCCCTGAGACCGTGAGGCCGCCGGTCGCGGTGCCGTTCCCGATGGTGGTACTCGCGGTCGAGAGAAGACCGCCCGTAAACGAAAGCTTCGTTGAGGTCGCGTCGCTCGGGAAGGGGTAGGCGAAGGTCGCGAAGCCTGCATCGTTCGTGAAGTCATTGAGGGTGACGTTCGTATAGTCAATCTCTGCGTCAGAGACAGTGTCATCGTCAAACGAGCAGGTCGTGCCGTTGCAGGTGAAGTCGCCGAAGTCGGAGCTCGCGAGCATCGCTGCGGTCACGTCGTTGATGTTCAAGATGCCTCCCGCAGTGAGCTCGAGGGCGTCGCCGGAGACGCTTGTGATGAAGTCGCTTCCGAGCGTGAGCTGGGTGGTGGACGCATTGTCGAAGACCGACGTAGACGAGGCGAAGAGGGAGAAGGCGGAGCCGCGGAGCCAGAGAGGAGTCGTGGTTGCGCTGGTCGTGGTGCCGAAATGCGTCGTGGTAGTGAATGAGTCGCCTCCACTTCCTGTGCCACAGGCACTGGCATTGGCAGAGACCGTACCGTCAGCCCCAACCTGGAGACAGCGGGTGCCTGTGCCCCCTGCGCTTGAGACGATGAGGTTCGTCGTACTTGCTGTACCGAAGTAGGCGGTGCCGGTGACCGTGAGCGCGGTCGAGGAAGCGTATGGCGCGGTGAGAAGGGCTGCCGACGGCAAGGTGATGGAGCCGGCGCTTCCGATGGTCGTCGTCGACGTGCCGCCGAAGTAGGCGGTGTCGAAGACGGAGAAGCGGGTCGTCGAGGCTTGGATGAAGGTGCTTGCGGTCGTGCTCGTCGCGGAGAGGTAGGGGATGGTGATGGCGCCGGAGAGTGTCTGGGCGCCGGAGACAGTGAGATCGCCGGAGAGCGTGAGGTTGGTCCCCGTGAGTGTCCCCGTCAGCGTGCCACCTGCGAGAGGCAGGTAGCTGCTTGCGGTCAGACCATCGGGGATATCGGCGTCGGTGAGGCCGGTAATGCCGTCGACGGTAATGTCGGAGACGTTCTGGACGATGGCGCTCCGCGCGGCGCCGAGAAAGGCGTTCTGTATCCGGTCGTTGAGCGTGCTCGCAAGGTCTTGGAGTCTTGCGGAGAGGGTCGTCTCGGAGACGCCGCCTTGCGCCTCGCCCTGGACGACGCGCTCAATGATACGTTCGACTCGCTCAGTGTGAACCGGCTGGTTGATGTATGTGACATTTTGCGCTGGCCTGTTCCCTCCGTCTCCGGAGGTTAAACCTCTGGAGTTTGCAGATGAATCTTGAGATTGAGATGTCACCTCACTCTCTTGAACGAGCGGCTGTACAGGAATGCTCGGCGATTCCGACTCTTCACTCTGCGCAAACCAGCTGCGAACGGTGTCGCGGATATTGGAGAAAAAATCGGAGACGGCTTCCGCTGCTGCGGCGAGATATGCGGGCGGCTCTATATGTCGCTCGTCGCGCGAGTGCGCTTGTGTCACTGCCTGCACTTCTTTCTCGTCCGCTCGAAAAGGATGTTTGAATGCTTTCCCCGCTTCATTCCATGCGTCGCGAAGAGGGCTCGTGATGCGTTCGGAGAACCGCTCTATTTGTTGTGGGATTTCCCAAGCTGCTAGCGTCCTATCGGGAAAGAGCGCTGCGGCAAATACGAGAGAGAGAGAGAGAGAGAGTAAAAGGGTGGCGGAAAAGCGTCTCATATATCGCTTTCCATTTTACCTCACTACCCCCCCCACAACGTCCCCGTTGGGGATTTCTTAACAGGTATTCCCACACAACATAACGCCAATAGAGAAATTCGCGAGGCGTTAAGCGTAATTATGCCGTGTGGGGATGCGCGCTGAAAAAGGAATCTTTATAGATTGAGGCGCCCAAAACTTGGACCTCGAGCCGGAACAAAAACGATATGAGATCGAGCTTGACCAGGATTGGGCTATGAGGGCTTTTAAAGCCTGTTCTTCTTAGCCAAATTAGTAAAAAAATATCCCTAAACTCCCGCATTGGTTTAAAAAACTCGCCAATCCGAGATTGGCTTAAAGAATGGGTATCTCGTCTGAACGAGATACAAATATTTTAGCTATAGAATCACGGCCTCCTCCTCGAGCTGGACGTGGAATTTTTTGTTCACAGCGTTCTTTATCTTTTGGGCTAGGGTGAGTACATCTTCTGCGCTGGCCCGACCGTTGTTAACAATGTAATTGGGGTGCTGAAGGCTTGCCTGCGCATCCCCTACCGACGCTCCCTTCATCCCTGCTTTTTCGATAAGCCAACCGGCTGGAACCCGTCCGCCGCGTGATGTCAAGCCCTTTTCTTTCTCGAACGCGGCAACTGCGTCTGCCGTAGCAACCGGGTTTTTAAAATAAGAGCCCGCAGCAGACACATCTTGTATGTGCCGTCGCTCACGTTCGGCAATGGTCTCTTTGCTAATTTTTTTGCTTTCCATCGGATCGATCTTCTGCAGAGCGAGTAAGACACGCGCGATCATCCATTCAGGATTCTTTTTGAAAAAACTTTCTCTATATGCAAATGCGCATCCTGCACTATCGAATTCACGCGCTTCCCTCGTCTTTATATTAAATGTTCGTACGTGCTCAATGAAATCTTTTATCTCCGACCCGAACGCCCCTGCATTACCTCTGACCGCACCGCCGATAGTTCCCGGTATGCCGGACAATTTTTCCCATCCGCCGAAACCTTTCTCTCCCGCTGCGTGAATAAGAGAAAGAAGATTACATCCGGAATGTGCGTCGAGAATAT
>Ga0209542_10020271_pt1 | contig 10553 bp, 8 predicted proteins | sample RifCSPhighO2_01_FD_184028 | JGI IMG/M metagenome (GOLD analysis project Ga0209542, IMG submission 184028) | Soil microbial communities from Rifle, Colorado - Rifle CSP2_plank highO2_0.1 (SPAdes) (version 2) | ecosystem: Environmental > Terrestrial > Deep subsurface > Rock core/Sediment ...
TATCTCCAAATCAAAATATATACTTAAGAGAGAAATTGCTATAAGAATAAAAGCCAAAGTAAAAGTTGTCGTACTTTTAAGTTTACACATATAAACTGAAAAAATCCACAAGGCAAGAAACCCTAGCATAAAACCATTTATTAAAAATTCATAGAAAATAATTTCAGAAATTATCAGTATTGAAACAAAGGTTATGAATAAGTTTCTTCCGTTTATTATTCCTTTACTTTTGACCCATATTTCAAAAAATAATATCCATAACATAAAGAAAATAAAAGGAATTAAGAATGCGAAAGAAGAAAGAAGTGCTTCATAATTAGTAACAAAGGTTATTAGCTTTTTGCTCATAAATTTAATAAAAGAATCACCATCTCTTAAAACCTCATTTTTTGGAAATTTATATTTAGAGAAGTAGATTGGATTAGTATTTTTTGTTTCTACAGAGTTAGATACATCTCCATTTAAGGAAATTAACTCAAATTCATACACTTTTCCTTTGGAGTTTTCTATTTGTTTAAATCCGAAAGGAAAATATTGATTTGAAACAAACGATCCTGTTCTATATCTATTCTCATATAACCAGTCTTTCCCAACTTCTCTTATTCTAAATATAATAACGTCTTCATCCTCAAAATCCACCCTTTGAACATCTCCAAACCTAACAGAAATTATTCCTAAATAATTTTCTTTTGCTTCAAAAATACCTTGAATTTTCTCATTCTTTAATAATTTTCTTTCGCCAAAGTTGTTAGAGATATCTACATCATGACCGAATTGTAAAACGGAAAAACTTCTATATGAACTATAAAACAGGGATAGTGAGATCCATAAAAGCAGTAGCAAACCAGGAATCAGTATCCATTTTACATATTTATTAGAATATATTTTTAATGCTAATCTAGTTATCTTTTTTGTTAGTTTCATTTTTTTTCTCCACGAAGAAGTATAATGCACCTACGGATAAAAATGTTACCGTTAATACAACTCCGAGGTAAAAATACATCTGCGGTAGAAAATATAAATCTAGTGTTATATCCACAGATCCATCTTTATTAGTTTTGTAATTTGACTCGTCAAGCTTGATTTTTATTTCTTGTGGGGCAATTGTCCATTGATTTCCATAGGGATTTATGAAGTCATGCGAACTATTAAAAATTGGTTTTTTAAAAAGAAATGATACTTCATAAAAGAAATCTTTTGCTTTCTTGTCACTCGATTTTGACAGATATAATTTCCAACCCGGGTGGTATGTCTCTTGGAAACGAAGATTCTTATTACTATTTAGGCCTTTAACAATAAGCTCGTAATGAATCGGACTAATCTTCCTATATGATAAATTGGCATCTGATTCTATAACAGAAGGGGAATTTTTGAGTTTATAAATAACATAATTGCTTTTAGTACTTCTTATTATTTCTTTATCTGAAATTGATTTAATAAGCTTTTCATTTTGGAGCTTTAAATACTTCCTCTCGTATAAATATGAATTTTTTACCTCTTGCGGAACATTATTTGTAACCATAACGTACCCCGTGTTAATCTGAGAAAGTAATTCAAGCAAACCCTCATAATCTTCTTTAATAATCAGTCTTTGAATCTCACTCGAAATATATTCTGAATATGATCCAGAACCCGTTAAATCATTAATTCCTGTAAAAAACTTGAAAGGAGAAGTTCCCACATACGCATTTTTGGTATTTTCCTCTGTTATTATTGAGTAAGCTGCAAGATTTTGGGGAAAAGAAATTATGTTTGCTGTATCTGGGATACTCAACTCTACATTCTTTGTAAATGAAAGATACTCTTCAGGCAAATTTGCGGTGGTATAAATATTTTTTGTTTTCCATAAAGGACTATTTACGATTTGCTTTACAGGAAGAAAATTAATTAGAATAACAATAATACTTACAAGGAGTATAAGGTTGTAAAATTTATAGGATTTTTTAATAATATAGAAACACAGAGCTAATAAAGTTGAATAAAAAAAGACATATGAGATTGCAAACTTATCCGTAAAATTTCTAAAGACAACAAAGCCGGGAATGTTTCCGAAAAGCAAAAATAAATCTTTAAGAAATCCAATATTTACTGTAAAAAAATAAAGTACAACAATAAAAGAAACAGAGAAAAAGATAAATATTTTTTTCTCATTTTTATTTAGTGATTGATTATATTTAACAAACCCTAAAAATAAAACTAGAATAAAAATAATGCCCAAAAGCAAAACCTGATCAAAATAATTAGAAAAAATATGCATAAGCTGCCATTCAAAATCAAAAGCAATTTGCCTGTGATAAAAAGTAAGAAGAGGGTAAATAATGTTATCACTAGCTGTTGTGACAATTGTATCTTTAAAACTTTCCGAAAGACTTTTTGAAACGATTTTTTCTCCTAAGCTTATTGATCCTCTAGTAGTAATTGAACCAATGAAAGACAATATCCAAAACAACTGACTTGAAATGATGATAAAACAGAAAATTATTGTTCTTTTTAGAAATTTTTTTAATGGGTTATCTACAAATATTATCAAGAAAATTAATCCGCATATTAAAGGAAATACAAAACCTAAAATCCAAGGAATAGAATAATAAACAAAAGAAAGAAAAAATGACCATATAGTAACTTTTATCAAGTCCTTATTATTTCCAAACTGTATATATCGAACAAAATAATAGCCAACAATTGGAGCTAGGGCAATTGACCAAATTGGCGATAGGAAAAAGGAAAGTGTGGTTATTGTTATTGGAGAAAGAATATATATCAATGCCGATATGAAACTTATTATGTTTTCTTTACCTATAACCTCTCTAATAAATTTTTGAAAAAAAATAAAACCAAGAACCTGCAGCAATGAGAATAAAAAATAAAACAAATATACTTTGGAAACGAATAATTCTTCAAGCATTGAAACTACAACGAGGAAAGGCAGCCAATAATGATTAGGAATATAATATGGCAGAGAAGAAATATTGTTCCAGGAATATAATGCAAGACTATTTAATACTTCTTTGGGATAAGCGTAATAAAACCTTGTATCATCTCCTCCTAAAAATAATCTTCCCTCAAATAAGTAATATGGCAGAAGAAACAGGATAATTACTGAAAATAGATTTGCAATAATAAAAAAGGGACTCAAATTTTCTTTTTTCTTAAGAGGAATTATTTTTTTCACTACGGTCTTATAATTTTTTTTATAACTTTAGCGGGATTTCCAACGGCGATTGAATCACTTGGTATGTTATGAGTTACTATGGAACCTGCCCCTATAACGGAACCGCTCCCTATTTTTACTCCAGGCAGAACCACACAGTGGGTGCCAATCCACACATTATTTCCTATCTTAACCTGACTTGTGCTATATCCCTGCTTCATTACTGATATGTTTTTATTTTTATATTCATGATTAAAATCTGTGATAAAACAAAATGGGGCAATTGTAGTATTCTCTCCTACTGTTATTCTATCCTGAGCCATAATAAATGAATAATCGTCTATGTGCACATTTTCCATAATATATATCTTGCCTGTTCCTCCGCAAGTTATTCTAGTATTCCCCCCGAGTGTGACTCCGCCTGAAATATTTATTGCAAATTTAATGCTCTGGAAAAATTCAGTATGTCCTCTTAATATTACGGAATAATCAATGTTATAACCCCTTAGTCTTAATATAGTAATCCTAACAAGGGATAATACTTTTTCTAGTAATAGCTTAATACCCTTTATAAACGTTTCGAGTATTCCTTTTCTCCTTATCACTAAGATAAGTTTTTTAATATGCTTTAGCATGATTTATTAATCTTTAACAGCTAATAAATTTATTTTCCATGCAGTTAAACTTATTCTATTGAAACGTTCTGCATCGATGTCGTCTATAAATTTCGTTAGAGAATAGAGTCTAATCCATAAATTTCTAATATGCATAATTATATCCTGCTTACCTCCATCTCCCTGTGTTGTAAGACTCTTATCATAGTAGTTTTCTGCTTTGTTTTTACCAATAATAAATTCCAGTATTTCCTTTGGGAGCATAAACAGAATATATCGAAGAAATTGTACTGGGATTCTTTCAGAATATTTTTTTTTAAGTATTCTAAAACCATTACTCTCTAATAAGAGAGTCACATAATCGTGGGTAAATTCAGGATGGATATGTCCTACGTGCTTGAAAGTTAAATTATCCAAAAACCCAATCCTTCCAAATAACCAGGTGAGAGTAAAAGGTTGTCCTTCACATGGGATTGCAGCAAAAAATACTCCATCCTTTTTAAGAACTCTTTTTGCTTCTTTTAGGAAAAAATCCACATCTGGAACATGTTCAAGGACATCAAGGCATAAGCAAACATCAAAGTATCTTGAAGGGTACGGAAATTTTTTTTTCATTTTTTTATATGATACCTTTCCTGTACCATACTGATTGGCAAGATTGATTGCCGTTTTACTAATATCGCATCCGTAAATTTTTGCTTTTGGATAATACTCCGGAAGGCATTCTGTAACCAACCCTCCTCCACACCCAGCATCTAATATTCTCCCATTTTTTACCTTTACCATTTCCACCACTCGTCTTAGTTCTGGTTTTCTTGAATAAATTTTTTTATGAAATCCTCTTGATTTATCTTGATTTACCAAAATTGATACATCCTCGTAGTTAAAATTTTGATCCCCTCCCATACTAATTATTAGTCATCTGAGAAAATGCGTTAGCAAATGTGTTCTCCCACGTACTATCTTTAGCAAAAAGTATAGCATTTTTGCGAAGCCTGAAATATAGCTTCTGATCAATTAAAATTTTCTCAATAGCTTGAGCAAAACTTTCTGGATTATCATTTGTGAGAACCGCACCGCCTTTTTTTTCAAGCTGTCTTCCGAGTGGGGGAACTTTAGAACTTATTACCACAAGACCTGATGCAGCGTAAGCGCGGATTTTCCCCGCGTCTGCGAAGCGCCTTATGGATCCTGGAAAATCTCTATATGGAGCAAGTCCGATGGCGCATGTAGTTAGGGTTTCTGACATTTTTATGCTATTCGGAATAAATCCATGAAAAATAACTGATTTAGAAAGACTCAGATTTTTTACAATACTTTCAAGCCAAATCCTGTCCTCATCTATTCCGTCTGTTCCTCCTATGATGTGAAGCCTAATATCTTTAAACCTTTTTAAGACTAACTGCAAAGCTTTAATCGCAATGTCTGGTCCATTATCTCGAGTCAGTACTCCCATGTATACTAGATCTTTTCTATAAATTTTATTAATAGGGACAGCTTTAATTTGATTAGGATATAAACCGTTTGGAACATGGATTACGGGAGCGGAAAGTGCGGGATTAAGACCAGCTTTTATTCTTGCCTTTTGCATAGCTTTAGAAACATCCCAAATGTAATCGGCGTGAGTTGCACAAAAACGATCTAACGCAAGATACAGACTATTAAACCACTTGCTCGGATACCGATTAGGGGAATAATCAGATACGTAATATACTACCGTTTTAACTCGACCAAGTTTTCGAAGAAGTATTGCCGAAAGAGTATTTATGCTTTCAAGGCATATGCAATAATCAAAAAAGGTCTTATCCCTAAAAGACCAATCGATTACAGAAAGAAAATCTCTTATTTTGAAGATTGGTTGAGTTTTGCTTTGATTAAAAAATTTAAGAAGGGGTTTTAGAAAATATAAATACCATGAAGACCTATATGACTTAAGCTTTTTGCTGTGGTTTTTGTACTCTTCTATTTTTGGCATCACGCTTTCGCTTCCTGGATGCAATTGGTCAATAATTACTAATTTTCTTATTTTAGGTACCAAAAAATCCCTCATTGGCTCTATGCTTCCGTTTGTAGGCAGCCTTCTCCCATTGCTCCATTTTGAAAAACTTACAAATAGTATTGAGGTTTCTTCTGGAAGTACGTTTTTAGTCATTAATAAGTTTTTTGCGTGCCTCATCAACCATTGCTTTTATCCCTTCTTGCAAAGAGACTTGGGGAAGCCATCCGGGAATTCTTCCAATATTAACTGCTAAGGAAGGATCGTGTCCTTTTACTTTGCCAATAGTTATTTTGGCGCCTGTTAAACCACTTATTATTTCTGCAATATCAATTATTCTTATCCACTCATAACTGCTTGCATCATAAACGCTTCTTCTAAGTTTCTTTGTATTTAGGGCCATATAAAAAGCCCTGGATAAATCCTCAACGTGAGTAAATTGTCGCCACTCCTCCCCGTTTGTCATCATTTTGATTTTCCCCCGCTCAAGTGCCTGATAGGTAAAATCAGAAATAACATGGCTTTTAATATTTTTTTCTTCCAGTACTCCGTAAGCATTCCATACTCTGACGCAGACTCCTCCAATCTCTTTTGTCCAGACCTCACCCAATGCTTTTGTTGCTCCATAAACAGTATCAAATTCCTCTACTAATTGGCTTGAAACAAATAGAAAAGGCTTTTTCTGTTTTTCTAATTGACCTAAAATAGTTGTCATAAGCTCAAGATTCCATTTAAGCTGGGAGAGTTGGAGTTTTGCGTCGTACAGATACTTTGATCCTCCAACATCCCAGGCAAGAAAATATACTCTGTCAAAATTCTTAAAATTAAACTTAAAAAATCTTCCGTCTTCCCTCTTGCTTCTTTTTATGTCAAATCTAGCTACCTCCTCGCCTTTTTCTTCAAGAAAACTGCAGAAGGGTTTGCCAATAAATCCCTCAGACCCGATAACCAAATTTTTAATCATATTAATATTAAGAACGTTTTTTAGGAGAATTTACCTGCCCGTCAATCCAGTTATAAGTTTTCCTCAAGCCATCGTATAGCTTGCTTGTCGGTTTCCAGCCCAGTTTTTTATATATTAGCCTATTATCAGAAACTCTGCCTCTTACGCCAAGAGGCCCTTTAATATGTTTTATTTTTAATTTTTTGCCTGCAATACCTATCGCCATCTCTGCGAGTTTGTTTATGGAAACCATCTCTGAAGATCCTATGTTTACCGGGCCGGTAAAATTATTATTCATTAGTTTTCTAACGCCTATTAAACATTCATCAATATATAAAAAAGATCTTGTTTGCTCTCCGTCTCCCCATATTTCAATTGTTCCTCCGTCTTTTGCCTCTGCCACTTTTCTGCAAATTGCCGCCGGTGCCTTTTCCCGTCCTCCCCTCCATGCGCCTTCCGGGCCGAAAATATTGTGAAATCGCGCAATTCTTACCTTAAGACCAAAGTTTCTATAATACGCAAGAAACATGTGCTCGGAGAACAATTTTTCCCAGCCGTATTCACTATCTGGCTGGGCAGGATAGGCCGAGTCCTCAGACGTCTTAGGATTTTCAGGATTTAGCTGATTGTAATCCGGGTAAATACAGGCAGATGAAGAATAAAAAATCTTCTTAGATTTAGAATTTACCATTTCATTAAGCACATTTAAGTTAATGAGTGCTGAGCTATACATAATTTTTGCGTCATTGTCCCCTGTAAAAATATATCCTGCGCCGCCCATGTCTGCTGCCAGTTGATAAACTTCGTCGAATTTTTTATTAAAAACTTTTTTAACAAATTTCTGGTTTGTCAGATCTCCAAGGATAAATTCGTCTGCCAAAGTTTCACTGTACTCTGGTTTTTTAAGATCAACTCCGACAACATAAAATCCTTCTTTTTTTAATTTTTTAACTAGATGACTTCCTATAAAACCACCTGCACCACAAACCAAAACAATTTTCTTTTTTTTCATAGTAAATTACTTTCTTACCTTAATAACAATAAGGTGTGAATGCCTTCTATCAAGATGGCTCAACGCTTTTGAAATTCTACCATAAAATAGAAAATATCCAATCCCTTTAATTTCCTCAATTGAAAATCCATATTCTTTAAAAGCATCAATAAGCATTCTATACGCCATCACTTTATTATGACTAAACTCTCCTGACTTTCGCCAGTTTAAGGTGAATAGAGATTCTCCCATCTCCTTCATATTTATTCGTAAGGCTAAAGGATTTCCTAGGGCATTTCTCCCAACACCCATTGTAGTTGAAAAGGGCTGATATCCTAGGATCAATGAAATTATATTTGGCCATGATGATAAATTATCTGTTGCTATTACTACATAAGCTCCCTTTTTTAGCACTCTATGTATCTCAAAAATAAATTCTCCGCTATTGTATAAATGCTCTATGCTGTAATGACTTATTACAACATCAAATGTCTCATCGGGAAAAGGAAGTTCTTTATTCAAATTGCTTTTAATTGTCTTAACTCCTTTTATGGTGGTTTTTAATCCGTCCACGCCAACAATCTTGCTTGCCCTTGCTTTATTTGCGAATAAAAGTGTCAACTTACCATCACCGCAACCTAAATCTAATAACGAAGAATTTTTTTTAGGCTCTATAAATTCTAATACTGTTTCCAAATTTTCTTCTGTCCAAGAATTAAATATTTTACTAGCGTATCTTTTAAGTATATTCATTTTTGCTCTGTTCTATTTGTTCTATAAAATTCTATAGTATTTTTAAGCCCGTCATCTAATGAATACCTTGGGGAAAAGTTAATAATTTCTTGTGCTAGAGAAATATCAACTTTTGCTACATTGCTTTTTTTATCTGAAGACGCCCTAAGTTCTTTGATTTTGCTTTTACTATCTGTTAATTTAACTATTTTTAGTGCCAATTTTTTTAAATCGATTAATTCGCTACCTACTAAATTAACTGGTTCTGCCATTGGATAGCTTTCAGTTAAATACAGTAATGATTTGATCAAATCAGATATATACAAAAATGTTTTTTTTTCACTTCTTTCTGATGTAATAATGATATTTTCATTTTTTAATGCTTTGTCAATAAAAGTGGGAATAACTCTATCGCGTTTTATTCCGGTAAAATCTCTAGGTCCATATACGCTGCCCGGTCTTGCAATCGCTACTTTAAGACCATATTGTTTAAAATATGTTTGAGATGCTATTTCAGAAAACTTTTTAGACCAGGCGTAGCCAAATCCAGTCTGGGGGAAATCTATTGTAAAATCATTAGTAATATGTTTTTTGTTATAGTCCTTAAGAGATAATACATCTGTAGAACTCATAATTAGTACTCTATTGATATTATTAATCCGTGCTGATTCCAATATATTTAAACAGATTTGTATATTTGATTTAAATATTTCAGCTTCATGTTTGTCTTTAAAAATTTTGCCTCCGTCCATCGCCGCAAGATTCAGTACTACATCATTATTTTTTGCAATTTCCCTGCAAAAGCTAAAATCCAGAAGATCCCCTTTTGCATATCTAACCCTCTTCTCAGACAATTCAAAATTGGAATATTTATTTTTCCCGGTATGTACTTGACACGTTAAGATAGCATTTCTATTTAGAAGTTCATTTACAATATGTGACCCTATAAATCCGCTTGCTCCAGTCACAAGCACTCTTTTATTCTTCCAGAAATTTTTCATTTTTAATTAGAGAATATAGAATTCCAGCAAAACCAGATGAATACTCTGCTACTCGCATAATTATCAGCGCAGCAGCATCTACAGGCCTATTTATAATAAGCTTCCAGTTCTTGAAGTAACCGATGCGAAGAGGAGAATAACTTTTAAATGCTGCTGTAGGTCTTTTTTTAATATATTTTAAAGAATCTCTGCCATACATAAATCTTTTTTTAATAAGATGCTTAAGTCTTAAATCTCCCTCATTATGTTTAACAATGCTTTTTATTCTTCCAACAGAGTATCCTTCTTCGAGTAATTTTTGATATAAATCCCAATCATCTCCTCCTCCACCCAAACCTTCATCTAAGCCGCCTAATTTTTTCCACACTGAAGACAAGAAAAATCTTGGAGCTTCTTGAGTATCATCTCCCCAATAACATCTCTTTTCAAGATTTTTTGCCTTAGCCCAAATGCCTTTTCCAAAAGAATCTTCTCTTATAATAATAGCGCTTACCCCATTCTTATGACATAACTCAACAGCCTCTTTAACTACGTTCTTTGATAGCTCCATATCAGCATCTACGTAGTATAAGTATTTCCCTTTTGCCATTCTTGCTCCATAATTTCTTTTGTACGGCGCATCGAATTTACCACGCAAAACATTTGGGATGTAGTTTAAAATTTTAGTTTTATATTTTTTTGAAATCTCTATGGTGGAATCAGATGAACCTCCATCAATAATTAATACTTCAATTTTTTTATATGACTGGTTTTTTATGCTTCTTAAGCAATTTTCCAAGAATCTCTCAGAATTTTTAGTAGGAATTATTATGGATACAATGTTGTTATTTTTCATATTTTACTCTTTCACCTTATTACTTTTTATGTATTGTGTTTGCAAGAATTCCTAAAAACCCTCCAGTATACTCAGCTGTTCTCATAATAATAAACGCAATCGAAACAATCGGAGACTTAACAAACATTCTCCAGTTTTTAATATACGCCTTTCTGATTGGAAAAAAACTGGTAAAACTTGCTTTTGGTCTTTTTTCAATATATTTAACTACTTCTCTTCCATACATATATCTTTTTTTAAATAGTTTGGTTAATGTCAGTTTGCCTTCATTATGGAGTACCAAACTCTTA
>Ga0209542_10020272_pt1 | contig 10552 bp, 8 predicted proteins | sample RifCSPhighO2_01_FD_184028 | JGI IMG/M metagenome (GOLD analysis project Ga0209542, IMG submission 184028) | Soil microbial communities from Rifle, Colorado - Rifle CSP2_plank highO2_0.1 (SPAdes) (version 2) | ecosystem: Environmental > Terrestrial > Deep subsurface > Rock core/Sediment ...
AAACAAACCCCGAAGGAGTCGCTTCGCGACCCTACGGGGCAGACAATCCTATGATGTGGGGTTTTGGCAATAATCCAATGGGCTGGGGTCTTGGGGCTTTCGGCTGGATTTTTATGATTCTTTGGTGGGTACTCGTAGTTGCCGGAGTCGTAGCGCTTATCAAGTGGTTCACAAGTCAGTCCCGAAGCGGACGCGATAGCGAAAAGTCGCCCCTTGATATTCTCAACGAGCGCTACGCAAAAGGCGAGATCGACAAAAAAGAATTTGAGGAGAAGAAAAAGGATTTAATCAGCTGATGGTTAAGAAAAATATTATGTTTGGTTCATTCTTCAAAAAAATAAAAGGGGACTCGCCGCAAGAATCGTTGCGCGATCCGGTGTGCGGCATGCAAGCGCGCGGAGGCATCACGCATACATATAATGGCAAAGCATACGCGTTTTGCTCGGAACACTGCAAAGAGCAGTTTGAAAAAAATCCCGAGGCCTACGCTGTGAAATGATGCGCCGTACGAGCGTAATACCGATGTTCTACGGGACACTCGCAAGCGCAATCCTGCTCGGCGTGTATTTTGCGGTGCTTTCGTTCGTGTCAGGATGGGGGTTTGCTCAAAATCAATTTGTCTCATTTTGGTATTTTATCGTGAGCTTGTCGCTTGGCTTTGGCATTCAAATAGGCCTCTATTTCCATCTGAAAGAACTCATACGGGGCGGACAAGGCGGCGGCAGGGTTTTGGGAGTGACTGCTACAACGTCGACCGCAACAATGATTTCTTGCTGCACGCACTATATCGCAAATCTCCTTCCAATTCTCGGAGTTGCTGGGGTGGTTACCTTTGTCGCCCAGTATCAAACAGAGCTTTTTTGGGTCGGACTTTTGTTCAATCTCGGAGGCATCGCATATATGGCAAATAGGATTTTTTCATTTCGACGTCTATGAATCCCGTTAGAGATATAACTATGCTTCTATGACAGAGAATTCTAAATCTCTAACGGGATGAAATATCTGCTATCCATATCTATTGTTTTGGCTGCCGTGTTTTTTTCGTATCTTATAATTTTTAATCAGCAAGAAGAGCTTGCAAAGAGTGAAGAGCAGTCGGGCGAGGTCAAACAAAAACAATGGGAAACAAAAATCGACGAGGAGCCGCCGGTGACCATTGAAATTACTCTAGTCGAGTTCGGGCCCGCGGCAAGCCAATGGAAATTTAATGTTATCTTTTCTACCCACGTAGGGAGTTTGGATTTTGATCCGATGCAAGTCGCATCTATTATTGATTACAAGGGCAATGTCTCGCGACCGATTGCGTGGGAAGGACCCGGACCCGGCGGACATCACCGTGAAGGAATGCTTTTATTTAATGCGCCGAATCCCGCACCGTTCAATGTGGAATTAAAGATCAAAGATGTCGGCGGGGTTTCCGAACGACTATTCAAATGGAGTATAGAATAACATGAATATAAATCACCAAAACCATCATTCAAAACATGATGAGGGCCGAAAAGAGACGGTATACACTTGCCCCATGCATCCGGAAGTTGTTTCCGCGAAACCCGGCATGTGCCCCGAGTGCGGAATGCAGTTGATTCCGGGTAGTGCCAAGGCGCGTATCCAAAAGCAGAGCAAAGAATACGAGCACGGAACCAAAGGCGGATTCGACAAACACGCGGGTCACAGCACAAACATTTTCAAGGCAAAGTTTTGGGTGTCTCTTATTTTGACTATTCCGATTGTCGCGTATTCCGATATAGCCAAGAATTTTCTTCAGTATCGGGCGCCCGCGTTCGCGGGATCCGACTATCTTCCTTTTGTTCTTAGCTCGATCGTCTTTTTTTACGGCGGCTGGATATTTATCGCATCCGCCTACCGAGAGCTCAAAGCGCGCCTGCCGGGCATGATGACTTTGATCGCGCTTGCGATTTTTGTCGCGTATTTTTACAGCGTTTCAGTGACATTTTTTGGCGCGCGTCTCGGACAAGGGGGCGAAACGCTCTATTGGGAGCTTGCAACTTTGATTGTCATCATGCTTCTTGGACACTGGCTTGAAATGCGGGCCGTGTCTGGCGCCCAGAGCGCTTTGAAAGAGCTTTCGAAATTGCTGCCTGACACTGCGGAAGTGGTGAGAGGCGGGAAAACAGAAACAGTCGCGCTCTCGGAGCTCATGAAAGGCGACTTTGTGATTGTAAAACCCGGCGGCAGGATTCCCGCGGACGGAATTGTCAGAGACGGAATGTCGGACCTCGACGAGTCAATCGCAACCGGAGAATCAAAGCCCGTGCCGAAAAAAGAGGGGGATCTGGTCATCGCGGGCACGACAAACGGCGACGGCTCACTCACAATTACGGTGGCAAAAATCGGCGACGAAACGTTTCTCGCCGGCGTCATGCGGCTCGTTGTCGAGGCACAGGCTTCCAAGTCACGTCTTCAAATGCTTTCGGATCGGGCGGCGTTTTATTTGACAGTTATCGCGGTCGCGACCGGAGGCGCGACGCTCGCGGTCTGGCTCACGTTTTCAGACCCGGCGTTTGCCGTAAGTCGTATGGTTGCGGTCTTGGTTATTGCCTGCCCTCATGCGCTCGGTCTTGCGATTCCTCTTGTTGCCTCGATCTCAACGACAAAAGCCGCGCGAAACGGTTTTCTCGTGCGCTCGCGCATGGCGCTTGAGGCCGCGCGAAACATTGACGTTGTTCTTTTTGACAAGACCGGAACACTCACCAAAGGGGAGTTCGGAATCGATCGGATCATTCCGGTAGCCGGAGGAGACGAACATTCTGTGCTTCAATACGCCGCGTCCGTAAATATCCATTCCGAGCATCCGCTTGCGCACGCTATGGTTGCGGAAGCAAAAAAGCGAAACATTGAAATTTTCACGACGAGAAATTTCCAAAGAATTCCCGGGAAAGGCGTGAGGGGTGAAGTGAACGGCTTTGAAGTGTTTGTCGGGAGCGTATCGCTTGCGCAAGATCGCGGCGCAGCGCTTCCCGAAAACGTGAAGACCGAAATAGATACGTTCGCACGCCAAGGGAAAACCATAAATATTGTGATAAAAAACGGAACAGCACTCGGCGCAATCGCGCTCGCCGATATAATCCGCGAAGAATCCCGCGAGGCGATCAAAAATCTCCGCGGCATGGGTGTCACGACCGCAATGATTACCGGCGACGCTGAGGATGTGGCGGGTTGGGTTGCGCGAGAGCTCGGCATTGACGAGTATTTTGCGCGTGTCCTGCCGCATGAAAAATCGGAAAAAGTAAAACTCCTGCAGAAAAAAAATCAAAGAGTCGCGATGGTGGGTGATGGCGTAAATGACGCGCCGGCTTTGATGCAGGCCGATCTCGGCATTGCGATCGGCACAGGCACCAATGTTGCAATTGAATCCGCGGGGATCATTCTCGTGCGAAACGATCCACGCGATATCGTAAAAATCATCCGCCTTTCAAAACTTACGTATGCGAAGATGATTCAAAATCTTTTCTGGGCAACAGGGTATAACATTATTGCGATACCGCTTGCCGCGGGCGTCTTGGCTTCTCGAGGCATACTTCTCGAGCCCGCGGTGGCTGCGGTTTTCATGTCGTTGAGTACGGTAATCGTCGCATCGAACGCCGTTCTCCTGCGGAGGAAAAAATTGTAGACCGATACCCTATACTATGCTTATTGACGACATTACAATAAAAGTGCGGGCGGGGAATGGCGGCGCTGGCGCCGTCGCATTCAATAAAAATTTGAATCAGTACGGCCCCGCGGGAGGAACAGGGGGCGCGGGAGGGAGTGTGTATTTCAACGGGTCGTCCGACCTCGGTATTCTTGCCGCATACCGGTTCAAAAAAGAGTTCGCCGCAGATGACGGCGAGAACGGCCACGGGCAATTTCGCGATGGGGTTACCGGAGGGGACCTCGTATTGCAGGTTCCGGTTGGAACAGTCGTTCACAATCTTACGACCGGCGCGGACTACGAAATTACCGCAATCGGCGAGCGCACCCTGGTTGCAAAGGGCGGCAGAGGAGGAAGAGGAAATTTTCATTTTCGTTCTTCCACGAATACCCGGCCGAAACGCTTTGATTACGGAACGCCGGGCGAAAGTTTTACGCTCCGACTTGAATTGAAACTGATTGCGGACGTCGGACTCATCGGTCTGCCGAATGTCGGAAAATCAAGTTTGTTAAACGAGCTTACACGCGCAAAAAGCAAAGTTGCAAATTATTCGTTTACGACGCTCGAGCCGAATTTGGGAGTTTATTACGAGCTCATTCTTGCGGATATTCCCGGGCTTATTGAGGGCGCGTCCGCGGGAAAGGGCCTTGGCATAAAATTTTTGCGCCATATCGAGCGCACGAAAGTCATTTTCCATATTATTTCCGCAGAGTCCGTAGATCCGGCAGAGGACTACGCGGTCGTCCGAAAAGAACTCGGCGCGTATAACAAGGCGCTTCTTCTCAAAAAAGAATATATCTTTTTGGGGAAGAGCGATACGGTGAGTACCGCAGAATTAAAAAAGAAAATCCGCGCCCTCCGAAAGCCGAAATCTCCGGTTGCGCCTTTTTCAATTTACGATTATGAGAGTATCGAGGCAATAAAAAAGATTCTCAACACGCTCGCAAAAGAGAAATACTCGCATTGAGAAAATCGAGATTCGGGCGTACGTTTAAGGAATGATCGAAGCCGTTTTCCCGCGATCGCAGAAAATCATTGAGTGGTACGAGCGGCGGCTTGCGCCTGTCGCTTTTGTCATTGGGTTTGTTTTTGACAGTATCACGTTTACGCGCGTTGATTTTTTGTTTGATCACGTAATACTTATCGGGCACCTTCTTATAGCCGCGTCGGGGATCACGCTTGTGAACGCGTATGCGTCCGGCCGGCTTCGCGGGGAATTCATGGCAAGATTCGCGTTGTTTTATCCATTGGCGATTCAGTTTTCGTTCGGCGCGCTTTTCAGCGGCTTTACCGTTCTTTTTTCTCGAAGCGGCTCTATTGCGGGAAGCTGGCCGTTTCTTTTGATTCTTGCCGTGATCCTTGTGGGGAATGAATTTTTCCGCGAGCGGTATAAGCGCTTCATATTCCATATCGGCATTTACTTTGTTGCGCTTTTTTTGTACGCGATTATTGCAGTACCGGTTTTAATGAGAGACATCGGGCCGTGGATTTTTGTTCTGAGTGGGATTGCGAGTCTTGCCGCGATTCTCCTCATGGCGCTACTCCTTGCTCTTGTAGCTCCTGCGACTGTCCGCGAGAACCGCGCGCGGCTCATCGGAACGATTGGTGGCATATATCTCGTTTTTACTCTTTTCTATTTCACAAACGTTATTCCGCCGGTTCCGCTTACATTGAAACACCTTGGGATCTATCATTCGCTTGAACGTCTGGACAACGGGAAATATCGCCTCGAGTATGAGGATGCGCCGTGGTATGCGTTTTTTGACGACGCAAGCTCGACAATTCACTGGATGCCGGGAAAAAAGATTATTGCATTTTCGTCCGTTTTCGCGCCGACGGATATACATACGAAAATTTATCATCGTTGGCTTTGGTATGATGATGCGACAGGCGAGTGGGTGGAGCGAAGCGTTATCGGCTTTACCATGAGTGGCGGTCGCGACGCGGGGTATCGCGGGTATAGCGAAAAAGAAGCAATAACGCCGGGGAAGTGGAGGGTTGAGGTCAGAACTGACCGGGGCGAGCTCCTCGGCCGCGTGACATTCGAAGTTGTCGAAACAAGTGCGCCGGCGAAGCTCAAGGTAAGGGAATTGTGAGTCATTCAGGAAATTTGACTGAAGCCAGCGAAATGTCCTTATAAAGAGCGGTGATTTTAGAAAAGCTGAATTACTCCGAAAAATCTTGATTCTTTTGAGGAAGCGTGGTATGCTTGACATACCATGAAATCAAAAAATCTCGAATACGAGCGGAATCAAATCCGGACAACGTCTGTGTCTTTTTTGGAGACGTACAACAATATGCTTCCGTCGGGGTTTCCGCGAGCTTCAGTTGAATTATTGAAAAAATTTCAGGCCGCGCATCCGGTCTTGTTTAAGCACGGCAATGAGTGGTCTATTGATAAGCATCGAAAGCGGTTGATGGACTGGCTTTCCACGCATCACGATGTCTGAAAGAACGTCTTCGGCGTCGTTTACCGGCCTTGGGATCGCCCCACGGCTTCTTGATATTATCGCGGGTTTGAAGTTTACAACGCCGACTCCCATTCAGGAAAAAGCGATTCCTGTTGCGATCGAGGGGAAAGATATTATCGGGATCGCGCAGACCGGAACCGGCAAAACCCTTGCGTTTGGCGTGCCTATGATCCAGAGGATCGGGCAGACGAAAACCCAAGGTCTCATTATTCTTCCGACGCGGGAGTTGGCGCTTCAAGTCGAGGAAATGCTTCATTGGGTTGGCCGCTCGCTCGGACTCAAAACCGCGCTTTTAATCGGCGGGATGTCAATGCGTCCGCAGATGTCCGCGATCCAGAGACATCCCCATATCATTATCGGAACGCCCGGGCGCATCAACGACCATTTGAATCAAAAGACGCTTTCCCTCAACGGCGTTTCAATTCTTGTTCTTGACGAAGCGGATCGGATGCTCGATATGGGATTTGCCCCGCAGATAAAACAGATTCTTCACAAGGTTCCCAAAGACCGACAAACCATGCTTTTTTCCGCGACAATGCCGGACGATATTGTGCGTATCGCAACGGAACACATGAAATTGCCGTTTCGCGTTGAGATCGCGCGGCCCGGGACCGCGGCAGAGCGTGTAGAGCAGGAACTTTTTGTAGTAAAGAAAGAAGACAAACTCTCGCTTCTCAAAAAACTTTTGGAAGAATATCGGGGGACTGTGCTTGTATTTTCGCGGACAAAGCACGGCGCGCGAAGAATCACGCGCGCGGTCGAGGCGATGGGGCATACCGCGGCTGAAATCCATTCCAACCGTTCGCTCGGACAGCGCCGGAACGCCCTCGAGGGGTTCAAGCGGGGAGTGTACCGGGTGCTTGTTGCAACAGACATTGCGTCCCGCGGAATTGATGTTGTCGGAATCGAGCTTGTCATTAATTTCGATATACCGGATGATCCGGGCGACTATGTTCATCGTATCGGGAGAACGGGCCGCGCGGGCGCCGCGGGACGCGCGATTTCTTTTGCGACGCCGGACCAGCGAAATGCAGTCCGCGACATAGAACGTTTGCTAAAAACATTTATCAAGGTTTCAAAACTTCCGGAGCTTCCGGCTTTACCGCGTCCAAGTCCCGGGGAGGCGCCTCATGAATCGCGCTACCCGTGGACTCCGTCATATCCGCATTCTTTTGGTCGTCGTCCTCACGCTAGAGGCGGGGAGAGACGTTATTTTCACCGTTAAGAAAAGATACTATAGTAGGAGTGTTGACCTCGATGATGTATGAAGATACAAAACGCGAGCGACATTGCGTCCTCCGCACTCAGAAAATCCGCATGTGAAATTGCCGAGGCCGGGCTCCAGGCGATTGATACTGAAAAGATCGTCAAAAATGCAGTCCGCGTTCGCGGGGACAGTATTTTCGTTCAGGAAGAAGAATTTCCACTCAAAAAGAACAGTGGAGTTTTTGTGGTGGGCGTCGGCAAGTGCGCGACCGAAGCCGCGCACGCGCTTGAGGATATTTTGGGCGATCAACTTTCTGGGGGCGTGATTATTGACGTAAAGACCGGCGCTCCGTTGAAGAAGATAACCGCATATAAAGGAAGCCATCCTTTGCCGACTGAGGCGAATATCGAGGCGTCGTCGCACATTGTAAAGCTTCTTCGCCCGCTTTCGGAGGATGATTTTGTGATTTTTATAATTTCCGGCGGCGGTTCAACGCTTTTATGCCTTCCGGAGGATTCGGGATGCCAGGAAGAATCAAAAATTCTCCACGAGCTTATGGTGCGGGGTGCTGCCATACAGGAAGTCAATGTTGTCCGAAAGCACTTGTCTCTTGCGCGCGGCGGGTATCTTGCCGAGTACGCCTACCCCGCGCGCTCGGTCGCGCTTATTTTTTCCGACGTGCCGGGAAACGATATTCAATACGTTGCGTCGGGTCCCACGGTAAAAGACACAACTACCCGCGAAGACGCCGAGATCGTTCTCTCGAAGTACGACGTTTTGAACGCGTGCCACATAGATTCTTGTGGGCTTATTGAAACGCCGAAAGACGACAAATATTTCGCTAACGTAAAAAATATCGTTGTCGCGTCAAACTCGATTGCGCTTTCCGCGATGGCGGAGAAAGCCAAAGAGCTCGGCTTTGCGTCCGAGGTGCGGACGCAAAATCTTGTCGGAGAGGCGTCGGATGCCGGGAAAACAATTGTTGAGGATCTTCACAGCGCCCCGCCAAAAAGCGCGCTTTTGTACGGCGGGGAGACCACGGTTACGGTGCGCGGCCACGGAAAAGGCGGGCGAAATATGGAACTTGCGCTTTCCGCTTTGCGGTTTCTTAAAGAAAGAGAAGTGGTGCTTGCGCTTGCGTCCGATGGCCGCGACAACAGCGATATTGCGGGCGCGATTTGTGATATAATGACACGGGCGGGAGCCGCCGAACATAACCTCGATATCGAAAAGTATCTGGACGATAACAATGAATACCCGTTTTTTAAGAAGGTCGGGGATTATCTCCTGACCGGAGACACGGGGTCAAACGTTTCTGATTTAATTATCGCGATAAAAGAATGAAACAAAAAAAATTCATCGCAAAGTTTGAGGACGTTGGCATCAAGGACGTCGCGCTTGTTGGCGGGAAAAATGCCTCCTTGGGTGAAATGATCCGCACGCTCGCAAAAAAAGGCGTGCGGGTCCCGTCGGGATTTATCGTGACCGCCGAGGCGTATCGGCATTTTCTTCACGAGTCAGGACTTGAAAAGCTTATTCATTCTACACTTCGCGGCCTTAATACGAAAAATCTTGCCGAACTTGCCAAGCGTGGGAAATTTATACGCGAATCAATACGGGGAAAGGAATTTCCTGCGGACCTGAAAGTAGAAATACTCTCGGCATACAAAGCGTTTGAAGCCCGATACGGCAAAAATGCGGACGCTGCGGTTCGTTCATCGGCGACCGCTGAGGATTTACCGGGCGCGAGTTTTGCTGGAGAGCACGAAACGTATCTCGGCATTCGCGGGGGCGAGGATGTTCTTCAGGCGGTGCGGGCCGCGATGGCCTCGTTGTTTACTGATCGCGCGATTTCGTATCGCGTAGACAAAAAATTCGACCATTTCAAAGTTGCGCTTTCCGTTGGAGTCCAGAAAATGGTGCGTTCCGACAAGGGAGTGTCGGGCGTGATGTTTACCGTGGATACGGAATCGGGTTTCCGGGACGTTATTTTGATAAACGGCGTTTGGGGACTTGGCGAGCTGATTGTGCAGGGAGAAGTGACGCCGGACGAGTTTCTTGTATGGAAAAAAGGTTTGAAAAATGCGGGTTCCACGCCGATCGTTGATAAGCGGTTGGGAGCAAAAAATCGAAAGATGGTGTATTCGAGCGTGGGAAAAAATATCAAGCAGACAAAAATAATTCAGACGACTCGAAAAGAGCGTGACCGTTTTGTATTAAGCAATAAAGAAATTTTGAAGCTTGCGCGCTGGGGCGCGCTCATCGAAGAACACTATTCGAAAAAAAACGGCGCGTGGACCCCCATGGATATGGAGTGGGCAAAGGATGGCGAGTCGGGCGAACTTTTTATTGTTCAGGCGCGGCCCGAGACGGTGCATGCCGGGCGCGATTTTTCGAAGGTGAAGGAATTTGCGCTTCTTGAAAAGAAAACCCCGGTAGTAAAAGGCGCATCGGTCGGGTCAAGTATCGCGACGGGGCGTGCGCGGATAATTCTAGATGCAAAAAACGTCGGGCAATTCAGGAAGGGTGAGGTTTTGGTGACCGATATGACGGATCCCGACTGGGAGCCGATTATGAAAATCGCCTCCGCGATCGTGACGGATAAGGGCGGGAGGACGTCCCACGCCGCAATCGTGTCGCGGGAGCTCGGGATTCCGGCAGTTGTGGGAACGGAAAACGCGACGAGAAGGATTGCGACCGGCGAGGTTGTTACCGTTGATACGACAGGAAGTGATGGGGCGGTGTACGCGGGCAAGCTTCGTTTTCGTGTAACGGAACACGATGTCAAGAAAATTCCAAAACCAAAAACGCATATTATGGTAAACGTCGCGATGCCCGAGACCGCATTTGAGACGTCGTTTTTGCCGAATTCGGGCGTGGGGCTTGCGCGCGAAGAATTTATCATCGCGTCCAAAATCGGGATTCATCCGATGGCGCTTATCAATTTCAAAAAGATTGCGCCTAAATTGCAGAAAATTATCCGCAAAAAAACCCGTGGCTGGGAAAATGAAATCCAATTTTATATCGATAACCTTGTGTTTGGCATCGCGAAAATCGGAACGGCGTTTTATCCGCATCCGGTGATCGTACGATTCTCGGATTTCAAGACAAATGAATATCGGACGCTTGTGGGAGGTGAGGCCTACGAGCCGGAGGAGGAAAATCCTATGATCGGCTGGCGGGGCGCGTCGCGCTATTACGATCCAAAGTTCAAGCCCGCAT
>Ga0209542_10020274_pt1 | contig 10552 bp, 14 predicted proteins | sample RifCSPhighO2_01_FD_184028 | JGI IMG/M metagenome (GOLD analysis project Ga0209542, IMG submission 184028) | Soil microbial communities from Rifle, Colorado - Rifle CSP2_plank highO2_0.1 (SPAdes) (version 2) | ecosystem: Environmental > Terrestrial > Deep subsurface > Rock core/Sediment ...
TCCGAACTATAAAAATAGTGAAGTCGAGCGTTGTGTAGAAAAAAATATTGAGCATACGCCGACATGGATTCTTGAAGACACAGCAGGTAACGAGATCAAACGGCTTCCTTCAGGCGTAGTATCTTTACAAGGCCTTTCTGAATTTTCGGGATGTCCGTTAACAAAAGACACAAAAGAATAAAACCATGTTAGGAGAAAATTTAACACTCGGCATTATTATCGGCGCGGCGCTTGTGGACAGCATTAATCCATGCGTCTTTGGCGTACTCATATTTCTTATTGCCTTTATGGGCAGGATTTATAAAACTCGCAAGGGAGTTTTACTCGGGGGGCTTCTCTACACGGCGGTAGTCTATGCAACATACCTGCTTCTCGGATTCGGGATACTAAAAGTTGCCGTTAGTATCGGTTTTGCAGCAATGTTTTACTTTATAGTTGCAGTCATTGCCATACTGGCAGGGCTTTTTGAGCTAAAAGATTTTTTTTGGTACGGAAAAGGATTTACACTTCAAATGTTCCCAGGCGGTGCAAAAAGATTGAGGTACTATACTGCGCGTATTGAGGCAATGCAGGAGCGCCATCCGGCTGTTCTTATGCTTACCACAGCTCTTCTCGGTGTGTTTGTTGTTTTGGTTGAATTACCCTGCACGGGGGCGCCATATTTTGCAATTTTAGGCCTTTTGGCACAAGGAGAATTTGCAACGGCCGTACCGCTTCTTCTCCTTTATAACTTTATTTTCGTCTTGCCACTCATTGTCGTTATTTTTGCCTCGTATTTTGGCGCATCGTCGGACGCGCTTGAGGTGTGGCGAAAAAAACACCGCGGTCTTATGCGAGCAAGCATAGGAATATTTCTTATAGCGCTTGGCGGGTATATGATTTATACGCTTCCTCCGGCGTTTCTGGATTTCTAACATTTTTTATTAGTAGTGTAAATTATACATATTTATGATTATGACAAATGATAAAAAAATAGAGTGGATTCTTAGAATCGGAGTGGCGGGAGAATTTTTAGGACACGGAGCTTTTGCAATTCTGGGCAAGGCCGACTGGATACAATGGACGGAGAAACTTTCCGGACTTAGCACAGAAACCGCCACAATTTTTATAATGGGCGTTGGGCTGGTGGATATTTTCTTGGCTCTCATCGTGCTTCTTAGACCGGTTAAACCTGTTTTGTTGTGGATGGCTTTTTGGGGACTTTGGACGGCGCTTGTCCGCCCTCTTGTGGGACTACCAATTTGGGATTTTATAGAACGATTTGCCAATTGGGCGGCGCCACTTGCGCTCTACTATCTTATATCCAAAAAATAGGGTACTAAGCGAATACCGCAGATGAATGAAGACGAGCTGAAACAAACACTGAGGGGTCTCTCTCAAAAAATTGACGCGGTCTATTCTTCGGTAGAGCGCACCAGAAAATATTTCTTAGTTGTACTTGTTATTTCGGTGATAGCGTTTGTCCTCCCGCTTGTAGGACTTTTTTTTGTTATTCCGACATTTCTTTCCACATACATAGACATGGGTGGTTTCTGATGTATGTTTGCCGTTCTCGATATGTATATTTTGTCTCTCCTCAACGGTTGGGTTGGCGAGATTCGTTTTATTGACGGATTAATTATAGTTTTTGCGCAGTATATACCGTTTATTGTGCCGGTTGCGTTTTTATTGCTTCTTCTTCACTCGGCATATACGCAAAAAAAGAGATTTTTTATAGCGGTAAGCGTATTTCTTTCGGCCACTATTGCCTATCTTGGTGGGGTAAACTTAACACACTCTTTCTACAATCGTCCGCGCCCGTTTTTGGTATACGATATAGAGCATTTATTTATTGAAAACTCATCATCGTTCCCTTCTGGTCACTCACTCTTCTTTTTCGCGCTTGCGGGGGCAATTTACCACTTCAATAAAAAATGGGGGTCTTTTTTTCTTTTTTTGGCGTTCTTAATAGGCATTGCGCGCATTATGGCAGGCGTCCACTATCCTTCCGATGTATTGGTTGGGGCATTTATCGGCTTTCTCGTATCATATTCCATCGTGCGTTGTATAGAAAAATATTATGTACGGAAGCATTGAGATTATTACAAAGGTAAAAACACCGGCATCTTTTTGGTTGAATAAAGTAAAAATTGGGATGAGCTTTTTGAAATAGCGGAATGAGTTGAAAATATTATTTTAATGCATACAAATGCGCGGACGGCGCTCTTGAGAGTAAATAACTCCGCTTCCTAAGCCTTTTGGCGAATAGTGTAGAGAAGTGGATAAGTATAATGCGCGCTTTTACACCCATGATAAAATTTCACTATATGAGCACAAATAGCGCAATAGTCATTATCGGCATTATTGTTCTTGTCGTCGGGGGCTTTTTATTTATGACACTGGACCCTGCGCCTGCCCCGAACACTCCGGACATCAGCACAGACATAAACGGAGATACGACGGAAAAGAACACAGCAACTCCTGCAACATCAGAAACTAAAAGCACCACAAAGACAACAGCTCCCAAAACGACAACAAGCGGAACACCGACAAGTAGCGGTTCTCCCACCCTCCAAAAAGGATATGCAACGGTAACCTATACTAATACCGGTTTTAAACCAAGCACGCTTCTTATTACACAAGGTACTGTGGTGCAGTTTATTAATCAAACAACAGGAAAGGCAATGCGTATCTCAGCCGATCCGCAGGAGGCGTATAATGGATTTTCACAGTCAAGCTCTGTTGGAAAAGGCGGGACATTTTCATTTAGTTTTTTACGTGATGGAACGTGGAACTACACCAACATGAACAGCACCACTGACAAGGGTGTTGTTATTGTTGTTGCTCAATAAAAAGTAGCTTCTTTTTAGAGTCTGTGTCCTCTTTTACAAGAATAGATGGTGTGCTACTATTCTTTTGATAATTATGGTCCCGTTAGAAATAGGTCGTGTTTACACGACCGTCCGGTCTGGACATACAGGAGGCGTGTATCATAACATTGGATAGTCGTATGATGTATTTATCAAGTAAGCATAATTTCTAACGTGATGGAAGATGGAATTTTTAAAAAGTATTGTTCGTGGCGCGATTCCGGCGACAGCTTTTGGGGGTGGTTTTTTGTTGTCTTTGGGGGGTATTTTTTACTAAAGGAACTTAATATAATTCCAGAGAATTTTCCGTTGTGGCAAATATTTCTTATCGCTTTCGGCGTCTATCTCATATCAAATAAGTGGCGACATGGATAACTCTGTGGACGAAGCGCCAGAACCGCTCTCTCGACAGGAGCGTAGAGAGGAACGGAGGCGTGAGAAAGAATCAGAAAAAAAATCCCACGCTACAAAACGAGCGCTTAGGAGGGTATTTAATTGGAGTATTGTGTTTGCGCTTATTGCCGCTAGTGTCTATGGCATGTTTACGCTTGCCACAAGTGGTGGCGGAAGTGGCGCGCTTAGAGAGCCAATTACCGCAAATGACCACATAAAAGGAAAGACAGATTCACAGATTGTGCTTGTGGAGTATGCCGATTTTCAATGTCCGGCATGTAAGGCATATTTTGGCATACTCAAAACAGTTGAAAAAGAATACGGCGACAGAGTTGCTTTTGTATATAGACATTTCCCGCTTACCCAGCACTTAAATGCCGACACAGCGGCGCAGGCGGCAGAGGCGGCGGGCAAGCAAGGCAAGTTCTGGGAGATGCACGATAAGCTCTTTGAAAGTCAAGATATGTGGGCAAGCTTGAGCGCAAAAGAAGCCGAGAATGTATTTAATGGCTATGCGGCAGGGCTTGGGCTTGACGCAGTACGATTCAAGGCAGATATTATTTCAGACGAAATCACTGAAAGAATAGATAACGATTTTAAAAGCGGCCTGCAATCGGGCGTTAACGGCACACCAACTTTCTTTTTACAGGGTATAAAGGTGCAAAATTCTCAAACTTATGATGAGTTCAAACAACTTCTCGACGGAGCGCTCGGAGAACCGTCCCAATAAAATTTTCATTGTTCTATTTGTCGCTATCAGTTTTTTCGGATTTTTAGACGCGACATACTTGACGGTTAAGTTTTTTACCGGCGGACCGATTCCGTGCTCGCTTCTTGACGGGTGCGATGTAGTAACGAAAAGCGCGTACGCGACGCTCGGCGGGATTCCCGTTGCGCTTCTCGGAGCTCTTTATTATATCGGGCTCTTTTTACTTTCTCTTATTATTTTAGAAACAAAGAATCAAAAACTTTTAACATTTCTCTCACTCATTCCGGCAATTGGATTTATTTTTTCAATACGGCTCGTTTATCTTCAGGCTTTCGTGCTTGATGCATATTGCTTGTACTGTATTATTTCGGCGGGCATTTCAACAATTCTTTTCGCGCTTGGCATAATTCTTTATGCGCGGCAAAAAAAGGCTACACTTACATACTATGGAACACACATACGAAAAGAAACTTCGACGGAGTAATACAGACAGAGTTTTTGCCGGTGTCTGCGGTGGCATCGGTGAATATTTTGGCATAGACTCAACAGTTATCCGCGTTGCCTGCATTATAATCATCGCTCTTTCGGGGATTTTCCCCGGTATTGTTGGTTATATTATTGCGGTTTTTGTCATACCAGAAGGAAAACATGGTTGAGAGCGGCGCTCTTTTTCCAGTTGTTCTTCCTATTGCCGCAATTTCTTTTTTTCTGAATCTTCTATGGGAAGTGCGACATAGTACGCTTTACACAACATGTCACGAAATGGATTTTAAAAATTATGTGCCGCTTATACTCAAGCAGTCGATAAAAGACGCATTGTGGATATCGCTCTTTTATCTTCCTTCGGTTTTAATATTCGGCACTATTTTTATATTTAAAAATTATGCGATGCTCACTTTTTTTGTAGCGCTATCGCTTACATTTTCATTTATTGACGAGCGTATCTCTATACGCAAAAAACGTTGGGAATATGCGCCGTCTATGCCGATTTTTTTTGGCGTTGGGATAACGCCCCTCTTTGAGCTTGTTGCGACAGGAGTTATAACTTTTTTTATTGTCTTTCAATACGTGGTAATTTGAAGACTTCTTTATTTCGGCTAGCGAGGAGCGACATGGAAAATCAGAATTTTCCATGTCGTCCGAGCGAAGACGAAACACGGGTTCAATACCTCGGGGCAAGCCCCTAGGAACCCTTATTTTGCTATACTTAAAGAATGGAATTTCTATACGAAGGCACAAGCGGGATTGCTGAAAAAGATATTAAGGTAACGACAGAAAAACTTCTTCCGTATATTGACGAACTTCTCTCAAAGATAGATGCTGGGGCATACACATTTCCCGAGTGCTCTTTACTTTTGCCATCCGACGAGGCGCTTGCCCGCAGTGTTCTCGATTTTGTATACGAAATAAAGAGCCAAACGCTTAAATATGTTTTTCTTGTTGGCATTGGCGGTTCAAGTCTTGGCGCAAAGGCACTATATGAAACGAAATATTCGCCGGAGCGTATTTCTATAGAGAAGAAACCAGAGCTCTTTTTTATAGATGCCGTAGATTGTGGCTTTAAAGATGGAGTTTTGGCGCTTGCCACCGAGCATATACAAAAACCGGAAGACTTTATCGTCATTGTCGTAAGTAAATCGGGGACAACCGTTGAAACGCTCGTTAATCTCGACCTACTACATCAAGCTCTTTGCGAGAAGTTCAAAAAGGACGAAGTATGTGCAAGGACTATCGTTATTACCGACAAAAACTCGGCACTGGAGAAGGTGGCACTTCGTGAAAATATCCGTTCTTTAACAGTTCCACCTCTCGTTGGAGGGCGGTATTCCGTATTTTCGGCAGTAGGAATATTTCCACTCGCGCTTCTTGGTTTTGATACGGAAGGTTTGAGAGAGAGCGCTCGGCATATGCGTGCCCTCTGCCTCTTACAGGATATGGAAAAAAATCCAGCGGCAATTTCGGCGGCAATCATATATGAAAATTTCCGCGCCGGAAAGAATATTCTCAACACATTCTTCTTTGACGAGAGACTTCGTGGGCTTGGAGGGTGGTGTGCGCAACTTCTTGCCGAAAGTATTGGCAAAAAGAAAGAGACGGGCATAATACCAACAACAGCAATAGGAACAAACGACCTCCATTCGCTCTTACAGCTCTACCTTGCCACTGCACCGAACACGCTGACACTCTTTGGGAATTTTGAAGAGTGCGACGATCGCGCCAACTATGTTGATTTGTTCGGGCTTGCGCCAGACATTAAAGGCAAGACCGTTTCAAAAATTCGTGAGGCGGCATACTTTGGGACGAAAGAAGCGTACCATAAGGCGGGGTTACCTTATATTGAAGTGATTATGAAAAACACAAGCGAAGTAGGCGGTTTTATGCAGTTTAAGATGCTTGAGACAATGTATCTGGCACAACTTCTTAATGTAAACGCATTTGACCAGCCGGCAGTTGAAGAGTATAAAAAGAGTACGAAAAATTATTAGCGACGTAGGGCGAGTGAAATGTGAACCGTATGTTAACATTTCCGAGCCGAGGAGCTAATATAATAGCAATCTTATATTATTAGCGTATAATTGAAAATATTATGGACCAACTTATTCAAAAGGAAACGAAAAATATATTACAAGCTGGAGCACTTCTTCTCTTAGTGCTCGCTGTCTTATTTGGCGTAAAGGTTGTGGCGGAATTGAAGGGCTACACATTCATTGGCGATGAAACGCCTAAGGCAACCATTACAGTAAGTGGCGAGGGTGAAGTAACGGCATCTCCCGATATCGCGACGCTTTCCGTTAGCGTTGATATAGAAAAAAAGACGGTTGCAGACGCTCAAAAAGAAGCGACCGAAAAAATAAATGCGATTATTGCCTTTCTCAAGGAAAGTGGAATAGACGATAAAGATATAAGGACAGAAAATTACTCCGTCTATCCGCAGTACGATTACATGGAGATTGTGTGTGTGCGTTATCCGTGCCCGCCCGGCAAAAACGAACTTCGTGGCTATCAGGTTTCGCAAAATTTAAGCATTGTCATACGAAATCTTGATTCAGTCGGCGCAGTACTTGCCGGAGTTGGCGAGAGGGGAACAACAAATATATACGGTCCTAACTTTACTATTGAAGATGAAGATGAGTTACAACGACAAGCTCGCAAAGAGGCGATAGACGACGCACAAACGAAAGCAAAAGCTCTCGCTAAAGATCTTGGTGTTGATCTTGTAAAAATCGTGCAATTTTCAGAGGGTGGCGGATACCCAATCTATTACGCAAAAGATATGGCTTACGGCATGGGTGGAGGCGTGGCTGAAAGCGCCCCAGCGCCAGAAGTCCCGACAGGAGAGAATAAAATTATCTCGAATATATCTATTACCTACGAAATACGATAGTAAGCTTATAGCTATTAGGTTGTAGGTTGTAGGTTGTATGGGGTAGTTTGTAGACGATGTACGCACACAAAAAAAACGGCTTATGTGAGCCGTTTTTTTTGTGTGCAATAAGACAGATGCCAAATTCTCACGCGCATAACAGAGATACACATATATAAAACGTGGATAAACATGTGGAATACATGTGTATCAATCGCACAAAAAGCACTAAGAAAAATATTATGTATTTTTCTAAATTCTATTTAGAGAATAAAAGAGTGACTTGACACCAGTTCTATATATGTTAGCAAATGGTTGTCTGGCACCATAAAGGACACTTTTTTAAGTGTCCTTTATGGTGCCAGAGTCTCAAGGCGGCGCTAAATCATTGGGTTTGCAGAGATGCAAACTTGTTTCCCCGATTTAGCGCCACTTTGGGACCTTGTCTTTTATGAAATATGAATATGAAAAATGTATTGAAGTGTTTGACAACCACAATAAACCATTTTCTACTTTATAAATATATCAAAATATTCTTGACATGGTAGAGGTAAGGATTTAACTTTAATACCATCTCATACATAAATTGCTTTCCGAGCGGGGAAACCGGAATGCGTTGTACAGATGAGATTAGCACGCATACAGGGAGCCCCACGAGGAATACGCCCAACTGATTTTTTGTTTTTTTCAGCCTTCGGTCTCTCCGGGTGCTATATAACAATTGAAAGTGGAGGAGGAGAGGAGCTCGTCTTTAATTGTCCGATTTGGCGACTGGTCTTCTTGTCTTTTAGCTTTAATCTGGTCGATTTCGCACACAATCATACATACTAAAACTAAAAAAAGAGTAAACACACTAACACTATGAAGAAAGTATTACTTGGAATCGTGGCACTCGGAGTTACGCTTACCGTGCTTCCGATGTTCGCCGCATTTGAGGCGCACGTAATAAACGTGGTCGCAAAAATTGAGAACGCCCTTACGGTGTCTCTCTATGAAGTTGATTTCGGCACTGTCTTCCCGCAGGAAGAGCTCGACAAAAGATTTGATGTGGCGCTTTCATCATCTTTTCTTGATGAAGACCGCGTTGATGATATTGAGTACGCAATACGACAGAAGCCAAAATGTTGGAACGGCGATGAACAAAATCCGAAATTTGGCCGCGTTACCGAAAATTCGGATGGCGAATTCTACTGTGTCGATGGGGAATATAAAATGTTACCCCTCTTGTGTCCGTATTTGTCAAAGCATGAAATCACGGAAGACGGAAGAGAACAGGAGAATGACGAAAGCATCAACGCCTTCCATGGCCCAATCTCGGGCTGGACGCTTGCAGACACGCTTCTCTATCAAGTTGACGGACGCCTTGCAAAAAGCGTAGAGGATACGCAAGATACATGGAACATTGACCTTAAAACGCCATGTTTCGGCGATCATTGCGCGCAGGACTGGGAAGAGTTTGTGCACACAATTAACGACGGCGCAAATCCCGACGACTATATTCAGCCGATTGAAAACGAACATGACTTATTCGGTTGCGATTTGTGGCTTGAAGTCTTTCACATCAGTCTTCCGGGTTTCGGATGCGATGAAGAGCTTGATATGATGCTCGTTTTGGACCGCTCAGGGAGCATTGGTACCGATATGCAGGATTTGAAAGACGCGGCAAATGCATTCGTAACGGCACTTGCACCGTCAACCGCCGGAGTGCATATAGGCCAGAGCAGTTTTTCGGATGGCGGAAATCTTGACCTTCACCTCACCGATGTTGAGGCCGATGTTCATACGGCCATTAACGCACTTGCCTCTGCTGGATTCACGAACTTGAAAGAGGGAATTGAGCTTGCTACCGGCGAGCTTGATGATGCTGACGCACATGAAAGGCCGGCAGTAGACGACGTGATGGTAATCATTACAGATGGTGAGCCGAACAGGCCGTTTGGCCCGCCGGCACCTGACGTTGCCGCAGCAACTGCGGCAGATGCCGCTCGAGCAGACGGAACTGAGGTATTCGTCGTCGGAGTCGGAGGGGCTGTTAACGCGGCATATCTTTCTACCGAAATTGCAGACGACGCGGCGCACTACTTTGGCGTAGCAAACTATGCCGATTTGGAGGCGCTTCTTGAAGATTTTGTTGCCTGCGACGACTAAAACGCAGTCGCATAAAAATTATGATTGCATATCCGCGCGCGTTGCGCGCGGGAAAACAATAAGCAATAAGGTCGTAAAAAAATTATTAGGTCGTGAATCCCGACAGATGTGTCAAAAAGCACATTCGGGAATTACACATTAATTAAAAAAATTATGAAAAAAATAGTATTAAGTGTTGTAGCGCTCGGAACCACGCTTGCCGTTCTTCCGATGTTCGCCGCATTTGAAGCGCATGTAATCAATGTCGTTGCTCAAATTGAGAACGCGCTTAACGTTCCGGCGTCCCATTTGGATTTTGGAACGGTCTTCCCCCAAGAACATCTTGAGAAGAATGTTGAAATCTTCCTTTCGGAATCATTTCAGCGTGAACCTCGAGTTGACGATGTTGAATACATAATCCGTCAAAAGCCAAAGTGCGGAATTACAGAAAATAACGGAACTGTTCTTATCGGCGGCACGGTAACCGGCCATGTTATTCCAAACGGACAGGGAGGTTATACTGTTGATTGCGGCGACGAGCCGATATTAGGCGAAGAACAATCATTTGGAGTTCTCCCACTTCTTTGCCCTTATTTGTCTAAACATGAAAGGACGGAAGATGGGTCTGAGACGGACAACGATGGTTCTCTCCCTGCGTTCCACGATCCTTTCACGGTTGACAACGATACCGTCAGCTGGCTAGATGTAAAAGGACGTCTTGCGAAATCGGCACAGGACTTCGATGATAATTGGATTATTGACCTTGCCGTACCGTGCTTCGGTGATCACTGCGCGCAGGACTGGGCAGACTTCGTACATGAGCACAATCCTGCCGCAGATGCAGATGCCTTTATTCAGGATCCAAACAACGAGCACAAGGTATTCGGTTGCGATCTCTGGGTTGAGGTAACAGAAGTTTCTGAATCTGAAGAAACTCCAATTCTGTAATCGGAAGAGATTCCATTAAAAAGCGTCTCTTGAGACGCTAAAAAACAATGAAAAGGAAACTAACTTTCGGCATTGTTACGCTCGGCTCTCTTCTTGCTGTTCTTCCTCTCTTTTCCGCGTTTGAAGCGCACGTGATAAATGTTGTTGCGCAAATAGAAAATG
>Ga0209542_10020275_pt1 | contig 10551 bp, 8 predicted proteins | sample RifCSPhighO2_01_FD_184028 | JGI IMG/M metagenome (GOLD analysis project Ga0209542, IMG submission 184028) | Soil microbial communities from Rifle, Colorado - Rifle CSP2_plank highO2_0.1 (SPAdes) (version 2) | ecosystem: Environmental > Terrestrial > Deep subsurface > Rock core/Sediment ...
GGCGGATGTCTCCTCTGCGCTGTACGGATTGACGATAAGGGCTCCCTTCATATCGCGCGAGGCACCGGTGAACTGGCTAAGAATGAGCACCCCGCTTTCGTCGCCGTGCGCCGCGGCGAACTCCTTGGCCACCAAATTCATGCCGTCGTGCAAGGACGTGACGATGCATACGTCCGCCAATTGGTAGAGCTGCCGAAGCTCGGCGTGAGAATAGCTTTTCTCCTCGAGGACGATGGGCTTCCAGTCGCCCGTGCCATACTTCCCGTTGATGCGCTCGACTTCACTTTTTACCAGCGCGCGGTACTCCGCATATTTCTCGACCGCTTCGCGCGTGGGAGATGCTATCTGCAGCATGGTAACACTGCCGCGGTACTCCGGGTGCTCATCGAGCAGGAATTCAAGGCCCTTCAAGCGTTCCGGAACCCCCTTGATGTAGTCGAGGCGGTCAACACCGAGTATGAGATGCCGCGTACGGATATTGAGGCGCTTGAGAATACTACCGTCGGGTTCCTCCAATCGCTCGGCGCTCCCCGGAAAGGATATCGAAATCGGAAGCGGCTTCACGAAGGTGCGGTGGTCTTCCCGGAAAATGGAGAAGTGCTCGTAATCAATGCGCGATTCTATCTCGTTGCCGACGGTATCCATGAAGTTGTTGCAGTATTGCCGTGTATGAAATCCCACAAGGTCCGCTCCGAGGATTCCCTCAAGTATCTCTTTGCGCCACGGGCAGATGCTGAATTGCGCCGCCGATGGCCACGGGATATGCCAGAACATCGCGATTTGCGCATCGGGTCGGCTCTTCTTTATCATCGCGGGTACGAGGGCGAGATGGTAATCCTGCACCAGAACGATGGGGCGCTCGACATGGCGTATTTCGTCGAGGAGCGCTTTTGCGAACCGGCCGTTGACCTTACGATATTCGGTCCAATCCTCTTTGTGGAATTCGGGACGCACATGCGCCATATGGCATAGCGGCCAGAGCGCCTGGTTTGAAAAACCGTTGTAGTATCCCTTGATCTCCTTGGCGGAAAGCCATATGCGTTTCAACGTGTACTTCGGCTCATCGTGCGGTACGCGTACCTTCCCTTCCGCATCCACAACCTCCTTGTCGGCGGGCCCCGAGCCGTGCGCTATCCACATGCCGCCGCATGCTTCCATGACGGGATTAATGGCCGTGACGACGCCGCCGGCCGGCACAATCCACCTAATTTTATTCTTTTCCTTGACGTTGACGTACGGCTCGCCGTTCGAAACGACAAAAATCGGACGCTCTTTCAGGTAGGCCTTCACGAATTCCTTCAATCGCTCGGCCGTCCACGGTGAATCGAGTTTTTCGAGGCGCATGCGCGCCTCTTCGCTTGCTACTTGGCGCGCCTGGCGCAGGCTCGTTGTCACTTTTGAGATTTCTCCCGCAAGTGGCTCAAGAAAACCGGGGCCATCCACTGTTTTCCCTTCTTCTCCCTTGCGGGCTGCTTGTACGGCTGCGACTAGTTTTGCAATGGCGCGGAAAAAAACCCATCGAACGAGAGCAAAAATCGCGGCGGCAAAAAGCAAGACCTGGAGAAGCAAACGCACGAGGTTGTCACGCCATATATCACGGATGCTTTCGTCTATGTAAGTGGCATCCTGCACGACAGCGAGTGCACCTACGACGCGTCCGTCTTCGTGGAGCGGCATCACATGCACGTAGTACGTAACGCCGTCGCCGCGAACGAAATCACCGAGCGCCTCATCGCTGTCCATGACGGTCGTAACCAACTTCCCGTCGTCCGGGAGAGGCAGGTCCTCCGACGAGGCGACGATGCTGCCCAGGTTGTCGAAAACGCCGATACCGGAAAGCCGCTCGCTACTGACGAACCTCTCTATAATCCTCTGCATCGTACTCGTCGCACGACGGTTGTAAGAAGGCTCAATGCTCTCTGCGAGGCTGTCGGAGAGGACTTGGCTGCGGGATTGCAGGCGCGAGGTAAGTTCGATTTGCTCCTGATTCGCCTGATTCAGGGCGAAAAGCCCCACTACGGCGCTCACCGCAAGAATAACGCCGAACGTAATAAGAAAAACCTGTCGCATTCAGCTCATGATACGCGCATTATCCGCCAAACTCAAACCGCCGACTCGTCCATCATGTCGAGTACCAATGCTCCCCAGGTGAAGCCGTGCGCATCTTGACCCTCCCCCGTCTCGGTAGTGCGTATCGTACCCGTGCGACACTAAGCACACATTCAAGCATGCGCTCCCAACGAACGCGCCGATTCGGCGATCCTCCCCGGATCTACATTATCTCGACATTTTTTGCGAGGGTCTTGAATCGCTCGCCGTCTGTTTGCAACACCGTACTAGTTACAGCACCCTCCGAGGACACTCATCAACGGCTTTCTTCGACGACTTCCTCGAGCAGCGAGAGGAGTGCGTCTAACTGCTGGTACACCTTCTCGGCTCTGTTCCTCGCGTCATTCGCGGTCGCTTCGTCGAGGGATTTTTCGTCCCTGAGTACGCTAACGTTGTCCTGATCGAACCTATCCAGGACCTCGAACATGAGTCCGAAGCGAATTCTCGCGAGCTGCGCCTCTCTTTCTTCCTGGGTAGATCCCTCAAGGTACGTCCTTATCAACGTCTTGCATGCGCCCGAGCGCTCTTGCCCGTTCGCGCTAATGCCCCACCACACTCGCGCGATATCTTGGCCAGCGTATCCGAGACCGGCTAGTTCCCAGTCTACAAGCGTAATTTTGGGGTCCTTACTGTCAGTGCCCACGATGATGTTCTTCGGCCAAATATCGCCGTGAATGAACACGGTGTGCGCATGCGGAGCGTACTTCGCGGACATGTCCTGTATAAGCCGTTTAAGTTCCGGCCGGAGAATGTAGTCGTTGCGCGCGATGAGCGTATCAATAGTGTCTCTCTGTTCCTGCGCCTCCTTCGGTACGGCGTCGAGCGGAATCGCCTCGAGCGAACGCACGACGCGTGCCGTATTCCTCGCTGCTTCCGGGGTCCACTCCTCCGGTAGCAGTACCGAGCCCTCAGAGAAATCTACGCGTTCGACAATCAGGGTCTCGAGATCATTCGCGCTCGCATTTCGAGGAATGTATTCGCGGAGTCTTGGAGCCGGTAGATCCTTCATTTCTCGCAGAACTGCCGCCTCCTTCGCTAAACTACCCACGCCCACTTCAAACTTTTGCTTGATTCTGCTCTTGCAGAAGAGGACATCCTTCGTGCGCTTCTCCTGTATAAACGCCGGGTATGAGCGCACCCATCCCTGACCCTGTCCGATCTTCATTTCTATCCACTCATCCACCGAGGGATATTCGTAGCCATTCTCGAGCTTGCTCATGCGTTCGTAGCCCCGTTTTTTTAGGGTTTGATCGAACGCACTCTGCGCATCCGGTAGGAATTCGTGGTTCGCCCTCACCTTGTTCATAGCCTCCGGCGGGGTCTTGGACTTCTCTCTCAACCCTTCTAGCTCGAACACATTTTGACCCGTACCGCTATTCCCCAACCTGAAACGTGGCTCATCTCTCATAGTCCTTGCTACCTCTGCGGAGAGAATTCTGGCTATGTGGCGGGGACTCCTTTTCTAAAGTATCGAGAAGAATTCCTTTCTCCAGCAAGAGTACTTGTTCTTCGACGCTCATTAGTCGTACGGCACCTGTCCTCGGATCTCGTACTTTCATCGGTCGCAGATTCATATCCTTAATCTAGCACGCCTGGCTCGGTCCACCACTTCGATGTTACGTGCTTCTGTGTGCCCGCAACAGACGCGCAAAAAGCGCCTCGTATTCATCCAGCATCCTAGCGCGAGTGAAGAGTCGCTCCACGCGCTCGCGACACGCCGAGCGCATGCGCGCGTAGTCCGACTCCTTCATTGCAGCAATGCGCTCAAGTGCTTCACAGAGTCCTTCCCGACCGGTCTTTTTTACGCAATATGCCCCTCGCACGTCGCTATCGGACGAGTTGACGATGAATCCGGTCACGCCGTCATCCACCAAATCGGGCACGGAACCCCGCGCATACGCCACTACAGGTGTACCCCGCGCCATGGACTCGACCATGACGAAGCCGAAGGGCTCCTCCCAGTGGAGTGGGAGCAGCAGCGCTCTGGCCTTTCTGAAATAATCAATTAATTCGGACTCCCCGCGCCGGTTGCGCTCTTGGAGACTTCTGACTTCCCTTTCCAGAGCTTGTATCCGTTCGTCCGTACAGACCGATATGATACAGTGGACTTATTATGAGATCGCAGTGGTGGCGAAATGCATACATCTATGAGCTTTACGTAGATAAATTTGCTTCCGACATACGTGGTCTCACAGAGAGGCTTGATTACTTCGAACGCCTTGGGATCAGCGCGCTGCATATTCTTCCGCACTATCCATCGCCGATGCTTGACGATGGATACGACGTGTCTGACTATCGCGCAGTACGCAAAGATCTGGGCACACTCGACGATTTCAAAGCGCTCCTCGCTGGCGCACACGCACGAGGAATCCGGATCATTGTAGATTTTGTCGCCAACCATGTTTCGACGGAACACCCATGGTTTCTTAAGGCCAAAATCTCGAGAACAAATCCCGAGCGAGATTATTTTCTTTGGAGCGATTCAGGCAGCGAATTTGCCGAGGCGCCAAACCCATTCCCAGACATAAAGAATTCGAATTGGACTCGGAATGAAGCGACTGGGGATTTTTACTATTCTTCATTCTACCCCGAACAGGCAGACCTAAATTGGGACAATCCCGCCGTGTTTCAGGCTATGTTCGATAACTTGAAGTTCTGGGTAGACCTTGGGGTCGATGGCTTTCGGCTTGATGCAGTGGGCTTCTTGATCAAACGTGACAAAACCAGATGTCTCGACCTGCCAGAAACTCACGCGATTCTCAAAAAGGTCCGAGCCCACGTGGACTCTGTTTCTGGAGGCACCGTCGTTCTACTTGGAGAGGTACACCAGAGCATCAAGGAGACGCAGAAGTATTTTGGAAATGGAGATGAGTGCCACTTGCTGTACAACTTTCCACTAATGGAGCAGATGCTCCTAGCTCTCGTAAACGGCAATTCTGGTGGAGTAGACGTGATGATGCGCGCGTCGGCTGATATTCCATCAAATTGTCAATGGGCAACGTTCCTACGCAACCACGACGAGATATCTTTGACCACTCTAGTCGACTCTGACAGACGGGGTCTGGTTGATCATATGGATCCCACGCATCGGTACCCGTTCAACCGCGGGACGACGACATCTCTTAGGCTCGGCAGTGCTTTCGCGCATGAGCCGGATCGTCTTCGAGCGGCGTTTGAACTACTCTACTCGCTTCCAGGAGTACCGGTACTCTATTACGGTGAAGAGATAGGCATGCGTAATCTCCCTCTCATACCTGGGGTCGTGGATACGCGCAAATATGTCCGCGGGCCGTTTGATTGGTCAGCCGCCGAAAAACAGATCGCAGACCCAGGTTCATTATTCAATCATGTCGCCAGCCTGATACATGCGGCAAAGTCTAGAAAGGGTACGTGATGCGCACATATGCCGGATACGCACTACGCTAAAGATGTGTTACCGCTGATGCGGACCGTGTGTGCTCCCCTCGCGACACAACGGGGTCATGCGGGTCTAAGCAGGCAGAAAGGGGGGAGGACGAATGATCCGGTCACGGAGCTAGACATTGCCACCGAGCAGCACATGATGAAGCTACTTGCCGATGCATTCCCGAGTATAGCGTTTGTGGGCGAAGAAACCGGGGGAGACCGGTCTGTAGACACCTTCTGGATTATGGATCCAATCGACGGAACGGAACAGTTTATACGCGGCGAAAACGGATGTACTTCTATGATTGCAGTCGTTGATAAGGGGACCGTTCAGTTCTCGGCGATTTACGATTTTGTCGGTGATGTGATGTATTGGGCGGAACGCAACCTTGGTAGCTACCGGGATGATCAGCGACTCTTCGTTAACGATAGAGACATAGCGGAAGCATACATCTGTTACGAAACACGTACTGATGAGCCGGCGAATCGCCAACTATTGGAATCGCTTGCTCTTCGTGCGAAAAGACTTGTTCCGTGGCGGACTGCGGGATGGGAGCTGATTCAGGTAGCGAGGGGCGATCTGGATGCACGCGTCACGTTTGATCCTTACGGCAAGGATTATGATTTCGCGCCGGGCTCGCTCCTCGTGGAAGAAGCTGGGGGCGTCGTTGCCAATATCGGTTTGCGGTCTTACGACTATCGAAATACGAATTTTATTGCCGCATCTCCTTCCGTATTTCGCTCTCTCACTGATGAGCGAAGCGGGCTTTTCCCGACGCACGGATAGTTTAATGTTACGATTACTTTATATGAGACTTGCTGTAATAGCGGGGGTCGATAAACGGGTATCTCTGGAAAGTAAGGGGGGAAGTGAAGTTTGGGCAGCACAATTTGTTACGGAAGCCGCGAAACGCGGACATACGGTCGACCTGTATGCAGTTGGCGGTTCACTTGAGGTACCGGGTTCGCGTGTCGTGCCGATCCTCCCCCAAACACTGCCGACGTATCTTGACAACACGTACTTCTCGAGCAACACGAGCCAACGCAAAGAACAACTCATGTCGACCGTGTACGGGGCAGCACTCAACCAGATCGCCGCGCGGGCCGGGGCGTATGACCTGCTTATCGACAGCGTGGCATACCCATCATTTTCTTTCAACACAGGCACTCTGTCGATCCCCGCACTGATGGTCGGGCATTTTCCTGTCGATTTTATGCTCGAATTTTATCAACAAATTTTCGGTTGGCCCGAACGCACCACGGTCGTGTTCCCTTCCAAATATCAGTACGAACATGCCACGTTCCTTGAGGAGCGTCACAAAGTACATATTCCCCATGGTATCGACGAAAGAGCGCTCCGCTTCTCTCCGAAGGGTTCCAACACAATGGTCTGGATGAGCCGTGTCCACCATACTCGAATGGATAAGGGACTTGAAGACGCGGTTCTTGCGGCGCACAGTACCGGGCGAACGTTGCGCGCGTCCGGCATCGTGGAGCGGTCGTCGCGCGCATATTTTGAAGAACGCATTCAGCCGCACCTCTACGGGACAGTATCCTTTGTCGAACAGAGCCCAGATGTTGCGATAGATAAGAGCGACGTGCTGGGGAATGCAAAGATATGCCTTCTTCCGCTCAAATGGGAGGAGGCCTTCGGCCTCATCATAATTGAATCCATGGCGTGTGGTACGCCCGTCATCGCGTACGCCCGCGGAGCTGCGCCAGAGATTATTGATGACGGCGTTACGGGTCTTCTAGTAAATCCATCTGATGCGGACGTGCGCGGTGATTTTATTATCAAGAAGGCAGGATTCGAGGGCTTGTGCGAGGCAATACAATGGGTATACGGCCTGGACGAAGCGTCGTACTTACGCATGCGAGCCAACTCTCGAGAAAAGGTGGCGGAGAGCTATTCAATTGGCGTCATGATGGACGGCTATGAGAAATTATTCGCGAGGATGTGACAAAACCTTGATACTGAGCATAGTAGCAATTTCGAGCAATCGTGACAAGCTGCCGTGGCACCGCCATTGTGCCGGCGAGAATTTGTTCCTCGCTTTCTTTGCCATTTATAGACAAACTCCCTATTTTCCAAAAAGTCTTTGCATCTCGCGAACGATATTCATCTTTCAGAACATAGCAAAAACTCTCTTCTCCGAGGCATTACAGCCTTCCGCTTCTCCTTCCCTTACGCGAGGTAGGCAAACCAGGATAGGTACGCGCCGACTATCAGCAAGAATGCGCCTGCAACGGGTATCAGCTTCGAATCGGCCGCCCAATCTCCCCATTTATCAACGACGTTCGGCGCGATGGTAAAGACCGCGGCCTTCACGATGAGCGCCCAGCCCAAGAGACTGACGATAATCTGCGGCATGGTGTCCCACACGTTGTGGAAGCTGACCTGCGCGATGCCGGCAGCAATACCCGCCATGCCGAATATGAGGAGAGCAAGCGTCTCCTTCTCGAGGTCGCGGTATATCTTGATGTAATACTTACGGCTCACGAAAATCCCCAGTCCGACCGCAAGGATGGCGGGACCCCACATCTGCGCGAGAAATACTGTTGTATCCATATGCTCAATACAATTACCTTTTACGAATAAGGAAAACTCCATTTGCATTGTACCAAGACATCCGGGGACGCTAGACTACTTAGTGCATAGAAACGCGCGAGGTGAGCGGCTCCGCGGAAACTGAAAAAATCATCGACGAACTTTTGAAGGTTTGTAGCGTGTAACGGAACGGTTCACACCGGCTTCGTCCTCGTTAATTACGTTCAGCTGACACTGCTCAAACTCGCACTTACTCACGAGGTATGGGTAGATCGGACACTGCCGTGTCGCCGTCTTTGTGTTCAACTTGAGGACGTAGCGTGTCCTGAGTAATCTTCCTAATTGCTTTTGCAATTTCCACCTTTGATCTCACATTATAAAATTCGGGAACATGTTCATACTCACTAACATGACTTTCCTCCTGGACATCTATCAGCGCCGCATCGGCCAAATGTAGCCAGAGCTGCAATCGTGCCTGACGCGTATCGCGTATTAACTCTTTCTTGTCTGAATATCCCGCGGCGGCGTAATCTTCGATGAAACCCTGCGTCTCTGCCGCAACCTCACCTATTTTCCGAATGTAGTCGGCTGATATGCCTTTTCTTTCCAGCCTTACGAATGCTTCCAGAATCCCATTCGACGTGGGGTGCTCCCGCAGATACCCTTCCGGATTGGCAAGATACTTTTTCACCGCCTCAGCGCTACATATTACTTCAATAAGCTTAACGCCGGTTTCGCGCAGTTTATCCAGATTATCGGGGTCCATTCGAGCCTCTTGTATTTCGTGATGCAGCCCAATATACCGCTCTACGGTCCAGTCCATGAGAGGATACTGTTCAAGATATGTCTCCGGTTTCTTAAGATACGCCTCATACATCATTGCCGATGTTTGATAATCGTCCTCTATTTCCGCCATTACCATTGCTTTGTCCATAGCGTTTTCAGGGACAGGCCCATCCTGACCTTCAACATGTCTGATTCTGTCGGGATTATATTTATGATTTTCCATTTCCATAGCCTCATTGTATCCGACGACGCGGAGGCAGTCACGGACTGAGAAACAGGACCTCCTATTTTGCTGCTGATGCAGAGTAAAGCTCCTTCGCCCGCTCCCAAAATTCAGGGTGCCCTTTTTTCTCTTTCAGGTAATACCACCATTCCGCGCCCCAGAGGTACTGTTTCTCGAATGAGGTCTGCCGCGCGTAGGCGACTATTTCGTCGAACTTCGCGATGTCCATGCGCGCGAGCTGCGTTTCGAGCGAGGCGGTGCCCGTCGGCTCGACGAGCCATGGCTCTAGGGAAAGTTCAATAAGAAATGTCGGCTTCGAGCCGTAGAGCAACTCCATCAGCCGTTCCTTCGCGCGGTAGACGAGCGCCGGAAGCTTGGTCTTGAATTGTCCGAGCTCGGGGTTCCAAAAGTACATGTAGAGACTCGTACCGAACGCGTCGCCGTTTTTGTAGGGGCCGGTCCAGGTCCCCAAATTGCCGCTGTCGGTCACAAGCACGGGGCGACTATCGAGCGAGCGCACGAGCGCAATCTCTTCTTCGAGGAAGGTCTCGTCGAGTTCTCCGCAGTTTTCGTATGCAAACGCTTTCAGGTACGGTTCGTTTTCGACTTGCCAGTATGTCACAGCGGGAAATTCTTTATACCTTTGTACGACTGCCGTAATATAGCCCCGTAATTCTTCTTTCTGCTCTTCCCAAGAAAGTTTCTGCGCCCAATCAGGGATGTGGCACTCCGGCCAGCGCGGCAGACGCCGACCCACCGCAAGGATGACGCGCGCATCCCGCATCTGCGCCTGACTCATCTCAAAATCAAGTTCGCGCCAGTCATACGTATCGCGCTTCGGCTCCACGCGCGGCCAGTACGCAGGGATGCGGAGCTCTCGTACTTTGAGGTCATCCAAGACCGCCTTGTACGCCGTGCGCCAATCCAGCCCCAAGTCCTCGGCCTGCATGACGCTGAACGTGACCCCGTAGGTAACACGCGGAGGTACCTCCCGTAGGGTCAAAAAGAGAAATATCGTCCCAAAAAGCGCGATGACGACGACCGCTATCCACACGAGGCGCATCATACGAGGAATAGCGCCGCGATGCCCGCGACGATGCAGAGGATGCCGTACGCCTGATGCGTAAATTGATGCGGATGAATCTCACCCTTGAAAACCGACGGAAACCACCTGGCGCCGAAATACGCAAAAGAAAGCAGGAAGACGAACTGCAGTCCCGCCATTGCATTCACGATGGTGACGCTCCCTATGGAGATGGCGAGCAGCGTGAGGAAAGCGGCGACGCCTCCGAGCGTTTTGTTCGAAACGACGAGCCACTTCATGCCGTGCGACGAGGCATGATACCCGTGGAATATCGCGCGCCGATTCGCGGGAATGGCGACGAGGAAAAGAGCGCCGATGACGTTCGTCATGCGCGACCAAAAGAACCCGTCGATAAAGCTCGTCTCGAGAAAAATGAGCTTGATGAGGATTGCGGAG
>Ga0209542_10020276_pt1 | contig 10551 bp, 10 predicted proteins | sample RifCSPhighO2_01_FD_184028 | JGI IMG/M metagenome (GOLD analysis project Ga0209542, IMG submission 184028) | Soil microbial communities from Rifle, Colorado - Rifle CSP2_plank highO2_0.1 (SPAdes) (version 2) | ecosystem: Environmental > Terrestrial > Deep subsurface > Rock core/Sediment ...
TTTTGTTGGCTTGGGTTGCCATTTTTTTGTCACTAGAATTGTTGACATGACTTGGTTTTAGTTTAGAAATATATGATAATACCTTACACTTTGTGGCCTGCCTTATTGATAAAATAACAATAAAAAATGCTAATTAATAAAACAGGTATCAAACATGGGTAGAATTTTCTTTATAATTTTTTTAAAATATAACAAGAAATATCTATTACTAAATTCATTAGTATGCGGTGAAAAAAAGAAAATAATAGTACCTAGATAAATTAGATGATATCTTGGAAGAGTTATTATTTAATTTTATTATACTAATTATTTTTTTAGCAATCCTTGTTCGTAGTGCAATGTTTGCAATTGATTCACTAATCAAATTTTCAAAGATTACTGGAATAGGCGAGATTGCAATCGGATTTATTATTGTTGCAGTATCTACTTCTGCACCAGAAATTAGTGTAGCATTTTTTTCAACTACAACAAATAATGTTGGATTAACTCTTGGTGACATATTTGGCTCTAATGTTACAAATATCGGATTGATATCAGGTGTGTTTATTTTATTATCTCCCTTGAGAAGAATCGAGATAAAATCTACTGGAAGTTTGGTTCCTATACTTTTACTTGCATCAGTTATTCCTCTTCTTTTGCTCTTGGTACAGGAAGCAGGAAGGTTTGTTGGTCTTGGTCTTTTGGCAGTCTTTGGATTTTTTATTTATTATTCCATTAGAACGCATGTAAAACTAGGACAGGGAGAAAAAGAAAAAGGATCTGCAAAAAAGCAACTTGTATTTTATGGAATTAGCATTACAATTGTAATTCTGAGTGCAAAGATGATAGTAGATAGTGCTTCTACAATAGCCGAGATTACTGGTTTTAGGCAATCAGTAATAGGTGCAACACTGATTGCACTTGGAACATCACTGCCAGAATTGACGGTTGATATAGTCGCAATAAGACGAAAACACTTTGAGCTTGCACTTGGAGACATTATAGGCTCTTGTTTAGTAAACATAACTTTGGTTCTTGGAATTGTTCTTGTACTGTCTGAAGTGGCAATTAACTTTCAGATATTATCTACGCTAATCTTTTTTGCAATAATTTCTCCTGTGATTTTGTTTGGTTTGATTAGAAAAGGGAATCTTTTCAGGTGGTATGGATTGGTGTTATTTGCAATTTACGGTATTTTCTTAATTACGATATATGAGATTCAATTATTTATTAGCTGAATCAGTTTTTGTTTACAACATCCTTGTTTCCTAAAATCATAGTATTACTTGGTGTTTTAAAAAAAATAAAAAAAGAAAATAGAGTCTATCGTGGATTGTATCCTGTCATGTGAAATAGCATGCCCCATTCACCTGCAGCTTGGTTAAACTGAGATTTTGACATACCGCCAAATCCTTTTTTGAGATCAAGCATTCTTTGCATTGCCTCGTGTTTTTCTATCAAGTCTCCTCCAAGTGTTTTACTGTCCTTTGCTTTCATTACAGCACCATACACTTTGCACTCTCCTTTTGGAATGTTCTTGTTTACTCCAAGAACTTGTTTATCCATATCAGACTTTAACACGACGCCTGCTACGCCCATGGTATAATCGTTAGCACATACCTTAACGGAATAATACCACCAATCCCTTTTGCCCTTTAGTTGCTCGATTTGGTGCTTTGTCAGGTTTTTGTCTACAGAACCGTCGTGATTATAGTATGGTGCAGCGTCACCTGGCTGGTACATTGTAAAGAGCAGTCCTGCTGCTACAATTGAAGTTATTATCGCTGTTAGTTTTATTTTCATAAATCCACCTCCTTTTTCTTTTTTCTATCCTGTTTGTTTGATCGGAGTTTTCCAAGTAATGCAATATACTCGCAAGATAGGTGTGATCCATTTGGCACTTTGTTTTCACACTTTGTACATTTTCTTTGCGAGGTTCTCTTGCAGACAAGACAGCTTGATGAGGGAGCTAGTGGACCTTCGCACTCTTTGCAAACAAACAGGATAGTTTTAACAAGGGAGTTCCCATCAAAGCGGAGTTTTTGCTCTATGGGCTCGGAAATTTGTTGCTCTGGAAAAAACGCAGGGGCAAGTTTCGATTCATTGTCAGACCATATTTCGTTAATGGGAGGAACCCCTTGTTTGTTGTTCACAAAATGACAATTAAAAAAATGATATTAGGCAATACCTTTGGAATTGTGGCCTGCCATCTTTGACTAAAGGCATGCCACAAATGTTTAGTCATTTACATATAACACATCAAGATGACGAGCATATGAGTGAAATCTTCTATCGAAAGGTAGATGAGTGCATTTTATTTTGTTAAGATAGTACACATGGAGTTTGTCTAGATGAGAATCTCATTAATCATGGTCTTTGCAATGTTTGGAATATTTCTTACGTTTGCAGTTTATGGAATTGTCACATTTGATCTGAGCATCCAGGAGATGAAAAAACTACTTGGGACAAGAAACGAGGTGTTTGCCTTTAACATGATGCAGGATCTTGACAAGTATATTGACAAAAGGCTCAATGACTTTAAGGAATTAACAAAAGCAGCAGTCGTTCAAGAGTCACTCAAAAAATCAAACTCGGAATTTAGAAAATTAGATAACCTTGAAACTTTGTTAGAACAAAATAAAACAGATACTGATTTAAAATCAGAGCCCTTCATTCAAGGACTTGCAGATAAAGAGCTTACAGCAGATCTTATTGATACCATTCAATTTTACAACAATGAATATGGGTATAATGTGGTAGAGGAGCTGTTTATCACAAATGAGTTTGGCGCAAATGTTGCATTAGGGTCTGGAACCTCAGACTACAGACAAGATGATGAAGAGTGGTGGCAGATTACAAAAAATACAGGCCTCTACATTAGTGAGTTAAGGTATAGAGAGCAATACGGCAACTATGCAACAGAGATTGGTTTTAGAATTGATGATGAGGGCGGACATTTTCTTGGTGTGCTAAGAGTCGTTCTAACACTAGACGATCTGATTCATGAGTTTATCAACGATGCAGAGCTTATCAATCTGCCAAACAGAAACGGAGTTTTGCTTGACAATCAGGGGAGAATAATTTATTCTCACAGTATTCAAGATTTTGTAAAAGCACAGCCTATCCCCTATTTTGATAGAATTCGAGAAGCAAAGGAGGTTGGAACGATTGAGCTAACAGATGAATCTGATGAGGTGAGAATAATTTCTTATGCAAAATCTACAGGATACAAGACATTTGCAGGGTTTGACTGGGTTGCCATGATAGACCAGACAAGCTCATCGTTTATTGATGAGTTTGTTGACCTCAGAGACTCTATTCTGATTACATCAATAATAGGAATGATTAGCTCCATTGTAATTGGTATTGTAGTGTCGATTTTCATAACTACTCCTCTCAAGGACCTTTCCCGTCTTGCAGAATCAATTTCCAAAGGAAAATTCAACGTCAAGGCAAAAAAAAGCAGGATCAACGAGATGAAGGTAATTGGAGACTCGTTTAACGAGATGTCAGAATCTCTCCAAAAACTGTTCGAAACTGAAAAAAAGCTTGCAGAGACTCAAGCTAGAGTAAAAAACGAACGACTTGCAGGGATTGGAGAAATTGCTGCAAGCATGGCACACAACATGAAAAATCCTCTTGGTACAATTCGAAGTTCAGCTGATATAGTAAAAAGAAATGCAAAAGGAACCAACAAAGAGCTTGACGAGGTTCTATCGAGGATGGATAGAGCAATAGAGAGGATGTCACAACAAATCGAGGATGTTTTGAATTTTGTCAGAGTATCTCCACTAATTGAAAGCTCTGTTCCTGTCAAATCACTACTAGAGGGTGCAATCGAATCAATTGACGTGCCAAAAAACATTACATTTGAAATTCCGCAAACAAATTTGCAACTAAAGTGTGATCCAAAAAAAATTGAGATAGTCTTTATCAATATGTTCCTAAATGCAATACAAGCCATCGGAAACAAGGAGGGTATCATCAAGGTTCGAGTTAAAGAGGAAAACAGTTTTGCCATAATTGAAGTCGAAGACTCAGGGCCAGGAATCTCAGAGGAGATATTTCCTAAAATTTTTGGCCCCTTGGTGACAACAAAGGAACAGGGAACAGGGCTTGGCCTCTCAACATGTAGAAATATTATCGAACAGCATGGAGGAACAATCTCTGCAAAAAACTATCCAACAACATTTACCATAAAGATTCCATTAAAAAATGATTGATTCGAAAGTCTTATCATGCTCAAAATTGCATTGAATAAAAATGGAAAATAAAACTGTCCTACTTGTAGATGATGACGTAGACCTACTTGAGAACACTGCATACATGATAAAAAGTACCGGCTATGAGGTAATTACAGCAAAAAACGGCCTAGAAGCCGTTGAAAAATACAAGGAAATTTCCCCGGCGCTAGTTATAATGGACATTAAAATGCCAAAAATGGATGGCTATGACGCATTTTTTAAAATAAAGCAGTTTGATCCCAAAGCAAAAATAATTCTCATAACGGCATATACCCTTGATGAAAAAAAGCACCTCAAGGCAAAAAGCATGGACCTAATTACTACAATCAGCAAGCCATACACCTTTGAGCAAATTGAGGAGATTGTAACAAAATATGCCTAGATCTTTTGCAGTTTTTTGATCTTCTGAAAACGTGTGTTGTAGAATTTAATTGCCTCATCAACAAAGTCATAGTATGATTTTTTGAGCTCGTCATCTCCATTGATTACTTTTTTCCATTGTTTTATTTCTAGCGATGATTTTTTTCCTTGCGTGTTTAGTTTTGAAGGAACAAGTAGTGTTGTATAAAACCAGTATGAGATTTGATTGGCAAGATCTTCTTCGTTAATTTGCTCAAAATTATTTTGATACTTTACATTAAGGTAAATCATCAGCTCATAAACTGGAAAGTTTGTAATCTTGGCAATCTGTATGTTGTCCATAAACAGCCCTGCAGCAAGACTGTGTAATCGATAAACCTCTTTTCCAATATTTTCTTTCAGATAGTCCCATTTTCCAAATATCATTGGCAAAACATTGGCATACTTTGATGCCATCGTATCAACCTGCTTGTCTGTCAGGTTTAAAACATCAAGACAATACAATATTCCATGAAGAGAGAGTCTGTATTGATTTGCCTCTCCCTTGAGAAGGCTTTTTCCGTCTTTGACTACTAGTCCGACTTCTAATAGTCCAAGTGTGTGTTTTCCTCGTGCAGTTCTGCCAGCAAGTAGTCTTCTGTAGTCTTTTTCTTTTGATCTGATGCTTGCAGTATTATCAATGTGGGTTTTTGCCATTCCCCATGTGGTCAGAGTTCCATGAAGAGCAAGAATCTCTAGCATGCGTTGAACATTTTCATGGTGTTTTGGTCCTGATTTTCTTCGAAATGAATACTTGCCAAAGAGTCGTTGTGCAGTTGGTCTTGTATACATTTTGTAAGATTGCAGATTCCCATACACTGTTCCTTGTTCGTTAGGAGAAGGCATGCCACGTATTACCGGTCTAATTATAAGAATTTACTTGCAGATGACCTTCATAATAAGTGGCATCACTGTTAAGGCTTCTAGGTTTTTTGGAGTAAAACAAAAACCATCATGAAATCGCTCTAGTGTCTTTTGGGCACAAATTCTGCAAACAAACTGGACTACATCCCTACAGTTTGCACAAATTAGATACTCGATTAACATACCACCACAGCTTCGGCAAGACTCATCTGGCATCATGGATTCACCTAAAGCCTCTTTACTTTCAAATGTGAATACTCTGATAGGTCTGCAACATGTTCAACTGATATGCTGGTAGGATTTTGTGTCTGTAAGTAGGTTGAAAATGTTCTGCAGGTATTTGCAGAGATCATCTTAGTTGATAAGCCAAGGAATTGCTCTTTATCAGAACTCACAAGAAAATTTGGTATAACTTTATTTGTTGAAGCACATGCTGAAAAACCTGCAAGAAATCGTGTATGACCAACCTTAAGCTTGTGAGTAATACTGATTTTTAGTTTTGAATTTGTCGACTCGTTCTTCTTTACATTGACTGACTTGTCAAAATACTGATCGACTTTGTCCTTTCCCTTAAATGTCCAATCGGGATCCTTGTATAGCTTGATACATTCTCTAATAAACGACTTGAAATCATATCTTTTTAGAAATTCTGCCTCGCCAAATTTTTTGTAATTAAAGTAAAGGAGTTCACAGTGCTTAAGTTGGTTTTTTGTTAGTTTCTGAGCATACACGCTTGTGAAAAAGCTGTTTGTTGCAGCTAAAAGAAGACTCGATATTGCAATTATTGCAAATAATTTTAATCGTAACGAAATCAACTAAAGAGACTTGGAGTATTGTTATAATACAATAATTTTCGTAATGTGGCCTGCCTTTTTGATCTTAAAGCATGCCACAAAGTGCTGGGTATTGTCATATATTCCAAAATGTAATTACACTCATGTCAACAATTCAAGTGACAAAAAAATGGCAACCCAAGCCAACAAGAAGTCTGGTTGAAAACAATCCAGTAAAAAATGGTAAAAAACTTCAGAACATGGTCACATGCATAATCTGTTCAAGCCTAAAAATATCCTATATTTTGAATGAGCATAAAGAGCCGCTTGTCTTACGATGTATAAAATGTGGTCACAAGTCCTGGGCTAGTGCATAAATTAAACGACCAGGACAACACACAAATTATTGCTTAACTAAATCTCAAATGTCTCTAGTTTGGGTAATCCTGTATAGATTACCCAAAAAAATATTTTTTATTGCAGAAAAGTAAAAGACTGATTGCAGAAATGTTATTCTAATCTTATGATTCTATAACTAAAAGTATGTTTTGATCCTTCCAAGTCACGTTGTTTACATCATAACTCTCCGTAATGTTTTTCTTAAATATCTCAACAGACCTGTCAAATTCTTTCTTGGAAAATAGTCTAAATGTGGAATAATGATATTCTTTTGCTTGCTCTTCCAACCTTGCAAGAGTTGAAGTTCTTTCGTATTCAAAGTATCTTATTGACTTTAGACTCAGGTTTGGAGTATTTTCAATCATGTGTTCTAACTCATCCAATTCATAAAGTCTAGTTTCTTTGTCAGTAAAATTAGGAAAGTGCATTCCCCATACATTTCTCGCATTCTGACTTTTTAATCGAGTGTAAACAAATAATCTTGATTTGTTTTTTAGTATTCTTGAGGCTTCCTTTAGAAAGTTTGACATATCGAAATGATGTACTGCGTTAAAGCTGACAACAAAATCTAGCGAATCAGTCTCAAGAGGCACTTTGTGAGCATCACTATGAAGGATTTTGAAGTGATTTATGCCATGCTCTACAAAGAAATTTTTTAATTGTATCAGCATGTGTTCGCTTTTATCTACACAATATAGTAAATGACATTTTTTTCCTAGTTGTTTTGCTAGTCTTAAGGTATAACGCCCTGCACCGCATCCAATATCTGCGCCATGCATTCGATCAGCCTCACCTAATTCTCTTTCAATAAACAAAATAGGTTCCATGTCAGTAGTTCTGAGTTTTCTATATCTGGGAGCAATTTCTGCAAAATGATTTTCAATTTTGCGTAAGAAATTGGCAGATTTTGTAACGTAGTTTTCTTTTTCCTTCATTTTAAAAAATAAGAATTCATTTCATAAAAAAGTATCTATTGTGAAAAAATAATATAAAAAAATACCACTTGGATGTTTTTGTTCAATCGATTGTTCTGAAAAGGAGATCATTCATTACGTAGAAGTTTGGCTCAAATGAAGCCTCATCCAACATAAGGGCGGAACAATATGAACAAATGACTCCCTATCTGTAAACTATGAACTTTTTACTGTATTGGAAACAAAAAAAACTAGTGCAAGATCAGAGAACCTAACTATATTCCCATACACTTGATGTGGGCTGTGGAATTTAAACTGAATCTGTTGGGGCTGGGTAATCCTAGTAAGATTATCCGAACAATATACTATTGGGCCCAGCTACTGTTTGGGAGTAAATCTCTTAAAGTTCAGTATCACAGTGGTTTAATTCTTTTCAGGAGAATCGATGGTCTACATTTATTCTCTCAAGATTATGACAGTTTTTTTCCTATCTAGTTTGATTATGCCGGAGGGAATCGATGGTTAACCTTAAATCCATATCAAAAAAATTTACGAGGGCCTTCGGGGGGAATCGAACTCCCGCCCGGGGATCCACAGTCCCCTATACTACCACTATACTACGAAGGCCAACAAAAACAATTGTTTTCACTTCCACTATTAATCTTAACAAATTTTAGATGTGTTTCCGATGACAATTTACCTTTAGATTTATTATTATGTAAAAAATACTTTTCATATGAAGGGGAAAGGTTGGTTCATTGCTATGGCCATAACTGTAGCTATAGTTTGGATCGGAACAAACTATCTAGTTCCATTCAAATAGGAAATTTCATAATATTCATCATTTCTGAAGTTTCCCCTTAAATTATTTAATCACCTTTAAATTTGCATAAAAATCAAAAATTTTGATTTGAAGAAGGATTTCTTTACAAGTAAATTACGTTCCAGTAGGAAAGCAGGCTATAGCGATGCTGTTCAACGCCGTATTGAAACTATTGAGGGAGAAAAATTTTCTTGGATTGACTTGCAAAATCCTCATCGTGAAGATGTAGAGCAACTTGCTCAAAAATATCATTTCAATGCATTAAACATTGAGGACTGTATGACAAAATTTGAATTACCTAAACTAGATAGCTATGATGATCACGTATTTCTTATTCTACATTTTCCTCCATTAGATGGAATAAATGCTATGCCAAAATTTAGCCAACTTTCGATTTTTATGGGAAGTAATTTTCTTGTTACCATTCATCAGGGAGATTTAACCCCACTTGTTGAGATGGTAAATGCATGCAAAGAAAATTTTGACCTGCAAAGAAAACAACGTCTTATAGGAAAATCTACTGGATCTTTACTTCATGAAATAATTGATGTTCTAGTTGATGATTTGCTTCATACTGTAAGGAAAATAGATGGAAATCTTGAGGACATAGAAGATATCGTATTTGATGAAACAAAGGCTGCAGGTCGTCAGATTTCCTTACTAAGAAGAGAGATTACTAAGCTTAGACGAACTGTATATCCTCTAAAAAAAATTACTTTAGAAGTCGCTAAAAACTTACAACGATTCTCAAAGAGTGAAGAGGACCTTACCCTCTATTTTGATGACATTATAGACCATGTCGATAAAGTCATAGAGTCACTTGAAGAATCAAAAGAAACATTGGAAATTTACAAAGATACGGATTTTATGCTCAGCACAGAAAAGTCAAGCAAAATTCTTTCAATACTAACATTGATCTTCACACTGTCCATTCCTGCCGCGGTAATTGGGCAGTTTTATGGAATGAACGTCAATCTTCCAGGAGGAATTGAAACTGGAATATGGACATGGCTTGGTCCTTACACTACACTAATTTTTGTATTAATAATTTCTGCCATCCCAGCTTTTGTGATGTTACTTTATTTCCGTCGATTAGGTTGGATTAGCAGTTGAGATATACAAAATGACGAAAAAGTTAGTGGATATATTTAATTAAAATACAATGAAAGTATCGATATGAGTTGTTCTGGAGAAATTCAAAGTTCTGATGATGAACTAATACAAATCAAACCTAAAATCGTTCAGCAGTTAAAAAAAGCCAAGTATGGGGTTTCTGACCATTCCACAGTAGAGTTGTGCCATTGGACTAGAAAATCATTCAAAAATGAAGGTGATTGTTACAAACACAAGTTTTATGGAATTTCCACACATCGTTGCATGGAGTTTTCCCCCGCTGGAATGCATTGTGAAAATAGATGTGTATATTGTTGGCGTCCAATGGAATTTTATGACTCTATGAAAATGGAACCAGAAAATGTTGCAGAACCAGAACAAGTTGTATTAAAACTAATGGAGGAACGTAGGAAATTGATAATGGGTCATTATGGAGATTCTAGACACGAAAAGCAAAAACTAGATGAATCATTATTACCTGCTCATTACGCTATTTCTCTTTCAGGAGAACCTACAATGTATCCAAAATTACCAAATTTAATAAAATATCTAAAATCATTGCCTGAAACAAAATCAATATTTCTTGTTACCAATGGTCAAGAACCTGACATGCAACAAAAGCTAAAAGACGAAGATGCCTTGCCAACGCAATTGTACCTTTCCACTAATGCTGCAGATTACAAATCATTTCTTGAAATTAACAGACCAAGATACGAAGATTCATGGGAAAGATGGAATACTTCACTTAAAATGCTTTCAAAACTAAACACTAGAACAGTGCTTAGGATAACATTGATTAGAAATTACAACGACGGTGATGAAATGATTCCAGCATTTGCATCAATGCTTAAGAATTCAAGTCCAAACTTTGTTGAGATAAAATCATACATGCATATTGGTCGTTCTACAAATAGGCTTGAGCACGATAATATGCTTGACATGGATGAAGTGAGGCATTTTGCATCAAAATTATCAGAACAGAGTGAAATATTTTCTGTAATGGATGAGAGTTTTATTTCTAAAATTGTAGTCCTTCAAAATCA
>Ga0209542_10020277_pt1 | contig 10551 bp, 9 predicted proteins | sample RifCSPhighO2_01_FD_184028 | JGI IMG/M metagenome (GOLD analysis project Ga0209542, IMG submission 184028) | Soil microbial communities from Rifle, Colorado - Rifle CSP2_plank highO2_0.1 (SPAdes) (version 2) | ecosystem: Environmental > Terrestrial > Deep subsurface > Rock core/Sediment ...
ACCAACTGCTTTTTTGGAGGATATAAATAAACTGCCGGTTTACAATGGACTGCCCAAACTCCGTTTGATTGAAAAAGAAACCATTCAAGCTGCAGTTGGTCACGGCCGGAACTTTTATTTTGGGCGGGGATTGCTACCGTGGGTATTGTTTTAGATGCATTATAGATCCTGGTGCCTTTCTGTCCATTAGCACATTCCAACAGGTCAGTAACCTCTTTGGCAACTTGGCCTTGCGGCATTTTTTGTTTATCCTGGTAAATATCTACGGAATAAACACGGTTAACCTTTTGCGGATCAACACCCGGAATTTCTCTAATAGCTTTAGGGTCATTATTACGGAAAAACACTAAACCTAAGTCAATAAGGCTGTATCCCAAACCAATATATGCTTCCTCCCACTCAGGATATACTTTGCCATTCGCTCCCCCGTAGGGATAAAATTCGTCGTAGCCCGGTTTTTGAGGATTATCATCAAACCCGGGCGTTGCCTGATTGTTGTCAACCTGGATTAGATGGGCATCATCCTCATTAGGCTCCAATGAAAGACTTGGCACTTTAAAAAAATCCAGCTCATCACTGGTAGGAACATTACTTCTTACTAGAATAAAATCGCTCTTCTTAGTCGGCGACGGCCCAAAATTCTCCGCCACAGGTAGTTGCAGTACCGGCGAATTACCATCAGGCGGATCGCCAAGAACACATTCCGTATTGCCCTTTTTAGGAAACTTCCAAGGAAATATGAACGCCGAGATAAGCAGCATAAAAACAATCACCGCCAAAGCAACATAACCTTTTTGGGTGGATTGTGACAATTTAGGCAGCATATTCTACATACTAATATAACGTAGATCTTCCTGCTTTGAAAGCCACCTCAGATGCCACAACCTTGTGCCGTGTGATAATATTTACGTTGTGTTATCAACAATTTTACGTTTCAGTTTTTATTTACTTTTTTGCGCCACCCCTTTTATTTTTACCAAGTTTAATTCCGAACTTTTTGAATTTAATAAAATGCTTTTGGTTTACGGCCTGACAAGCATAATCTGCGGTGTCTGGCTTTTAAAAGTTGTGACGGAGCAAAAAATAATCTTTAAACGGACGCCGCTTGATTTACCACTGACCCTTTTCTTACTTAGCCAAATAGTTTCAAGTATTTTTTCAATTGATCCCCATACTTCATTCTGGGGTTACTACTCCCGCTTAAACGGCGGCTTGCTTTCGATATTTTGCTATTACCTGCTTTACTTTGCCTTTGTTTCCAACTTCGCGAAGGAAGATATTCTTAAATTTTTAAAAGCGGCTGTATTTGCCGGCGGGCTGGTTTCGTTTTACGCAATTCCCGAGCATTTCGGCTTATCTCCTTCTTGTATAATTTTGACCGGGGAATTTACCGCTTCCTGCTGGGTCCAGGACGTCCAGGCAAGAGTCTTCGGGACAATCGGCCAGCCTAACTGGTTGGCAGCATATTTGGCTATGTTAATTTTCCCGGCAATTTATTTCCTTCTGGTTTCAAAAACTTTACCGAAAAAAATTATTTATTTTCTGCTCTCTATTATCTACTACCTGGCATTTACCTTCACTTACTCCCGGGGCGCAACTTTAGGCTTAATTGCCGGATTGGGAGTTTTGGGAACTGCTATAGCCTTTAATTCCTGGAAAACAAAAAGTTTTAATCAACTTAAATTATTTTCGGTCATTGTCTTTTCACTAATCGGATTAAGCCTGCTTTTTGGTTCAGCATTAACCGATTTCCGTCTGATAAAAAATCCGGCAGTCCCGGCCAGACCCGGTTTTTCCCAGACTCAAGCTCCGGCATCGGGGACCCAGCTGGAAAACGGGGGAACCGAATCGGGCCAGATCCGCCTGATCGTTTGGCGTGGGGCAATCGATATATTCAAAGCCTATCCTCTTTTCGGTTCGGGCGTGGAAACTTTCGCTTTTGCTTATTACAGATTCAGGCCAAATGAGCACAACCTGGTTTCGGAATGGGATTTTTTATACAACAAAGCCCACAACGAATATCTTAATTATCTTGCTACCACAGGACTTTTTGGCTTCCTTTCATATGCTGCTATAATTGTCACCTATCTTGTATTAAGTATTAGGTATTACGTATCAGGCCTAAAAAACAAGCTGCATACTACCTACTACCTGCTACCTACTACCCTCGCTGCAGGCTATCTCTCTTACCTGGTCCAAAACTTTTTCCTTTTCTCGGTCGTTATCGTAGCGGTTCTATTTTATCTTTATCCTGCTTTTACTTTTATCTACTCGGGTAATCTAAAAGATTTACCGGAGGATGGATTTGTAGTGAAATATCTCTCGAAATTACTCGGTTTAATTACCAGGAAAAATATTTTTAAAAACCTGGTCCGGGGTTTTATTATCATTATTATTCTACTTCTTTTAAATTCTATCTACGACCTTTGGACAGCCGACACCCAATATAAAAAAGGGTCGGATTACAACGACGCCGGCAACCCGGGAAAAGCTTACAATTACCTGATCGAGGCCGTCCGTCTTAATCCGAACGAACCGTTATACTTATCGGAACTTGGTAATGCTGCCGCTTCCTCGGCATTGGCTTTGTCCTCAAGCGACGCAACAGTTTCGGGACAATTAAAAGAAGACTCAATTCTTTTTACGGACTTAAGCTTGGCTCAAAGCCCATCCAATACGACAGTCCTGCGCACCGCTATCAGAACTTACTTCCAGTTAGCCCTGCTTGATCCGGGACTTGAAAGCAAAACCCTGGAAACTGTAGATAATTCTATAAAACTTGCTCCTACCGATCCGAAACTACTTCTTAATAAGGCGATTATTTTAAGCCAGTTGAATAAACAGCCTGAAGCCATTTCTGCCTTGCAACAAGCTATCGGGCTAAAGCCCAACTACCGCGAAGCCCGACTGAATTTAGCCGATTTATATATCAAGACCGATAAAAAAGATTCGGCAAAGGAACAAATAGATTTTGTCTTAAAGCTAATCCCTAACGACGCCGACGCCTTAAAGCTTCTGGAAAAGCTGAAATGAAAAAAATTTCCGATGCGTTAAAAAAAGTCGCCGCCACTAAACGCCCTAAAAATATCTCAACTGAATTTCAATCGTACGGGGTTTATTTAGCAGATGAATTAGGCGATCCTAAACATTATTCCCTCTATATTAAACTGGCTAAAACTTTACCTAGAAAAATTTTAGATGAAGCTCTAAGTTATGTCAAAGATTACCCGAGTGCCAGATCCAAGCCCCGTCTCTTCATGTGGAAAATAAAAAATCTCAGGCACCCGATAACGCCTCAAACTGTTCCAGGGCAATAGCTCTGGTCATTACCGTCCTGTTCAAAAGCCTATGGCAATCGGTATCATATAGCTCACCGTCAAATACTCTGGCGTTCAGATCCCGCCTTTTAAATTGCAAGACATTTATTCTATGACCTCTATGATTCCCGGCTACCCGAATAAAAAACTCCCCATTCTTCCCTAAAGCCTCACCCGGTGACCTTAAATCCTTCTCTAACATTTCCATGGTTCTCACGTAACCCCTGACTGCCATAAGCTGACTGCCTTCCTCTCTCATAATAAAACCACCGCCCGAAACCAACCCGCCGATAATAAACCCCACCCTTTGAATCCTATCCTCGGGGATCCAAAAACTGGCATCCGAGGAAGTTTGAACCGAAAGTCCTCCTGGCTGTCTGATTGCAACTTTAGCATCATCAGGTCCGTAACCGACCAACTCTCTTGCCCAAATTAACCGGCCCTTAATAGAATAACTATCGCTGCGCTCAGGATTTCCACTTCCCGGCATCTCTACTAATAAACAGCCGCTTCGGTCTATTGTTGCTGAATTAACAATCCTGCCAAAAGAAATTATTCTTGCTAGCCTTGATCTTTCAGACGATCCGGCAACTTCAGTGCCTCTTTTTAACATGCGGCCATTATAGAGAAGCGGCTTATAAAAAACAAATAACCGAGCGTTGGTTAAAATACTTACGTTTTTGAAAAATAAATGCTAAACTTTCCAGCATGCAAATAGTTATAGCCCCCGACAATAAATTGAGGGTTAAAACCAAACCGGTCAAAAAATTTTCACCCAGATACGCCCATATCGTTAAAGATATGATTAAACTAACTAAGACCTTTGTTGACCCTGAGGGCGTTGGACTGGCTTCAACCCAGGTCGGATTGGATGAGCAGTTTTTTGTGGCAAAAATGGATGACGGGTTATTTAAGGCTTTCTTTAACCCGAAAATTACCAAATCATCTAAAATCACTAAAATTTATACTGAAGGCTGTTTATCAATTCCCAATTATTGGGGCGAGGTTACCCGGCACTTATGGATAGATGCAGAGTACCAGGATTTGTCGGGTAAAGTCGTTAAGGAGCGTTTAAAAGGCCTGGAGGCCCATATTTACCAGCACGAATGCGACCACTTAACAGGCAAGTTATTTATGGACCATATCTTAGAACAAAAATCCAAATTGTTTAAAGTTGTCGGAAAAGACCAGACCGGAGCGGATGTTTATGAACAAGTGCCGCTCTAGCGAAGCTAGAGAATAACCAAGAAACAAGTATTCCAAGTTACAAACAAATCTCAGATTCAAATAATCAAACTTTGGTTTTTTTGTTCTTGGGTATTCGTCATTGTTTGGAATACTTGTTTCTTGTATCTTGGTAATTATGAAAATTGTATTCTTAGGTACGCCTGACTATCTTGATCCGATTATCCAAACTTTGGATAAAAACTTCGATTTAATAAAAGTGGTCCGTTCAACCTCCGACCCCTTCGATTCCTTCAACTCCTTTAAGCCCGACCTTTTTGTTGTGGCCTCATTTGGAAAAATCATTCCTCAGGAAATTTTACAGATGGCAAAACTCGGAGCTATAAATATTCATCCTTCAAAACTGCCCTTGTACCGCGGGCCTTCACCAATCCAGTCCCAGATTTTAGACGGGGTGACCGAATCCGCTATCTCTTTTATTTTAATGGACAAAGAAATGGACCACGGCCCTATTCTTCATCAAGAACCTTTTACAATTTCGGAAACTGATACTTTTGAATCTTTGTGCCGGAAAATGTTCGGGAAAGCCGCTGAAATTTTGCCCCGGATTATTCAAGATCTTGGAAAAAGCAAAACCACCCCAAGATTACAACAACATACTACAGCAACTTATTGTAACCATATTAAAAAAGAAGACGGGTATTTTGATATCAATAATCCCCCTGATCCGGAAAAATTAGACCGCATGACAAGAGCCTATTACCCTTGGCCCGGAACCTGGACCCGCTGGAACAAAAAAATAGTAAAGTTTCTTCCTAACCCATCACTCATAACCCATAACTCATCACCCTTTTTGATACAAATGGAAGGAAAAAAAGCAGTCCCTATAAAGGACTTCCTCAACGGCTACCCCAATTTTCCAATTAATCTATTGTACCCCGGGGGACAATTAGGGGCAAAGAACTAATTCTGGGGACATTATTTTCCCGCCGGTGCTCTGTTTTAGGAACAGGTGCAGTTTCCAAAAAATACTTCCCACTGGAAGCTCTGCCAATTTTAAAAGCCATTCCTAGCGGGCCGGTAACATTATCAACTCTAAAATACATATCTCCTCCTCTTTCCGCAGGGAATATGTCAAAATACGGCAGCAAACCGCAACGGTCATAAAACCGGGCCAGGACTTCGTGAGTTTCGCTCATAGAGCCTAATGTCCCGGCAATTTCCTGATCCGAGACGCCAACTTTTGTAGCGACCTCTAGTCCATATTTTTCAGCCCGCCATTTGGAAGTAGCTAAAGACGGATTTACATCAACCATTTGTCGGGTCATCCAGGTCACCAAGCGGGGATCAAAAGCTGCTTCAGTTATCCTGGGTAAATCTGAGCATACTAAACTTGAACCCGTATTCTCAACTACCCTTAAACCAAAACCTCTATTATTAATATCTTCTGAACCCCAAGGAAAAACAATCTTTGTTATAAAGAAACCCAAACTTTTTAGAGATTCCCTCGCCCCCACAGTAAACCTGCATCGGGGTGATATTATCTCTTCGTCCGGAGTTTGAGGAACGGGCTTAGGTAACATCCTATAATCAGCTGGAGAAACAACACTTGGCTCCGCCACCGGCTGATGTTTTAGCATTCTTTCCACTCCCCTGACCATAACACCACTATCGCCACTTTCGATCCGACCACCAGATCCTAAGGGATTGCTCATTCTCTGAATATACTCCTGAGATTAATTGAAATCAACTATTTTTGGAGAAAATTAAGCCGAAGCTGCCGGAGTCTCAATTTTTGGAGCTACCCATTTGGGTTTAACAATCCTTAAACATTTTGTGCAGTACATATTACCCTTGTATTTATGAAGATTTGGTTTTTGGATATTGGAGTGGATTTGAGCGCGCAGCGGCCACTCCGAAGCACCCGAGCTTCCTTTCTGGTGCCTGGACCAGGAACGGATATGTGATTTTTTAGTACAAAGCGTGCAAACTGCCATAGGTCTATCTTTTTTAGCTATGGTAGAATAACATAATTCGATTTGAAACTCAAATCGAAATAATCAAGAAACGAGATACAAGTAACAATCAAATCCAAAATCTCAAATTTCAAACAGTTAATGATTTAATAAATTGATTTTTGGTTATTGTTTGGAATACTTGTTTCTTGGAGGGCTTAATCAAAAATGGCAGAAATCATATCTTTATCGGTACTCATCTTAATATTCTCGGTCATCGTCCACGAAGTCATGCACGGCTACGTGGCTTTAATGTTCGGCGATCATACTGCCGAACGGGCCGGACGCCTAACTTTAAACCCGATTCCCCATATTGATCTCGTTGGTACAATTTTATTACCGGGACTCTTACTTCTTTTACCTATTTTAACCGGCACCTCTCCCGGTTTTCTAATCGGCTGGGCTAAACCGGTCCCGGTTAATCCCTTAAATTTTCGGGATTTAAGAAGGGGTGAGATTTATGTTTCTCTTGCCGGAGTCGGGGCTAACTTTGTCTTGGCTTTGGCTTTTGCGGTTTTATATCATGTTTCAGCGGCCTTTTTTTTAAATCCGTGGGCCTCGCAAATTTTTGAATTCGGAGTCCAGGTTAATTTGGTTTTAGCCGTTTTTAACTTACTACCTGTTCCTCCACTGGACGGATCCAAAGTTTTAATCGCCCTTTTGCCTTATGAAGCTGCAAAAAACTTTGAGAGGATTGGATTCCAATATGGATTTTTAATTATCCTGGGCTTGCTCTACTTTAATATCATCGATTTAATCTTTAAATTAATCATCCCCCCGCTTATGGCATTACTTGGAATTTCTTCATACTAGCCTCAAAGTAAACCGTTTGACCAACTATAAGAGGCTGTACTGGATTTGACATAAACTTTCTTCTTTGCTAGCCTTAAGGGGTCATAAACCGTATGGTATATGACAGTAGATGGCTTTAAAACAGCCGCTCCGTAAATGGAGCATTTGCCTACTTAGCACGTCTGACAGCTTAAGAGCATTTTTCTCCACATTTTTGCAACCGATACGGGTAATCAATGTGTTTTTATACCTTTGGGTAAAAAAACCAGAGTACCCACCTAAAATATCGGGGGAAAACTCTTAAGACCACGGCCAAGTAGGCAGAAATTATCTTGCGAAGCAAGACAAGCTTCTGCCAAAGCGAGTTAAAATCGAAGATAACGAAGCTTGAAGCAGGTGCTTATCTTTACATCTTATTTTTCCAACTAGTCGCTTTAATTAGTGGCTAGTTTTTTTGTATTCCACGGATATACGGAGCCGACAATGGGAATGAGCCTCGCAAACTCGCCTCCTTTTGCTATGCAAAAGTAACACGCTTGCAAAAGTCGGACCAAATCAAAGATTTTAGTCCTCTCATACCTTGATGATGAAAATTTTTCTTTACCCGTTAAAGCGGGAACGAAAAATTTGAGCCGACAATGGGAATCGGACCCATGACCCCGTTCTTACCAAGAACGTGCTCTACCACTGAGCCATGTCGGCAACATCTATTCTTTAAAACACCGAATACTTACGTGCTCTTCCTGGGTTAATAATTATTTTTAAGTTATCCGCTTTGCGGATTAGTTTGTAATTAACCCGTTTAAGTAAGGTTACTTACTCAAACCCACTGAGCTATGTCGGCACTTAATCTAAATAAAAACGGAGCCGACAGCTGGATTCGAACCTGCGACCTGCTGTTTACAAAACAGCTGCTCTAACCACTGAGCTATGTCGGCACAATTTAAGTTCAGTAATTCTAACAAAAATCTTGATTTAAAAAAAGTTACCCCTAATTTGACTTTTTATCTCTAAACCGTCTACTATCTTTTTATGGCCGGAGAGACAAACGATGTATACAGCGGAATGGAATTATCAAGACAAGCCGAGGCCGCAAAGGAAGCCGGCAACCCTGATTTAGCAAAACAAAAATTGGACCAGTTAGTCCGCGGCGATCTACCGCCAGCTCCACCTTTCAAACCTGTAAAAACCAGCTGGTGGCAAAGGTTTTTGTGGAAGTTTAGAGGAAACAAATCTTCCGAGCTGCCAGTTGTTCCTAATAGTCCTGCAGCTCCTGCGGACATTTCAGAACTTCCATCCTCTCCCGCCTTGAAACCCCCCTTAAAGCAGGCCGCTTAACCTTGCCTTGAAATCAGTCCTGCACTAGTGTAAAATTCGTGAGTTATGGCAAAAAAAGACGCGAGAGCGAGTATAGGTCTGGAATGTACCGAGTGTAAATCCAGAAATTATATAACCCAGAAGAATACAACTAACACCAAAGACAAATTGTCCCTGAAAAAATACTGCAAAAAATGCAAACGTTCGACGCTGCATCAAGAGTATAAACTCAAGTAATTACTAAGTAACAAATTCCAAATTGTAATTATCAATAATCAAGTTTTTTGTAATTTTACATTTAATGTTTGGTTATTGTTTGTAACTTGTTTCTTGTATCTTATTATTTTACTTCCTATTCTTTACAACTCTTCCAAAAATTAGCTATAGTGGAATTAATGGACTTTAAAGGAATTTCCGATCCAGTTGTATTAACCGTCGATAATCTAAAAAAGCCGGGCTTTTTCAGCAAAATACGCCCGCCCTCAACTAATTTCTTTAAAAACAAAAAAGCCTTAGGCGGGTTATTGACTGTACTGCTTCTGTTTGCGGTTGGTATTGGTGTTTATTTATCCCAAAAACCAACTCAGTTAATACCCCAAGCTACAGCTCCGGCTTATAAAGGCAATATACGTACTGAACCTTCGGGTACATGTACTCTAACTAATCAAAATCTTTGTACGGTTAAAGTTATTTGGGATGTCAGCAATCTTAACAACCCGGCAGCAATAACCGAGATTAAAGTCAGAGAAACGGCCGGCTCCTTTACTCAAAGAGGAAATTTTATAAAAGGGGAAGCCGATGCTCCCTGGATAACAGAATCGGGATATAATTTTGATTTATATGTTGATGATCAGATTTATGATTCTATTTTTGTTAAAGGAGTATCTGCTGCCTCTTCACCCAGTCCCTCGCCAAGTATAACCCCCTCAGCATCCCCCAGTCCTTCACCCAATGCAAGTCCACCGCCATCGCCGTCTCCGAGTCCTTCGCCATATGCAAGTCCGTCCCCCAGTCCTTCGCCAAGTCTCCAGTCTAAAGGCGACGGTAATAATGACGGCAAGGTTGACCTCATCGATTTATCAATGTTGTACTCCAAATGGAGCCCGGCTATTGATATAACATCTAATTTCCAACTGGATTTTAATGATGACAAAAGAATCAACTCTTTTGACTTATTAGAAATGAATGCTTTGCTTAAAAGCTTAGGAATAATTAAAGGAATTTAGGCACGGGTGCCAGGACAATACACCCATTCACCTTCGGTGAAAGTTGAACCAAATCAAAGATTTGGCATCAATTCTTAATTCACACGAATTTTTTAGAACCTGCACTGAAGTGCAGAATCTAAAAAATGCACGGGTGCCAGGACTTGAACCTGGAAAAGCAGTTTTGGAGACTGCTGTGATACCATTTCACCACACCCGTATTTGTGAAATTTTACCCTTTACGAGGTAAATGGGCAAGACAGCGAAGCTGGCTCATCTGTTGCGTAGTCAGCTGGCAAGTTTTGCATCACGCCTTTGCAAGCTCTGCATACATTGTCAATTCTCAATTGTCCATTAATATTGTATGCTTAAATTATGTCTGCCCTGGAAAGTATTAAGTATTATGTATTGTGTATTATGGGAAAAAACAAAAAATCCCATACTACAACCTACAACCTACAACCTACAACCTCAAAAAAAGGTTTCACCCTCATCGAGCTGATGGTTGCCATAACAATTATCGCTATTATCTCAACTATCGGTTTAATTACCTATTCAAAAGCCCAGGGCCTGGGGAGAGATGCTAAAAGAAAGCAGGATTTAAGATCAATCGCCATAGCGCTGGAGCTTTTTTATCAGAAGAACAAAAGATACCCCTGCAGTGGCGCTGGCTGGTTTGACTGGCAAGATTCTAACTCGAATAATTGGCTAACCGATTCA
>Ga0209542_10020279_pt1 | contig 10551 bp, 8 predicted proteins | sample RifCSPhighO2_01_FD_184028 | JGI IMG/M metagenome (GOLD analysis project Ga0209542, IMG submission 184028) | Soil microbial communities from Rifle, Colorado - Rifle CSP2_plank highO2_0.1 (SPAdes) (version 2) | ecosystem: Environmental > Terrestrial > Deep subsurface > Rock core/Sediment ...
CATAGATTATTCTTCCCCGCTCCTGCTCTCTTTCTGTAGTTAAACGGTGACGCCGAATAAACGCTGCAAAAAGAAGTGCTTGTTCGGTTTGTGAAAATGGTCCATGATTGCGTCTTTCAACAGACGCAAGTGTTTCTATTACTTCGCCAGCTCGTGTAAGATCTGCTGTACCAACAGGAAGAATGTCTTGAAACATCAAAGTATTTTCAGCAGCTGTAAGTCGCGCCAATCCTTCTTTGTTCGCACGAACTTCAGTGAGAGGGAAAAGTGTGTCTTCCAATATAGCATCATCAGAGAATTTTGCTGAAGTGTCATTTCTCCATCTGGCGTCTCTTTCAATCGCAGTAAGTAATGCAAATCTTGGATCAAAAATATCAACTGGAACGATATACCATGAATAAGGCGTTGCATCAGGGTTATAGAGTGGAACATCAAACTTGCGAGCTGCATCAACTCCTGCAACGTACCCTGCGGCATGTTTCGCAAGTCTTTGAGTTGATTCGTTGATGCCCATGTGGCCGATTGTATTACAAACGTACTATTTCTGCAAGAAGATAGTTCAATAATCAAAATATCCGTTGCAATGGAGCCATTCAGATCGATTTTAGCTTGGAAGTTTACCTAGAGTGTTTCGTAGGATAGGGTGACGGTTATTCGGATTACATTCTCTCCCGGCTGAAGATCAACTTTTTCCTGTGGTGTTCCTCCCGTTCCCCCGGGAATTGTCTCGAGTGACCTATCGTATAGAATCGGTGGTTGATATCCCAGACTTTCAGAAACATTAATCAGACGTCCGAGTTTGATTCCTGCAGTCCTAGCAATATCTCCTGCTTTTTCTTTTGCTTTGTTAATCGCATCTTGTCTTGCTTCTTTCTCAAGCTCTGCTTTTGTCTTATCATCAAGAACAAAAGTCACATTTCCCACGACGTTTGCTCCTGCTGTGGTTGCTTTATCTATTGCATCATTGGCTTTTTCAATCGGTTTTACTTCAACATCTATGTTTTGTGTAACGGTATAGCCGGTGATACGCTGTCTTCCGCCTGTAAAATCATAGTCTGGATTTATCGAAAAATTTGTCGTTTTGATATCTTCTTCTTTTATACCTAAATTCTTGAGTTCGTCGATGAGTTTATTGACGACATCATTTGCTTGTTGTTGTGCAGCAGCAACAGTGATTGCTGATTTGGTTACACCAACTGAAAATGTTGCAGTGTCTGGAATTGCCGTTGCCTCCCCTTCTCCACTGACAGTAAATAAGTCTTGTTTGTTGGTGACAATGCTGTTGACAGAAAAAGGAATCGGACCGAAAAGTTTGGAAAAGGTATATAGCAGAATGAGTATGCAGAGTGTGGTGAGAAACGGCGTACGAAAGGACTGAAGCATTGCACTATAGTAGAAAATATTACTTCGCTTGTCAAATATTATTCTGATCTTTGTAAAGCAGGATGATCAGCAGGGAAAAGATCTCGCAAACGATTGTAAAGAACTTTATCTACCACATTAAATCTTTGCCTTGGGGAAAGAGGTTGGTCACTGCCTTCTTCTGCTACATCTAAGATATCATCAAGTGTTAAACAAGCTCCAATTGTTAATCCATATCGATGTTTTCTGTTGAATCCTGATACTTTATATTCGTTGCTATCAAGATCAATTACACTTATTGGCAAAAATGCAATTTTCTCTACTCCCTGTGTAACTGCTGAATCAACAAGCATTCCCAATGGACGCTTTGGAAAGGGTGTTAGTCTATCTCGTCTTCCCGTTTCAGGTGCGATGATAACTATATTTCCACTTTTTAAAGTTTCTCCTGCTGTTTCAAGATAATCCAGCGCGAGCGTGTGTTTTTCATCTTTTCTCAGCCTTCTTCGCAGTTGGAGTTTCTGAACTTTTTTCTCTCGTACTGTTTGGTGCAGCGCATCGTAGACAATTTGCGCACGTTGTCCAACAGTTGGTCTTGTATAATCTTTGTGTTTTTTTTCTGTGTCAGATGTCACAACAGGTTTTAGTGAGATATCGAATGATTGAGCGAGTGGTAAAAGGCCAGGATATGTTTGATGATATGCAAGCGGTCCAGCAATATCATAGGAGAGAAGATCAGGAGCAATAAGGACTAAGTCTTTCAAAACCTCAGCTGGATCACGCATAGAGAAATGGTTAAAGTACACAACCAATCCTGTGCCATTTTGCAAGTGATCAATTGCATTTTCTAATGCATTGTCATGAATAGCAAGAATTTCATGAGGAAATAAAGAAGGCCTATCCAAGGTCTCTGCAGCTATCCTTCTTCTCCACTCTGGATTACCAACGGTAGTGATTATTTTCCGTTGAGCAAAGTCTCTTGCGTGTTCCAGCTGTTGCATGACTTCGGAGAATATACCACAACGATGGGCTAAATTATAGTGTTATTCCCATTTGAAGGTTTTTGCGGCGAGAAGGTACATGACAACGCCCCATGTCACAAGACCGAGCATAAAAGGCATAGCTTCTGAAAATGAACCACCTTCTGTGGTGATCTTGCGAACAGCAATATTAAAGTATGAAAGCGGAAGATTATTTGCAATTGGCTGCAGCCACGTTGGCAAGCTGTCCGTTGGGAAAAAAGTTCCGCTGAGTAAAAACTGCGGTAACGTTACGATATTGGTGAGAGGACTTGCAGCATTTTCATCATTTGAAAGTCCTGCAATAAGGAATCCAAACCCTAAAAAGGCCACAAGACCTATGGCTGATAATCCAATCAGTTGGATAAACGTAAGGAGTCCATTTGGAAGGTAAAATTGAAACACGACGACAGCAATAAGTAGAATCAACACAGTTTGAGCCAGCGCGACAATAAGACGGCTTGTCCCTTGTGCCAACAAAATAGTGAGCGCTTTTGTCGGAGTGGCAAACATTCTTTTGAGAATCAGCGCTTTCTTCAGATAAATAAGGCCAAAGACTGTACCAAAGATTGCTGTTGAGAGGAGAGCAAAACCGATTTGTCCTGGAACGGCAAAGTCAATATAGCGCGGTTTTCGTCCGCTCACTTCCCTTTCAGAAAATGTGATCGTAGGATCTTCTATGCCTGCTTGTTTTAGATTCATCTTATCAACGGTACTGTTTACCAATGCCTTTAGTGAAGAAGCCTCTTGTGGGAATGCGTTGGAGGTTGTTAGCTGCACTTCAGTTTTGTCGCCATTCTCAGAAACAGTCAAGATGCCTGCTAGTTTTCCTTTTTGAATTTCTCCTTCAAGACTTTCGTAACTTCCTTCTTTAATCGTTAAAAATGGCTGATTTCGAATCTCTTCGATAACAACTGAATCGATTGTATCCTGTTCAATTCCGACATTTATTTTCGGCGTTGCATTGCCAATAACGCCAAAAATGCAGATAAAAACAACAGGGAAAATAAACCCAAAGAAAAATGTCGCAGGATTTCGAGTCTGCGCCCGAAATGCATACCATGCAAGTGCGAGAAATGCTTTCCACTGACCTGGATTTTTATATTTGTTATTCATACTTTCCTTTTGTCATCTCGTACGAGCCTAAAGGCTCTTTAGAGCCGTACGGCCTGAACGAAGTGAAGGATCTCGCTCCGCTCGAGATTCTTCGTTCCACTCAGAATGATAACTCTTTTTATTCCTCTCTCAAGTGCCTTCCAGTTAATGTAATGAAAACGTCTTCAAGTGTTGCGGGTTCGGGTTTTACTTCTTTCTTAAAGCCAGTTTTGAGTAAATCACTTACAAGTTGTCTTGGTGTGCCGATTTTGACAATCTTTCCCTTATCCATAATAGCGATTCGATCACAAAGTTTTTCTGCTTCTTCCATATAATGTGTTGTTAAGACAAGTGTGACGCCTGTTTTTTTAATCTCTTCAATCATTTCCCAGAGATTAATGCGTGCTTGTGGATCAAGGCCGGTTGTTGGTTCATCAAGAAAAATAACTCTTGGCTTATTGACAAGCGTTGCTGCCACTGAAAAACGCTGTTTTTGCCCGCCTGATAATTTATTGACATAACTTTTTGCTTTATCTTCAAGGCTTACTTTTTTAAGCATCTCCATGGGATTTACCTTGACGTCATACATCGCGGCAAACATTTTCAGAAGTTCTACCAAATTCAGTTCCGGATAAAAGTTGGATGCCTGCAACTGCACACCGATGCGGCTTTTTACCTCCCATGGATGTTCAAGCGTATTGATGCCATTGACAAAGACTTGTCCTTCAGTTTGTTGTTTGAGTGTCTCAATGATCTCAAGCGTCGTGGTCTTCCCTGCTCCATTGGGGCCTAAGATGCCAAAAATTTCTCCCTCTTTTACTTCAAAAGAGATGTTATCAACAGCGGTAAAATCGCCATACTTTTTGACGAGGTCTTTCACCACAATAATATCGTCTTTGTTTGTATGGGTGTTTTGCTGAGACATAAGGGTTTATTGTAGCATCTCGATAACGTTGATAAAAGTAGTAAGAAGGCTATAGAAGTGTACTACAACCAGGCTTGGCAATAATTTCTCCATCATCAAACACACCCAGTCCACGTAATGTTACTGCTCTTACTTTTCCTTTTACTTTCCATCCATCAAACGGTGACCATTTGGATTTGGTTAAGAGATTTTCGTTTTTAATTTCGTACTCGCTATCCATGTCGACTTCGACAGTTGTGGTCTTATCAACGGGAACATGAAAGATCCTTGCGGGGTTGGTGTGACAGAGACGGATGATATCATCAATAGTTAGACGGTTCCCGTTTACCGCGGTTAAGAGTAACGGTAATGTTGTTTCTAAACCTGGGACACCAAAGGGTACAGGTTGGTTTTGTTTTTCTTCTTTGGAGTGGGGTGCGTGATCTGATTCAATGACATCAATATTATGCAAATTTTTCCATAAAAACTCTTGATCTTCTTTGGTAGTAAGTGGTGGTTTCATCATGCCAAACGGTCCGAGCTTAATCGCGTCACTTTCAGTCAGAAAAAGGTGGTGTGGAGTGACGCCACAGGTAATAGGCATACCGAGTTGTTTGGCGTCTAAAACAAACTGTAATTCTTCTCGCGTACTGATATGACAAATGTGAACTGGTTTGGGATGTTTCTTTACGACTTGCAAAACTTGCCCTATACTCTCCCCTTCTGCGTGAAAAAGAATCGGACCTGCGGCATGCGTCCAGCTTCCAAAAAGTTTGGTTAAGAGCGATTTATCAAACAGAAAATTACCTGTTGTGTGATTCATGTACACTTTTAGACCGTAAACGTTATTGTTCGAGCTTGTCGAGAACTGATCATTGTTTGCTTCTCGACTCTCTTCGTTCGCTCGAAGAATATTAGGGGAACTGAGCTTTTCAAACTCCTCAAAATTATTCCCTTGTGTCCCAAAATAAAATCCTACATCGCAGACTATTTTTTCTTTAGCAATCTGTTTTTTCTTAACCAAACGCTCAATGGTTGTAATCGGCTCAGGATTGTTTGGCATATCCAGAACAGTCGTAAATCCTCCAGCAAGAGCTGCAGCAGTGCCAGTGTAGAAATCTTCTTTTTCATCCTGCCCTAGATCTCTGAGGTGGACGTGGGGGTCAATAAGGCCAGGGAGTGTGATTGTTGCCATAACTACTATTATACGGCTTTTGGTTTGGCGAGTGAATTAAGAAATGAACTCACAATGGAGACAATCAGGCTAAAAAGTAATGCCCACCAAAAACTGTCAACAACAAATCCAGGAACGATTCTGCTTACCAGTAATACCAAAAGCGCATTGATCACAAAGACAAATAATCCAAAGGTTACAAGAGTAATTGGTAGCGTAAGCAGGACAAGAATTGGCTTGACGAATGAGTTAATAACGCCCATGATCACCGCGACGATAATAGCGGTTAAAAAGTCATTCATGTGGACGCCGGGAAGAATTTGAGCAGTAATAAAGACTGCAAGCGAGCTGACAAGAAGATTAACAACTATACCCATATTTCTATTCTACGCGTTTTGTCTCATTTGTAAATACTCATCCCAGGACTTTATCGGCAGGTCGTCGAGTTTGAGAGTGGTTATGGCTTTTATGAATAGTGATGCTTTTTGCATATTGGTAAAAAGCATCATGTTCTGGTCCACCGCGCTTCGTCTGATCTCATACCCGTCATGAACATCTTTGTTGGCAGTTCTATCGATGACATTCACAACCATGTCTGCTTTCCCCTCTAGAAAATACTCAACAATATTCGGCGACTTATTCTCATGGATTTTGTACAGCTTTTTTGCTTTGACGCCATTACTATTTAATAATTTTGCTGTTCCTTCTGTTGCATATATTGGCAGGTTGAGTGTTATAAGGCACTTGGCGCTCTCTAGAAATTCCTGTTTGTTCTTGTCTCCTCCGATACTCACAAAAATTCCTTTTTTCGGAATGACACCACCGACGCTGAGTTCCGCAAGTAAGAACGCCTCCTCAACAGTGTTGCCAAAACAAGCAACTTCTCCGGTAGATGCCATCTCAACATCAAGAATCGGATCAGCGCCGGTGAGCCGTGAGAAAGAAAACTGTGCGACTTTTGCCGCAACGTAAGGCAAATGCATGAAGTCGTCGTTTGTTTTAGGTATGTCTTTATGGAAAAACGCGTCTGTTGCGCGTTTTATAAAATTAACGCCGATTACTTTTGAGATAAAGGGAAATGTTCTGGAGGCTCTGAGGTTAACTTCAATCACCAGAACTTGGTTATTTTTGGCAAGACATTGCATATTAAACGGTCCAGTGATTGAGAGCGCTTTTGCGATGTCTTCTGCAATTTTTCTAATTCTTTGGACAGTATCTGTGTAAAGATGTTTTGGCGGCAGGATAATTGATGCGTCACCCGAATGAACGCCTGCATGCTCGACATGTTCTGAGACAATAAATGATTTGAGTACTCCCCTCTCAGCAACACAATCTGCCTCGATTTCTTTTGCCTCTAAAATAAATTTCGAGACTGTTACCGGGTATTCTTGGGAAACATTAGTTGCGTTGGTGATATATTTTTGCAGTTCTATATCGTTGTGACAGATTTTCATACTGCTTCCCGAGAGCACGTAAGATGGCCTGATTAGTACGGGAAATCCAACTTTCTTTGCGAATTTGATCGCTTCAAAAATGTTGATGAATTTGTTCCATGGTGGTTGTTTAATATTAAGTTCATCAAGGAGCGCAGAAAACTTACTTCGATCCTCTGCTCTATCGATATCTACTGGATCTGTTCCCAAAATATGGCATCCATAGTTTTTCAATGACTGTGCTCTGTTGTTAGGAGTTTGTCCACCAACTGAGATCACAACACCGGTTGGATTCTCAAATTCATAAATATCAGCAATTCGTTCAAATGTCAGTTCTTCAAAATACAGTCTGTCTGAGATATCGTAGTCGGTGGACACCGTTTCTGGGTTGCAGTTGATAACTATTGATTGTTTGTTGTTGTCTTTTAACGCCATAACCGTGTTTACACAAGTCCAGTCAAATTCAACAGAAGAACCGATACGATACGGGCCTGATCCAAGCACGATTACTGCCCTTCGGCCAGACGGGGTTACATCATGATGGTGACCGTTGTAGGTTGTATAAAGATAGTTAGTTTGTGCGGGAAATTCTCCGGCAAGCGTATCTATCTGAAAGACAGAAGGGGTTATTTTAAGTTTTTTCCGCAGACTTCGTACTTCAAGCCCGGTTTTGCCGATTAGTGAACCGATTCTCTTATCAGAACTGCCGATTTGCTTAAGCTTTCGCAGTTCTTCTTTTGTAATTTGCTTATTGTTCGAGTTTTGTCGAGAACCTTCTTCCGAAGATCTTCGACTTCTCGATTCACTTTGCTCGCTCGAAGAATATTTCTTTTGAATCTTTTCCTCTTCATCGACGATATGTTTGATCCGATACAAAAACCACGGATCAATGCCAGTCAGCGCATGCACATTCTCAACTCCTAGGCCAAGATGGAAAGCGTGTGCGATCACGAACATACGATTTGGTGTTGGTTTTTTTAAGATGCTCTCAATATTGTTCGCATTTAGTTTAGGATCCTCAAGAAGATCAGTACTGATTGCTCCTTCAAAATCCAGATCCAACATGCGGATTGCTTTTTGAAAGCTTTCTTCAAATGTTCTGCCGATACCCATGACTTCTCCGACAGATTTCATGCTGCTGCCGATTGTTTCCTCAGCACCTTTAAATTTGTCGATATCCCATCTGGGAATTTTCACCGTGACGTAGTCGAGAGCCGGTTCAAAACACGCTTGCGTTATGCCAGTTACTTTATTTTTTAGCTCTGTAAGATTGTACCCAAGTGACAGCTTCGCTGCCACATACGCGAGTGGATACCCTGTAGCTTTGCTTGCAAGTGCTGAGCTTCGTGAAAGTCTGGCATTGAGTTCTATTGTGTAATAATCGAGTCGTTTACCGCTAGGGTGGGGGTTTAACGCAAACTGAACATTGCATTCTCCAACTATTTTCAGGCTTCTGACAATTTGAATCGCGATTGATCTAAGCCTGTGATACTCATAATTTGTTAAGGTTTGACTCGGAGCAATGACGACTGACTCTCCGGTATGAATTCCGAGTGGATCCATGTTCTCCATATTGCAGACCGTAATGCAGTTATCATCTTTATCCCGAACGACCTCATACTCAACTTCTTTATAGTGATGAAGGTAGTGTTCAACGAGTACCTGCGGGACAAACGAAAATGCTTTTTGCAGCATGGGTTTCAGTTGCGCTTCATTTTGCGCGATTCCTGATCCCTGACCCCCCAATGAAAAACCGGATCGAATCATCACCGGATAGCCAATCTCTTTGGCGATTGCAAGACCCTCTTTGACCGTTTTGGCTGTTTTACTTTCCGGCGTTGCTATGTCTATTTTTCGCAAATGCTCTGAGAATTTTTTTCTATCTTCTGAAAGGATAATTGCCGATATTGGTGTACCAAGAATGTGTACGTTGTGTTTTTTTAATACATCTTTTTTATGGAGAGAGATGCCGCAGTTGAGCGCGGTCTGGCCGCCAAAAGACAGAAAAATGCCATCAGGCTTTTCTTTTTCAATTACTCTTTCGACAAAATATTCATTGACTGGTAAGAAGTAAATCTGATCGGCAAGAAATTTTGAGGTTTGGATCGTTGCGATATTTGGGTTTACCAAAACCGTCTTAATCCCCTCTTCTTTCAGGGCTTTTATCGCTTGAGATCCGGAGTAATCAAACTCCCCCGCCTCCCCGATCTTCAAGGCACCTGATCCTAAAACTAATACTTTTTTGGGTTTCGTCATTTAGTTATAAAATATGTTTTCCACTTTATCTCGTGTGTTTCCTTCACTATCAAAACAGACTACTGCTTGTATCCATCCTGTAAAATCACTTAACCACCCTATACCGCTTTTATTATTCCTTGAATATCCCCAGCACTGGCTTTCATTAAAAACGTAAAATGGTTTTCCTAGACGATTCTCTACTTCGGTTTTGGTCATGCCGTTTCTTACCGCGTTAAACTCTTGGAGTGTAAACTTAGAAGTGTATTCCGTATCAAAACTTGGTGAAATGATTTTAGGTATTATAAAAAACATAAAAATGAAAATTGCGACCGGTGCAAGTAACACAACAAAGACTGTCTTTCTTTTTCTTCTCGCTCTATTCATAGCTTCCTGATTCGATTTAAAAAATAGTCAAATATCCACTCTGCGTCCATTGGGCCTGGGGTTGCTTCAGGGTGAAACTGTACAGACATAAATGGTTTTTTTTCGTGAATAATGCCTTCGTTTGATCCGTCATTGGCATTGGTAAACCAAGGCTTAAATCCTTTGGGAAATTTTGAAACAGCAAATCCATGATTTTGGGTAGTGATATAACAGCGTTTGGTACTTTCCATTAAACAAGGACCATTTTGGCTTCGATGCCCGTATTTTAGTTTGGTTGTGTTTCCACCAGCTGCAAGCGCCAATAGTTGATGTCCAAGACAAATACCAAGCGTTGGAATATTATTTTTTAAAGCAGCTGAAATTGTGGCAATAGTTGCCGCAGCAAGTTTTGGGTCTCCTGGTCCATTTGAGATAACTATGCCATCAAAGATATATTGTTTGTTCTTTTTTGTCATCCTGAGCTTCAGCGAAGGATCTAGATTCTTCACTTCGTTCAGAATGACAGACTGGAGTTGTTTCGTATTGTCCTTTATGAAAGGATCAAAGTCCCACGGACAAGTAATAACTGTTACTCCCCTATCAAGGAGCGCATTTTGAATATTTCTTTTTGCTCCGCAGTCAACAAGGAGGATCGTTTTATTATTGTTCGAGCTTTGTCGAGAACGGTTTATATCTTTACTTCTCGACTCACTTCGTTCGCTCGAAGAATAAACAGTAATATTTTTGGTTGAGACTTGCGCAACGAGATTGTCCGTATTCGGATCGTGAAATTCAATATCACCGGCAAAGACAATTTTACCAAGCATTGCTCCTTTTTCTCTGATTTTTTGCGTTAGTGCTCTTGTGTCTTTAATTTCAAGAAGCGGTACGGATTCATCCTTAAACCACTGAGCAAGCGTTTTTTTGCTTTGAAAATGTGAGGGCGTATCGATGTAGCTGCTGACG
>Ga0209542_10020280_pt1 | contig 10551 bp, 8 predicted proteins | sample RifCSPhighO2_01_FD_184028 | JGI IMG/M metagenome (GOLD analysis project Ga0209542, IMG submission 184028) | Soil microbial communities from Rifle, Colorado - Rifle CSP2_plank highO2_0.1 (SPAdes) (version 2) | ecosystem: Environmental > Terrestrial > Deep subsurface > Rock core/Sediment ...
GCTAAAAATGCGTAGTTGAGAAACCACCTCTTTTGAAACCTCGTCATTTATGGCGAGGTGAGGCGGTTTCACGCATTTTTATCATAACTATAATTATGCCTTGAATATTTAGGCCTTAGATTCATAATCTTAAAATAAAGGTTCCTTAAGCAATGGACAGATGGAATTTCAGCAGGATTTGTTTAATGATTTAGTGATAGATCATTCTGTGATCCAGATTACTACAACACCAATTAAGCTTAAATCCGGACGGGAATCTAATTTTTATGTTAACTGGAGAAACCTTACCAGTGATGCCTTCATGGTTAGGGTCATAGCTGATCATGTCATTAAGAAATCATTGGATTTAGGCCAGATACATGGATTTAGGCCAGACACATTTTATGGAGTTCCCGAGGGGGCCACTGGATTGGGTATAATTACTCAATATGAATGGGCCTCATTTACCCCAAATTATGCGCCCGGGAGCCATGTTATTTCCCTGGGCAGGAAAATTTCTAAAAGCCATGGGCAAGTGCAGGACAAATATTTCATTGGCCAGCCCAAAGGCCGAACTATTCTGCTGGAGGATACAATCACCACCGCCAGTTCGGTATTAGCTGAGTTGGAGCGTCTAGAGGATGCTGGCATCGATGTTGTTGCCGTATTAGCTCTTACTGACCGGATGCAGTTAAGCGAAAACAACAGGTCAGCACGGGAACAAATAACTTCTCGCGGAGTTATCTACGATTCCTTAAGCAATGCTTTAAGTGTGTTGCCGCTTGCTTACAGAAAATTAAAGGATGGCCCAGATAAGCTTAAACTGATGGAAAAGCTTAAATTGGAATTTTTTGATTATGGCGTTGAACAGCTCAAATTATGACTCGCTCTAGGTTTCTAGCCAGCAATAATTGATGGTTTACTGTGATAATTGACTGCTTACTTTCAAGCATCTTTTTTTTCATCGATAATCTTCTTTAATTCTTCAGAAATAAATTTTCCGGATGCTTTTCCTGCCAATTCCTTCATGGCCATCCCCATCAGGGCTGCAAAAGGCGCCCCTTTATTTTTTTTAACAATCTCATTCAGCTTTTTATGAATATCTTCAGTTCCCAGCGTAAAATAATAATCGATATTGAATGTTCCTTTCACCATGTCAATCAATACGTCTAAGACGATATCTTTATGAATCTTGTTTTTATCCAGATACATGAATAATAATTCAAAATTTTCTTCTGTAAGTAATTCTTGGTTTAAGCCATAATTTCGTTTTATTTCTAAAGGAATGGAAACCAAGGTCTCGGCGATAAAGGCCGGTTTCTGCAACGGGTATTTGGCCACCAAATCCTCAAATAAATATAACCATGATGATCTGGCTACAGCCGCAGCCAAGTCCTTGCTTAATCCAAGCCGTTCTTGAAAGCGTGTTATTTTATCTTCCAGCAGTTCCGGCAATTGAATCTGCTGAAGGTCTGGAATAATTAAAGGGATATCGGTTTCCGGATACATTCTAGCCGCTCCGGGTATCGGCCTAAGGTAAGAGGTAAGGCCGTCAGGATTAACTTTTCTCACTTCAGCCGGCACTCCAGTTATAATCTCTAAAGCCCGCTCATATACTGCTTCCAGAGACAATTTTGTTTTCTGGACGGAACCGGCTACCAGCACGAAAGCGTCACCATTATGACATTTTAATTCCTGAGAAATTCTATCTACATCTTCTTTAGTTATCCCATAATTTGGCAGCTCGTCAGAATGAAAAATGCCCTTGATATCAGCTTTTATCTTAGCTCTCCAGGCCAGCTCTGTCCCGAGGCGGTAATTTGGCTGCAGTTTTCTGCCTAAATAACCAGAAAGCCCATTTAATCTAATCGCGGCAATTCTTTCCTTATTTTCTAAAGCCATTTTAATGATCCTGGAAGGGCATTCTTTGAGCAGGGCAGTAAGATCGTAAATCCTGAATGGGACTAATTTAAGATGCTCTAATTCATTTCTGATTTTAATTAGTTCTTCCTGCCGCTTCATCTCCAGCTGGATGATTTCTGGCATGCTCCTTAAGTCCTGCGCGCCCTTGATCTCGATTCTGCTGCCGCCGATAATTGAGACATTAACATCCTGCCTGATGCTGCCTAATCCCCTCTTGATCCCTGGCAACGACCTTAAAATTAAGCCAATCTTCTGGGCTGCCTCTTTACCTTGTTCTGGTGTCTTGATGTCCGGCGCCGTGCCAATCTCTATCAAAGGAATGCCCAATCGATCCAGGCGGTAAGTCTGGCCCTCAGTGCTTCCAGAAACTATTTTACAAGAATCCTCTTCCAGTGAAATATTAGTTATCCTTACATCACCACCACTGGTTTTAATTAGTCCATTCCTGGAAACAAGCGCTGTCCTTTGAAATCCAGAAGTATTGGAACCATCAACAACAATTTTTCTCATCACCTGAATTACTGGTGAGATGCTGGCCTGGACTATTTTTGAGAATTGCAGCGCAGTGTAAAGAGCTTCCTTATTGATGGCCAGCGGCGGCTGTTCATCGCATTCTACCAGACAGGTAGTGTCATGATATCCTTCATAAGTAAAAGTCCTGTTTCTCAACTGTTCCTGTTCAGCAGCAATATCAATCTCACCAGACTCACCGGCACTGGCTCTCAACTTCCTGCTAATCTTGAAATGGGGAAGGTCCTCCCTAAGCTGTGTTAGGCAGTGGCAGAATAGCTTTTGGCCTTCCAGCTGCTGATGAACCTCAATCCCACATTTTAGACCCAATTTTTCAAAAGTCATACCAGCATCTGAAATCTAATCAGCTTTAAAAAAGTTTGTAGGGGAAGGGTATAATATACCCCCGTAGGCAAAATGAGCGCATCAAAGGGCATATAAGAAATGGCTAAAAAAGTTCGATTATTTAGCATATTTAGTATATAGCTAGTGTGATAAATTATCGAAGTGACAATGGTCACTTGCTATATATAAAAATGGCTAAAAAAAGTTCGATTATTTAGCATTTTTAGTATATAGCTAGTGTGATAAATTATCGAAGTGACAATGGTCACTTGCTATATATAAAAATGGCTAAAAAAAATTCGATTATTTAGCATTTTTAGTATATGATGCCTGAATCTGTATTAACTTTGATGGCCGTCACGAAACGCTGGAGGATGTTTTCGGCAACCGTCCAATGCAGGTGTACAAAATGTTCGATTATTTTCTACAGTATGTATTGAATCAAGGCCTGGTGAAAGAGAATCCAGAAGAATTATACCGTGTCTTGTATTATTCCCCTCCATCAACTCCTAATTAAATCAATAATCTCTTTAGAAGTCGTAGTCTGCTCAGCAGTCTTGTCCTCCCTAATCCTGATAAAGCGAGGAAAACGCAAGGCATAACCCAAAGTATGGAACGGGCTTTTTGTAACTTCCGCAGCTAATACTTCCACTACTATCGCTGGCTCAAACCATAAATCTGGTTCCATTTCCTTCTTCACTTGAACTCGAACCGGTTTTTTGTCTACCTTATATTTCTTTAATTGTTCTGGTAATCCAGCCAGTACTTCGTCAGTTAATCCAGTTCCTAATTTGCAGATGGTCTTAAAGGCATCTTCTTTTTGGTCGTAGACCGCGCATAATAATGCGCCATATAGGCCGCTTCTTCGGCCTTTACCATGGTAGGCACCCACAACTACCAAATCAAAAGTATCTCCCAGATCCTTAACATATTCCTTTTTCCATTTAATCCAGTTCCACCCACGTGTTCCAGCCTGATATTCCCCCGAAAGTGATTTGATCATGACTCCTTCATAGCCCTCTTGCAGCATCTTTTCAAAAAAAGCTTTCAGTTGAGGCAGTTCTATATTGACCAGGCGGTCGCTTAGAGCAATGTGTTTGCTCTGGATAACGATTTTCTTCAACAATTTGTATCTTTGTTCATAGCTTTCCTGCAGCAAGGATTTTCCATCCAGATATAATAAATCAAACAGTTTAGCCTGGATCGGTATCTTCTTAACATATTCCTGGACATGATGTTTTCTTCTCCTTTGCATCAGCAGTTGGAAGGGCTGGTGTTTTCCTTGTTCATCGATGGCAATTATCTCTGCCTCCAGGACAAATTCCTTAGCCGTAATTTGCTTTTTAAAATAATCAACCAGATCTGGAAACTGCTCCGTAATATTTTCCAAGCGGCGAGAAAATAAGACTATTCCTTCCTTACTTTTATGAGCCTGCACCCGCTCTCCATCATATTTTCCTTCCACAGCCAATGGGCCGGAAATTTTCCGGGGAATATCTTCCAGTGCTTCTACTCGCTGCGCCAGCATCATCTTAATCGGCCGGCCCAGATGAATTTCCATCTTTTCTAGCCCAGACAACCCCTTCTTGACGATCGTTTCAGCAATTATTCCGACATCCGGACAAATGTTATAAGCTGTTTCTAAAACTGCCTTGTTTTTCTTTTCACCAGTATAGGCTAGGGCTAAGGAATCCAGAACGGTCATCTCTCCCACGCCCATTCTTAACGTCCCTAGAACTATCCTGGTAATGTATTTGGCTCCTTTAGCGGAAGCCCGCTGCAATAATGAAATCAGAAGATTGCATTTAAGATCTTGTGATCCAGCGCCGCTAGCCTGGGCTATTTGCTGCAAATTTTCAAATAAATCAGTTATGGTTAATTTTTCTACTGGAACTAAAGTGCGCGGCTTTTTATGCAGTGTTTCTTCAGCAGTTAGCCCGACATCACCAGTCTGATGCATTATTTTCATAATTGGCGGTAATTCCTTACCGCTGGACCTGGCAATGGCTTTTAAAACTAATTTGTCAGCCAGGCCTAAATTTATTGCGGTAAATCCAGAAGAGATTTGCCCTAAAGTGAGGTAAGCTACTATCCTTACTTCTTTAGCCGGAACTTTTTTAAAAAATCCAGAGAGTATTTCCCGCATTTGGTTGCCGGAAGCTGTATTCTCTAACTGTTCATATAACTCAACTAATTCCTGGAAGTCCATCTTCGGGATGGTAAAGCAGAATGATATAAAAATCTTTGTGGTGGAAAAAACAAATATTTTCACAGATAGCTACCGCTAATTGTCAGAAATAAACACACTAACAGAAGTCTAAATTTCTTCAATAACTTTTATAAATAACCAATTGTAAATTTGCTTAAGATGGCTGCAGCAATAAAACTAGAGCAAGTAAATAAATCTTATTTATTAGACGGCCTGGAAGTGCCAGCCGTGGCCGGAATTTCTCTGACGGTAAATCAAGGTGAATTTGTAGCCTTAATGGGTCCTAGCGGCTCAGGAAAAAGCACGCTGATGAGCCTCATCGGCTGCTTAGACCAGGCGACTTCCGGAGAGATTTATCTTGGAAAGCAAAAGATGCAGCAGTTTTCTGAAAGCGACTTGGCCCAGATTCGTGGCCGAAAAATTGGTTTTATGCAAAAAATTTCGCTGGGTGTAAAACCCCGCCCTTTAGGGCGAAATTTTTGCATGCTAAAAATGCGTAGTTGAGAAACCGCCTCTTTTGAAACCTCATCATTTATGGCGAGGTGAGGCGGTTTCACGCATTTTTATCATTTTTCAGACTTTTAACTTGATTCCCACCCTTAATGCCTTAGATAATGTGGCTTTGCCAATGATCTTCCAGCGGCAACCCAGTTCCCTTAGAAAAAGCAAGGCTCACCGGCTGCTAGGCCAGGTTGGCTTAGCTGATCGCTGGTCGGCCCAATAGCTAAAGAATCCGGGTTTCCTTTGATAATCTCCATTGAGTTTCCGGTAATATTATTTGGGTTGCTGTTCTCTGTTGTGGCTGGAATCATTGCCGGAGTAATACCGGCCTATCAAGCCTCTAAGCTGAAGCCGATGGAGGCGTTAAGATATGAATAGAAAAGTTATAAAAGTGTGAAGGTATGGTCCTTTTAATATATTCAACAGCAAAACAATTGGCCGCAAGTCCTGGCTATTAATTATCCTCAGCCTGGCAATAGTTACGGCAATGGCCCTATCCGGCTTTAATTTTTTTAATCACCAGAATGCCAATCGCCCAGCGACTGGATTAAAGAAGAGCAGATTATAGTAATTAAAGATAAAGGAATAATAAATGTCCTTAATTCATCCTGGGCCAGATTTACTGATAGCAATTCCAGGGATCCGTTGATTGATAAAAATTCACCGGCTATCGAGATTAAACCTAGTTCACCACAACAAATTAATTTAGGAGATGTGATTTCTTATCACACCGCTTACGGCACGATCATTCATCTGGCGATAGAGGTTAATTTTGATGAGCAAGGCGTTTACTGCCTGGCGCGAGGCGATAACAATACTCACAGTGATCCATTAAAGATGCGCTTTGAAAATGTTATGGGGGTAGTGGTAGCTGTTATTTATTAGGGCTTGGCAAAAAAAGCTTGTTTGCCATGATGGGGCTCTGTAGAATATGTAGTTAGCATCAATTTGCGAAGCACCACTATCGTTAAATATTCAGCTGACAAGAGGGTTGCCTCATCCGGAGAATGTCAGCCTTTACCTAACAGAATCAGGTGCTGAGCTTTATGCTAACCGATTGCAACGAGATTTTCTACAGAGCCGGTCAATAGGAAAAAGGTACATTTTACCAAAGAAGAATATTGCCACATTGGGTGTTGGAAAATGGTGCAGGATGATTTATGCATTTACTGATGAGACTAATGCATTTCTGCGGGAATATTTTCAAAGAAATCAGTCTGAAAGTGGATTCTCAGAGGACAAGAAAAGAACGGAATGGAGATTTACTAAGAAGAGAGAAGAATGGATTGACACAGCATACGGCCTTACTACCCTTGGGCATAATCTCTTTTTAGTAAAAGCATAACTTTACTGCCCCACAGCCCTTCAGTCATTTCAACAATTTTTCAATTTTTTCGGCATCCCAGCCCTGGGCCACTAATTTCATTTTGATCACTGCATCGCTAAACCCTTTTTTTCTGGCTTCAACAATATATTCCTTCACCGGCTGCAATGAACCAGAACTTCCGCTTCTTTTCCAGTGCAATATTATCAGAATTACAGCTGCTGCCAGCAACAATCCGCCTACACCAGCGCCAATGGGCAGCCAAGGTACGGCGGACTTAGGAATTGGCGCTTCCTCCTTAGCTGCAGACTGGCAAGATAAGGTTGCTGAATTGCATCCCTGTGGGCAAGAATTGATCGTAATCCAAGTGCTGCCATCGGCAGAGCACTGCCGAAGATTGTTGCCCTGGCAACTTATGCTGCCGGCCGGGCAAATTACCGCTCCTGCCGTTCCAACACAGGACTGCTGTTCAATCGGCTTGGGTATGGATATAATGCTAGATACTTCACCTAACGCTAACCGCAGATCGCAAGAATCCACACGCACACAGGTTCTGGTTTGTGATTGACCCTGGCAAACAGACCAACCGATTCCACATTCCCAGCTTTGCAAACAAGCGCCGCCAGTTGCTGGAATAGTTGTTGCTTGATCGCTGGATGTTCTATCACGATTACCACTGCCTCCGCCTTGCGCATTATTACTTGCAGTTATATCATTACTTGTAGTTGTATTTTGGCTGCCGGAAGAAGGCGCAGCGCCAGCTGGTTCAACAGGAGCCGGAAAGCGCAACTCCTTATTTTGAACTTTGCCGCTTACATAGGGCTCTTCACCAATGCTGGTTATAGCTCCTGTAGCGCCGCTAACCACTTTAAAGGTAACCGTATCACCAGCACTTCCAGCAACTTTTACTGCCTCAGCAAACCCATATTTGCCGTCGTTGGCTATAACTGCAGTTGCCGCTGCTCCCGTCCCGGCTTGAATCCGCAGCGCAAAGCTTCCCGCCGGCAATCCGCTTACTGTTCCATAAAACTGATGGTAATTAGTTAAGGAAGGAATATCACTTTCATTGACCGCGCTAACACTGAAAAAAGCCAGCGCCAACGCCAGCATAAAAAGCATTATTCTTAGTTCCCATTTCATTTTATCATCAGTCGAACATTATTTAATGATTATTTCAGGTTATAATTTAGTTTGGTCCATAGTCTATAATTTAGGTATTATTTTAGGATCATTCTATGGCTACCGTAAACTCACTGGTGGAATACACCCAGTACGGCCGGCCTGGCAACAAGGGATCATTAACATTCAGCCGGCGGCATAACTCTCCTTGCGCACAGGCAAACAATTCAAACCGCGCGCTAGCCGGTGAAATTTCTTTTAATGATGTTGGAACTACACCGGGAATCGAGAACAAGTTCCAGCCGCGGCTGATTCGCTGAATCAGCTGGAGTGATGGCAGCTGATCTCTAACTAAGGAAGGAAGAGCAGAGGCAGAAGCCGCATCTAGCAGCTGTGGATCTTCAACTTGGCAATTGTTAATTATAATCTGTTTTGGTTCCGCCCGGGCTAATTGCACGAAATAGCCCTCAAACTGGCTCAGCCGGGGAATTTGGCCAATCGGCGCTGCGGAAGCCGACTGTAAAGCGCGGCCGGCCACTGGATCATAACTGTAAATCTTAGCAATATTATCTTTAGCCAGGAATCCTGACGCACGGCCGTTGGCATAAAGCACTGCTTCGCTGTCAGGCAGCCGGCAAGGCAAAGCAAACGGCTGCAGTTCGGTTGTATCTCTGAAAGTAACATTAAGCCTGGCCGCCCTTCCTGTCCCTTGATGAGTTAAATCATCGATAAAATCCAAGCGCATTAGCGGGTATCCTGAATCATTCACATCCAGAGTTCTGTTGCCCACTGCCAAAACCAAAAATTTGGCGGTCTTGCCGCCTAAAACTGTTCCAGTTACATTCAACAATAATGATGCCGGCTCATTAATCGGCCCAAAGGTTATATTGATGGTTCGGTTGACCTCCGCCGGCAGCCGATTCCAGCCATTAATTTTGAAAGTATTATTATATCGTGTGCCTGCAGCAGTTAAGGTAGTGATAACATTTAATTCCAATTCCGGATACTCCGGGCTGCTTACATTTAATTTGCTATAAAAAATCTGGCTAAGGTTAACCCGCAATACTCTGCCCAACGAAACGCCGGTTTCATTATGAGTCAGGCGCAATTTTAACAAGTCTGGTGAAACGAAATGCAAATTGCTTACCTGCAGCTGGCCATTCTGCAAGCTAAGCTCTAAATCCAGGAGAGCATCCCTAGCATTAAGGTACAATGAAGTTACATCCCCCGCCGCATCCAGGCGGTCGCGCACCACTAAGGCGCCGCTGTTATTGATTTCAAAAATATAACTGTCAGCGCCGTCCTTGATTAAGGTTAAGGTAAATTGTTCCACGCGCGAACTTAGATCTACCGCAGTGCTAAATCTTACTGTGCTAGCCTGTGCTGGAAGCTGCCGGAAAATTAATGTTTCTTCCTGTGACAGCTGTATTACATTGGAAGGAAGGTTGTCCAAATCCACAAAAAAGGCTTGGCCAGCAAGAGGCTTTTCTCGCCCAGACAAGGCCGCGATGATCGTCAGCAGCAGCAGGGCCAGCACTCCCAAGGCCATGCCGATACGTTGAAAGTCTAATTTCATTGTTTTATCCTTTTTACTATTTTTCACCATCTGCTGGTGGCTTGATTTCTGGTTTGGTTTCATTTTCATCTAACTTATTTTTATTTTCGTTTAATTGATAATTGCGCTGAGGTTACCTGCCCGCCAGCCCGGTTGATTTTTTCCACCTTGATTTCAAATTGCTGTGAGCCGATCCGCACAGTTCTGGAATCGCCTTCGGCAACTAGCCTTCCGGTAATTAAGTTTCTTCCCTCTCGGTTATCCAGGGAATTTCGTTCCGTCAACTCTGACAGTCGGATTAGCCGCTGGTTTCCAGTATCCAAATTTACAATTAAAGTGTAAAATTTGTCGTCAATTTCCAAGGCAAAAATTAATGGCCTTGAGCCAGCTGTAACATTCAACTGCACTGCTGTTCCATCGTCCGGCAGGTAAAGGTACGATTCCAACTTAAACTCAGTATTAATGATTCTATTTCGTAACTCGCCAATAACTTCCTGCTTGATCCTCAAGACGTCATCGCCTAAGGCCAGCGTGCCATTGGCAGTGATGGAGCTTACTGGATTTACTTTCCTTAAATTATAAGTCCTGCCAATGGGATATTCCCTGAACCCGAAAGACTGCTCCAGCAGTGGAGAACTGGCTGTGGGCAAATATAACGTACTACTTACATTAAATATCGGTCCATTCCCCGCGGAAACGTTGGCGATAAATTTGGTCCAGTCCTGCACTGTATAAACGCTTCTTCTTTGATCGATGGTGATCACTCTTCTAATGTTCACGGCTTTGCCTGCTCCCGTCTGGCCGTTGACTTCCAGCAGATAATTTTCTCCTTCAATTTTCAGCAGCTGCGGTGATGAAACGGATACTATCACGTGGGTACGGCGGTCGTCATCCCTGGCTGAACCGGGACCAAAACAAACATCCGCGCTGGCCGTAGGCCCATACAACTCTTCATTGCAAAGGTCCAGCTCGATATTATTTATCCCTACCGCAGCTTTGTTTCCGGCGGTTAATTGTTGCGTATATTCCTCTGCAGCAAACGATTCGGAGGGCAGTAATTCCACCGCTGCGGTAGTCCTGAAGACT
>Ga0209542_10020281_pt1 | contig 10551 bp, 7 predicted proteins | sample RifCSPhighO2_01_FD_184028 | JGI IMG/M metagenome (GOLD analysis project Ga0209542, IMG submission 184028) | Soil microbial communities from Rifle, Colorado - Rifle CSP2_plank highO2_0.1 (SPAdes) (version 2) | ecosystem: Environmental > Terrestrial > Deep subsurface > Rock core/Sediment ...
TTAGCGTGTCGCAGGATTTCCGCTACTCCATTCTCATTCTTCTGCCTTTCTCCTACTTCCTCGCCGTAGGGGTGCAGAGCGTGCACTCGAAATGGTGGCGGTACTTCTGGTACAGCATCGCGGCACTCTACTTCTTCTGCTGCGCGGCATTTCTCATCCTGATGCCTCAGAGAGAGTAAATTACGAGAGGGAGATTCTGAGGAATTTGCGCTTTCCTACCTTCGCAATCCCCTCCTCTGCTTTTAGATCTACTGCGTGGATTGTGTGGTCATTCATTTGGATGCCGTTCTGCTCCACGAGTCTCCGTGCTTCGGATTTAGAAGAGATGAGCCCCTGACTGACGAGGACATCGAGGAGCAGTGTGCCCTTCTTCACCGTTGTCTCCGGCATGTTCTCTGGCAGCTCTCCTTTCTTAAAGACGCTCTCAAATTCCTTCCCTGCTGCCTCCGCTGCCTTTGCGCCGTGGTAGAGCGAAACGATTTCGCTTGCCAGTCTTGCCTTCGCATCGCGGGGATTCCCTCTGAGGATCTTCTTTACCTCATCCATAGGAACTTCTGTGCAGCACTCAAAGTATGTCTCCATCAGTTCGTCTTTCACGGACATCACTTTGCCGAACATGTCGTTTGCTTCATCCTCCAGGTAGATGCAGTTATTGTAGGTCTTACTCATTTTCCGTCCGTCGGTTCCTTCTATCAGTTTGGTGGTGAGCACAAATTTCTCACGTTTCCCGAATGCCTTCTGGAGTTTCCTTCCGCAGAGCATGTTGAAGAGCTGGTCGTTCCCCCCCACCTCAAAATCCACGTCCAGTACGACGGAGTCATATCCTTGCATGAGCGGGTAGAGAAATTCATTGGGGCTGACCGGTTCTTCCTCGATGAGTTTTGAAACCTTCGGCTTGAATTTCTTATGGCATTCGGGGCACTCAACATCCCATGGCCAGTATTCACCTTTGATCTGGTCCCTCTTTGCGTCGAGTGAGCGCATGACCGGGATGAGGTACTGGCACTGCGGGCAGGCTGCCCGGATGGACATGCGCTTTTGGAACATGTCTCTCTCAAGCATCTGCTGTACTGTGAAGTGGCTTGCGAGGTTCATAATCTCGGCAAAGTTCATTTTCCCAAGCCATTCGTGGTTGTACCGCAGTTCCACTTTGCTGAAGTCGAGGATCTTGCCTGCCTGTTGCTTGTACGTTTGAAAGTTCTTTTCCACCTGCTCTTTTGTGAGAGGTTCGCGCATTTCGTCACGTCCAGTGGGATCTCCGACTAATGCGGTGAAACTGCCAACGAGAAAAATGACGTGGTGTCCTGCGTCCTGGAATGCTTTGAGCTTTCTCAGAGGGACGGAATGGCCGAGGTGGAGTTTTGCGCCTGTGGGATCGATGCCGAGGTACAGCCTGAGCGGTTTTCCGGACTTTAGTTTCTCCTCCGCGAGTTTCTTGGGGATCACTTCAGACACAGCGCGTGTAAGGAGGTCATTGTTCTTCATAGCACACAGGGTACTCGTTTCAGGTCAGAGCTTCCAGCGTTCCGAACGAAGCTGAAGGATGTAAGATGCCATGGCATTCACGGCGTTGGTGCCTCACAATAAGGCCATGCCTTCCCAGTGGACTGCCACAGATCCGCAGCGCCTCGACTCTTTCCTCGCGGACCAGAGTCCGCAGCTGAGCAGGTCGCGTATCCAGAAAATGATCAAGATGGGGTGGGTGGAGGTGAATGGTGAGGGGGTCTGCAAACCAGCACACAGGCTCAAAGAAGGGGACATCGTTTTTCAGCTTGATGGGGTGGAGACATTCCCGGATGAAGCGAGCATAGCGCCAGTGGATCTGCATTTGCCGGTCCTCTATGAGGACGAAGACTGTCTGGTGATAGACAAACCCGCGGGGATTGCTGTCCATCCCGGTGCGGGAATGCCCCCGGGCACACCTACTATCCTGCATGGAGTTGCTTATCTCTTTACGGAGCGTACGCTCCTCTTCTCCAGTGAGGGCGTTCTCGTGCACAGGCTCGATAAGGAAACGACGGGGTGTCTGCTTATAGGAAAGACGCCCGATGCGCACAGTCAGCTGCAGAAGCAGTTTGAGAACCGCGACGTGACGAAAGAGTACCTCGCGCTCGTTGCGGGACAGCCGAATCCCCCCAAAGCGGTGATCGATGCCCCCATAGGCCGCAATCTCACGGACAGAACCAAGATGTCTGTCCTCCGCACGTCCGTGAGCCGCGAAGCGAAAACGACGTACTGGACGCTCGAGAGCGTCGGTGACGCTTCTCTCCTGCGGTGCCAGCTTCACACCGGCCGTACACACCAGATTCGTGTGCATTTAAGTTCGGTTGGCTATCCGATTCTGGGGGACACCGCATACTCATCTTCCCGGAGTGCGGAGCTGACGAAGAAGCGGAAGATACAGTCCCTCTGCCTCCACGCTTGGAAGCTCTCGTTTCTCTCTCCTACAAAACTGAAAGAGATTGCCGTCGAAGCACCGCTTCCTGTTTCATTCCTCGGCGCCCTCCAGGTATTCAACATCCAGCCTCCCGCTTAGTTGCTCCCCGGTCGGAATTCCACCACGTACTGGAGTTCATCGAGAATACGCCCGCGGCTGTCGCGTGTGATGATGGCGTAGACGTTCCTTCCGCGGTGTAGTGTGCCAAGATCCGAGTCAGCGATGTAGTTCCATGTGGTCTTTCCGGGTTCATAGAGACGCAGTCGGTAGTCGTTGACCCAGAGGGAGTCTGTTTCCGGTGCTGTCGTTCCTTCAATCAGGAAGGAGCTCCCCGTTGCATTCAGGAATATTTCTGGCGCGGGTCCAATGACTTTCAGACTCCCGGGCATGAGCGGGCTGTTGCTTGGCAGAGTGGGTGCAGGGGGAGCTGTTTCCTCCTCTGCGCCCTCTTCCGTTGTTGGCGCTGCTGATTCCGCTCCACCTTCTCCCACCACTCCTTCCGGCCCTGGTTCAAGCAGAATGGTGAGGACAGCGGGATCGCTGCGGTACCCGCCTCTATTGATGGCCACGACAGCGTACGTGTTCTTGCCGGGGCGCAGATTGTTGATGTTCGTGCTCGCGAGGTAGGACCAAGTTGTCTTCCCCGGTTCGTAGAGCTGAAGCCGGTAGTCGTTCACCACAATGCCGACGGTATCCGGCGAAGTTTTTCCCTCTATGGTGAATCGTTCGTTGCTTGTGCGGTAGGTCTGTCCTGCAGAGGCAGGACTCACAATGCTTGGTGGCGGAGGAGGTTCGCGGTCACGCAGCACCTTGCGACGCACTTCGCTCACTGCAGTATCCTCTTCGGAGAGCGCCACAATGACTATTTCGACTTCGTCTTCGTCGGGAAGTGCGAGCTCAAGGGAGAACGTGTTGTTGCCTCTGTCGATCGGAGCGTTGTATCCGTTTACCCGCACGCGAGTGATGTCTTTCCCAACTTTGCCTTGTACTTCTACGGTGCTTGATGTGAGGAGTGTATCGTTCTCCGGTGCGAGGACAACGAGCGTTTCATCCCGTTCTTCCGGCGCGAGCGCAGGTTCAGAAGAGAGCGGTTCTTCCCCCGGGGTTACGGTTACTCTCCCCGCGTACAGGGCACGGCTTTCCTGTACAAATGGAGACTCAATTGCAGTGGGGTCGAGAGGAGATCGGAAGGCGTAGAGATCATCGTCAGGGGAGACATCGGATGGCAGTACCAGTTTCTGTCCTTCTCCTACAATGACAGGAATCAATCCTCTCTCGGTGCGAATGGTTGTGCCAATGCCCTCCGCTGCGAAAACGACAATGGATCCGGGGGTGATGACACTCTCTGTCCCGGGCGGGAGGGAGACTTCCATCTTGGGAGTTGCCACGGTGCGGACGATAGAACCGCTGAACGATTCCCTCACCGGAGCCGAGAGCCAGATACTTCCTTCCCGGAGGAAGAGGGAAAGAGCGGACTCTTCCTCTCCGGAGAAACTTTCCTCAATCGTGAGATCACTGAGTTCGTTCAGGTAAACAGCTGAGCCATCAAAAAATGTCAGCATCGCACGCCCACCCATGCCGGTGGTGATGCGGTCGTTGGGGAAGAGTTTCTGCTCGTTCTCTGCCTGTCGGAGTTCTCCTCCTTCTATCGAGACCTGAACACTATTGAGTCTCTCCATAGTGAGCAGTGTGCCGTGACGGTGGATTTCGTTACCGACCCCGAAGTATGCAAATGTCCATTTACCAAGGAGGAAGAGGGCAATCGCGAGGATGGCGATCCCCATGATCTTCCGGCGCAGCTTTGGCTGTGTCTCGTAGCTTCCGTACTGCCGGTTCAGGTATCGGTGCCTCCTGCGCATAGAGGAAGAATATGGTACGAGCAAATCCCCTCCTTTGGCAAGGGAGATTGGGGTGAGGGCTAGGGCTGGAGAGAAGGTCTTGGATGTCGTACTTTGTTGCTTTGTTTTTGAGAGATGCAAAAAGCTGAAAACTACAGATTCAAAATCCTCAGTGTTCTAACCCTATCCCTAGCCCTAACCCTACATCGTCACGCGCATCACCTCAGACATATTCGTAATCTTGTTCTGCACGAAGATCTTTCCCCAGTCACGCATGTCCATGAATCCTTGCTCCTTTGCTACTTTCTCAATTGCTGATGCCGGTTCGTTCATGAGAATGAGTTCCCGGATTTCCTTGGTTGCGATGAGGAGTTCGGGGACGGCCTTCACGCCATTGTAGGTGTTGTGGTCCGTGGGGTCGCACTGTGCCCCTTCTGCCTTACATTCGTCTGTGAGTGTGCGTACAAGACGTTGTGCGAGGATGGCGCGGAGCGACGGTGCGAAGGTGTAGGGGCTCACTCCCATGGAGAGGAAACGCGGGATAGCCTCTATGGCGTTGTTTGTATGGAGTGTGGAGAGGACAAGGTGGCCCGTGAGCGATGCATCGATTGCAGTCTGTGCCGTTTCCATATCGCGGATCTCACCCACGAGTACGACGTTAGGGTCGTGGCGGAGAATGGAGCGTAGTCCCCTCGCGAAGTCGTAGTCGTGGTCAGGATCGACCTGGCTCTGCACAATCCCCGGGAGCTCATATTCTATGGGATCCTCAAGTGTGATGATGTTGCGCTCCTTCCCGACAATTGTGATGAGCAGCGAGTAGAGGGTGGTTGTTTTCCCTGAACCCGTCGGACCGGTGACAAGTATCAGACCATTGGGGAGCTTCACGAGCTCCGCGAGCTTCTCGTGGATGGCCTTGGGAAACCCCAGGGTTTCGAGCGGCACGAGTCCTTTGTTCGGGTCGAGGAGACGGAGAGTGTATGTTTCGCCGAACCGTGAAGGGATGCATGCAACACGGACGTTCACTGTGCGCCCGGGTGCTTCGAATGTGTACTGGCCGTCCTGCGGGATGTTCGTCACATTCAGTTTCAGCTTGGATCGGAACTTCACACGCCGCACGAGGTCTATGTAGCTCCGTTCCTCCAGCTTCGCAAGGGGAAGAAGCACGCCGTGCAGACGGATTTCCAGGCGCACAAATGCTTTCTCCGGGGAGATGTGGATATCAGAGATTCCTTTCTCCACACTGAATCGCTCGAGAGCGTCCAGCAGGTTTTTGCCGTCGAGCTTCTCCCAGGGGTAGTGCTCCCAATCTTCTTTCTGTGTGACTGTTTCGACCATCAGGACATTTTACCATGAATTTGGCTTCTATGCTATGCTTCGTGAAGTGGCAGTCCAAAGCAGTTACTCCATCTCAGAGACACAGAGGAAGCGCCTGGTTAAACAGCGCTTGTTCATTGTGTACGGCGTTCTCCTCGTCTGCGGGCTGGTGATTCTCTCCCGCCTCATGGAGTTGCAGATTCTCCGGGGAGCCGAGTACCACGAGCTTGCACAGGCACAGCATTTTGGCGGTGTCGTGCTCCCCGCAAAGCGTGGAGAGATCCTGAGCAGAAACAGTAAGAGCGGAGAGACGAGTATCCTTGCCACCAATACTACTCTTGATCTCGTCTACGTTGACCCCCTCATCACGGATGATCCAGCCTTTGTTGCAGAGCAACTTGCAGACGTGCTTGTGACAGAAGACTTCCATGCACTCTGCTCAGGGGGGGACGACAACTGCCCGCGTGAACTCCTGTCTTTTTACTCTTTTGCCTTTGATCCGCTGGAGCGTTTGCCCCTGTCGGGCACGGGGCTCGTTCTTGAGCCGGTTCCCGGGGAACTCCCCATGGTGAAAGCGGAGGAGATCATTGATATCACTGAGGTGCGCAGGTTGTTTGCGAGAGACATCGAGAGGCGCATTTCCGAGAAACGTGTGACCTTCGTGCCACTTCTCTACGGTGCCGACAAGGTGCAAATGGATCTTGTGCGCGATCTTGGCATTCAAGGAGTGTATGCCGAAGAGGATGTGCAGCTCGTGTTTGCGAATCCGGAAGAGGTGGACCAGGACAAGGTTTCCGGCACCGCCCGCAAACTTGCAGATGTGCTGGAGATCGATCCGGATGTACTCAGGCGTATGCTGCGGAGTCGTCCTCTGCGGTACGTTCCTGTCATGCGCCGTTTGCCGCCTCTGCTTTCTTCCAAAATACGTGAAATTCAGCAGGCATCTGCCCGCGAGACACAGGAGCTCCGCAAGCAGGCACCGACGACGGAAGCTGCTCAGAGGATTACGGATCCGCTTTGGAGTATTGCGCTCATTCCAGAGCACTGGCGCTTCTATCCCGATGGAATGATTGCATCGCATGTTGTGGGCTTCCTCAATACGAACCAGGAAGCTCAGTACGGGATTGAGCGCACGTATGACCCGCAACTCCGCGGACAGGAAGGTCTCATCAGTACGGTGAATGACCCGACGGGGGGCCAGATTCTCACTGCCGAGCAGCGCATTATCGATCCAAAGGATGGTGATACGGTTATCCTGACCATCGATCGTTATGTTCAGCATGAGGTGGAACGTATCCTGGACGAAGCGGTCAAAGAATATGAAGCAGACAGTGCCCAGGTGATCGTCATGGACCCGTTCACGGGACGCATCATTGCCATGGCGAATGCTCCCCTTTTCGATGCCAATAACTACGGCGTCGTTTATGAGCGTGTTCCTCTCTATCTCAATGAGCAGCAGAGGCGCGGCATTGTGGTGGAACTCTACCATCCGGAAACCAGGCAGTTCATCCTCAAGGCGTACTGGGCAGATCTGTTCACGGAGGAGGGGTTCCAGTTGCTCTCATCGCAGAAGCAGGAAGCTGTGAAGGAACTCCAGAAGTATTACGATCTGGAAGATATCGTCCGCTACTACCTGTACATCGGCGAGAACAGCCGCCGCGAGGTATTTCCCACAGACCGTCCTGATATCTGGCTCAAGTTCGAGAATAACATCGGGGTCGGTGCGTACCTCAACAAGACGATCCAGGAAATCTACGAGCCAGGTTCGGTGCTGAAACCCGTCACTATGGCTATTGCTCTTGACCAGGGGGAGGTGACGCCATCGGATACATACTTGGATGACAAGCCGGTGGAAGTGGATGAATACACGATCCGCAATGCGTTCAACCGGGAATTCGGTCTCGTGACTATGACCCAGTGTCTGGAGTTCTCCATCAATACCTGTATGACGCATGTGTCTTTGAAACTTGGCCGCAAGCTCTTCCACCGCATGTTGTATGGATTTGGTTTCGGGCATATCACAGGTATAGAGCTGGAAGATGAGCTGCCAGGAGATATCCTCCCATGGCGGAACTGGAGCAATGCTCTCCTTGCAACTGCAGCCTTCGGCCAGGGGGTTTCTGCCACTCCTCTCCAGGTGATAACGGCGTATTCCGCTCTTGCGAACGGTGGCCGGCTCATGCGTCCCACTATCATCGACAGCGTCATAAAAAATGATGGTACTGTGGAGGTTATGAAGCCGCATGTCGTTGACCAGGTCATCACGTCCGAGACCGCCGATACTATTACCGCGATGCTCGTGAGTGGTGTGAACCAGGGGTATGCCAAAGGGGGCAAAGTGTCTGGGTATCGCACCGCCGGGAAGACGGGGACGAGCCAGATTGCCGGTCCCGGTGGCCGGTATGAGACGGGGACGGGTTCCTCCATCGCTTCCTTCGCAGGGTACGCGCCCCCGCATGATCCAAAATTCGTGATTCTGGTGAAGTTCGACCGCCCGCGCAACCGCGAGTACGGCTCCGTGACTGCAGCTCCGGTCTTCAAAGATGTTGCTGCCTTCCTCTTCAAGTACTACGGCATTCCGCCGGACGAGAAGGGTTAGGGATAGGGTTAGGACACTTGGGATTTGAGCTTGTAGCTTTCAGCAAGTCTTAAACTGCTAAGCAGCAAAAAACAAAATCCAAAGTTTTGTTTCCCAACCCTAACCCTATCCCTAACCCTATTTCACCGTCACGCTCTTTGCCAGGTTCCTCGGCATGTCCGGATCCTTTCCCCTCTTCACTGCAAGGAAGTACGAGAGGATCTGAATGGGGATGATGTTCACGAGAGCTTGTGCATGCCCGGCGTCCGGGACTTTCAGCCACTCATCGAATGCTTCGTTGCGCTGTGGTGCAACGCCGATGGTGAACGCACCGCGCGCCTTGAGTTCTATGGTGTTGCTGAGGATGTCCATCGTCACTTCGTCGTTCCCCATGAGGGCGATACAGGGAGTTCCCTCCTCTATAAGGGCAATGGGCCCGTGCTTCAGTTCTCCGCCGGCGAACCCTTCTGCATGGATGTAGCTGACTTCCTGAATCTTGATGGCGCTTTCCAGAGCCATGGGGTAGTTCCAGCTCTTCCCAATGATGTAGAGATCTTCCTTGGTTTTGATCCGCTCTGCGAGATTCTCGATGCGTTCGATGTAGCGCGGGTTTAACATGTCGTTGATCATGGACGACGTTTCCAGGAGGAGCGTCTTCCCCTCCTTCAGTTTGCCTGCCATGGCATATGCGATAAGCATGAGGACGGCGAGTTGTCCCGTAAGTGCTTTGGTGGAAGCTACAGCACGTTCCGGGCCTGCATTGATGCGGAGGGAGTAGTCCGCTTCGCGGTCGATGGTCGAGCCTTTCACGTTCACAATGGCGAGCACTTTGGATCCTTTGGACTTCGCGACTTTCATTGCTTCCAGTGAGTCTGCGGTCTCCCCGCTCTGGCTCACTACAATGAGCAGGCTCTCGGGCTGCAGGAAGTGGTGGTAGAGTTTGAACTCGCTCGCAGGGGCGAAATTCACGTGGTGACCTGCTATGACGGAGAAGAAGTACTCCGAGGCCATGCAAGCTTTGCCCGCTGTGCCGCAGGCGACGAGGAAAGTTCCTCTGGCATTGCGGATTGCCTCTGCAAGTGTGAGGATCTGCTCCTCATCCTGATTCACGGCTCTGGCAATACTCTCCTTCTGCTCCATAATTTCCTTGAGCATGAAGTGGTCGAAGTCTCCCTTCTGAGCCTGCTCCACTGTCCAGGTGATCTCGATCTCACGCTTTGGTCTCTCTTTGCCGCTTTCAATATCTGTGAAAATGACGTTCTTCCCGTCCGTCACCACCATCTCTCCGTCGTCTAAGTACTGCACTGTCCGGGTGTACGCCATGAAGGCGGGAATGTCCGAAGCGATGAAGTAACCGTCTTTCGGGGAGACACCGACGATCAGGGGTGAACCCGTTCTCGCTGCAACGAGTGTCTGCGATGTGGTGTGCATGGCAAGTAATGCAAAGCGTCCTTTGAATCTCTTGCAGGCTCTGCGGACGGCGGAGGCGAAATCCTCCGTGGATTTCATTTCCTCTTCTATAAGGTGCGGGATAACTTCCGTATCTGTTTCCGAGAGGAAGGAGTGCCCTCTACTCTTCAATTCTTCCCGCAACTCCTGGTAGTTCTCGACGATGCCATTGTGCACTACGGCAATGGTACGGTCGGTACTCAAGTGCGGGTGTGCGTTCTTCTTGGTTACACCGCCGTGCGTTGCCCACCGGGTGTGAGCGAGGGCCTGAGAGCATTTCTGGGAGAATTGCTTGGAGTCCACGGTGCTGATTCTCCCGATGTCTTTTTCCACGATAATGTCCCCCTGCTCATTCTTGCAGGCGACGCCCCAGGAATCGTACCCACGGTACTCGAGGTTCTTTAAGCCATCGACAACGAGCTGGCCTGCGTTTGTCCGCGTTCCAACGTATCCGAAGATCCCACACATATGTGCATATACAAGCGAAAAAACAGTATTTCGTCAATCAAGTCAGAAAGAAAGCGGTGAGCGGTGGGCAGGACTAATCGCTCTATGCTGCACGCTTACCGCCTTTTTCATTTGACGCACATTTGCCCCTCCCCTACTCTTTCCGAGTTCTCTATGCCGCTGATTCAATCTGCTATCAAGAGGTCCCGCCAAAACGAGACGCGTCGAACGCGTCTCCTTCCTTTCAAGACGAACATGAAGACCATGTTGCGAAAGATCATTGATCTCACGAAGGAAGGAAAAAAAGAGGAAGCGGAGAAGCTTCTGCCGCAAATCTACAGCTCCATCGACACAGCAGTGAAGAAGCGCATTATCCATCCCAATACTGCAGCACGGAGAAAGGCGCGCATGGCACGATTGGTGGCGGGAGCGAAGAAATGATGAATGTTCTCTCTCTCGATATCGGCATGCGACGCACAGGCTTGGCA
>Ga0209542_10020282_pt1 | contig 10550 bp, 14 predicted proteins | sample RifCSPhighO2_01_FD_184028 | JGI IMG/M metagenome (GOLD analysis project Ga0209542, IMG submission 184028) | Soil microbial communities from Rifle, Colorado - Rifle CSP2_plank highO2_0.1 (SPAdes) (version 2) | ecosystem: Environmental > Terrestrial > Deep subsurface > Rock core/Sediment ...
TCATGATGTTGTCGGCAAGCTGTTGCATTTCGGGGAGTTCAGTTGCGGCCGCGAGCATTTGCGCCATCATAATTGCCATCTCATGGTGAGGAATCATCTGCTCCATAAACTCGCGGTCAAATTCCGCTGCGGATGTCGCTTCCAAATCATCAATCTCTCCCGTCATTCCTCCCATATGCATGCCCCCGCCTGCGCCAAGGCTTTGGCGGGCAGGCATACCACCCTCCGGAGGCGCGGAATCGAACCACGACTGATACCACGCGCGCATGTCGGTAATCTCACGCGTTTGCGCTTCAATGATGCCATTCGCAAGCGAAATAATTTCCGGCCGCTTTGAACGTTCAAGCGCAATTTCCGCCATTGCAATAGCGCCTTCGTGATGCGGGATCATCTGCACGATAAAGCGCTGATCAATGTTCTGGCCCATCCCGCCGACGCCAAGGCTTTGGCGGGCAGGCAGGGAACCTCCTGACAGGGCGTAGCCGATGCCGAGTCCGACCACAAGTGCAAGAATAATGATAATGATTGTATTTTTTTCCATACGAGAATTGCTAGAACTAATAAGGTAGAAGTGCAAAGACTACATTGTGTTGTGTGTTTTCACAAGTTACTCGTATCGCAATTCTATCTTGTCTCCGTTTTTCATCTGATAACTCCCGTACTCGGTGTTTTCTTCGCCGTTCACGGTCATGGTCATGTTCGTTCCGAATGAGTCCATGCTCTTGCCCCATACCTTGAAGAATTGCTCAAGCACGACATCTCCGCTTTTTACGATTCCCGGAAATTCAAGGTGGATGACGGGAAGGTCGTTGTGCGTGTGCATCGGCATATGCACCGCTCCAAGGCCGATATTCTGGGGAATTTCAATTTTCTCGCCCTTCACATAGATAGTAAGTTCTGGGTGTGTGTGAAGACCATCTCGCGCAATGATATTCGGGTCATTGTCCTCTAACCACTGTGACCATATAACGGCACCCCCAAAAAGAAGCGCCGCAACTACAACACCAATAATGAATACATTTTTCATACTTTATTCATGGTTATTATCTGACTGAGGCGGTTGGCCGTACGAGATTATTTCAAGATTGCAACTATGATGTTCTTTGCACCACTCTTCGCATTTTCCCGCCCACGACTTCTCTTCATATTCGAAGCCGCATTCTTTGCAGGTATATGTTTGCTTTTTATTATCATTCATGCGGTTGGCCTGAACGCTCCTACAATCACGTTTACTTGCCCTGAAGCGCGAGATCAATAACCTGTTTGAATACAGCATATGGCTGGGCACCCGAGACAAGCTGTTTGCCAATGATGGTTCCCGGTGTGCCGGTTACGCCCATCGCTCCCCCTTCCGCCTTGTCGGCGTCCATTTCTTTTTGATACGCGTCCGCATTCTTGACTGCAAGCTGCGTCACCTTTTGAGCATCTGCTACCCCGAGCACACCCGTCGTAATTGAAAGGATCTTTGCGTCTGTTGCCCAGCCGGTGTTTTCCGTACCCTGATTGTCGTAGACTGCCTTGTGCCACTGATAGAATTTATTCGGAGTAGTATCCCACACTGCACGCGAGACTTTTCCAAGTCGTTGTGAGTCCTCACTCAAGAATTGGAAATCTTTGAAGACGATTTTTACCTTGCCGGTGTCAACGTAGTCCTTCACGATTTGCGGCATGGTTTCTTCCTCATGGCGCTGACAGAACGGACACTGGTAGTCGTACCAGTACGCAATTGTAACGGGAGCATTGGCCTTGCCGATAAACGGCTCTCCGGCCGTCTTGACCTTGCTGATATCGGCGGCTTGCGGCGTTACCTGCGGCTGATTTGGCACAGCTTGCGTGTTTGGTTGTGCGGTTCCGGCTAGGTATACGGCACCCGCGATGATAACTCCGGCAATAATTATTGCGACTGGCGTGGAGAGAGTGAATGATTGTTGCGATGATTCTTCCATAGGTTCTAATGAAATGATAAAAGGCCGCATCGGATTTCCGGTGTGGCAGGAAAATATCGCCCATTAGAAAATCTTTGGGTTTAAAATACCGTTTGAGAAAGCTTCTTGAAGTGGCCGCGCCGAAAGGATGCGATGCAACTGAAAAACCGGAGCGAGAACGTAGGGCGGCGGACGAATGTGTATATACAATACCGCGACCAGAAGAAGTGATGCGGCAAGAAGTAGCTCAATCACCACTGCCGCAAAAGCAGTTTGCCAGTGCGCGATGTGCGTTAACGGAGCGGTGCACAGCGCGGTCATGCCTGCCATAAAGGGACACCCTTCCATGTGTATGGAATTCGTGAACGTAAATGGAAGCCCAAATACCGCTACTAGTATGAAAACAGCAATAAGCGCAAATACGTATGGCCGAGTGGAGAAAAGCATCCTGTTGGGAATCATCGTTTCATCAGTATACCGAGTAATTCCTTCCAGTAGAAGAATGCAACTACGGGGAACAAAAGCGCGGTCCAGAGGCCCGGATAGTATCCGCCGACAGAAATGGCCCCGAGTATGTGAGAAAACTCATAGAGATACAAGAGTCCGACAACCGCCAGTAAACGGAACTGCCACTTCGGACCGAGCAGTAATAAAAACGAAACGATAAGTAACAGCCACAGCATTACTTGAAATACCACGAAGGTCGCGCCCTGCGAGGAGAAGTTTGCGAGAGGGCTAAAGAGAAAATGAACCTGATTATCAACGTCATACATGCCTGTCATAATTTCTTCTATTCCATGAGCTATGAAAAGTGGGATTGAGAGGGCAAAAATAGTTTTAAGACGTGATGTAATCATACTCTTTATGTTATACAAGCCAGTCCTTTATGCTTTTCTCAACAACATCCTGCACTTCAATAATATCAAGATGCACAGCGTCAACTACAAGGTCAGTATGTTGTTTCGTCAGTTCAATGTACGCCTCGTGCATGGGTATTAGAACGGTTTCATACTATTTTGCTTGAGATTCTATTAACTCCTCGACCTTGCGTTTCGCCTCTTCCAGAAGTTCTTTCGCTTTCTTGCGTGCCGCATGCGACTCACGAACCAATCCAGCAATTTTCTCCTGCGTCGTTCTCGGCAAAATCGGCACGAGAATATCTTTGATGCTGTCTTTTGGTACTGCGGTCAAAATAGTGCCCGTGCAACGTTGCTCAAGTTGATTTTGGAAAATGAAGCTTCTGACAATCACCAACAATACCTCCGACAACAAGTTCTCGCTTCTGAATTGAAAAAATCCGGTCGATGCAATACATCCTTCTTGCTCTTTGTGAACAAGCGCGACTTTGCCAAGCGACCCTTCGACGGTGGAAACGATAACATCGCCCTTTTTCAAAACGCGCTTCGCCCGACTTGGTGCCTCCCTCCCCGATGTTTCTGTATAACCATCGATGATCCCTATGGAGCCGTTAATGTTGGAAAGTTCAACATATCTAAAAGTTTTGTCCGGCTGGGCCAGTGCATTAAACTTTGCCGGTACATTCTCTAGCACATCTGCCAGCGGCCGCGCTTTTTGTGCTTTGAGTTTTGCGATGAGCTTTTCATACTTCGGCTGGAAGTATTCGGCGTCTATCCGATTCACCGATTTTATGTCCGAAAAATTCACGATGCTGTACAAATCCTCGTCCAGTTTAAAATCTTTCAGTCCCAACTCCTCCAAAAGTAATCCTTCGGCTTTGTTGTAAATAGTTACAGACTGACTTATACAGTCGTGCGACTCTTGTACTAATTTTTCGATTTCTTGTTGAAAAGTATGTGCTGGAACTGGCACAAGTATGTTTTCTATTTCTCGGCAATTGAGGTTTACCTGTTCGGTTTGTCTACTTTGTTGCCATAATTGCTGGCGACCATACTTTCCACGCAAGAATGCCTCTAGATAGCCGGATGATATTTCTTCTGATGGACGAATGAGAGCAACGTTCTGATTTATATTCATTTTCGGATAATGGGGGAAAACCATTGCGGACCTGCCAACGATGTCAAAAGTGGCTCCGATAATAGTAACGAGTACATCACCGCCCTTTGGAGTGCTGTTTTGTATGTTTTGTTTTACTGGCAGAAAATCTGCTTCCTCAAAAACTATTTGTCCATCACGCACTGTATCCGTTTTTACAAAGTAAATATCAGTACCATCACCTTTTGGCTCTCTAATCTTTGGAGTGCTTCCAGTTACAACCTGTCTAGAAATAAGACTGACAAGCGGTTTTGCATTTAAATCTGCTCTCGAGACCAGATTTCTAATCCGCAAATATTCTGGTTGATAATATTCCGCATCCAGCCGCCTCGCGCCTTCAAGTTGAGATTTTTGTATGACGGAAAACTGCATATCGTATATTTGACAATCTACAAACCAACATTTTTTCTGGCCTCATTCGCTCTTTGTCTTCTATTTTCATCAGCTCTATTTCTCTCCACATGGAAATAAAAACTGGCCGAGCTATTGACTCGGTCTATATCAGCTTTAATTTTCTTAAGAATCTCCTCAAATTTATCAAGCGAAACCACTTCTATCAAACACTGACCGTTTGGTAAGTCAAAAGTTTCGTCAAGAGCATCTACTTGAATTAGGGCGTAGTCACGCTTTTGGTTATTTCCGGCTTGATCTATTGAGATTAGCTCGCCACTATACACTACAAGAAGAAAAAAAAGCCCTTGCTCACGCTTAGACTTTCTGAACGCCGCAAAAGATTGCAAGTTCTGGTTTAAAGCTATGTGTAAGAAATCCCCACTGTCCTTCAGATTAAAAACTTCACCATATTCATAAAAGTGCGTCTGCCTGCTTCTTTCTATCTCAGAGATATTCGCAAATGGTACATTAACTGGGAAAAGCGTGTTCTTGGTTGACCGTATACCCCTTGTATGTATTCTTGTTGCATTGGGAAAATTCTTGCATTCTATAAATAGTCTTGCCTCATAGTGTAAAGAGTCAATGTCGGGAAATTGAGTTTTTGACGCAATTACATCCTTTTCACGAGGTTTGCCAGTATTGGGGTCTGTATAGTAAGCGTTTGGCAATATTTGCCAACTGTCTTTTTGCAGAATATCTTTTACCTTTTGTTCTACGTCTTGATTCATAAGTTTACTTTCTGTTCCTTCGCAAACTTCAAAAATCCTTCCGCGATTTCATCGAGGTCGTGGTCGAGGACCTTGCGACCCTTGGTGTCGTGGACGTACTCGCCATTCGGGCCTTTTTTGTAGACATAATCGCCGGAGTTGTCCTTACCGCCCTTCTTCGAGACCGCCATGAAGATCGGGTAATCCTTTTGCGACTCACCCGTCTCGCCTCCCCACTTCTGCAAAAAAAGCACGCTCGTCTTGGTGCCTGTGTGCGGTTTGAATGTGTTGCCGTGGAGCCCGACGACCGCGAGTATTTTTGCCTTTTCGAAAAGGTATTCGCGCACGTTCTCCATGTTGGTGTTGTTGAGCACACCTTGCGGTAAGACGATCGCCATGCGCCCGCCCGGGCGGAGCATGTCTAGGGTACGCTCGATGAAGAGAATGTGCCGCTCAATCTTGTTGACCAGCTTTCCTTTTTTCTTCCCGAAGAAATACTGCCGTAAAAGCCCTTGGTCTTTTATTTCTCCTGCAAACGGTGGATTCGTGAGCAATACATCGAAATTCATATAATGAAAATTCTTCTTGTTTTCGGCATTGTCCGCACTTGACCCCCTGTCAAGAAGCCGTGTCTGTAGTTTGGAGCGAGCATCAAGTAGCTGCGCATCTTCGCCATGCCACTCGCGAGGGTCAAGCGAGTTGAGTTTGAACAGGTGCGAGCGACCGTCGCCTGCAATGAGCATGAGCGCGCGAGATACCTTTGAGATTTCCTCCGCAAAATCAATGCCCCAGATATGATCTTGTGCATATTCACGCATAGCGTCTTCAGAGTCGTGCAAATGTTTCTCTTTCGCCCAGTACATCGCGCCGATCAAGAAGCCGCCGGATCCTGCTGCAGGGTCGATTACGTATTCATCGGCTTTTGGATCAAGCATTTTAACTGCCATACTGATAACGTGTCGTGGCGTGAAGTATTGTCCTTTTTTCCCTTTTGCCACTTCCGGGATAAGATGCTCGAACGCCTCATCAATAATAGAAAGGTCGGAACCAAAAAGCCGCGTTTTCTCTAATTCGCCCACGACGATAGAAAGATGCTCTGCGGAGAGGTTGATATTCTCCTGTTCATAAAATGTTCCGGGCCATCGCTTTATTGCTTGTTTGAAAAGATCATTGATTACCATATAGGTCTTTGCCGGATCACGATATTTACGGAAGAATACTTCGTTGTCTGCGCGATGCAGTTTTGCTTCCTGTTCATCATAAAGTTTTGCATACACCAATTTGAAAATTTCCGTAAATACGTCCACTCCCGCGTTGGCAAGTACGAGTTCTTCCATTGATTCAACAATGTCTTTGAGACTCGCCTTCGTCGTCGTGTATTCAAAGTATGTTTTCTTCGACTCGAGCAGATCGTCTATAGTTTTGTCGGCCGCAGGCAAGTCCGGCAGTGTGTCGTCGAATTCTTTCGGATATGGACGATAGAGAATCACGCGCTTTCTACCGTTGGACCACACGCCAATTTCTGAACCCTCGGCATTCAAATACCCTTTCATCTGGTCAATGCCTTTACTTTCCGTCGGCGCTTTCACCTCAACAAGAATGTACGGTGTGATGTTGTCCTTTTTATATACGACAATGTCTACTGCCTTACTGTGTATCTCGCGACCGAAGTGAATGTCCTTTTCCGTATCCATGCGATCAAGCGGATACTTGTAGTGCACGTTGAGCTTGTGGAGCCAGAGCTGGCGCACTATCTCTTCCGGCTTGCCGGTACCCTTCTTCTCGTCAAATACAAAACGCAACTTACCGGATTTTTTATCTTTGATGTAATAACGATCTTTTTCTTCCTCTGTAATTTCGAGAACATTGTATATCTCAATACCCTCAAACTCCTTCAAGCCGAACGCCATCTCGGTATCCCGAAAGATTTTCCCGATAATCTCCTCCGCGCGATTTGGTCTTTTCGTAGGCATAGCTATTTTACTGACTGCCAGTGTTCGCTCTTCAGCACAGAAATGACTTTTCCTTTGAGTCGTACCTCGTCAGTAAAAAGAATGTTCTTGTAGTTCGGATTTTCCGGTTTGAGGTATACATACGGCGGCTTGTCATCCGACATGAATCGCTTGACCATACCCTCATCGCCAATTTCTGCAAAGACGATGTCTCCTGATACAAACTCTTTCATTGTCTGCACAAGGACAGCGTCACCGTCGTCAATACCTGCATTGATCATAGAATCGCCAGAAATCTTGAGCATGAATATATCCTCGGTGAACCTCGCAACATCAGCTGATACGGAACGCCATTCTCCAGTAATCTCTATTGATTCAGCGGGGAGACCCGCTGTGGTAGTTCCCAATACAGGCGTGAGGTGCAGTTTGCCTATAATTTCATAACCACGTGGCAAAATAGCGATGCTACGTGCACCACTTTCTTTTTTGATAAAGCCGCCCAGATGAAGTTTATTTAATAGATCGAGAATCGACTGATTAGAGACAACGCCCAGATTTTTTCTCATTTCCTCAAAAGAAGGAGGATACCCTGTATTTAAGAAGAAGTTATATATAACAGTTAAAAGTTGTTTTTGGCGCTCTGTTGCTTCAATTTCCATCAAAAAATGATACCCGACTATATGGTCTAGGTCAACGCAAGACTTGTGGAAAAATGGCAGTCTCGCTTTTCGAAAGCGGGTTTTGAAATGAGTTCTAGCAAGCCGATCTTTTGGTCGAAGACTTTTTGAAACTAAAAAGACGCGTAAAGAATACGATTACTTCTTCACCGCGTTAAAGAGAAACGCAAAGAGCCACACGCCGATAAGCGCGGCGATATTCCAGATGATAATGCCCGAGATAAAGGTGCCAATAGTCATAACGTTTTCACCTAAACTTCCCTTCATATGAAGGGCATACATGAGAAAGTCTGGTCGAATCCCGGGAAACAGCAAAACGCCGAGAAAACAAATGACATAGACTGCGCTTATCCAAAGCGCGGTCACTTTAAGAAGATGTGTTGTGTTGAGTTTGTTCATACAGTGTTGTTATTTTTAATGACGATTGCGAACAGTAAAAGATTTATAGATAACAGAAAGGCCGTAATCGAATCATTGAACCAGTGCGTTTCGGCTCGAAGTAGGAATATACCGCCTTGCATAGCTGCAATTTTGCCGGCAAACATTGCCAATATACCCGCCAGGCAAGATAGTGTTGCAACACCGTAAAGAATCGGATTAATCTTGTTCATATTTTTTCGCCTTTAATGTTAATGAAAGTCTGACTTCCATTATTAGAGCTTCTTCATTTGCTCGCGGCAGGTAGTACACGACGCGCAATCACAGTTTAAAAGCTTGGTCATAGTTGCGAGCCGAACGCCCAGAATCCGCGCTACTTTCTTATCGGCTTCCGGTATTTCCCGTCCCCCATGGCCCGCGACAAAAATTGCTCCGTAAGGACTCCCGGCGTCAAAATCGGGAGATTCGCCCTGAATAGGATACGGAATGCCGACGGGAATCATGCCGAGCGTGATCAAGGGTGTCATCAAGGAGGCGAGCGTCGTTTCGTCTCCGCCGTGCTGGCTTCCGCCGGAGCAGAAAACGCTCGCAGGCTTATTTACCAGTTTTCCCTGAAGCCATGCCGGCGTGAGCTGGTCAATAAATTGCTTCAACTGGGATGCGAAACTGCCGAAATGCACCGGCGTGCCAAAGGCAACACCGTCCGCGGTAAGAAGGTCATCAATCGTCGCGATGGGATATTCAGCGTCAAGAGCATCGCGCATTTTTTTCAATTCCGGCTTGTCAGCAAAGAATTCGGGTAGAAGAAGTTCTGGCGCCTGCCTGATGAGAACATCGGAGTTCTCTACCGAAGCCGCCCCTTCCGCGACATACTTCGCAAGCTTCGCGGTATTGCCGCTAAAGCTGTAGAACAAGACCAGAATTTTCACTTTTTTGCTCATTGGTCCTTATTGTCAATACCAAACCAGCTGTGGAGCAAACACCATCCGAGGAAGCTTTCAATGAGTGCAACCCATGCAACAAACGCAATGAGCCAGCCGACCCATGCGATGTCGTACTGCGGAGCCCATGGGCCCAGCCACCAAAACGCCAAAGCGAAGCGAAGTATCCTGTCCAATTTGCCCAAGTTTCTATGTATCATATTGACGTATTGACGAGGCTTAGCCTCGTCAATGTATACTCTTCCCTGCTTCGGCCCGCCTTTCGGCAACAGGAGTGTTTCTAAAATACCAGTATACCAGCACGCTCAAAATCGCCGCAAAAAAACACCAGACTGAAAAGAATGTCTCAACAAAAAACCAACCTGCAAGGGCAAAAGAAACGAACAGCACAACCCCGAAGACATTGATAATTTTATGACTCGACACAAGACAGCTTCCGCAGGTAGCGACAAGATAGAGAGCCATCATTTCCCATGGATACAAATGCGGGGAGTCATACGCGATGCTGTTGCCGACGACACGAGAAGTGACCGGTTCAGCAATAATAAAGTAAAGAAGATACGCTCCCACGGCTAAGCCCAATATAGAAAATAGGCTTAGTACTTGTTTCCGAACCGAATCTGTCTCAATAAGAAAAACAGAAAACGGAACAAAGATCGGCCACAGCACATGAGAAAACAGCGAGTATGCGTAGGTCATTACGGTATTCAATACGGACGTACCGAAAGAAAGCCACACCGCTCCTTCAATGGCTTGCTGGATGCCAAACAGAAGCGGAATGCTCGCGAATGGCAGGCTGGTCTTTTTCTTTACTTGTGCAAGCGTCAAGCCTCCCGCCACACTAAGCGCCCCTCCTGCAACGAAACTTGCTGTGGCTGAAAAGCACATGTGCTCTACGAAGTGCCGTTATCACGGCCTCCACGGTACGCATACGCGATAGAGCGCGCGGCAAACACCAGCACAATGAAAAGCGCGGAGAGGAGCGTGATAGAGATAAATCCGTAGGAATAGCTGTCCGGATTTATCCATCCGCGCGCACCCATCACCACCACGTGCAACAAGACAAGTGTGTAGCCGGTGTAGCCAAAGCGCTGAATTTTTTTCCACCGCGCCTCTCCGAGGCGCTCATACATAGACGGGAGAGACGAGATCGCAACAATGGTGAAAACAGCGAGTGCAAGAACACCGAAAAGAAGAGAAAACTGCCCTATTGTATTTATTCCGCCGCTCTCCGTGTAAAACTTCGCATAGTACGCCGGGGAAAGCAGAATGAGCGAAATGAATCCGTGCACTGCCGCGCCGCCAAACCCAATGAGCCCGAGCGACTTGCGAAGTGGAAGGTGTAGCAAGAACCGCTCTGGCCTCAAAGCCGCCAGAGGGCCGAGGAGAAATGCGAAGCCAATTACAATCGTTGATCCGAGAGCAAGTCCCTTATTAAAAATGTAGAGAGGAATATCCGAATATGGCACGTCGCGCAGGATGTTGTAGCGGATGAATGCATAGAGGAGCGAAATCGCGAGCACCGCCGCTCCGATTGCAAGTCCACGCTCCCACGAGCGATTAT
>Ga0209542_10020283_pt1 | contig 10550 bp, 6 predicted proteins | sample RifCSPhighO2_01_FD_184028 | JGI IMG/M metagenome (GOLD analysis project Ga0209542, IMG submission 184028) | Soil microbial communities from Rifle, Colorado - Rifle CSP2_plank highO2_0.1 (SPAdes) (version 2) | ecosystem: Environmental > Terrestrial > Deep subsurface > Rock core/Sediment ...
GAATGTCAGAGTTCCTGAAGTGAAGTTGTCCGAGGTGTCGGAGCGGAGGAAAGAAAGAGAGTCGAGACCGTCTAAAGTATTGGCGTTGGTGGTAATGCAGTTGTTGGAGGAATCAAGGAAGCAGCCGGCGGTAAGTTTGATGCCGTTGGCGAAAGAAGAAGTTGCGGTTGAAGTATTGAGGAGAGTTCCTCCCCCAGTGATTGTGAGGCCTGCAGTTGTTGAAAGGCCTGCTGCGGAGATTCCTCCGGCTAAGGTTGAAGTGGCGGTTGAGGAAGAGTTAATGCTCTGAAGCTGAGTAAGGCCTTCTATGAACAGGCCCCCCGAAAACAATCCGTTGCCGTTTACCGACAATCTTTGCGAAGGAGAAGTAGTGCCTAAACCGAAATTATTTGAAACATTTATTACAGATGATAAATTTCCCGCAGTATCAAAAATATCCAAAATATTCGCAATTTGTCCCGAAACAGGCTGCAAAGCAAGAGTAGTTGTCGCAATACCAGCGCCATTAACACTGCCGACGGATAATTTTGCGTATGGAGTTGTTGTCCCTATACCGACCCGGTTTGTAGTTGACGCAAGTCTGATATATCCGCCGTCGGTCGCGATAAATGACCAATTAGTATCGCTACCGCTTCCGCCGGCGGAAGCCGCTGCCCAAGTTAAATTTCCGTTGACATCGGTCTGTAAAAAATTACCGGCGACGATAGAAGAAGGCCATGTGTATGTTTGGTTGTTAAACTTAGTCGTGCCTCCGACCGACAAAGTTCCTGTGGCAATTAAATTCGCAACAGATACATCTCCTGAAAACAATCCGCTTCCCTGAACGGAAAAATTAGTTGACGGAGTGCTTGTGCCGATTCCAATTTTTCCGCCTCCGCTGATTGTAAAAATATCTCCCCCGTTGCTGTCCTGCACCTGAAAAATATTCGCAACCTGATTTAAAAACCCGCGGAGCGTGAGTAAAATTGAATTTGTGCTTGTGGCCTGAATTGTCAGAAGCGAAGAACTTATCGGAGTAGTCGTGCCGATGCGCGACTGCGTTGAAGTAGACATCAGCGTATCGGCCGTAACCGCAAACGCCGAAGAATTTATACGTTGCCTCGGATCAAAAGCTTCCCAAGTTGAATTTGAAGTATTAAAAACTTCGATTTTAAGAAAAACCGCATCTGTTGAAGTAAAATCAAAATCAAGAACATCGGAACATTCCGCAGTATCTCCGATATTTGCGTTGAATACTCCATTAACGACGTTCAAAGTATGCGTGCAGGGAGTTGCGGCATTCGCGGGCCAGAGTTGCGAGTCGCCGGAAGACGCGTTAAAAAGAGAAAATCTGAAATCAAAATTCGTTCCTGTTCCGCCCTGCAGAGCTCCGCCAGTATCGGCGAGGCGTCCCTGATAGCTAATTATGCGCGGAACGCCCGGAGCAGAATACGCCAGATCCGCAAAATTGGAAAAAATCAAAATAGACGCCAAAAAAAACGAAACAAATTTCGCGTACCGAAGTTTTAATGATGTTACTGTATAATTTTTAAGCACAATTTTTTGAGCTCAATTTAGCTTCAAAAACAACAATTTAATTATACAGCAAATAAGGCTAAATTTGGGCAAGAAATTTATCGCTTTTTTGGCGGTAAATTTTTTGTTTGGCCTTCTATACTAATGCTGTTGTTATGGGTTTTTGTTTCATAATGAATTCAAATCATTTAGAGCTATGACTTATTAAGGTTTATTAAGGTTTATTATCTATAAAAACTGGTTTCACAGATATAAAATAATCCGGACGTATTAGCTGTAGCTCCAAATCCGCTCCGCAGACACTTGAGTTATCCACAATTGCCTGATGTATTTATGCTATTTTACTTTTTAAAAATACGAAATAAATCCCCTGTTTTATCTCTCATAAAATAAAAATTTGGCATCTATGCGGTGCCAAATTTTTATTTTTACGGAGACGGGAGGATTCGAACCTCCGAGAGCTTTCGCCCTACTCGCTTTCTCCCGATAATTAATTTTTCGCAGAGCGGAAGGGGCGAGATTCGAACTCGCGGTGCCTTGCGGCACACTCGCTTTCCAAGCGAGCGCACTAGACCACTATGCGACCCTTCCGCGCTAAGAAAAATATAATTGCCTATGAAATAATTGTACCTTTAAAATCTTTTCCTGCAAGGAGTGCGTCAAAATTTTTCAGATCCGTTCCTTTAATTATTATCGCCTTGAGCTTTTTTTTATCGGCGAGCCTCGCCCCGACAGGATCTACCGGCGCGTGCGAACCCGGAATCCAATCCGCGGGAATTAATTTGCGGTAATGCGCCCAGGAAATTTTTTTAAACATCTCCGTGTTTTTAAATTTGCCCGGATCCCTGTCATAAACATGTGCGATATTCCCCGCAATAATTACTTCTCCTATATTAAAATCTTCCGCCAATTGCAGGCCGACATAATCCGTTGACCAGCCGGGCTTCCAGCCGGAAGCAATGGTTATTTGATATTTGAGTTTTTTTATTTTAAATCTTTGGTCAATCACAACCGGAGCGGCTTCCCGGAAAAAAATCGTGCGCAGGAGATGCGCGTTCAGACGGGTCGCGTGGATGCCAATCCAGTCTTTGTCTTCATTACCAAGCTTTGTAACGGCAGAAGCCGCTTTTTGATAATCACGCGCGGTTGAGCCGCCACCGGTAATAATTATAAATCTTTTCCCGCGGGCGGCGTATTTTAAAATAAATTTGCGGAACTCTTTTAAAAATCTGGCGTCCACGCCTTTCGGATGGATTATGGAGCCTCCGAGAGCGATTATTATTACTTTACCAAATTTATAATCCATAATTTGTATTTATCCGATATTCATCCGGCGGAGGATTTTTATCCTATCCTCTATCGGCGGGTGGGTCATAAAAAGTTTTGCAAACCAATGTACCGTCTTCTTTTTTCCCTGATACGGGTCGTCCAGCCACAGGTGCGCGGTTGCGTGGCTTGCCTGGCGCATCGGGGTGTTGTCCGCCGCCAATTTTTCCAAAGCATTGGCAAGACCTTCCGGATATCTTGTAAGTAAAACCCCCGAGGCATCGGCCAAATATTCCCTTTTTCTTGAAACGGCAAGCTGAATGATAATTGCGATAAACGGAGCCAGTATCGCAAGCGCTATGCCTAAAACAAGGAAAATCAGCTGAATTTGCCCGCCACCCCTGTCGTTGTCACCGCTCATCCTTCCCCACCGCATAGAACGCAAAAATATATCGGACAAAAGCTGGATTACTCCGACCAATACAACAACAACGGTGGAAACCAGCATATCGCGGTTGCCTATGTGTGACATTTCGTGCGCCAATACACCTTCAAGCTCTGTCCTGTCCATTATATTTAAAATGCCTGACGTAACGGCCACAATCGCCTTTTCAGGATTCCTGCCAGTGGCAAAAGCGTTCGGCTGTATAGAATCTATAATATAAATCCTCGGCTTCGGGAGGCCCGCCGTTATCGCGAGATTTTCTACGATATTGTGCAGGTCAGGAGCGGCTTCTTTCAGTAAAAACTTTGCTCCGGTCGTCGCAATGACGACCTTATCCGAAAACCAATAAGACGCTACGCTGGTAATTGTGCTAAAAGCCACTGCGAAAACAAGTATTCCGGGATTTCCGTAGATACGTGAAAATACCCAGCCCACTGTGGATATTAAAACCAGAAAAATGGTTATCAAAAACCACGTCTTCCGTATATTGGAATCTTTATGAGTCCAGATAGTTGCCATTTGAGATTAAAATTTTACCTGCACGGGCTCTCTTTGGGCCGGAGTTTCATCCAGATCAAAAAATTCCATCTTTTTGAAGTGAAAAACGCCCGCAATGACATTCGTCGGGAACATATCTATTTTTGAATTCAATTCCATTACATTTGAATTGTAGAACCTGCGGGAAGCCTGTATTTTGTTCTCTGTATCCGAAAGTTCGCGCTGAAGCTCCATAAAGTTGGTGTTTGCTTTGAGTTCAGGATAAGCCTCGGCCACCGCAAACAAGCTTTTTAGCGCACCAGAGAGCATATTTTCATTTACTGCTTTGTCGTGTAGCGAAGCATTCGCACCACCCGATATAGCCGCAGCACGGGCTTTGGTCACATTCTCAAACGCCTGCGACTCGTGTTTGGCATAGCCTTTTACGGCCTCCACCAGATTGGGGATAAGGTCATAGCGCCTTTTTAGCTGGACATCTATGTCCGAAAGTGCCTCTTTTGCCCGGTAGGCCAGAGTTATCAGACGGTTGTACATTGAAACAATCCATGCCGCCACCGCCACAATAATCGCCGGAATATTGAACTTCCAGCTTATCAGGTCAAAAAAACCGCTTAATAATAAAATAATAACCGCTACACTAAATATACTTGTTTCCATGACTCTATTATACACCCGCCGTAAAAAGTTGCAAATGAAGAGTTTATTTACCGCTTTTTATGCCAATTAAGACCAACTATTACCACTTGGCGGTCTCACCGCCAAGTGGTTATTCATCTATCAAAAGCGCGGCCATCTCCTTTTGCTTTTGTTTTTGCTCTAAAATACTATCGAGAGATTCTTCACAAAAATCCTTATATTCTTCTTTGTTTTTAAACTGCTCTAAAATTACGTTTTTGTGGCAAAAATTTTTCTGCTTGTTTCCGGCATATTCTTCCCAACTAGATTTCAATAACTTGGCGGTCTCACCGCCAAGTTTATGGACGCGAAAATTAAGATTCACATAGGCGCTTAAATGAAGCAAATAATCGTTCGTATCCACATGCACCGCCTTAAAAAGCCCTTGAAATAGCGCACCGCTTCTTTTATTTTTGTTATTAAAATACCAAGTGTATCCGCCTCCCAATCGCTTCATAAATTCACTAATTCCGCCGTCGGAAACTTGTTTTAGAACAAAATGATAATGATTGGGATTTACACAATAACAAATAAATTGCACGAGTTTCTTGGACTTTCTCTTTTCTTGAATATCAGAATTCAGAAATGAATTCTCATAAATACTGCCTATCGGTTTTATCGAATTAAATTCATCCATGCTTTCCAAAAATCTGTCTAAATCAGATTTATCAGAAAATAGTTGGCGCCTGTCTACGCCACGGTTATAAATATGATAATACTCGCCAGTTACAAAAATTGGCCGTTTCATGCCGCATAGTTTAGCACTTGGCGGTGAGACCGCCAAGTGGGAATTTCATTAAATCTATCTCCCCAAATTGTAAAGCCTCTTAATTTCGTCCCCTGTCAGCGCCCTGTTATACACGCGGACGTCGTCGATTGAGCCGTTAAAAAAAGGGTTAGCAACCCCTAATCCGTTACCTATATATGTCTGAATACCTGCGGCCGTAGTAAGTTGGCCCGTCACACTGCTTGAACCCTCCAGCACGCCGTCCACATAAATCTTCCCGCCGATATTCGTATCATAAGTTCCTAATAAATGATGCCATCTGCCGTCCTGAACATTTGAAGTTCCGGGGAGTCCGCTCCAATTAGTAGCGCCCGTCTGTAAACTAGCAATTCCATTATATATCAACAGGGCATATCCTTGTTCGCCTGTACGATTCGCCAGCACATAATGGCTAATATTGTCGGCGGTTTTTATCCATGCGGAGAGGGTTATATTGTTGTCAATATCCAGGCTAGCTCCGGTTCCTAATGCGGCAAAACTATCAATTCCGTTAAAATTGAGAGCCTGCCCGATTTTGCCCGCGACAGGTTGAGTGCCGGTGGCATTATAATATTTACCGTTGTTCCCTTGTCCGGAACGGTCGTAGACGGTGCCCGGCGAGAGAGCAGTGCTCGGAATACCCGCAACATCTTTCCCGTCAAAACTCCAATAGCCGACCAATCCTTTTTGAAGTGAGTCGTTATTGATTGAAGTATTCACATGCAAAGTCCCGCCAATGCGGTAGAGGCGTTTGATTTCGTCGGGCGAGAGAGCGCGGTTGTAGATGCGAACGTCGTCGATTGAGTATCCAACTCCGCCCACTCGACCCCAATATAATACTCCATCGGGAGTATTGGGATTTTGAGTCCCTGTATGTTTTAATTGGCCATCTAAATATAATCTCCAAGTTGTAGTATCGCGAGTCAGCGTTATAAGATGCCATTCGTTGATAGGAAGATTGGTAGTTGAGCTTACGGCATCACAACTCACTCCAGAGAGGTACACATTAATCTCTGTTCCAGCTCCACAGGCGCCATTAGATATGGCTATTCCGTAACCATTAAGGGCGATATTGACATCGCCGTTTTGCATAATGGTTAGTAATTGTGATGGAGTGTTAAGTAATTTTACCCATAGTGAGTGCGTAAGGTTAGTGGTTGTCGTAAACGCATTACCAGCATTAACCCTATCATCCACCCCGTCAAAACTTAACCCCTGGCCGAGTTTGCCGGCGATGCGGACAGGCGGGCCATTTGTGCCGGTTAAGGTGCCGTTTTTTGCGGGGTTACTCCCAGAGCGGTCGTAGGCGGTAAGTCCGGCCATATCTTTCCCGTCAAAGCTCCAATACCCCACCAAACCTTTTTGTAAAGAATCATTATTGATTGAAGTATTTATCTTCAGCGTCGCCCCGATTTTGTACAGGCGTTTAATTTCGTCGGGAGTGAGCGCGCGGTTGTAGATGCGGACTTCGTCGATGGAGCCTGACCATGCCCCTCCGCCATTTGGGTTATGACCGATAGAAATCGGGATTTGAGGACTTCCTCCTCCTATGTTCCATACACCGGTAGGGTTGTTATCATCTCCAGTTGTAGTTAATAAAACGCCGTCCATATATACTTTGAGGTTGGTTAATGTATCATTGGCTGCTTTACTAACAACAATGTGGTGCCAATTGCCATCTCTGATTCCTGTGGCTACGAAGGTTCTTACGCCATTGCCCGTCCTTGTACCAATATAATCGGTGGCATTGATATTCAAACCTAATCTAAAATATTCCGGCACTCCAATAGCTGCATCACTGCCATACGAAAAAAAGTCTATTTCGGATGTTGATGTTGTCTTAACCCACTCCGAAACTGATACCGCAGGATTTCCGGTGGGGCCGAGATTTGATGTAAGAACATAATCATCCGTCCCATCAAAACTCAGCGCTTGGCCGAGTTTGCCTTTCGCACGAGTTGGACCGCCCGTGAGCGTGCCGTTGTTGTTTTGGCCACTTCGGTCGTAGGCGGTAATATTCGCCATATCTTTCCCATCAAAACTCCAATAGCCGACGAGGCCGGAGTTGAGGCCGGTGTAGGTAGGGTGCTGGAGGATTAAGCCGGCATGGGCGGAGTTTGCAAACGGAAAAAAAGAAAGAAAACATAAAAATATCATAACCCCCCTAGCCCCCCTTACCTTAAGGTGGGTACTAGGACTTAATCTTTTATTCACAGTTATACTTGACATGGTTTGTGGGGGTGATATAATGGTCTTAATACTTACGAAAAAGACCCTTGTGCGGTTCCGTCCGCACCGGGGGCTTTTTCTTTTTGAATGTGTAATATTAATCTTTGGTCATTCAAATAAGCAATCGGTACGCCGGTTCTCTTAAGCAAAATTGAGCAAAGATTTTTAGTATGAGGTGATAATATTACTTTTAATTTTTCTCGTCCGTTAAGAAATTTTACTAAACTGGCATAATCTCCGTCGCTTGAAACTATAATCGCCTTATCAAATTTATTTTCATATGTATCTTGCGCTGCTTGTAAAACCAAATCCGCATCGCAGTTGCCTTTCGGTTTGCCGTCTCCGTCATAAATCACTTCTTTAAAAACCAAAGTAAAACCTGATTCTTGCAAATATTTATATAACTCTTTATATTTTGGTATTAATCCGATAAATATATATGCGCGCTTTATCCCATACTTTTCGGTTAGCCATACCCTAAATCTTCCATAATCCATATTCCAACCCAAGCTTCCCAAGCCTTTGTGCAAATTAGCTCCGTCAATATACGCAAAATTGTTAGATTTATTTTTCATATCTTCATTATACAATATCTTTGCCGTCAAAAGACCAATGGCCGACCAAACCGCTATTTAAACCGGTATAGAATAGAAATCGCTGCCGGTCATCTTTCAATTATATCACTAGAGCCTGTATATAATGAAGGGCTCAATAGGTCTTTAACCAGTTCCCGTTCATTATTGAAAAATCCAGGCTGTTTACAATTCCGTCTTTATTGAGGTCGGAGGTCGCATTATTGGTAAGCCAAGCTCCGTTCATTATTGAGAAGTCGATTGAGTTGATTATGCGGTCGCCGTTTAGGTCGCCTGCTAATGGAGTTGGGGTAGGGGTTGAGCCGTAAGGGTTGCCGGGGATAATGTCTCCCGCAAGTTCGTTAAGATAATTTTCAACGTGAGTATATCCATTGGAAGAAACAAGCGCGCCATCCGATATATTATTCGCGCTCAATCCATGAGAAGTTTCCCAGGCGTCCGGCATTCCGTCACGGTCGGTATCCGTCGGCGGAGCTCCTCCGGTCAGAGTTGGCCACGGACCGCCTGCACCAATGGTCAAATTACTTCCCGTCAAATTTATAACATCGTTCACTATTCTAGTATCGACTGCATCGCGAAAAGGTTTTGATGCCCCCGCCGTCGCCAAAACCTTAGATTTTAGATTACCGGTCGGATCAGTTACAACAGACGGTGCGATAAATGGAGTTGAAGTGCGAAATACAGATTCAGGAGCCGGATAATAATCGGAACTGCCGTCAGGATTGGGCAAACCGGCAGAATAATAGTCGGCATCCCAAAAGAAATTGTTCCAATCGTTACCGCAGCCAGCGGGACAATTCGGCCCCCAATTGCCTCCGGTATAAATTTTTGTACCGCCCAAATTTGCAGTTGACCCGTCAACTCTTATCGGACCGCCGTTTGAAATTGTAAAATATGGTCCGCCGCTATTCGGGCCGGCAATATAATGATTATTAACAATGTTTCCAAATGCACTAGTACCGCCGATTAACCAAGTGCAGCAGCTATCGCGCCAAAAACTTCCCCATTTGGCTCCGTTGTTTCCGCCCCAGTTGTATACGATGTTGTTGCGAAAATCGACGACGCTGCCCCCAAAAGCCCAGGCTCCCGAAACCAACGGATTGCGGTCAATATTGTGAGCAAATAGAGAATGATGTATAGATACAGTGGCACCAGGCCCCCCAATTAAATTTCCTTTGTTATGATCCCCACCTTCATGTCCTTCATTGGTACCCTCGGCCGTAATATTCCATTGAAAGGTTGTATCCGTTACCCACCCTGAAGCATCCGGGCCGTTCTGGTCAGTGGACCACTCAAGAGATGAATGATCAACAACAATGTTATAGGCACGCTTATAATTTCCGTCAGTACCAATACCCCAAATAACAAATCCATTAGTATCTTTCAGTGCGGGCAGATGAGTACCGGGTCTGAAGCGCATATAACGAACTATGACGTCGTGTCCTCCATAAGTAACATATATACTGTAACCTTTGATCTGTATTCCTCCGGGTGATGTCTGTCCTTCTATAGTTATATAGCTGTTGGCTTCTGTAATATAAATAGTACCGCTTAATACAATAGTTCCGCTAACATCAAAAACTACGATACGCGGGCCGGTTTGCATTATGGCATCGCGGAAGCTTCCCGCGCCAGAATCATTTAAATTTGTGACGTGAATAACGCGTCCTCCCCTTCCTCCGATAGCATTCACGCCGAATCCTTCAACCGAAGGAAAAGCTTTGACGCCTGTTGATATGATTGTCGGAGTGGGTGTGGGAGTTGGAGTCGGGGTTGGGGTTGGAGTGGGAACAATGCCGGTGTCATTATAAATATCTGAAATTTCCTGCGCTGAGAGTGCCCTATTGTAGACGCGCACGTCGTCGATCTGGCCGTTGAAGTTGAACGGACCAAACGCGGCAAGATTGAAAGCTCCGATTACGAATGGCGAAGAGTTGGATACTGAACCTTGATCGCTAATGCTTATACTGTTCTTTTGAATACCATCTCCATAAATCGCTAAGGTTTGTGAAGACCTGTCAATTACCAAGAATACGTGGTGCCACAAACCATCAGTTATACTATCGCTCCATCCGGCAGATTTACTGCCCGCCGCATTGCCGGCCACCCTTGTTTGAACTGTACCCGATGAAATATAGACATCATATCCAAACGCGTCTGCGCTGCCTGAAGCTTTTTTCATTATTATTTCTTGAGTTGCCGATGAAGATGTCTTAAACCAGGCGCCGTAAGAGAAGCTTCCTATACCGAAATCAAGCGCTCCGCTTGCAGGGTCACCGACTGAGACATAATCATTGTTTCCGTCAAATTGCAGCGCCTGCCCCACTTTACCTGTTGTGAAAGTTGGGCCGTTGATTAAAATCCCGTTATTTCCGAAACCCGAAGAATCATTGGCATCGCCATCAAACTTCCACCAGGCAATGAGACCGGATGAGGTTATTGGTGTTGGTGTGGGAGTTGGAGTCGGGGTTGGTGTTGGAGTGGGAGTAGGTGTTGCTCCGGTGTCATTATAAATATCTGAAATTTCCTGCGCTGAGAGTGCCCTATTGTAGACGCGCACATC
>Ga0209542_10020284_pt1 | contig 10550 bp, 13 predicted proteins | sample RifCSPhighO2_01_FD_184028 | JGI IMG/M metagenome (GOLD analysis project Ga0209542, IMG submission 184028) | Soil microbial communities from Rifle, Colorado - Rifle CSP2_plank highO2_0.1 (SPAdes) (version 2) | ecosystem: Environmental > Terrestrial > Deep subsurface > Rock core/Sediment ...
CGATACTGGCGAATCTCCCGGAGGAGCGCTATGCAACGCGCGACATCTACATCGACCGACAGGGCGTCTGGCACGATCGCGGTCGGCCGGTCGAACCCAGTCGTCTCTTGCCCTCACTCGATGTCGTTATCGTCGCGCTCCACGGGAAGTTCGGCCACGATGGGGAGGTGCAACGACTCCTGGAGAAGTTCGGCGTGCCGTACACGGGCGCCGACCCGTGGAGCGCATTTCTCTCAAGTCATAAGGTGATGGCGAAGGAAAAAGCAAAAGAAGCCGGGCTGACGACCCCGCAGTACTACTTCATTGAAAGGAGAGAGAACGCGGAGGCTGCGGTTCGCGAGATTATCCGCACGTTCCATCAGCCGGTGGTGATAAAGCCGGTAAATTCCGGCTCTTCGGTCGGCGTCTCCATCGTGGGCGGGTATGCGCCGGTGTATGAAGCCGTTCGCGCGTTATTTCAAGAAGGGGAATCCGGCGTACTTGTCGAAGAAGTTATCCGCGGGAAGGAGGCGACCGTCGGTGTGGTCGAAGGGCTGCGGGGCGAGAAACTTTATTCTCTGCCGCCCGTCGAGATCATCCCGCCCGACGGCGAATTTTTCAACTATACGAATAAGTATGACGGCTCGACCCGGGAGATCGTCCCCGGCAATTTCTCTCGCGTCGCTTCAGAGGAGTTACAACGAGCGGCGAAGGTGATACATCGCGCGCTCGGTCTGCGCCATTACTCGCGGAGCGACTTCATTGTTTCTAAACGAGGGATTTACTTTTTGGAAACGAACAACAACGCCGCCGTCGGGCTCACTGACGAATCGCTCCTGCCCAAGTCGCTCGCCGCCGTCGGCGTCTCCCTCCGCGACTTCCTCGCGCATCTGGTCAACCTCGCGCTCGGTAGATAGGAATTATATGAACAAGAAGATCGATATGCACAAGGCGGGCGGTGTCTTGATCAGAGACAGAAAGTTTCTCATTAGCCGGTCAAAAGGAAAGAATTTCTTCGTCGCGCCAGGCGGGAAGCTAGAGAAGGGAGAAACACCCGAAGAATCGTTACGGCGGGAACTGAAAGAAGAATTTACGATAGAGATCGAACTGGATGACCTTGAGAAATTCGGGACATTCTATGCGCCCGCCATCGGGATGGAAGACAAGTACCTGCAAAGCGACATCTTTCTTGTTCACCGATGGCAGGGCGAGATACAGCCCGATAACGAGATAGAAGAGACTATGTGGATCGACTCGCACCTGCCCGATGGGATCCAACTAGGGTCGATATTCCAACATGAAGTACTTCCTCGACTGAAACAGGCAAACTTGATAGATTGATGAAACGGGCCCATAGCTCAGTTGGTAGAGCGCCTCATTTGCAATGAGGAGGTAGCCGGTTCGAAACCGGCTGGGTCCACCAGTGCTATCCTAATGACTATATGGAGCATCTCACAAACTTATTCAAATTGATGGAGTTGACTCGTTCGCAACCCCAGTATGGGTACGCACTCGCGGGCATCCCACAGGACGAGTTGAGTAATCTTGCAGAACACCACTATCTCGTCACCTTTATCGCGTGGCAACTCGCCAGACAGGTGAAAAATGCCGGGGCGAATATCAATATCGCGAAAGTTCTTGAATTTGCTCTCGTGCATGATCTTGGGGAATTGTTCGGCGGCGACATCTCAATGCCCTATGCAAAAGCCAATCCGAAGGCACGAGAATATGCCAAGGCGTTCGAAGAAGAGAATCAAAAGTTCCTTGCTCGATTCTTTGGCAATGATTCGAAACATTTTAAGGACTTAGGACATGAAATATTGGATGCAAAATCCGATGAAGCGTTGATAGCCAAAATAGCCGATTATATTGAAGTGACGCATTACAAGCAATACGTGAAGGTTTTCTCGAAAAAATTCGATGTCGACCTGGTAGAACCCAAATTCCAATTGGTCATTGCTAAGATGAAAGATCCAATAGCGAGAGAAGAACTTTCAAGATTCATTAAAAGCTGGTCAGCAGACATCTCCAAGAAGGAAATACCGGAAATCCTTTACGAAACTAAAGAGAAATAAGCAAGCATATCGCGAATCTGGGAATATAGCTCGATATCTGGTATCGTGAGGCGTGCGCGCGCTCTTAGCTCAGTTGGTTAGAGCGTCCGCCTCACACGCGGAAGGTCAGGGGTTCGAATCCCTTAGAGCGCACACGGGAGGTGTTCTGTGTCGGGCCGGAGTATGCCGGTAGTACGCACGCTTCGGGTGCGTGTAGACCGGGTTCAATTCCCGGCGGCCCGACAGAGGACATCTCTAAGTAAGACGGAGAGTTTGTTTTCAGGATATATATCGTTTGGATAAATCTCGATTAGTCGGCAATTCATCTCTTTCGCAAGTAGACGTTTCTTCTCAATATTTTTATCATAAGTCTTTTGTACTCCCGCAAGTCCAAAGAATTCGATAAAGATGTCAGAACCAATCTTGAAATCAGCTGTAAACTTCGTTTTCCCATAGCGGGTATTTCGTTCATGGGTAATGTTGTTTGCGGATAGCCAGTTGTCGATAATTCTTTCGGTGAATGAGTCGCATACGTGTCCGTCATTAGCAACGAACCTTTTAGAGAATAAAACAGGGTTGGTCTCAAAACCCGCTTTCTTTACTGCTTTGTTCCAACTCCCAAACCTAATAGTATATATACGCAACGCATTGAATTCGCGTTTGAGTGGAATGCGACCGTTTTGTGTATAAAAATCTCTGATTTTATCAAGCAGATCCTCGTCTGAATATTTTACTTGAAATTGAAACGGAGTTAGCCGTTCTCCAACAAGTTTCCTTTCGACCACACTCATTCGGTGTTGATTCCTCCGGGCCTCAATGGCTTGTTTTTGGGATGAAGTAATAAGGATTCCTTTGGTCCATAAATGTATGGTACTAATTCTTGCTCCCAATTTCTTAGCTATTTCGCGATGAGTTAATCCTTCGGTCCGAAGAAGTTCCGCCTGCCTTTTTGTAGATGTAGGATAGCGAATCCCATTCCTTGCCTTTAGCATGTCTAAATTATATCGTGCTATTCTTCATTCACGACGGGCCGTAGTATATCGGCAGTACATATCCATGGGGTGGATAAAGGCCGGGTCCGATTCCCGGCGGCCCGATGAAAATAATTTACGAGCGTGCTAAAATCCAACTTGTTCACTCGGGCCTATATCGAAAATGCCGATATAGTTCCTCGTTCGGTGAATTAACATGTGCAGACACACGTTCATTACCTCACTTCGGGCCTATAGTAAAGTGGTATTACGCGTCATTCGCATTGACGAGGCGGGAGTCCGATTCTCCCTAGGTCAACCACTCCGCTCGCAGATTACTGCGAGCTACGCGGTGCAAGCACAGAGCACATTTACGAAGAAACACTTAATCTGATAAAGTACAAAGACGAGGGCCTATAGTTCAGCGGTAGAACGCGTCCATGGCATGGACGAGGTCGGGGTCCGACTCCCCGTAGGTCCACAAAATAAAATTAGAAAGGCCCCGGACCGGGGCCTTTCGGCGATACGGCGAACCTTGTTTACAGCTTCGCAGCAAGGTCGCGCACGAGCGGTGAGCGGCGTGCTTTCTCCCAGCCGACCTTACGTGCGAGGTGTTGCCTGACAACGCGGAGCAGACGGTATTTTCTCCTCTCCGTCACATCGTGGAAGAGCAAGATTAAAGCCGTCGGGTCAGCCGTGTTCCTGGGCAGCCTGCACCGCCCCAACCTACGGATCCTTTTGGGCATGACATCTTCCTCCATCAAGGTCAGAGAGAAACTTCCGAACTTCTTACCTGGGCCTATTCTACAAGGCATCTGCCGTTCGGCAAACACATGAGTTCCGTCAAATGATAGGAAACGCCTGCGAGGGAATGCCTCGCAGGCGGGGTAAGTCAGTCCGGCATCCGTTCCCATTTCGAGATGGGCTTGATGCTCATGATGCAGTTCCCAACCCCGAAGTGGACCAAAAATGCCATCTTGAAGTCGATGAGTTCGTCGTCGACGGTCACGTGCCTTCTCACCATGATGACCTTTTCGTTCTTCTCCGCCGTGTCCTCTATCGACAGCAGGCTGCATGCACAACTCCCGCTTGCTCCCGCTACTGCGGGGTTCGCGACGATCCGGGCCACAACCTTCCGTCCGAGTTCTTCATCGTCGCCGTTCCCGAAGATGCCGAACAACGAAGCTCCTTTTGCAATGACCGACCGCAAAAGGCCGATACTCATTTCTCCGACTCCTTGGAGAAGTGTACTGGCGGCACGGCGAGGAGTATTGCCGCACTGCTTCGCAGTTTCGGGTTGGTCATCCTCGCGGAGGCCAGGACCCGATGCACATGACGCGAGCAGCAATGCTGCGGCGAGCGTCAATATGAATCGTTTCATATTGCCTCCTTTCGGTGAAAGTGGAGTATGGGTGGTGGAAAGAGCGTTACCGTAGTGACGATACAATACGGCGAGCGCAAAAGCAAAACGCCCCGCAGCGGGGCGTTTTGCTTGAAAAGCCGAAGGCTTTTACTTCATGTGCGCCGAGACGAGCTTTGTCATCTCGAACATCGTGACCTCGCCCTTGCCGCCGAAGATAGCCTTCAGCTTGTCGTCGGCGAGGATATTCCGCTTATTCGCCGGATTCTGAAGGTCATTCTTCTTGATGTAGACCCAGAGCTGCTTGACCACTTCAGTCCGCGGGAGCGGACCTTTGCCGACGACCGCCTCCAATTCAGGAGAGAGGTTGAGTGGCTTTGATAATGCTGGATTTAATGCTCGTGCCATAGATGAAGTTATTTCATAAAGCTATACCACCCCAGTATATACCATACACTTCCTTTTTTCGCGCTTATTCTCTACAATGAGGATAATGCATGAAGGCATCACGGTCGTCCTCAAGGCGGAGCAGCTAGGCTCCGTTTTCGGTTTCCCCATCACCAACTCGCTCGTGATGGCCTGGCTCGTGATGGCGCTCCTTATCGGCCTTGCGTTCTTCTTCGGCCGTTCGCTCACGTTGGTCCCCGGTAAGATCCAAGCGGGCGTCGAGTGGGCTTTCGAGGGTGTCCTTGCGTACATGACCGAGGTGCTCGAGAGCGAGAAGCTCGCCCGGCGGTTCTTCCCGCTCGTCGCGTCCATCTTCATATTCGTCGCTTTTATCAATGAGCTGGAGTTCTTCCCGGGTGTCGGCTCGCTCGGCCTTGTACACGCGTCCGAATTCTTGCCGGTTCTGCGCGCGCCGACCACCGACCTCAACTTCACCCTCGCGCTCGCTCTCATCGCCTTCTTCACCATCGAGATCACGGGCATCGCGATGTTCGGTTTTTTCAAATATGCGGGAAAGTATGTTAATCTGAAGTCGCCGATCGGGTTTGCTGTCGGGCTCATCGAGCTCGTGAGCAATCTCGGTCGGCTCATCTCGTTCTCGTTCCGTCTCTTCGGGAACATTTTCGCGGGCGAAGTGATGGTACTGGTCGCCATATTCTTCCTTCCGTACGTGCTCCCGGCGCCGCTGATGGGATTTGAAATGTTCATCGGTCTCGTACAGGCGCTCGTCTTTGCGATGCTGACGTTGTTCTTCATCAAACTCGCGATCGTGGACCCGCATGAGGCGCATTAATAAGTAATCATTACCATATGGATATAGAATCAACACGAATGCTCGGTATGGCGCTCGCCGCTGGCCTCGGTGTCATCGGTCCGGGAATCGGCATCGGGCTCATCGGCGGCGGCGCTATGGAGGCCATCGGGAGGAACCCCGAAGCGTCCGGCAAGATCGTCTCGAACATGATCCTCGCGATCGTGTTCACCGAGGCGCTCGGCATCCTCGCATTGGTCGTCGCCTTCATCATCAAGTTCGTTTAGGACGATGCAACAGCTTCTCGACGCATTCGGCATCAACTGGAGCCTGCTCATCGCGCAGGCGGTGAACTTCGCTATCGTGCTCGTCGCGCTCTGGTATTTCCTCTATACACCGGTTCTCGCGATGCTCGCGAAGCGGCGGGATATCGTCGCGAAGGGTGTCGAGGATGCCGCATGCGCGGGAGAGATGCTTGCCGACGCCGACGGGGAGGCGCAGATGCGGATCAAAGCGGCGGACGGAGAGGCCGACAGAATCGTTTCTGCGGCCCGCGAATCTGCCGGCGCCGAGAAAGTGCGGCTCCTCAAAGAGGCCGAGGCACGTGCGGCGGCCCTGACGAAAGACGCCGAGGCGCACGCGAGCGAAGCGGCGGCACGCGCTCTCCGCGCGAGTGAACGGGAGATCGCGCGGCTCGCCATCCTCGCCGCAGAAAAAGTGATGCGCGCGAAGGTATGATACAGAATTACGAAGAGTTCGTTGCACACCTGCGGCGCACGGGGCGACTGAAACTCCTCCCGCAGGTGCTTCGCGAACTGCGCCGGGACGAGGTGTATGCCAGGAAATTCGCCCCAAGGACAGAGACCGCGGCCGAGAATCCGGCGCTCATCTCTGGCTGGCGCACGATAGAGAACGGTGTGCTCACGGACAACACGGGAAAGGGTGCGCTCATAGATATGTATAAAAAAATCATTACCTGATATGCCCCGTATGATTACTCAACATAACTATCGTAAGTCTGAAGTAGTGAGAATTATTAGCAATCGCAATTGCGGCAAATAATCATACGGGGTATGGAATCAGTTATTAAAAAAATAGAGGCAGAGATAGCCGCGTGGAGCCCAAAAGGCGGAACTGAAGAAGTCGGCATCGTACGGGCGACCGGCGACGGCATCGCGGAGATCGACGGTCTCTCGAAGGCCGCGATGTCCGAGATGGTGCTCTTCGACCCGACATTCGACCGGACGCTCGAGGAGGCGCTGAAGGACCCGCGTCCGCTCTACGGCCTCGTACTGAACCTCGAGGAGGACGGCGTACGTACCGTCATCTTGGGTGACGCATCGAAGATACATGAGGGGATGCTCGTGCGCCGCCTCCACCGCCTTCTGTCGATTCCCGTCGGCGATTCGCTCGTCGGCCGCGTGGTCAACCCGCTCGGTGAGCCGGTCGACGGGAAGGGTCCGACACAAGCGACGGAGATGCGACCCATCGAACGAGAAGCCTACGGCGTCATCGACCGCGCGGGCGTGAACGCTCCTTTGCATACCGGCATCAAAGCGGTCGATGCGATGATACCCATCGGTCGCGGCCAGCGCGAGCTCATCATCGGCGACCGCGGCACCGGCAAGACCAGTATCGCTATCGATACCATCATCAACCAGAAGAACGAGCCCGCCGCGACGCGTCCCATCTGCATCTATGTCGCCATCGGCCAAAAGGAATCCAAGACGGCGAAGCTGGTCGCCGAGCTCGCCGAACGCGGCGCCCTCGCGTATACCATTGTGGTCACCGCTCCCGCTTCTGCCCCCGCCGCCCTGCAATTTTTAGCGCCCTTCGCCGGCGCCGCCATCGGCGAATATTTCATGGAGGCCGGGAGGGACGCGCTCGTCGTCTATGACGACCTTTCCAAACAGGCGGTCGCGTATCGCCAGATGTCTTTGCTCCTGCGCCGTCCGCCGGGCCGCGAAGCGTACCCGGGCGACATCTTCTACCTGCACTCGCGCCTCTTGGAGCGGGCGGCGAAACTCTCCAAGGAGAAAGGCGGCGGGTCGCTGACCGCGCTCCCCATCATCGAGACGCAGGAGGGCGACGTCTCCGCGTACATCCCGACGAACGTCATCTCCATCACCGACGGCCAGATCTATCTCGAGGCGAACCTCTTCAACAAGGGCCAGCGGCCGGCTATTAACGTCGGCATCTCGGTATCGCGCGTAGGCAGCGCAGCGCAGACGAAAGCGATGAAGAAAGTCGCGGGGAAGATCAAGCTGGAGCTCGCGCAGTTCCGCGAACTCGAAGCATTCATGCAGTTCTCTTCCGACCTCGATGCGGAGACGAAGAAACGCATCGATGCGGGGCGGCGCATGACCGAGATACTGAATCAGGGGCGCGGCGTGCCGCTCCCGTTCGAGATGGAGGCGGCAGTCATCTTCGCAGCGGTGAGCGGCTACCTCGACACCTTCCCACCGGAGGAGGTCAGCGCCATTGAGAAGAAATTGCAGGACTATCTGTCTCGGGAAGCGGGGGGAGTGCTCGCGGCAATCAAAGAATCGAAAGAGATAAGCGAGACGTCGGAAAAAGCGTTGCGCGAGACACTTAGTGCATTCGTCGCCCGGCACACATCTGTCGCATAGCACCTATGGCGCTGAAAGATATCAAGACGAAGATACAGGCGACCGAGCGCACGCATAAGGTGACGCGCGCGATGGAGGCCGTCTCGGCGGTCAAGATGCGCAAGACGCAAGGAACGGCGCTCGCGGGGCGGCCCTACGCGCGCGCGGCGCTCTCGATACTCGCGCGGCTCTCGGGCAGCGCTGATATTTCTCGGCATCCGCTCGCGCGGGCGCGGCAGGTGGAGAAGGTCGCGCTCGTCATCCTCACGAGCGATAAGGGTCTCGCCGGTGCGCTCAACAGCGGTGTCATCAAGGCCGCGGCCGCGGCGCTCGCGCCGTATCCCGCAAGCGCGGTCACGGTGTATGCCTACGGCAGGAAAGGCGAAGAATATTTCGCGCGTCGTGGGTACGCTGTCGCGCGTGCTTTCGAAAATAAGAAAGACAGTGTCGAGCTTTTCGTGATGGAAGAGCTCGCGGCGGAACTCTCGCGCGAGTTCGTTACGGAGATCTATGACGAGGTGCTGGTCGCGTACAGCAATTTCAAATCGACGTTCGAGCAGTTGCCCGCGGTCCGCCGTTTGCTCCCGCTCTCGCTCGATGCTATCGAACAACTTGTCAAAGATATCGTACCGGTGAAGGGTAAGTGGAGCGAGCTCGGTCCTCTCGAGTCGCCGGCGGCGTATTCGGTCGAGCCGGACGGCGCGGAAGTGTTGAACTATTTGATTCCGCGTCTCGTTGCCGTCTCGCTCTATCACTTTTTGCTCGAAGCAAAAGCTTCCGAGCATTCCGCGCGCATGGTAGCGATGAAGAACGCGTCGGACAAGTCGAAGGAGGTCGTGCACGACCTCACGCGTCTTTTCAATAAGATCCGCCAAGCGGGTATTACGCGCGAGGTCTCCGAGATCGTCGGCGGGCGCGAGGCATTAGCAACATAACGGTATTCGTATGAACGGAATCATCACAGAGATCATCGGACCGATCGTGGACATACACTTCCCGGTAGAGAACGGCAGCGGGTCGCGACCGAACATCGGCGATGCGCTCATCGTCGAGAAGAGCGCTGCGCACGTCCGCCTCACGCTCGAGGTCGCCTCCCATCAAGGCCTCGACCGCGTGCGCGCCATCTCGATGAACGAGACGGCCGGCCTCGCCCGCGGCGAAGGGGTGAGAGCGACCGGCGCGCCGATATCGGTGCCGGTGGGCGAAGCGACCCTGGGCCGTCTCTTCAACGTGCTCGGTGACCCGGTGGACGGGAAAGGGCCGATGGCCGCTGACGTGAAGCGCCTGCCCATCCATCGCGCACCGCCTACCTTTGATGAGCAGACGACCAAAGCCGAGGTCTTCGAGACTGGCATCAAGGCCATCGACCTCATCATCCCGTTCCTTAAGGGCGGTAAGGTCGGCCTCTTCGGCGGCGCGGGCGTAGGGAAGACCGTGCTCATCCAGGAACTCATCCGTAACGTCGCGACCGAGCACGGCGGCTACTCCGTGTTCGCCGGCGTCGGCGAGCGCGTGCGCGAGGGCAACGACCTCTATCACGAGATGCGGGAGTCCGGCGTGCTTGAGAAGACGGCGCTCGTCTTCGGCCAGATGAACGAGGTACCGGGGGCCCGTGCGCGCGTCGCGCTCTCGGGGCTCACCCAGGCCGAATACTTCCGCGACGAGGGCGGTAAGGATGTGCTCTTCTTCATGGACAACGTGTTCCGTTTCATCCAGGCGGGCTCCGAGGTCTCGTCGCTCCTCGGCCGCGTGCCGAGCGCCGTGGGCTACCAGCCGACCCTGGCTGAAGAGATGGGGAAGCTCCAAGAGCGCATCACCTCGACGAAGAAGGGCTCCATTACGAGCGTGCAGGCGGTGTATGTCCCCGCGGACGACCTGACCGACCCGGCGCCGGCGACGACCTTCGCGCACCTCGACGGTACCGTCGTGCTCTCCCGCGCGCTCGCCTCGCTCGGCATCTATCCGGCCATCGACCCTCTGGAGTCGTCCTCGGCCGCGCTCACGCCGGACATCGTCGGCGAAGAGCATTACCGAGTCGCAAACAGCGTGAAGCGGGTCCTCCAACGCTATAAGGACCTGCAGGACATCATCTCGATACTCGGCATGGAGGAGCTGTCGGAAGAAGACCGGCTCTCGGTCACGCGTGCGCGCAAGATCGAACGCTTCCTCTCACAGCCCTTCTTCGTCGGCGAACCGTTTACCGGACATCCCGGTCAGTATGTCTCGCGGGAAGAGACCGTGCGCGGTTTCGCGGAAATCGTGGAAGGGAAGCACGACGATAAGCCGGAACAAGCGTTCTATATGAAAGGGTCGATAGACCAAGTGCAATGAAGACATTCCACCTCACAGTCGCGAAGGTTGGCGAGAATCTCTACGACG
>Ga0209542_10020287_pt1 | contig 10548 bp, 10 predicted proteins | sample RifCSPhighO2_01_FD_184028 | JGI IMG/M metagenome (GOLD analysis project Ga0209542, IMG submission 184028) | Soil microbial communities from Rifle, Colorado - Rifle CSP2_plank highO2_0.1 (SPAdes) (version 2) | ecosystem: Environmental > Terrestrial > Deep subsurface > Rock core/Sediment ...
CGAGCCGCTCACAGAGTACGATTAGCCCCGGCTTGTACGGCGCGTTGTAGCCGAAGAACCGCGCCGCTCTCGATGCACGATTTTCATCAGTAGTCTCCTTACCAGCCGGCGTACTTGATGCCGACTGCATTGAGTATGAGCGCCAGAATAACAAGCGCTGCGCACACCAGTCCGAACGTGCCCGCGTAGTTCCACAGAACGGGCGCCGACTGCCACGCAACGTACAGCGGTGCCGTGAGCAGGCCCAGGTCCAAAACAACAATCAACGGCCGGATTCTGAGTCCCGCCTTGTGGAATTCCCACGAGAACGGTTGCCGCTCCTCGCCTAGCTGCCAGTCAACATACCGGAGCCAGGCACTGTGACGTTCACTAGAATGGTGGCCGAGCGCCATGGCAAACACCAGTGACACGGCACAGACGGCGGCAATGCGGGCAAGCTCAACTGGGTCATTACGCGTAGCGGCGATGTAACACAGCATCATGAGCGCGGCGCAGAGTCGCCCGTTGTCAAACATGTCCCGGAGGCTACGCTGGATTTCTCCGTGCGAGGCCTCAATGTCCTTCTGAATCCGAACGGATGGCGTAAATACCATAATCTGCTTTCCTCCTTGGAAGCTAAATATAATATCATTCCAGACTAGAAAAATCAAGACCTTTCCTATTCTCCAACCCAAGATAAAAAAGCAGTAGCGAAGTGCCGGTTTTTTTATTCCAACTCAAAACCACCCTTCGCTGAAGCTCCGGGTGGTTGTTTCCGATAAAATTATTTGGCTACAGCGGCTGGGACGATGTGGACGAACTTCCGCAAGTGGAGGTTGCCGTCAAAGCCCTTGACTTTCTTGGCGGTGAACTTCACGACTCCCGAAGCTACGGCATAGAGGGTGTCATCGTTGCCGATGCGGATGTTCCGGCCTGGGTGCCACTTGGTGCCGCGCTGGCGGACGATGATATTCCCGACGCGGGCAGCCTGGCCGCCGAAAATCTTGATGCCCAAACGCTGGGAGCGGGAATCTCGGCCAAGGGCGGTGGAGCCACCGGCTTTTTTGTGTGCCATTGTAGTGCCTTATTCCGAAATTTCGTCTTCACCCTGTTAAGGGCTTCTATTACGCGGTTTCGGTTAATTCGAGCGGTTCTAATTCCGGGGTTGCTGGCTTTGCCACTACCCCGTACTGGAAAATGATAATTTCACGGGCTACCACCTGATCCTTGCGGTCATAAATGGCGGATTTCCGGGGCGTAAGCTTTAGAAAGCGGTATTTTTCCACCAAATGGGCAGGCAGTAAGTCCAAAACAGTATACCCGTTTTGGGTGGCAAAGTCAACACTGGGCATGAATTCATAGTCTGTTTGGCTCACCTTATACGCTGGCAGGCACATGGCCACCTTGGCCCCGGGAGCCAGGAACTTCTTGAACTCCTTGAACACCTGGTCATAGAGCTTGGCTAGGTTTTTAAAGTTCGCGACCATTTCCGGCTTCTTTGGCAGCTTGCCATAAATCGGGCCCAAGGTACCTTCCGTGACAATGGCTGAAACTTTTTCAGTAGGGAACACAATGGAAATTTCCGCGGCATGGGAAGTAAAAAGTTTGTATCGGTTCGGCGCCACATGATAGCGGTTCCGGAACCACTCCAAGTTCTTTTCGCTGTTCTGGACCATCTTTTCCTCCAGGTCCGAGCCGATGGCGCGGTAGCCCATGAGGATAGCTTCCTGCAGGATTGTGCCGCAGCCGCAGAATGGATCGAGGATGAAATCAAGTGGCTTGATGGGGATGGCCAGATTAATCATGGTCTGGGCAACCTTTGGGGGAATCATTCCGACTTTCTCGTCGCGCGCAGGACGCTGATAATCCCGGCGGCCATAGTCCTCGTAATTCTGCACGGTCAGGGTCTTGCCTACGAACAGCCGCTGGTTGCCGCTGATAATCACAATTTCCGCGCCCTTGGCCAGAATTTGGTTTTCAGTCACCAAAACCGACGAAAGAGATTGGGCCGGGAACTGGGGGATAACGGCCCGGACGCTTTGCGCCTGGCCCTGGAGCACTTTCTTGATTAAAAAGGCAACGCGCTGGCCTTCCTCGTGCAAGTGCACGGCTGGATCTAAGGAATAAATGGAAACGCCAAACTGCTTTTTGCCCGTGTAGTCGTTGAAGTATTCCTTGATTTTTTTGAAATTGAAGTAAGCAGTCAAAACCTGGGACGGCATTTCCTTGCCCTTCTTTTGAAAAGTGTCAAAAAGGCGTATAATCTTGATAATGCCGCCGAGGCGGGCCTGCAAATCCGTGGCATTGATAGCCTTGCCGGTCTCAATAACCGCCACTTCCGGAGAGCAAGCCATAATCCGATAAGCGATTCCCTGCGCGGAAAGCACGCTGACAAGTTCCGCCAGCGATAACGTATATACCCTCCCTAGGATAAAAGCGTATTGCATAATCTACGAATGTACGAATAATTTACCTGCCCGACATGCCAGTCATGGCAGGCGGGCGAAAATACGAATGAAATACTTAGAACAGATTAAATCCCATCAACAGAAACTGGTTTTAGCTGCCGGTTATTTAATCGTGGGTTTTGCGGCTTTTGGTTTGGGACGAGTTACTGTGCCGCCAGCATTGGCCCCGGAGATAACTGTACAGGAAACCTTTGTGGCCCCTACAAATTATACCCCAGCCGTGGCCGGAATTCAATCCGGCCAATGCGAGGGTAAAATCAAAGGTTCGGCCAGTCAGATTTACCACGTCCCAGGCGGGGCTTTCTATGACCGCACCACCAGTCCGGCGCGGTGTTTTGATACGGAAAATGAAGCTATAGTCGCTGGATTTAGGAAGTCATCCCGATGAAACGAATCTATTTAGACCATGCCGCCACGACCCCGGTTGATAAACGCGTCGCGAAGGAGATGCGGGATTTTGAATTGGAATATTTTGGCAACCCTAGTTCTGTGCATAGGGAAGGGCAGGAGGCGCGGGCCAGGATTGATTTTGCCCGAGCGCAAGTTGCGGAATTTATCGCAGCCAAACCTCAAGAAATTATTTTTACCTCCGGCGCGACCGAATCAAACAATCTGGCAATCCAAGGAGTAGTAAATCATGCGGTTCAAAAACTTAAAATCAAACCGCATGTGGTGACCACGCGGCTCGAACATCACTCGGTATATAACCTGGTCAAAGATTTAGAAAAAAGGGGAGTCATAGAAGCAACGTTTGTAAAACCGTCTTCCGATGGGATGATTCAAACAAGCGATGTAATCAAGGCAGTTAAAAAGAATACGGCCCTAGTTTCCGTTATTTTCGTATCAAACGAAATTGGTTCAATACTTCCTGTCCGCGAAATAGGTAAAGCGCTGAGCGCTGAGGGGCGAACGCCGAGACCTCTCTTTCACGTAGACGCAGCTCAAGCGCTTAAATTCTTAAATTGTAACGTTGAAAAACTCAACTGCGACCTTTTAACGCTTTCTGCCCATAAAATTTACGGTCCCAAAGGTATAGGGGCCTTGTATGTAAAAACTGGCGTTAAAATGCAAAATTTAATGCTTGGCGGCTCCCAGGAATACGGCCGCCGGCCCGGCACCCAGAACACGGCCGGGATTATCGGATTTGCCAAGGCTATTGAACTATTGGGTACCTTGGAGGCCCGGCAAAAGGGCGCCGGTAAAATTATCAAGCTGCGCGATAAATTAATTCATGAACTTTTGAAAATTCCTGGCTTAGAACTCAATGGACCACAAGGCGGCAATAGGACCGCGAACAATGTCAGTATCACCATATCCGGCATTGACCAGGATTCCATCATGACCGCCCTGGATCTTGCTGGCATCGCCGCCTCCACCGGCTCGGCCTGCGTTTCAGGATCCTCAGAACCTTCCCACGTCATTGAGGCTCTGGGTAAGGTCCGCGGCAAAAATTCCTCAACCCTGCGGCTTACGCTGGGCAAGGCTACGACGGACAGTGAAATTAAGCAGGCAGTTAAAATAATCGCCGAGGCAATCAAAACGCTGCGACAGTAACGCAAGCGGCAGCTTTGCGTTATACTTAAGGCATTAACACAATGCTTATGGACATGAAAAAAATAAACCTTGGAATCTTGGCAGTGGTGATTGCGGCATTCGCCGCGGTTTTGGTATTTAACCGCCCGCTGACCGATACAGAGGCCGGAGATAACAATGCCAATGCTGAACAGCCTGTTGCTACGGGTAATGAAAACGAATCTCCGGCTGGCACCGGAACGCCAAATAACGCGCCTGTTGCCGCCAAAGCGCTACTGAGTGTCCCATTTGTCGCACAGGCCCCAAACGCTAATTGGGATGACCCCAGGCAGCAAGATGGCTGCGAGGAAGCTTCCTTAATCATGGCGTATGCCTGGGCCACTGGCGCGACAGCCATTAATAAGAATGAAGCTGAAAAAACCATTATTGCCATGTCCGAGTTTGAAAAAGCAGAATACGGTAATTACCTGGACTTAAACGCCCAAGATACGGCTAAGCTCATGAAGGATTATTTTAAATACGACAAGACTCGCGTTCAACTTAGTGTCACCATTAGTGATATAAAAAAAGAACTGTCGGCAGGGAACCTGGTAATAGTCCCGGCAAACGGCAAACGGCTAAACAACCCCAACTTTACTTCCGGCGGGCCTGATACCCACATGCTGGTAATCAAAGGCTATGACGATGCCAAAAAACAGGTCATTACCAATGACCCCGGCACGCGCAATGGCAATGGTTATATGTACAGTTACACGACGATTATGAATGCCATGGTCAATTATCCGTCCGGCTACCACGAGGACCAAACTGGCCAGCCAAACGCCATGATTGTGGTAATGAAATAATAGATTCTGTAAAAAAGGGGGACAGGCGAGTGGGGAATCGCCTGTCCTTTTTGGTTGTCCGCCTGCTCATTGCTCCGTTCAGGCTACTTCCGAGTGGGGGAGGATCCCTTAAGTATTTCGCCGCGAATCCTGCGGAGCTCGCGCGCATCCGCCTCAAACTCCCTGACGCGCATTTGCAATTCTTCAACCTGCGCGCTCTGCTCTTGGATTGTCAGCGCCGCCGCACTCTCCATACCCCTGAGGGTCTTGAGAACCGCGGCAAACTCGGTACTGAACACCGACAGCTGGTGTTCAAGCTGTTCCAGGAGCTTTCTGGTATTCGTGACCGTCAGGTTCGATGAGTGGGGCTGTGCAAGAAAAGAAGCTGCAGCACGCTCGGTTCTGCTCCCACGCAAGCCTGCCCGGTGAACGATAGTCAGTAACGTTTGGTAGACGCTCGCTCCAGAAGCGTGGGGGAACTGCGCGCGCAGTTCCGGCAAAAGCCGATCCGCCTCCACCTTGTAGTTGCACGGGTAGTTCATACGGTCCCGAATCCATGCACTCTGACTGCCTGACCGGCAATTCAAGGCCCGGATCCGGGCCAAATCTTCATCTGGCCTCGCAGGCGGGAATGGCGTAAAGTATTCTTCCAATCTGTCCCGCAATAGCGGCAAGCTACCCAGGATCTCAAACAAGCAACGCCGGCCGCCGGCCTCGCACAGGTTGCTGATGCGCTCCTGATGAACGCGCAGGACACCGCTGCGCATGAATACCGCCGCGATTCCAGCTGGAATGTGGTCAGGCCTCATGATTGCCTCCGGGCCTGAAGTATTGAACAGAGCCTGGCCCTCATAGCGCTTGCGCAGGATTTGGTCAGCATCGAAGCCGACCACGAGCACGGTTGGGGTAGTGCCCGACGATGGGACGGTTGCGGGTGCTGACATAGGCCTCCTTGGCTTTGTTAGGCAGAGTATATCATAGGGGATGATAGATTCTGAAATATCCGACACGTCGCACAATGTATCTTATGCGACGTATATAATATTTAAACAAGTTTTTGGTAAGTACAGCGCTTAAGCTATTTATTGCATATATCCCCTTTGCGGTATTTATTTAGATAAGGAAAGAATATATTTTAAAACCGCTTACTTAAGCCTAAGCGGTTTTATGGGCTATTGGTTTTTGGGTACTCCCCTCTTTAAACGCGCTAAAGCGGAAGAGTTGGAGGTTCAGACTTAGTTAACGGTAACTCTAATGGTGCTTCTTTTTTAAATTCCACAACTTCTGAATTTCTAATTAAAATAGCTTTATTATTAGTAGCGGTCAGACCAATATTAGGATTTATTTCAAAGCCTAAGTAAATACTTTCTACTGATTTGCTTTTTATTGACTTAATGGCTGGCTGCATATCAGAATCTGAACTAGCTAATATAGACGTTTTGATGGAGCCTTCACAACTCATTGTTACCATATCTACGGCGATGCTTACATCCGCGCCCTTTTCTTTGAAAACTAAAGTACGCTTCCCTTTCCCATTCCCATCATCAACATAATTACCACGTACGCTGCCCGCTAGAATGACAGTAAAACCCTGCGCTTCCAACTTAGTTTTTAATTTCCTTTGCTCTTCTATGAGTTGTTTAGATTTCATCCAAGTGTCCTGGTGGACTTTCAGTTTACCGAAATAGATACGTTTTTCATCGACGACTATTCCTTCCAAAACTTTACCAAATAACCCTTTAAAGTCGTAATTAGACCAATCGTAGTTAGAAAGATCTTCTTCCAAGGTTCCTTCGGCTGACAAAATCTCTTTGAACTTTCCAAGCAGGTTGCGCCCATCAATAAATAATACTGTTTTCATTAGTTTCTAGATAATTTTAAACCCCATCGGACCTTTCGGCTGGATGGGGCGTTAGTGCTTATATGTTATAGGAAAACCTTAGGTTTGTCAATCCTTAGTTTAGCCCACATTCAAGCAGGTTTCATCCTACTTACCCACACCTTTTCTCTTCTCTTTCGCGCCAACTTTTAACAAGTTATGTTATAGTGCATACATTTCTATAAACCCGCCCCTACAGAGTAATATAAAATCTCAGCATCGGTAACGTTTATTACATTGGAACTCTTGTAGCCAAATGCTGTGAACGAGGACATAGATGAAAATAGTCTTAACGTACCGTTAGACATTATGTACAAAGTGCCTGCTGGAATCTTTAGCAGTGAGCCGTCGCGATATTTTACGGCCTCAAGGGTTGTTGATGCAATATCTGCACTGTTAGCGGCAACCGCTTTGGCAGTGGACCAATTCCAGGACTTTAATATATTAGCGTTCCTTACTAATTGCTTACCCGCAGGGCTGATTTTGTAAGTATCAGTACCTATTTTTACTAAGGCTCCTTCTGGGTGACGCTCTGAGGCAGACCCTATAGCTTCACCAGACGGATAATAGGATAAGTTCCCTTTGACGGCTTGAGAGAATTTGTAACCCAGTCCAGTAAAAATGCTGCTGCTTGTAAAACCTCGTTTCGTTCCGTTGTTGATTATATAGATAGTTTTCCCATCAGTTGTATCTAGCACCAAAGTACCATCTGCAAAGGGAACGACTCCATTATCCGGGAGTAGTAAATCCGCTGAACTCGCTGTCACTATTTCACTCAAATTATAACCTTGAGAATTATATTCTTCCTGTGTGGCAAAGCCTTTCCTGCCGACGCCACTAATCAGATAAACGGTTTTGCCGTCTGGTCCTAATATGACAGTACCGGCAGGGTGTGCTCCCCCACCTAATTCTATTCCACTCACTATACCGGAAACCGAGACTATTATACTCTTCGCATCTGTTTTGCCAGAAGAATTATTCTTTACTGTAATTGTGTACGTTGTAGTTATGATGGGTTTAGCAACTATAGAACCACTTAACCCGACTGCTCCAAAATTAGAGGTTACGGAGGTGCCGTTTAGACTTGTCCAGGTTAATATGATTGATTCACCGTTGTTTATTACTGTTTTATCAGCGCTAAGAGTGGCGATTGGTTGTATTATGCTTACCACTGGCGCAGGCGGCACAATTGGCGTAGTAACGACAGGGGTAGGCGTGTACGTATAGCTAGGGGTTGAACCTACTAAATCAGCATCCCAGACCCTACAGTCATCGTCTGAATCAAATAAGTATATGGTATCTCCTATCCCATCCAAGAAAATACCTCCTATATCAATATATATGATTTTGCCTTCGTGTCGCCACATGCTTAAACAACCTATTCCATACTCTACTAAGTATTCACTTCCGTATGAGTCAACAACAATTATATTATCTTCAGAATCAATAACTGACCGCACATAGTACGACTTAAGCGATAGCTCCTCCGAACTAGATACTGAGCATTCCTTGGAAGATTCATAAGTAGAAGAATATATGTCATCTAAAAATCCTGGACTTGAATACGTATCAATATATATTGTTTGGCCTTCATAAAAATCATAACTACTACATCCAAATCCATAGGTCAGCAAATACTGACTTGAGGAGCCCGTTAAAACTAATTTGTTGTATCCAACTTTTTTGAATATTACGAAAGGTTTTACATAAATTGTCGGAGTATAAACAGGAGGTGTGTATATAGGGCTAGTATAGGTCGGCAAGCTGCTGCCGGAATGGTAGTGGTACTGCCCGTAAGACAGTCCCCAAGAGGTGCAATTGGTCCAACAGTAGTGTCCACCCGATGAATCAGTGTTTCCTGGATGAGCTAAGGTTATTTTAGGTAGAAATAACAGGCCAAAAGAAATAACCACAGCGGCCAGTAGCAGTTTAATACTATTTTTATGAATAAAACTGTATATCATTACCGATTCATAATATATCGGGAGCAATAATAATGCAAAAGCCTCTCCTGACTGAATTTAAACATAAAAAAGCCGTCGAGAAGTTTGAGCGATAAAGACCCCTGAATAGGGGTCTTTTGGTTTGTACGATTATAGGAAGTCGAGTGGGTTGTAAGTCGCGCCGTATGGGACCATATACGGGCCGTAAACTTTTTCATAAGTTCCTTTGGCGATGCCGAAGCCATTGGCGTCAAAGATTGTAAAATGGATATGGTAGCCGCGGTGCGGGCCGTATAGCAACCTGGTGGTATTTCCGGTATTGCCTTCAAAGCCGACCAAGTCCCCCATTACCACCTCTTGTCCATTTTTAAGCACGAACGAGGACATGTGGGCATACAGGCTGATAATCGGATGGCCCGAAAATTTGCCCGTGTGATGCTTGATGGCAACCCAATTGCCGTAAGCGCCTTCGCCAGTACCAACGCCGACAACGGTCCCATCCCCCGCCGCGTAGATTGGGGTATTCGCTTTGGATGCGATATCAAGGCCATTATGGAAGTTGTACCCGAGCGATGTAAATCCCGTATTGCCATAGCCCTGGGTCAGGGTGCCTTTCATGGGGTAAGCCAACAGCCCGTGGATTGGCTTGAGCTTGTTGTTGCCAAGTTTGGCGGAAATTTGGCTGTCGAGATTATAAATTTCCTCGTTTAACGCCTTTTCCAAATTCTGCTGCTCAGCCAAAAGTTTCTGGTACGCCTTTTCCTGACCACGGGTTTCGTCCAGCAAATCCTGTTTGGCGGCTTGCTGGCCGGTCAGGCCCGCTATGGTCAAATCCAGCTGCGTGAGCAACGCATCCAGGTTGGCTTTTTCGGTTTTCAGCGCTGATTGGCGCTGTTCTAAATCCGCAGTGAGTTGCTTGATTTTAACCAAGGCCTCCTGGCTCTGCACCTGAATGCTGGTGGTGTACTGCACCTGGTCGAGGAACTGGGAAAAATTATCATTCTCCAAGGCAATCTCCAGCGGACTTCGCTGGTCCAAATCATTAATTTGGAAAATCAAATTTCGCAGGATGTTTTTTTGTTTCTTGATGTCGTTCTGGGTCTGGACGATTTTTTCCGTCACATCCGCGATTTCCAGGTTGGCCGCATCCACCATGCCCTCGGTCGCTTCAATTTCCGCTTCGGTCTGCGCTATCTGCAGGTTCACGATGCTAATCTGGTTTTTGAGGGTATTGGCCTGGCCTTGCTGGGCCTTGATTTGGCTCTTGAAGCTGGAAATTTTCGCCTCAATGGCATCCAGGGCCCTTTGTTTTTCCGCCTTCTGCCGCTGCAGTTCGTCCGCGGTCTGACCAACAACAAGCACCTGGCCGCCAAACGCGAACAAAACCCCAGCAATTAGGAAGACTGAAAGGGCTTGGGCTATTTTTTTGTTATTTGATTTTTGTTTCCAGGTTGAAAACATCTTAAATACATTATACCTTATTGAACGATTTTTGTAAAGCTAAAACAGCTTGTCCGAAGCCTTGTTAACCCGGCTCAAAATGATTTCTTTGCCATTGGGCAAGACGCCGAACGCATCCATAATCTCAAACGGGCCTGGGGAGGCTTCCAGGCCGGAGAGAGCCACGCGCAAAGGCCAGAGCACCTCACCAGTTTTAAGCCCGTTAGATTCAATAAATTTCTTGATTTCAGTTTCCAAATTTTCTTTCTTGAATTGAGCAGGCGGCAAAGACTGCAAAAAAACCTGCAAGGCATTCAGGCTTTTAAGGATGGAATCCTTGTCAGATTTTTTCCAAATCAGAATCGCTGGATTATACGCGGGGTCCTCATAAAAATACCTGACCCTATCCCCTATTTCGGAAAGTTTCTTGAGTCGGCCTTGCTCCAGCAATAAAACTTTTTCAGTAAATTCTTTCGGGTATT
>Ga0209542_10020288_pt1 | contig 10548 bp, 11 predicted proteins | sample RifCSPhighO2_01_FD_184028 | JGI IMG/M metagenome (GOLD analysis project Ga0209542, IMG submission 184028) | Soil microbial communities from Rifle, Colorado - Rifle CSP2_plank highO2_0.1 (SPAdes) (version 2) | ecosystem: Environmental > Terrestrial > Deep subsurface > Rock core/Sediment ...
CGAGACAAGCGGCAAGAATCCCAGAGACGCGCTTCTTGAAGCTGCGAAAAGGCTTAAGAAAGAGATTGAGAAGTTCAGGAAGGATTTCGATAAGGAAGCCTGATAATCTCTTTAAGCGGCTGATTCTAAGAGATTGCGCAGCGATGTCCTGAATTCTACGCAAGATTTTTAACTTAATCTTCACTACCTGCTTCCATGCCCTTCACAGACAGAGGAGAGGCAGGCAAGCTGCTGGCTGAGAAGCTCAAGCAGCACACAGGCAAGAAAGACAGAGTAATACTCGCAATCCCCAGAGGGGGTTTAGTGATAGGAAGAATTCTCGCGGACAGGCTAAGACTGCCTTTAGGCATAATACTCACTAAAAAGATAGGCCATCCTTACAATCCTGAATACGCGATAGGGGCGGTGAGCATGTCAGGCAGGATGATCGATGAGCGCGCGATAGCCATCGAAGGGATACCTATGCAGTATATAAACGAAGAAAGCGAGCGCCTGCGGAAGAAGCTTAAAGAGAGATATGAAAGGTACAGCGCAGGAATGCAGCCAACTGTCCTGAGAGACAAGATTGTGATAATCACTGATGACGGAATAGCTACTGGAAGCACTATCAGAGCGGCAATAAGTCTTGCGAGGGAGGAAGGAGCTAAAGAGATTATAGTTGCCGTGCCTGTATGTCCTAAAGAGGTGATAGACAGCATCGCAAAGCTTGCTGATGAGGTGATCTGCCTTGAGATTCCTGAATCATTCAGCGCCATAGGCCAATTCTATGAGAGCTTTGAGCAGGTCGAGGATGAAGAAGCCATCAGGCTGCTGCATGGTTCCGATAAGAAGAATCATCAGAAAAAGATTTCCAGGAACAAGACAGGGAGAAGTGCGCGATGAAGATATTCGTCCTTAACTCAGCCAGGCACCTGCTGAAAGGCACGGGCAGGCTGCAGTCCTCAAGATTCAGTGATGGCGAGATTTATGTGAGGATAATCGATGATGTCAAAGATGAGAGAATCATTCTTCTAGCGAATACAAATCCTCCTGCGGAGAATCTTCTTGAGTTGATCCTCGCTCTCGACGCTCTGCGAAGACAGAACGCAAAAGTGCATCTGATAATTCCGTATATAAGTTACGCAAGACAGGATCGCGCAAGCATTGAAGGGGAAGCGGTAAGCGCTGAAGCTATGAGCAGGATGCTACGCCAATATAATCCTGCGAGCATAACTGTAATAGACGCGCACAGCGGCAGGCTGAAGAAATTCCTTGATTTCAACGATGTCAGCGCGCTCAGGCTGCTGCTCTCCAGACTGAGAGTCTCAGAACGCAAGAACATGGTGATAGCCGCTCCAGATAAAGGGGCTGTTGAGAGAGCGAAAAAAGCGAGCGAAATGCTTAAATGCAGCGTTGTGCTACTGGAGAAGCACAGGCCAGGCCATGATCTCGCGAAAATCAGAGCTGCGCACGGAGATGTGAAGAGAAAGAATGTGCTGATAATTGATGATATGATAGATACTGGAGGCACGGTCATTGCCGCGGCAGAATTCCTCAAGAAAGCCGGAGCCAGAGACATAATCGTCGCTGCGACACATGCTGTGCTCTCGGGGGATGCAGTAAAGCGCTTGGACGCTTCCAAGATAAAGAAAGTCCTTGTCACAGATTCGTTAAAATGCAATCCCGGAAGAAGATTCAGGATAGTGAAGCTTGACAAGAGCATCAGAGAGATAATCGGGGGTATCAACGGCAGATAAAACGTCTGTAGAGACTAGACATGATCATGGGTAAATATATATATCTTCGTAAGTGCCCGTCTTTACCTGAATAGCAAAAGACATATCGACTTACGATTATTAGTGCCCTTGGCTATAGTTCTCGCATTGTCAGAACTATTCACTTGCAGCTGTTGGATATGAATATCACGATAGCCCTGTCCTGGCAATAAGTCGAGCCCTGCACTGGAGAGATCTCAATCCTTGACAGGTTAGGGGACACTGGCGCAGGGATTATGAGCTGGTACTCGCTGCCTTTGTAGAACTTCATAAGGACGTCCATCTTCTGCAGCAATTCCTTTCGCTTATCGCCTAACTCGACATAAATCCCTGAAAGGTTCTCAAACCCACTGTTGATCACAGAGAGGTTTATGCTGCCGTCTTCCATGACGAAACAGAAAGGAGGATGCGTCCCTATAGCGACTTCAGTGCCGCAATCGGCTGAAGTCAGTGATGAAGAGCCTGTATTCACCACAGGCTGCTGCGCAGGGGGTGTTTCTTCAGCAGGAGGTTCTGAAACATCAGGGGCAGAAGTATCATCCGCGACGGTTGAATTGGCGGCAGGTTCAGGCGGAAAGATATCATCAACTGTTGCTTCTGGCGTGACAGTATCATTCTTTGTCTCTTCCGGCTTGACAGAATCATTCTTTACGGCTTCAGGCTTGACGGAAGATTCATTCACAGGCTGCTTCTTTGAGAGTAAAGAGCAACCAGAAATTAGAATTATGATTATGCAAAGAACCGCAGACAAAACGCGCTTATCCATGATGAACCTCTTTTAGCTATGAATTAGAGTTGACGAACTGCGGTTTTTAAATATTACTATAATAATATATTTACATCCTCAGGAAAATAAACGCCACGGCTCGGATTTGAACCGAGACATCCCGAAGGAAACCGGTTTTCGAGACCGGCGCAATACCGGATTATGCGACCGTGGCAAGTGTGATAGTGAGTTTTGATTAATATTGTGTTGAGTTATCGTTAGTGATTGCAGGGTCAGTCGCAACTGATCCTGCTACGGGTACCTAATTCATATTTAATGTGCAATTTTGCAGCTTTATTCGGGAGATTCCGAGCATAGCGAGGACATCTCCCTAACGGCGAGATCGAGGAACAAGACCCTCGCTAGGGTGGCATCCCTGAGCCGGAATAGCGAATATGGCTTTAAGAAGAAAAAATAGGAAAAGGGATATAAAAAGGTTGTGAGAACTTAACTAAAATCTGTAAGAATTCTGAGAAAGAATGACTAGTTATTAACTCTCCTCTTCAAAGCGCCTATTGAGCCTTCTTTCAATCTTCTCACGCATTGCTGCTTCAAGATAAGGATCGCGAATAATATCTATGTAGCTTTTACCTTTAAAATCAGGTTCGCGACGTAGTTTTATGACTTTAGCATCTGAAACTTTAGAAGTAAGACCAGTGGATACTGTAAATATTATTTTATTCTTTTGTCTTCCTGAACTATCTCTATAGGTCACACGATCAGCCCAGACATCTTCTGATTCTGAAGAAACAGAGTGCGCAGAATATATCGATCGGATTTCTTTTTTTAGATAATTAGTGGCATGAGTAATGTGTCTTAGAACGCTATTGACGACATCATCTATCCCCATTGCATCCTCCTTATTTACCCTTCGCGTATGACTGCTGTCACTCTGAGCACAAGCCCTGCTGCGAAAGAGCCGACTGCGGCGTATACAAAATATCTCATGATATCCGCGCGCTCCAGATACCAGGCGCCGAAACCGCAGGCTATGAGCGCGAAAGAGAGCGCTAGGAAAAGACTAGCTATATGATACATCGATATCCCCGAGAATGCTCTCCTGATGAATCCAGGACCTTTAGGCCTGACATCAAGAGCTATTGTCTTGCCTTTGATCTCTTTCTTTGAGTTTGTGAGATTGATATTCAGCGCGGCCATCTGATTGCGCAGCTTATCAACTCTTCCGCCGAGTTCATACAATGATTTCTCCGCTGCTGTGCGCAAAGCGCGCTCTCTTGATACCTGCGAAGTCAGGCTCTCAACTTCGTTCTGAAGGTTCTCAATCTTTGAATTGGTCTCTGACATAGATTTCTCGTAGCTGCTTCGCGCTATTTTCTCCTTGGTGAGCTGCTTGATATCTCTCTCAAGAAGCTGCACATTCTCAATGTCTTCTTTGACAGTGTCAAATTCTTTATTGACATCTGCGATCATGCGGTTTATCTGCTGCTTTGTGACAAGACCTGAACTTGCAGTCCTGCAATCCTCGATCTTCGCGTCAATGCCTATTATCCTGCTGCTGACTGAAGTCTTGAAATTCTTCATGACTTCCCTGACATGTTCAAGAAGATCAGTATTGCGCTGACCGCTCTGCTCGGCAAGCTCCAGCGCTTTTGCCTGAACCATCACATTGGCTGCCTCGAGCTTATTATCAATCTCAGCCCTGAACTTGCTGATCGCGCCAGAAGTTATCTCTCCCCCTTCTTTTTCGAATTCTGAAAGCTTGCGCAGCATCTGATTGAGCTCGGCGCTGACTTCCTTGGAGAATTTGGTTATGACTGCCTGAGTGACCGCTGTCTTGCCAGACGATTTCAGCTGCTCGACTTCCTCTTTAAGATCGTCTATCTCCCCAAGAACTGCTGATTTGCGCGAGGATGTCTTCTCCAATCCTTCAACGCGGGAGACAATCTCTTCAGAAAGCTCATTCAATGACTTCTCGATACGATCAAGGCGCTTGAGCTCCTCATTCATGTCTCCGATCTTTATCTTCAATGAATTGAGCTTTTCTACACCGACATAATCCTTTCTTGTGTCTTCAAGCTCTTTGTGAAGCACTTTGACAGCATTGACCTGGAACATGATATCATTGCGGACCTCTTCAAGATCTTCGCGTATGCCTGAGAAGGATAATCTTAAAGCTGCGTCAAGCTCATTCAGATTGCTGAATGCGCCTGACTGTGCATCTTCTGAAGAATGCTTTGGCTGTAAGTTGCGTCTGACCCCCATGCGACAGAAAAAACGGAAATGATATATAAATGTTTGCGTTGGGTCAGCACTGAAGAGTAACTATATAGGGGTAAATATTATTAGCAAGAATGATTGCGCACCAGAACCCTGCAAAGAGGAAACTTCCATTCTCAAAGGGATTCTTCCTTAAGGAATGTTCTTCTTTACAGACTTGGATTTATGCACAAACCGCATGAACTTCTTGCATTCAAGGCAATAATAAGATATATGCTTCACGCCTATCCTCACCCGGCAATTCGCTCCAGGGCGAAGGAATGAGTGACAGTGCTTGCAGTACTTGCGCCTGATCCCTGAAGGAAGGCGCAACCTGTATTTCATAGCTATACGCCTGGCCATTCCGACATATCTATCCGCAAATCTCTTGTCGCTGCTGAACACAGACTCAGCCTGACGCATTATCCCTGCGACCATCTCATGCGCGAGGATGACCTGCGCTGAAGGCTTTCGCTGGTAAGTGTTCTTCTTTCTAGACTGTTGAGGAGTTTTTACTGAAAGGCGCATGACGTCTCCACTAGCAACAGATGTGACTTGCTGAGAGGGTGATGCCATAGACTTCCAGAATCGATAAGAGTATAAATATTTTGCCGGTGAATACGCAATTCTAAAAAGCTTTCAGAAACAACTATCTCGCTGCCAGATTATTGCAACTCTGGCTTGGAACAAGCAGCAGCGCGCAGTTCGGGCAGGCCTTATTGCCCTGCCGCGTGTATATCTCAGGGATGATTATTATCCTGTCAGCAGAACCGTACTTCTTTGCCCATCTAGGCACTGGAAGGATGAATTCCCCGTACTGCAGGAATCTCAATGATTGGCTTATAGACTCATAATGGGCTTTGCCATCAATCTCTATGTTGAACCATAGACCTGTGATCTCTGTCTGGCCCTGATTCTTGAGTGTGACTACCGCATTGCCAGAAGTAAGATTATAGCAGGAATGATACCCTAGGATAATCTGAGTATCGTCGCATCTCATCGCGTTAAGCTGGTTGCGCTCCTGAGACTCTATAGGTGTGTGCTCCTCAGTCCCGTAATACACCTTAGCGCCTGTTGAGGAAGTCTTTACTCCAGGTATCACAGAAGAGTTAGGAGCGGCTTTCTGGCCAGAAATGTTTTTAGGAATAGTGACCGTGCTGTCCTTCACTAAGGTTGAGGAATTGACCTCAGGGATACTTGCAGCAGGTTTAGAAGGCTGCTGCGCCGCTGAAGGGGCTGGAGAGGCATAGATTGACTTGCCAGTGATATATTTGACCTGTGTCTCATTAGTTCCGCAGGAAGCGACAAGCATAAGAACCGCGATGATAAGCACGATATATCTCATTCCACACCCAATAGTTTATCAGTCTTTATTGCCTGTCCTTTGCAGAAACAGGGAAATAAGCAGATTTCTGCAATCCATCCCCCTTTTATTCAAGATTATATCAAAGACAGGATTATAACACTTCAGAACCCCTTTTTGAAGATACTAAAAAGAATAAAAAAATAAAAAGTTAAATTCTCACTTGCACAGCTTCATAGGCTGGAATGCGCGCTGATTGAGGCATTCTTTGAGAGCGCCTGTCTCAGAGTATATTCCGATCTTTCGTTCGTTCTCAACGACTTTTCCTATAGCTCTGAGCTCAACGCTCGCAGCGTCTGTTGCTGTGAAATCGACATTGTACATCTGTTCGACACCGACAAGCCTTTCATCGACCTTTGTGGCTCCTTCCATAGGAGTTGACAGTGTGCCTTCGCTCAAGACATTCTTGTCGATATCAAGCACATAGTATTTCAGGCCTTCGACTTTTGCTGCGCCGTAATGAGTGACGAGCACTTTTATTCCTGTAGCGGTCTTCTCACAGAATTCAGGCTTTGCGCCGATCGCTAAAGGCGCTTCACAGTAATTCTGGACTTCCAATTTAGAAGGAATTGCAGGCGCTACTGGAGGCTGTTCTGTAGGAGTTGTTGGCGGAGTGACTACCGGCTGTTCCGGGACTCCCTGCCTACCAGATCTCACTAACAGAATAAGTATGATAACCAATGCTACCGCACCGACTATCCACCATACCGTTGAACTTTTCTTCTGCGGAGCTGCTACAGCTTTCGCGTGCGCTCCCTTTTTAGCATGTCCTTTCTTTGCCATGTGTTTCCACACCCCGCTTTGTTCATATTACCTAAGGAATGCGTACCAGTTAAGATACCCCCCTTTGGAGTTAGAGCGATAACAATCCGGTGGTATTTAAATGTTTCTGTCAAAAACAGTCATTAATTGGTTGTTACACTATAGGCGATGCCCTGGATCTTTTATTGCTTGATGAGAATGTGATAATCTGCAAACGCGCTTCAGAACTCCCTTATGGTCCTGAACTCATGGAATCTCCGCTCAAGCTCTTCAGGAGTGAGAGAGGAAAGCCGCTGCAATGAGAACCCTTCAGCATTGAATGATGCGATCGCGCTGCCGTAGATTATCGCTTTGCGGATATTGTTCTCAGAAGTGTCTTTAGTCCTGGCGATATGGCCTATGAGGCTTCCGCCGAAAGTATCGCCGCAGCCTGTAGGGTCTTTGATGACCTCTAAAGGATATCCAGGAGCGTTGAAATGCTTGCCGTCAGAGAACAATAAGGCGCCGTGCTCCCCTTTCTTGATGATGACATACTGGGGGCCAAGAGCAAGGGCCTGCTTCGCTGCATGCACCAGATTGACAGTGCCAAAGAGCTGTCTCGCTTCGCCGTCATTCAATAACAGCAGGTCGACATTCTTTATCACTTCCAGAAGCTTCTCTTTCTTGCTGCTTATCCAATAATTCATGGTATCAAGGACTGTGAATTTCCTGCTCTTCATCTGCTGAAGGATTGCCAATTGGATGTCAGGATCGACATTCGCGAGGAATAAGTAAGGGATGTCCTTGAACTCTTCAGGAAGCGATGGCTTGAAATCAAGCAATGAATTGAGCTCGGTCTTCAGGGTTTTAGCCTCATTCATGTCAAACTCGTACATCCCTTCCCACCTGAAAGTCTTGCCAGTACGCTGCAGGCCTGAGAGATTGATGCCGCGCATTATCAGCATCGCCTCATGATGCTTGGGGAAGTCAGTGCCTACAATGCTGACAAGGGCGGGCTTGCTGAAGAATGACGCTGCGAAAGAGGCGTAAGTGCCGCTGCCCCCGAGAACTTCCTCTACTTTGCCGAACGGCGTCTCTATAGTATCAAGGCCTATTGTGCCTATTATCAGTGTATCAGTCATAAAGGGAGGAAACTATGAAGGTTATTTAAAGGTAGCGGGGGAATTGTTGGAGAAAGATTTTATCTGCGCCTAAAACAATAACTTTAAACATCATGATGATTTACCTAGTTGTTATGACAAAAACTGGGAGGATGAGTAAAAGGCTTTTTATGGTATTGAAACGACGCAAGCTCTGTGATAACAAGAGATATACAGAAATCATCCTAGACTTGGTAGAAGCTTCTCAGGAAGTCAATAAGAAGACAAAGATGGAGATTGAACAAGCACGCGCGGATATCAAGGCAGGAAGATATTTCAACCATGGACAAGTCAAGAAGAGGCTTAGTATATAATGATGTCGGCTTCACATTTTATGCTTAAATAGAGATAGTTCAAGAATGTATCTATCAGTCTAAATAAGATAGGGTAATACCTCGACAAACCATAAAGATAAAATGAATACTATTAGAAAGATTGCCAGAAGATAATAAGATAATTTAGTTTTCCCAAGATATAACAATTCATCTTGAGAATGATACCTATAGATCATATGGACGCTAAAAAGAGGGATTTTAATGCTATAGTTGTAACAATAAATGATACAGAATATAAAATAGCTAATCCCAATCGCACATAGCAAGCTCAATAATATTCCACCACTTAAATACGCCCACCCATCTTGATACATAAAAACAAACAAAGAAGCAATCATTAATAAGACAACTACGACTCCCGCCATAAAATGATAAAAAAAGACTTTTTTAACATTTGATAGCAAATCTTCCATCTTTTTTCACCCTAAGATAAATTTATCATTTAACCTGCGGCGGCCCGCCGTCAGTCCATTTGCCGCTCTGCATAGTTCCAGAGTATGTCGAGCCTGCAGGGGGCTGCGCGTCTCCATTGCCGCCCCAGATCACTGTCTCGCCGGCAGAATTCGTATAAGTATAGACTCTTATTGTTCTCCTCTTCTTCTCCCATTCATCCCTTATCTCATCAATCTTGCTTTTGCTCTGCTTTGAATTGTCAAGATTCTTCTGCGCTGCATTCACTGCGCTGGCTGCGTCAGCTGCTGCCTGATTTGCGGCATCAAGCGCCTGCTGCATCAGCTTCTTTGCCTCTATGCATTTCGGATCCTCAGGAGAGCCTTCAGAGAGCGCTTTCTCCACTGCTGAGGACATCTTCTTCACTTTGTCAGCCATATCATTAATCCCTGACTGCAGCTTCTTCATGTCTTCAAGAGATTTCTCTCCTGACTTGATCGCATCTCCAGCATCATCAGCGATATCCTTGAGCTTTATCCCTCCCTCAAACCGTTCATTATTCCTTATCTGCGTTGCTTCAGATTCAAGTTTGTTCATCAACGCTTCCAGATCATCCATCTCAGTCAGCTTCTCATTCAGGCCTTTTAGCGAAGAAGCCATATTCTCTGACGCTTTCGCTGCCGCTCTCGCGTATTCCAGCGCTTTGTCGCAGCTCTTCTTCTGCTCTGCAGCGAGCTTAGCTTTCGCGAATTCAACAACGACTTCTGCTCTGTTGCCAGCGTCCCAGGCAACCATCACTGCGCTCCTTGAGTATTCCCAGTATTGTGAAGCTTTCCAGATCTTGCCTCTTTCACTATTGACGTCATTGATGATTTCTGAGCTGCCATCTTTAGGAGCGCAATTGCCAGGACATAAATCCAATGCCTGCACCAGCAGCGCTTTTGCCTCATCAGATTTACGCTTCGCCTCTTCACTCTTACTGCTAGCTGCCTGCGCTGCCGCTTCTGATTCTTTAGCTGCGGCTGCCGCCCTGTTCGCGGCGCCTACAGCGTCAGCTGTGCTAGTCGCGCTGTAAGAGTCTTCTGCCGCTTTCGCTGCGCGCTCATTCGCCGCTCTCGCGTCATCATAAGCTTCTCTTGCTTCTTCAGTGAGGCTTTCCACTTCACTGACTAGCTTCTTTGCCTGCTCAACAAGAGATTTAGCCTTATCACACCCTTTCTTCGCCTCTTCGCACGCTTTTGTCTTCTTCTCTATATATCCTGGCTCTTTGTATTCGTTTATTGAATCATCAATGCTATCTATCCATTTCTGCCTGACTTCAGGATCCATCTCCTGGGGATTTGGAACACTGGGCATCTTCCATTTGCAGAAAAGATCCCCTATGAATGCGACCCGCGAATCTCCTGCGTAGCCATAGATACACATGCAGAAGCTGTAGAAATTCAATGATGCTGAGACATCATCCGGTGATTTGAGAAAATCACGGAAATTCTCAAGACAAGAGAGTTTATCATCAGATATCCCTTTCACTGTCTCTCCGCCTTCATAGAGCTTTCTTATTATCTCGTATGCCTTAACCCATCCCTCTCCTTTAAGCTTAAGGAGCTCCCCTAGAGCGTCTCTCGCTCCGCTATCCACTTGCCCTTTGATCTCCTCGACTCCTGCGTTTGATATCTCTTCTGCTGCTGCTTCCAATATGTTCTCATCAAGGGTTTCAGAAGTAGCTGAGAAAGTGACTGCTTTCACTCTGCCATTGATGTCAACGGGAGAATCTCCCATCATGACTCCATTGATTATAGGAGATTTAGAATCTTTCTGCGCT
>Ga0209542_10020289_pt1 | contig 10548 bp, 13 predicted proteins | sample RifCSPhighO2_01_FD_184028 | JGI IMG/M metagenome (GOLD analysis project Ga0209542, IMG submission 184028) | Soil microbial communities from Rifle, Colorado - Rifle CSP2_plank highO2_0.1 (SPAdes) (version 2) | ecosystem: Environmental > Terrestrial > Deep subsurface > Rock core/Sediment ...
GACAGAGATGTTGAAAGAGCAAAACGCGAATCAGATAATGGGCTGTACTCTTTAGCATTCAAGAGTTATAAAACTGCTGGGAGGAGTTATAGGGCCTCAAATAAATTAGATAATGCATTGAAATGCTATTCTATAGTCTTAGATTATATAAAAAATATGAATAGATATTTGCCTTCAGAAAAAACAGGAGATATTTCAGCAAATGAATTAGTTGAATTAGGGATTGAAGGCTACCGTAGACACGTTATTGTAAGATCTATAAAAGAGTATGCAAATGAAAATACTATTTTAGATATAGAAAAAGAAATAGCCGACTTAGAAAAATTAAAAGCAGAACATAGAGATAGAATGAAAAGAAGTGGTTTAGAAAAAACCGCCGCAACAGCATCCATCGTCGGCATTCTCATAGGCATATTTTTTTTGTCACCAAACTTAACTGGAAACGTCGTCGGCAATTTAAATCAAACGTCTACTAATTTTATTGGAGTAACTTTACTTCTTATCGGAGCAATTGCTGGATTTTCTTGGTTTAAGAAAACTGGAAAGAAAAATAATAAAACAAAGATGAAGAAGATGAGAAAGAAGAGATGAATAGTCTCTTAGATAAATTTATAGAATTCTGATTTTTTGATGATAATATGTTGAAAGCTATATTTATAAGAAATTTCAAAAACAAAAGGTTTATATATAACCTGTGTATATACACAATTAAATAAATTAAATATTGGAGTAAAAATGCCAACTATTACGTTATCTGTCCCAGAAGATTTGAAGAAAGATATGGATGAGTCTAAAGAAATAAATTGGTCTGAAGTAGCAAGAACAGCTATTAGAAGCAAAGTTGCTCAATTGAAAATACTTAAAACAATAGCATCTAAATCGAAACTTACTGAAAAAGAGGCTTTGGAACTAGGGCGAAAAATAAATGAGTCAATGCATAAGAATATAGCTAAGTAAAATGGAGCTTGTCATTGATGCAAATATCCTTATGTCTGCATTAATAAAAACTGAAGGATTTACCTTTGATTTAATATTTAATGACAGAATTAAACTATATTCTATTGATAAATTACTCGTTGAAATAGAAAAACATAAATCTTAAATTTTGTCTAAATCAGGACTGAGTGAGGAGGAATTTGATTTATTTTTAGCTATTATTTCTTCTAAGATTGAATTTATTCCTTATAGCGATATAGAAAATTTTACTGCAGAAGCTGAAAAGATTTCGCCTGATATAAACGATACCGAATATTTTTCTTTAGCATTAAAACTTAAATGTGGTATTTGGACTAGGGATAAGAAGTTAAAATCACAAAATATTGTAAAAATTTATTCTACTGAAGATTTGATAAATGAATTGAAGGAATTATAGGAAGAAAATATGTAAAGTAAACATCTTAACTACACACTTTGTAAAAAATTGCTCCGCTCCAAAGTCGCGAGGATAACTGCTCAAAATCTGTCCATAGTCCACGATTTCTCGTTAATAATTTCCTTAAGCGAATGTTATCTGACCGAGCGTTTATGTTTTGACAATTTTGAATATTAATAACAAAACGTGGACGCGAGTTAAAGTAGATTATGAGCCATTGATGACACGAGCTTGTGAATGCAAATGTTAAGTTAGCAACTTGACTTAACACAACCTAAAACTTTAAAAACATAATTTCTTCTTTTATTTATGGGCGAAGAATATAAAGTTCTGCTGGTTAACGATAATTCTAATGGAGATGTTTATGGGCGAAAACATAACGGCATTCAAGAAGACCTTAGAGAAGCTATAAATTATTTGGGTAGAAAAGGCCTGAGATGGGATTTGGATTTGTGTAGAGGGGGCGATGCTGTTGAAGCTGCTTCTCTTGGATATGATGCAGTAGTTATGTCATATAATGGAGATAATGAAATAAATACTGCTATTGAAATAAGAAGTCAAGACAGCGATATAAATATAGGATATGTTACACATTATGAAAAATCTAGGTTGCCACCAGAATTAGCTGCAATATTTGAAAGATTCAACATAAGAAATTTAGAAAAAAGAATTGGTGGAATTAGTGATCCAAAAGTTTCTCACTTAAAAAAAGAGTTTGAAAAATATTTATGTGAATGTTCTGGAGTTGATCATGGAGATTTAAAAGACCCAGACTTTAGAATAAAACCAAAACAAGAAAAAGTAATGGCGGGGATTGAAGAAGCCTATTAATAATAATTCAACAATATAAAAAAATATAAACAAATTCTCCCTTGGATTTTAATGAAAAGAATAGTGATATTATTGATTTTGTTTTATCTAACCCAAATAATTTCGGCGCAATCTATTAATGTTGATTATCCTAATGAAGTAAAGGTTGGTGAGGAATTTAATATTATTATAGAACTTACGGAAATGTCGAATGAATATGAATTATACGATATTAAGATAGATGTGGTGGGAACTAATGGAAGAATAGGGAGAATTTATGATGAAAATGAAGATAAATGGAAATCAACATATTATTACATAAAAAATGGTTATAATGTAAATGAAAAAAATAGTTATAAAATGATAGTAAATAATTATGAAGGAGAAGGAACAATATTAATTAAAGTAAGAGATGAAAAAGGTAAAATTTATAATTTTGATGAATATAAAATAGAAGTTATAGGCAATAATATAGAAGAGCAGACTGAAAAGAATATCACTAAAATATTTAGGAAAAATGAAACTATAGAAATAATAGGTGATTTAAGTTTAAAAAAGAATAATTCTGAAACTAAACCAAACGAGATTATCGAGTTATCGCAAAATTTAAAAAGTAGGGATGATGTTGGAATTTTAGAAAAAGTAAATAATATTAAATCTGCGGTTTATGGTTTGGTTTTATTAGGACTGTTTGTGATATTATTGTTTTTGATTAGATATTTAAAAAATAAAACAACAAATAAAAATGGGATTGCTTGACGAGATGAAGGAAAAAGAAACTAAGGATATAGGGTTATTATTAATAATTGAAGTAATTGGAAAACCTCCTGAACATTTAACAGAAACGCTAAAGAATATTGTAACAAATATAGACAATGAAAAAGGGGTTAAGGTTTTATCAAGAAAAATTAATGAGCCTAGAGAGATGGAAAAGCAAAAAGGTTTTTATTCGAGCTTTGTAGAGGTTGAAGTTGAAGTTGAAGAGATTCTGTATGTTGCGATGCTGATTTACAAGTACATGCCAGCACATATTGAGATTGTTTATCCTGAATTTATTGCCCTAACTAGTTTAGGATGGAATGAAGTTTTTAATGAATTGGTAGGAAGATTACATGGTTATGATGAAGTTGCAAGACTTATACAGTATGAGAAAAAAATACTAGAAAAGAAATTAAAGGATATTTTGAGCAAAAATCAGATTAACGAAGAAGGGAAAGAAAAAAAGATTGTTCCAATGAAAAATGAAAAGATAGAAAGGAGTGTTGGTGAAGAAAATGAATTAGAGGATGATATTGAAGAATAATCTAAATATCATTAATTTTTTTAATTCTGTTCTTTCTGTTTTTTTCTCCTAAAGATAATAAATCTATTTTTTTGTCTGCTTTTTTATATTTCTTTTTATAAAACCAGAATAATACTAAAATTATCACTACTAATAATCCCCATCCAATTATTTTTCCCGTCGGCAAACTAAATCCATTTCCACCGCCACTGCTGCTTCCACTGCTTGAGGAAGATGATGAGGAGCTAGAACTACTTCCACTTGAACTTCCATTGGGAGTTGGAGGGACATAGTTATCTATAAATTCAATATTTACAGGAAGATAAATTATTTCTTCATCTGATTCTGCAGAGATATAACCATTTAGTGATATTTCCTCATCTGATTCTGTATTTATTTCAAATTCTATGTTGGATTTTGATTCTAATTTTTTTATTTTAGAAATGGATAGAGTAACATAATCCTTTACTCCATCCGAGGCAAGTAATTTTATATTATTTAGCGTATCATTTCCTTGATTGATAATACGAACTGTAATTATTTTTTCCTTTTTGGTTTCAAAAGAATAATTAACATCTAAAGGATCAAATTTTATATGCAAACCTATTGATGAAATATTTGTATTATTTACTGGCTGTTTATATGCAATAACATATACAGGTATTTCATAATTTGTTGATTGACTTGAGAGTAAAACGTTTTTGAATGTGCTACTTGTAACGTTGTCGATATTAAAATTTATGTCTTTTATTTCTCCGGATTTTAATGTGATTATTTTTTTAGTAGTTTCATTTTCTATCATTTGTCTATCATAAAAATATGAAAAAAAATCTGAGGGACTTCCAGTTAAAGTATTTGTATCAACTGAAACATCAATTTTTGATTCTCTTAAGTTTTGTATTTTTAATGAGAAGTCATTTTGGGTTATAATTAATCCTGGAGAAACACTGAAGTCGGCAAAATCATTTGATATAGAAAAATTTTTTCTTATTTCATCTGAAACTATTTGAGAACCTTGATAATATCTTACTCCAGAAATAACTATGGAATAGTTAGCTAAAGGTTGGACTTGGGTATCAGATAATTCTACATAAATATAATAATCGTCGTTAATACTTTTTACGTCGTAGATAAATGGGACTTCAATATGATTTCTATAAAATTTTACGTTTTCTTTTTGAATTGAATCTAAGAAATTTCCTGATATGCTTGTTATTAATGTTTCTCCCCTTTTATATTCAGGTTTTATGGAAAACTCTACGGATGTAACTAGGGGAATTATTAATAGGAGTATTAAACATGGTATCACAATCTTTTTCATAAATGAAATAAGGATGAGGGGTTAATAAAATTATTGGGAGAGAAAAATTAAAACTTTATTTAGAAATCTTCTTTAACTTTTCCATAACATCTTCATAGTCTTTATCTTTAGATGGAGATTTACTTGAGGATGAAGATTTTTTTGTAATTGGTAGTGCCTTTACTGGAGTTCTTGGCCTAGGTTGAGCAGAACCTGGAGGCAATATTGGACGAGAGAAAAGCCTACGAGGAGGCGGTCCACCAAAAGGTCTTCCTGGAGGAAAACCTGGACGAGGTCCAGCCATACTCGGACCGAATCCACCCGGGCCTGTAGGTCTGTTTGGAGGAGTACCCTTTCCTTTATTTCTAAAATTATTTATCATAACATTTAATTTTTTCCTATTAATAATTCCGATTATAATTAAAATGATTAAGATGATAAAGAACCATATCCAAAAGTTCTTGTACCAAGGTTTGCCCCCTGTTGTTGGTGTTGGTGTAGTTGATGGAACACAACAAAATTCACTTGAGAATTCGCAGAGATCCCCAGTATTTACTTCGTCATCACCACATCCTCCCGATCTACAAACACCGTCGTCATTATTTTCGTAACAATCATTTGCATTTGGGGTTGATTCTTCACATAATCCAATACAGCATGTTTGTCCCACTTGCAATCCTTCAACATCTATGCTAGGAATTGTTGTCCCAGTACAAATTTCGTTTGCATTTGAGTTACATATTCTTCCTCCTTCTTCTTCACATGTTCCAATATCATTTTTATTACAACAAATTGAAATTCCGGAAGGGCATTCATATCCTAAATTTGTTCCAGATATTTCTGAACATCTAAGGGTAGACATACAAAATCCACCACCTTCTCCTTCACAATCAACAGGAGTATCAGGATCTGGATTGGGATTTGTAGTAGTTGTAAATCTTGGCCAGACAGAATATAAAACAAATGCCGTATCTCTAACATTCCCTTGCCAACAACCGTCAGTACTTTGTAAAGCTAATAATTTTTCTTTTGCAGTGTCAACTTCAGGAATATTTATATTTTGAAGAGATAACATTGAAAGAGCAGAATCATAAAGTTTGTTTCCTGATTCATCCCACAAGCCAGATTTTCTTTGACTTATTAAAGAATCGTAATATTCGGTATATCCTGTTAGTAAAAATAAAAATGAATTTGGAATTAATCTATTATTAGCACTTGCCTCTGAAATTAAATATGGAAGATGTGCTGAAATGTCATTTCCTTTTATATCAAGAACAGCTGTAGCCCATAAACTTCCCTCATAATCACAAACTCCTCGAGTTCCAAAACATACTGAATTTATTTTTTCAGATGTGTCTCCGCCGCTCGATGAAGAGTGTACTGCTTCTGAAACATGAATTGTTGATAGACCCGTTTTCCTATATAGTAACGTTGTTATGAAACTTTTATCACATGAAATAGTAAATTCTTTATCATAACAATTTTGATTTATTTTCAACCAATATCCTCCTGTATCTAAGGATAAACAACTTCCTGTATTTCCTGAAATTTTTCTGTCTGCACCTATAACTATTCCAGTATAAGTTGGACCGTATGAAATTGAACATGTTGTAGCTTCATTACTTTCTATTTCTAATAGCCAATCTAAATTAGTTGGAGTTGTTGTTTGATTATTAAGCCAAGCTTCAGCAACTTTGGTATCGACGTTAGATGCATCTAAAGCGAGGATTGATTGTGCAGTTGTTTTAATGTTACAGTTTGTTTTTGGCCAGCATTGTTGTTTATTATCTGCGTTAGTATTTGCATTGGATAAAATTAAATCCTTGCATTCTGAAAGAATTCCAGAATCATATTGAAGAGCTAAAGAAGAAAAAATTTGTTGTTCCAAATTTAATGTAGAGCACTTACCATCTACTTTTCCTTCTAAACATGTATATGCTTTGTCTATAGGATCATCTGTAGTTGTTGGTTCAGTTTGAGCTAATATAATAGTAAGTGACAGAGTTATAATGGCTATTACTATCAGAATTGCAAACATCAACGCTCTTTTTTTCATAGTAGATAGAGTTAAGTGTTGTTTTTAAATTTATTTATAATAAATTTTAGTAGTTTAGGAATTTATTTTTTGTAAATATACTAAATATCAACTGGTTTCTTTTTTTTATTTTGATTTGGTTTTTGTTTTATGTCATTCTTTTTTGTTTTTTGATGAGGGAATTCAGTTCCTAAAGTTTTCTTTACTATATAGTTCACTGGATTTTTATAACGAAGCTCTTCGGATGTGGGAATGATTCCAATTCCTTTGTAAAAATCTTTGTCAAAATTATATGGAGGCACAACTTTATTTCTATAACTCCATGTCAATTGATTTAAAATATAACCTTCTTTTAGAGGAACTTCATTTTTTTTATTCCAATCATAAATTCGTTTTTCTAGTTCTTCTTTTTCCATTCCTATGGAACGGAATAAATTTATCAAAACAAAGACTGCACGCTTCTTTCCATCTTTAATTCCTTTAAGAATTTCTTGAATAGAAGGAGGAAAAAATTCTTCTGAAATTTTGTCGAGTTTTATTGGTTTGAAATCTTCTTTAATTTTTGTAGAACCAGAATATTCAGGTTCTAATTGTGTATCTTTATTCCAGTCTAGGGCTTGTAATAATAATTCAGACGCTTCTGCTTCTTTGACTTCAAAGGGATAAAACGATTTTATATTTTCTTTTGTGATTTTTAATGGATTTGCGTCTTGAATTTGAAATTCAGAAATTTTTTCTTTATCTAAGACAATACTTGCCAGAGCAGTTTTTTCGTGTAATGAATAAGGCATTCTAAATAAATGTCGAGGAGAAACTAGGATTATATCTGGCATTACTTCTTTTGGGGCTTGGAAATCTTTTATATATTTATTAGGAGTGGATAATTTTGTTATTTTAGTAATTAATTCATTTTTTGTTTTTTCTGTTATGTATCTACTTATTATTCTAGGCCACTCTGGAAACATAGATGAGGCCTTTATTTGATTTATTTCTTTTGGAAAAGCTTTCCAAGGTACAATTATATGAAAACCTTTACTTCCTGAAAATTTTATTCCAATATTCTTTACGCCATGAAACTTTAAGAAATTAATGATTATTTCTGCAGATATTTTGGAGTAATCTATATATTTAGAATCAATGTCAATTAAAAGATCCCATCCAATCCTTAAATCGTTGAGTTGTTGTCCATTCATTCCTGTTGATAGTTGTAGGGGGTCTTCCCAAAGTTCTTCTGAGCAATGAAAAGAAGTTGCTCCTTTTTGTACCATCTGGAATAAATCGGCAGGATATTGGATTGAATCGGGACGTCTCCCAAAACTTTCCATCATGTAACTCGGAACAACTTCACGATTTCTTGAAAATTCAAATATTGCGTTTTGGATTTCGGGGCGAGAATAATAAAATGAAGTGATATTGCGAATGCGGGTTTCTTTTATTGAAGGTTCCATGAAGAAGAATGGGTAGGGGAATTTATATAGATTGTTGGGGGAAAGAGGAGATATTTTAAATTAGATAAATCTTAAATTGATATGAATAACTCAAAAATAAAAACTCACAAACCAATATCAGTAAAAGAAGCGATAGATGACTTACAAACTTTCTTCGAATGTGATTTATATTCTAAATTTAGACCCGAACAAAAAATCAAAGGGAAAATATATTATAGGGAAGATACTTTTCCTGATGAAAAAGAATTTTGGGAATATTTAGATGGCCATTTTGATATATTAAAAAAACAAATAATTAAGCTTATTGGAAAGAAAGAATTTAAAGGTGAAAAATTCAAGAAATAATCTAAGATGTCTGCACAACAAGATAAAGAATTAATAAGATTGGTGGAGGAATTTTAGATAATATTTTGTTCAATAGAGTTTCCAGCTTCGTCGTATATGATTAAATTTTGATAAATATAATCCTCTCTGAATCTTTCCCTATCTTCACATAAACTATTACGCAATCTAGAACAAATACGCTTTTCTTTTAATCTTCCCCTGTTGTCAATGTAAGAATAAGATGCTTCGTCGAAGTTAATTTCTGTTATGTTTAAATTAAAATATAGATATCTGCCCTCTTGAGTTAAAAAAGAATCGGGGTTGTTTAAGAAAGGAGGTGTTGTGTCGACCTTAACAAGAGTTGGTTTTGATATATCTTTGTTGCCTGCGATGTCTGTGATTGTGAAGGTGTAAGAGATTGTTTGGGTGTCGAGAGAAGATAGGTTAATATCAAAATAACACTCTTGATTTTTTCCAGATGAACATGTTGTTTTTGTTACATTTGGATTCCAAGATAAAGTAATTTCTTTTAAATTATCTTCAGTGTATTTTATGTAAAAGTTTGAGCCGTTTGTGAATTTATTTCTTTGTGGAGATGTTTTTGAGATTCTGGGGGAGCGTGAGTCGATGAAGAATGAGATTCTTGAACTTCATCTACTATATTATCTTGTAAATTATTTGGTAATTCCGATTTATCGTCTATTTCTACAATGTATCTTTCTCCAGAAGAAACAGCCGCCACATTCTGTAAAAACAAAACCAACAAAATTAATCCAAACACAACTCTTTTTTGCATAATATAATAAATACTTTTTATATTTAAACATTCCTCTTCCAACGACGATATTTTTTGTTGTTACTTCAGTGAACAGAAAGAGATAAATAAAAATTTCTCACCCGAAAAACTAACTCCCCATCTTTCCCTGCCCACCCAACCAACCCGCCCAATCATCTTCACACTCCGAAAAGTTTAAATATGTTAAAACATGTTATAACGTATGGTATCTGTTATGAGAAAGGCGACTGCTTTGGGAAATTCGTCAGGAGTTCTTCTGCCGAGAGAATGGCTTGACAAAACGGTAGTTGTAACTCTCACTGAACCATCTACAGATGAAATAACAAACGAAGTTGTAAGGATACTTCTTGAGAATAAATTTCTTGAAGACACGCTTGGAATTTACATGACAGGAAGCCACGCGAGAAAAGACAAAATAAGTATTGAAAGCGATATAGATATTCTGATACTAACAAACAGCATAAACAAAGAAATAAAAAAAGGTAAATACAGCATAGTTTTGATATCTGAATCAAACTTGAAAAAAAGCCTTGAAGAAAACCCTATGTATTACTATCCTATGATTTATGAATCCAAAACTCTTATCAATAACAAGCTTATAGAATCATACAAATATATCCATAAATTAAATATAAAAAACTACATCACATCAACCAAAACAGCCTTGAAAAAAGTTAAAGAAATTATCTCTATGGACAAGAAACTTGGAAGGAAAAAAACAGGAGATTCCGTCGCTTATTCATTAATATTAAGATTAAGAAGTTTTTATATATTAAAAAGTATATCCAATAAAGAATTATGGAAAAAAGAAGGATTTTTATCTTTGATTAGAAAAATAACCGGAGAAAAAGAAATTTATGAGAGATACAATGAGGTAAAGAATAAAAACTCCTCAAAAGATAATACAGTGCTTATTGAAGACGCAGAGAAAATAATAAAATATCTTGAGAAGGAGATAGAAATATGGGAGAGAAGAAACAAAGGAAAAAAAGACTGAAAAAGCAGATAGAAGGACTTGAGAAGCAAAAAGAAAAACACCTCAAAAAGATAAAAATTGGAGAATTTTCAAAAGATACGACACCCGAATATTGGAAAAAAGAAATGGGGCAATTTGAGAAGGAAAAACAAAGAAAAGAAGAACTGCTAAAAAAACTCTCTAAGAAATAACCTATAAAATATTA
>Ga0209542_10020290_pt1 | contig 10548 bp, 11 predicted proteins | sample RifCSPhighO2_01_FD_184028 | JGI IMG/M metagenome (GOLD analysis project Ga0209542, IMG submission 184028) | Soil microbial communities from Rifle, Colorado - Rifle CSP2_plank highO2_0.1 (SPAdes) (version 2) | ecosystem: Environmental > Terrestrial > Deep subsurface > Rock core/Sediment ...
TGTCGGCGAGTAAAGAGTTAAAAGTTCAAAGTGTAAAGTTAAAAGTTGAAGTTGAGAGTTTAAAGTTTTTTAAAATTTTGAATTTTGACCTGCAATTTTGAATTTTTAATTTTTAACTTTGAACTAATTTTGTATGGTGGTGGATAAAAAAGTCATTTCAGAATTAATAAGAAGGCAGATGGCAATTTTAGGACCGGATATTACTATGGCAAGAGTAAAAAATGTTTTAGGAATTCAGGTAGATCAAGATGGGGAGGTTATTTCAATTGATAGAGATCCGCAAGTTGTTTTAACAGACCTAACTAATCAATTCGTAGAATTATCAGGATTGATAGTTAAAAAGACCATGCAAGTTTTAACAGCCCAAAGAGAAATCGAAAGCCTTAACAAGGTACTCAACCAATAACTAGATACTAGATACTAGTAACTAGAATGTCAAATGGTACTGGAGTAGTTTCCCTAGTAGCTAGTATCTAGTCACTAGTTGCTGTCTAGAATATGGTGGATACAGCACGTCTTTTTACAATCTTAGTTGAAGGAATCGCATTTATAGCGGCATTTGCGGCAGTAACCGGCGCCGCGATAATGTATCAGCTAACACGAAAATTCGGCAGTGGAATAATTGCTTCAGGTTTTAAAAGTATCTCAAGCGGTGTTCTATTTATTGCTCTTGGAATAATTATAGACGCACTCAATTCTTACTTTTTACTTGCCACTAATAATGCCTATTCAGTATTGATTTTTCTTATAAAAGGCGTGTGTTTTGTTGTCGGAACATACATAATTGTCATTGGCTCCAAAAGAACCGCAGACAGACTTGAATGTCTCACGAAGTGAGACTACAACTGACAATTGACCATTGACAATTGACCAATTTCAATTCGGTTACATGTTAAATGTTACATGTCACATGTTTTTTATTGTTGCTTCTTGATTCCTGTCTCTAAATGCTCAATACTAAAACTATGCTTGCCGCGTTTTTTGCCCTGACTACAGCCGTGTTTGCGGGCCTTGCCGCCTATTTGTCATTCAAAAGAGAGGGGAATGCCCCGCCCTTGGCGGGGCAAGCGAATAATAAAAAAGCAGAAGATATAGCCTCAGAAGAGAGAATGTACGTGATTGTTCATGAGCTCCGCGCGCCAATTACCGCCATAAAGGGCGCGGCATCACTGTTGCTCTCAAAAAGCATTGGAGAAGCGGAGCGCGATAAGATGCTTCATGTAATTTTTGACTCTTCACGAGAAATGCTCGCAAGGATTTCAGAAATTCTTGATTCGGCAAAAGTAGAAGAGGGTAAATTCGCGATTAAAAAGGTAAAATCTGATCTATCTGTTATTATTAAAGAACACATTGATGTATTTTCATATGCCGCGAAAGAAAAAGGCATAGCCTTAATATTTGAGCCCACAGACATCCCTCAATTTTACTTTGATCCGGGTCGAATAGGACAGGTTATAAACAACTTAATCTCAAACAGTTTAAAATTCACAAAACAGGGCGGGAAAATAGAAGTTAGAATTCAGGCAAAAGCCGCGGAAATTCAGGTTGAGATATCTGACAATGGTATAGGTATACCTGAGGATAAAAAGCCTCTTCTCTTCACAAAATTTGGGCAAATTTCAAATAGTTCGGAAGCTGAGGAGTCAAGCGGCCTGGGATTATTTATTTCAAAACAAATTATAGAAGCTCACGGCGGCGAGATTTGGATAGAATCCAAAGAAGAAGGCGTTGGAACAAAAGTTTTCTTCACACTCCCTTTTATTCAAGAAGAAGAGCCAACTTCTGGCGTTGTTGTTTCGGATCCTAGCGCTGAAGTTTCTCCCGGAGTTTGACTCAAGGTTTGTGTATTTTTCGCTTCTAATTTCTTCTTTTTCCTGTGTCTTGCGATCAAAAACACTATAATAGCTATAAAAATAATCCAAACAAAACCCAAGAGCACAAGCCACAAATTGCCCTTAGTTAATAACTTATCCACCTGTTCTAGCGTTTCTCCCACAAAGCCTGCCGGCGCTTTGGGCTGTTCTTGGATTTCTGTTTTTGGGATACCTTCCTCAACTTCTTGGGTTTTAACCGGTTCGCTTGCCTCTTCCTCAACAGATTGAGGAGCGGAAACAGTTGATACGCCGGGCGCGCCGCCTTGAGAAACTGTGGGAGTTAATCCTTTGACCTCCGCCTTAACCCCGACGTCGCCGGATTTAGGAGTAGGAGTTGCGGCGTCAGCCGCGACAACTGACAATTGACAACTGACAACTGACAAAAGAGCCAGAATTAAGAATCTCTTCACAGAATTAGTATCAAGCATTTGAAAAAAAGTATCAAGTCCCATTGACAGAGCAATCCGACTACCTATAAACTTTATTATTGTGAAGCCGTGGTTTCAGATATTTTCAGAGCTTCTGGTAAATTTATCAGCCGGCATAATAGTTTTGGTATTTATCGAACAACCTTTAAGCGGGAATTTGGACTTGTTGACATTCAGAATTATCGTTGCTATAGTATCATTAGCGTTTGCGAAAAGACTTCGCGAAGAGGCAAATAGACCATGAACTTTACTGAAATAGCAAATAATATTACTTTTATGTATCTTCTTCTCTTGATTGCAATCATGCTCCTTTTTATTGTTTATAAAGTCTCCGAGAAGAAAAAATCCAAAAGATAAAAGTTTCCTCTTAAAGCCTTATGCCTTATATTATTGGGAAGCAGATTTTGGTCAAATTGCTGATTCGATAGGTATATTCAGTTATCAGTTCTCAAAGCTTGAGGTGTGAGGTTGGAGATGAGAAGCTAGATAATGAAGTGAGATGTGAGATCTAACTTCATTCACACTTCCCATTTCATAAATCTAGTCTCCGACTTCTCACTTCTCACGTCGGTTAGTTGAACCGATAACCGAAATTATTGCAGGCTGATTCGATAAATGTTGTGGGGGACGGCGGGCGAGAGGCTTGTGACTATGCCAACGCTCGAGCCGTCAGGCCATGGAAAGATGAGATTATCCAGAAATGGACCATTGTAAACAGCAGTCAAATTTCCTCCGTCATATTCAATTAGGTTTATTTTTCCTTCTTTCGCAAAAATTATGTGCCGGGCCCCTCCGTGCCACAGATATTTATTCGACTTTTGAGACAGAAGATAATTCTTGTCCTCGCGAATATCATAGATATAAATATTTCCCGCCACAATACTTCGCTGATCTGGAGTTGAATTGACAGAAGGGACAGGTTTCTTGAGTACCATCGGCAGCCTCGCGCTTACTGAAGCCTCGTAGAGCAATTTATCCCCATCCGGCGCAGGCATAATATTCTTGAAGTGATCTTTCGCGACATCGGCAAGACCGCGTGATAAAGAATCCATTATTTTTTTGTCAAATTCGGATCTTTGCTGCTCCCAATCTTTTCGAACCAAAGGAAGAATGTTTGTGACATCCCGCGGGTTTTGATTGGTTGAGTTCGCGGCTAAAAGATAGTATGAATTATTGATCAGCTTTGCAAGAATTTCTTTCCCGTCCGGAGAGAATGACAATTCTTTGGCTCCCGAAAATTGATCTTGAATATCTCCAACAATCTGCGTGCCTGTGGCCGCAAGAAAAATTAAATTCCTTGCGTTCATATCAAGAACATAAATTCCGTTTCTTGAGGCGGATGCTGAAGCTACAGCATACGCAAGCAAAGATCCTGAGAGATCCATAGTCACATTCGAAACGCCAATTGTAGTCACCGCTTCAAGTTTTGGCGCGATCGGCAAAAGGAGAGCATTCGCCTCAGAAACAAGGCCGTTTTTTATTATTATCTTCTTGCTCCACGGCAAATATCCGTCCTTTTCAATTCGCGCATCATAATCGCCGGGTTTTAAATTGATAGTGTTATTTGTTGCCGTTGTGAGGTTGTTATTAATAAGAACGCGGGCTCCATCTGGCCTTGATGTGGTCACAAGAAGACCTGTTCCTGCGATGATTTTGCCGTCAGATCCTCCGCTTAATGAAACTCTATATCCTGTTGCGTAAAGGATAGCCGCAATTGAACCCAGGGTAATAAAAAGCCCAATAAGAATGCCGGAAATCAGGATGCGCTTCATAAATCAAACAACTGACAGTATATTATATCTTTTATCGAGTTTAATGCAAGAAAACGCTTAATCTGTCAATTGTCAGTTGTCAGTGGTCCCGCCGACGCCAAGGCTTTGGCGGGCAGGCAGTTGTCAATTGTTAGCTTTTGATCTCTTGTAACTTAGACAATGGAATGCTATAAAATTAGAGTTCTGTTCGAAATCTCAAAATTTGATAGGGAAGAGACATGGTTTGACTCAGTCAAACCAAGAAGCACTAAGCACTAAATCCTAAATCCTAAACAAATCATAAATAACAATGATTTAAATTCCAAACAGTTTGAAACATTGTAATTTGAAACATTGGATATTGTTTAGAATTTAGATATTGGGATTTAGAAATTTAAACTATGTTTTCTAAGCGTGTGGGGATTGATCTAGGGACTGCCAATGTCCTGGTGTATCTGGCCGGTGAGGGCGTGGTTCTTAATGAACCCACGGTTGTGGCTGTTCGCGCAGACGATAATAAGGTAGTAGCAGTAGGATCCGAAGCTAAAGAAATGCTCGGAAGGACTCCCGGCAACATTGTTGCTACCCGTCCTCTCAAAGACGGAGTAATAGCAGACTATGTTATTACCGAATCAATGCTTTCATACTTCATTGACAAGGTTTGCGGTCGCTCACGCTTTATAAAGCCCGAGGTTATGGTATGTATCCCCTCAGGCGTTACTCAGGTTGAAAAAAGGGCGGTTTTGGACGCAACTATGGCATCAGGCGCCGGGAATGTTTATCTGATTGAAGAGCCATTGGCAGCGGCAATCGGCGCAAAAATCCCGATTGCACAGGCAACGGGCCACATGATTTTAGATTCCGGAGGAGGTACAACCGACATTGCCGTTATCTCTTTAGGCGGGGTAGTGGTCCATAAATCAATAAGAGTTGCAGGAAATAAAATCGAGGAAGCAATTGCTAACTACATTAGAAAAAGATTTAATCTCCTGGTGGGTGAGCGCAGCGCCGAGGAAATAAAAATGACTCTTGCCAATGCGATTGTTGGCGATGAAAACAAAAAAAAGGAGATTAAAGGGCGTGACAGCGTAACCGGTTTGCCTCGGGCAATTGAGATTTCAGAGACAGAAGTAAATGAAGCTATTCAGCCGGTGCTCAAGGCCATGATTTCAGCGATTCGTGAGGTTTTTGAGGCTACACCGCCGGAATTAGCCTCAGATATTATAGAAAAGGGGATTGTCTTATCAGGAGGAACAGCGCTTCTTGGGAATCTTGATAATTATATAGCTCGCGAAACAGGCGTTCCGGCATATGTTGCGGAAGACCCCCTGTTTTGCGTCGTTAGAGGAGTGGGGGTGGCGCTTGAGAATCTGGAGTTATATAAGAGATCCATTAATCGCGATTAGGTCGGTTATCAACTCTAGAGGTGAGAAGTTGGAAATGTGAAGTTAGATATTGATGTGTGAGGTGGGATTTAAATTTTATCACACTTCCCATTTCATAAATCCAGCTTCCAGCTTCTAACCTCTCATCTCAATAGACTGAATACCTAGAATCTTATAGTTCATTCATTTATGCAATTAAAAAATTTTGTTTTCACAGATCTTTCATGTAACTCGACAGCAATTTTATCCTATAGAACTATAACTTATAAACATAAACAATAATGTAACACTTAACAAAAACTCCTTGATTTGATATAAAAATCTATGATTAAAAAAAGTATTCTAAATGGCTAAATTAGACCGTTAAATTTTTCGTATTGATAATCTTGTAGTATAATGACACATATGCTTAATAAGACAAAGATTTTAGGAGTGGGGTTTACTACCGCAAAGGAGGAGAAAGCCCTAGAGTATATATTAGATGAGCTTTCAAAAAGCAAAAAAACTCTACAGCGCAAGGACAAAATTACCATCTTTACTCCCAACCCCGAGCAAGTCGCGGCCAGCGCAAGAAGCAGAGAACTTCGAGACCTTTTAAACCAAGCTCAGGTTAGCCTTCCGGATGGAGTAGGGATATTGTGGGGTGCCAGATTTCTCGGGAAGCCAATTTACGCACGAATTAGCGGCGTAGACTTCATGGAAAAACTCGTGAAAAGCATTGCGGAACGGGCCGTCATTACGGGCTATCTTGGGGGTCAGGAGGGCGTAGCAGAGGCTACGGCCAATTGCTTAAAGAAAAAATGGCCAAAACTTCGCGTCGGATATGCTTCCCACCTTTATAACAAAGGGAAAATGATACAGTCTGATCTAGATATCCTTTTTGTAGCTTTTGGTTTTCCAAAACAAGAGAGGTGGATCTTGGAACACAAAGATGAAATTCCGGCAACCGTGATTATGGCAGTTGGCGGATCATTTGATTTTATTGCGGGCCGAATACCACGCGCACCAAACATTGTTCGAAAATTTGGACTCGAATGGATCTTTAGACTAATAAATCAGCCGTGGCGGATTTTTCGCCAGCTTCAAATTTTGCATTTCAGCGGTCTAATTTTTTGGGAAGCACTTAGTAGTCGTCTAAAAAGATTTAAGATGTAAGATGTAAGATGTAAGTTTAGCCTCAGTTAGCCTCAAAAGCCTCACTTGGCTTCAATTTCCAATCTCCAGTTGCCAATCTCCAATTAGTTGAACAATTAATCAATTAATAAATTAACTGGAAAATGGAAAATCGAAACTGGAAACTTCAACGATTCATCCAATAGTATTTTTGCTCCCTTGACATGTTTGATTACTTTTGCTAGTCTAGTTTCATATACGATATAGATAATAAGTAATTTCAAATAGTATGCCACTGCAAAATATATCAATCGACAACCTTCCAGATCTACTAACAGTTCGCGAAGTGGCACAAATTTTGCGAGTTTCACCCTTAACAATCAAAAGGTGGGGCAAAAGAGGTAAATTACCGGCAATTCGTATTAATTCTCGTGGTGACCGCCGCTATAAAAAGGAAGCAGTCCTATATTTATTGGGCATCCAAGCTAAAACAGAAGTCTAATTTAATGATTTCCACGGATTTATAGCCGATTTTCACGGATCCTGAAGCTAAAACGGCGGTTCTACAAATAAAAGGTCGTCATCTTCCGTAATAAAAACTCTTCCACCTTTTTTAAGAGTATCTTGTATATCTTGACCTCTTTCCATCTGGCCTATCCACTTATCTTCAGGGCTAATTTCAAATCTAATACCGCTCCTTATATCCCCACTAACTTGACTTAAGTCTACCTCAACTGGCTTTCCCGGTATAGTTATTTTTTCTGGTCTTGCTTCTAGACTAGGCATTTTTAAAATAGTTTACGCATCTATTATAAGTTGCTTTAGTAATTCTTCCTGTACGTTTATAAAATCTTAAAAGATTAGACAAATCATATACCCAATGAGGGTTTACATCGTTTGCTTTTATCGCTTGGATGCCTCCTTGTTCCCGATTTACAAAAGCCACAAAGTCTTTAACTATAACGCCTGCAGATCGCAACTTATCGACAGCCTCATTTGCACTAGCTCCGCTTGTGATTACATCGTCAAGAGCAAGCGCCACAGTTTTTCCAGGCTCATATTTACCATCTATTATTGCACCACTTCCGTGTGTTTTTTCACCTCTAGGCGTGATCATTGGAATATCGGCCAAGTAGGATAGGAGGCTTACGAGGGGCGTAATAGCCGTAGGAGTATCTGCATAAACATCAAACTTCAAATCTCGAATTACCTGCTGTATCACAAGGCAAGCTAGTGTTTTTACGTCATTAGGTGCAGATCTTAAGATTCTCTGATCTACGTAAACAGGAGATAGTGGAGCAGTAGGATTAGTTTCGTGGAGTTTTAAGGTAAATTCTCCAAACATGAGTACGTCATGGTCAAAAAAAGCATGCGCAAGCTGTTCTTGAGAAGGAGTAAAACCTTCAGGATGTTCTCTGTAGTAATTTATCTCATCGTGCAACTTCAGTGTCTCACGTCGAGCCGCTTGTCCGACGCTTTCAATTTCGCCGCCTACTAATTGTTCCCTCCTAGCAAAAATAATGGCTCGTGATGAATTAACTACTATTCCCCCATTATTTACGTTCATACTGGTGGCAACGGCTTTTTGTAAATCTGCTCCCTGTGCACCAACACCCGGAACCAAAAACTGCATTCTTGGATCAATTTCCCGTATTTGTTCTGCTTGTTCAGGATATGTAGCGCCAACTACTAAACCACAGTTGTTACTTACCCTATTCCAGTGCTTCGAAACTCTATTTGCTACTGCCATGTATACCGGTATTTTTGTTCCTCCCGAAATTCTCATAAGTTCTATTTTTTCCTGCACGTCACTTGTGAAATCATCAATTGGTACCTGAAGGTCTTGGAATTCTCCACCACCTGGGTTTGAGGTTTTGCAAACAACGACAATGCCTTTATTTTTTTGCTCGAGGAAGGGCCTTAGAGCCTCCCCACCCATATAAGGACTTACGGTTGTTGCATCAAAATCAAAACGATCAAAAAGCATCCTTACCCAACCATCATTAGTATTTCCTATATCTCCTAATTTATCATCTGCAAGAACAGGAATTCCAGGATAAGCCTGGTGAATATAGTCGACTGTTCGTTTCAAGGCTCTTTCTCCTTCTTCAGAATCAAAATAGAAAGATAGGTTTGGTTTATATGTACAGACTAAATCGTGAGTTCCATCAATAATATCTTTATTGAACTGAAATTGACCTTCCTCACGGCCTAAGACTTTATATTCTTGAGGGATTTGTGACCAATCGCTATCAAGGCCAAGGCTTACATAATTGCCTCTCTCTTGGAGCCTTTCAACTTTCCCCCAAAAATTTTCTGGTATTCTTTCTGTTTCTCGAGGTCGTGGGAACTCAGCGCTTGCCATAAGAGTTTATTGGGCAGAAAAACTTAGGATAATAATAGCAGAATTACCTGCGTTGTCAATATAGAATTCAGTTTAATGACCTCAATAGAGTGAATGTGGTAACGACTGTGCGCTCCAACCAGAAGGAGTATGGATACATGGCCGCAAATAACTAGCCTGGCTTAACCCTCTCGGGGGAAAGTTAACCTAAAAATACTAGGAAATAAATAATCGAAAGGATAATTCGGTAGATGCCGAAAGCTATAAAGTTGTGGTTTTGAATGTACTTAACGAGCCATTTTATAGCTATTAGCGCAACGATGAAGGAAGTGATAAAGCCAGCCGTTAAAGTTGTAAGTTGGTAAGATGTAAGATGTAGGATATTTACTTCTTTGAGGTCGAGGGCAGTTGCCGCAAGCATAGTAGGAATTGCAAGCAAGAAAGAAAATTCCACAGCCGTTTTCCTTGGCAGCCCAACAATTAATCCGCCAATAATAGTTGCCGCGGCACGAGAAATACCGGGAATCATTGAGATTGATTGAAATAGTCCAACCACAAAAGCACGTTCATAAGACAACTGACCACTGACAACTGACCACTGACCATTCTTGATTCGTGATTCTTGCCGCCGGAGGCGAGCCTCGCCCTTGGCGGGCTTCTTGCTTCTAATGAGGAGTTCGACAAGAATTAAAACGATTCCACCCAAGAACAAAGAGAGTAGAACGACACCAGAATTACCGATTAGATATTGTTTGATGAATTTGTATAGAGTAAAGCCTATTATCGCAGTGGGAATGAAGGCAATTAAAACACGCTTGATCATTTCGAAATCGCGAATTATTGTTCGTCTATATAAAAAAATCACCGACAGGATTGTCCCAGACTGTATGGATATTTCGAACGTTTTAACAAATTCCGTCTGTTCGATTCTCAATAAGTTCGAGACCAAAATCAAGTGTCCGGTGGAGGAGATTGGTAGAAATTCGGTTATTCCCTCAATGATCCCTAAGATGATTGCCTGAAGAAAATCCACTCAATCAGTATAAGGCGGCAAGCGTTATGTATCAAGTATTATGTGTTGAAGCGGTTTAGGAAGTTTTTTTCTTTTGGTTCGGCAATTATTTTTCTCATGATGAATTTATCTACCCCGTAGTAGCCTTTTTTATCAAGCCCCATAACTTCAAATCCATGCTTTTCGTAGAAACGACACAATCTTTTATCGCAGTCAAGCCTGATATTGTGGACGCCCATTTTTAATGCTTTCTTCTCGGCATGAGACAGCAAGGCAGTTCCTATTCCTCGGCCTCGGTAATTCCTACCCACGGCAAGCCAATATATGTCCATGACTCCGCCTTCAGGCCTTGGGGCGAGCAGGAATCCAGCCAGTTTCCCATCAATGAAAGCCCCTAATTTAATCTCAAGTTGGGCCATGTAACGGGCAGATACAAAATGATTTATGGTTTTCAGGCTATATTCAGGGAAATCATCTTTAAGCGTTTTTGAATAAATCACACGCAGTGACCGTAGATTCTTTTTATAGAGTGGCTTTATTACAAGCATAGTAGCCGATTTTATCAGTCCCCCTGGCGCTTGGCAAGGTCTTAGGCCTTCAGCGGGACACGCTTTAAATTATTTGACTTTTCGCGAACGATG
>Ga0209542_10020291_pt1 | contig 10548 bp, 9 predicted proteins | sample RifCSPhighO2_01_FD_184028 | JGI IMG/M metagenome (GOLD analysis project Ga0209542, IMG submission 184028) | Soil microbial communities from Rifle, Colorado - Rifle CSP2_plank highO2_0.1 (SPAdes) (version 2) | ecosystem: Environmental > Terrestrial > Deep subsurface > Rock core/Sediment ...
GGAAATCTATACATGATATTTTGAGTATGACCGTAGAAGATGCGGCTGCATTTTTCGAAGAAATCCCGGCAATTTCTGATCGTTTGGAGACGTTGATCAACGTAGGCCTCGGCTACCTCGAGCTCGGCCAAAGCGCGACGACGCTCTCGGGCGGCGAGGCGCAGCGCGTGAAGATCGCAAGTGAGCTCTATCGGCCGATGATGACCAAAACGATCTACCTCCTCGACGAACCAACGGTCGGCCTCCACTACGACGACGTCGCGCGCCTCATCGAGATCCTCCAAAAGCTCATCGAGCGCGGCAACACGGTCGTCGTTATCGAGCACAACCTCGATGTCCTCAAATGCGCAGACTACATCATCGATATGGGGCCGGAAGGAGGAGCTGGCGGAGGGCAAATTGTTGCAAAGGGAACTCCTGAAGAGGTCTCTAAAACAGACGGCTCACACACGGGTTACTATCTGAAGCGGGTTTTGAAGAAGAAGAAAGCTTGACATTATCCTTGCCGGCCCGTTGACAGGGTATGAAGAACTCGGCATAGTTCCCACGGAGGAGGATAGTCAAATGGACATTCTGCTTTTGTTTGTTCTGATGATTGGCGCCATCGCTAACATCAGTTATGAAATCGCCTATGCACTGGTTATTGGCGTCGGACTAAGCCTCGTCGCAGTAGGCGGAATCTGTGCCATCTGCCGTTCGTAACTGATGCACGAGATGAAGAGCGCGGATGAGGGGCCGCGCTTTTCGCTTATGAACGATACTCATCCCAAGCCTTCGCTTCCAAACCCTTACCCTTTGTCTCGGCGAGCGCGTGGATAAACCCTTCGGCAAGCTGTCGGTTCGTTATCAAAGGAATTCGCAAGTCTATGGCACGGCGGCGGATGAGGAAACCATCGGTATTTTCCTCTCGGCCGGGCTTCGTGGGGATGTTGATAATGAGGTCAACTTTGCCGTCTTCCAGTAACTCACCGACGTGCGGCGAGCGACCAGTGCTAATTTTGTATACCTTTTCGCATACGACACCATTGTCAGCCAAAAAGTCGGCCGTGTTTTCTGTCGCGAGCATGCGGTAGCCCATAGCGACGAGCTGTTGGATCGGTTCGAGCAATTTTACTTTGTTCTCTTCTTTACCGAGCGAGACCAAAATGGTACCGCCCTCTTTGGGAAGCCTGAAATCAGCGGCCATCATGGATTTAAGAAGCGCCTCGCTATAGCTGTCGCCAAAGCAGGCCACTTCCCCCGTCGAAGCCATCTCGACCGATCGCACGGGGTCTGCCCCCTTGATGCGGCTGAATGAAAATTGGGGCGACTTCACCGCCACGTAATCGAGCTCCACGGTGCGATAGTGCGCACTCACATCCTCTCCGAGCATTCCGCGCACTGCGATGTCGATGAAGTTGTGTCCCGTTACCTTTGATACGAAGGGAAAGCTGCGAGAGGCGCGCACGTTGCACTCGATGACCTGGATGCGGTTGTCTTTGGCAAGAAATTGCATGTTGAACGGGCCGGTTATATTCAGGTCCTTCACGATTTTTTTTGTGATGTCCTTCGTGCGACGGATGGTCTCTAGATAGGTGCGTTGCGGCGGCAATACCACGGTCGCGTCTCCCGAATGGGTGCCTGCGTTCTCAACGTGTTCGCTGATCGCGTAAATGACGAGCTCTCCGTTCTTTCCCACACCGTCGATCTCGATCTCGCGCGCATTCTCAACAAATTTCGAAATGACGACCGGATGGTCACTTGAGACACTCGCTGCACGCTCCAAGAATTTCAGGAGCGAAGCTTCATCGTGCGCGATGCGCATTGCCGCCCCGGAGAGGACGTACGAAGGCCGCACCAATACGGGGTAGCCGAGCTCTGCGGCTTTTTTCTTCGCATCCTCGGGAGAGATCACCTCCGCCCACGTGGGCTGGTCCACATCAAGCTCATCGAGCAATTTTGAAAATTCGTGACGGTTCTCGGCGCGGTCTATGTCCTCGGGTGATGTCCCCATAATGGGTACGCCGTTCTTGAAGAGCTTCAGTGCAAGGTTATTAGGAATTTGTCCGCCGGTTGAGACTACGACTCCATTCGGCTGCTCAAACTCAATGATATCCAAGACTCGTTCGAGCGAGAGCTCGTCGAAGTAGAGACGGTCTGATTCGTCATAATCGGTCGAGACCGTCTCGGGATTGGAATTGATCATGATCGGGCCGTATTTTTTTGCTCGCAATGTTTTCAACGCTTCCACGCATGACCAGTCAAATTCGACCGAAGAGCCTATCGCGTACGGCCCGCTGCCGAGAACGGCGACTTGGTTGGTGCCTGGCTCGATATCGTGCTCCGTGCCATGGTAGGTGAGATAGAGATAGTTGGTCTCGGCGGGGAATTCGCCAGCCAAAGTATCGATTTGCTTGATACAAGGCACGATACCTACCTTCTTTCGCAAGGTGCGCATTTCGGCCTCGCTCTTGCCGACGATGACGCCGATCTGCGCGTCGGAAAATCCATCGCGTTTTGCTCGTAGTAGTAAATTAGTGTCGAGGTTCGACCTTGACATTGTAAGCTGACGCTCCGTTTCAAGAATGTTCCGCATCTTTTCGAGAAACCATGGGTCGATACCGGAGAGGGAATGGATCTCGCCGACCGAAACGCCGAGCCGCAGCGCTTCAAAAATTGCAGCAGGACGCCGTACGGTCGGATTTTTGATCTCCTCCAAACACACATCCACCTTTCCAGTCAGATCTTGCACATCGAATGGTACATTGGTCATCCGTAGCGCCTTCTGGAGTACCTCCTCAAAGGAGCGACCGATCGCCATCACTTCGCCAACGGATTTCATCTCGCTGCCTATTTGAGTTGCCGCATGATCAAATTTGTTGAGGTCCCAGCGGGGCACCTTCAAGACGAGATAGTCGAGCGCCGGCTCAAAGCATGCGGTTGTCTTCTTCGTAATGGAGTTCTTGAGCTCCGGAAGGGAATAGCCAAGGGAGAGTTTTGCGGCGACAAAGGCGAGCGGGTAGCCGGTCGCTTTCGAGGCAAGTGCCGATGAGCGCGAGAGACGCGCGTTGACCTCGATGACGCGGTAATCGAGAGGGTTCGCCGACCCCCCTTCGGGATTCGGGTTCAGTGCGTACTGAATGTTGCACTCACCGACGATGCCAAGATGCCGAATGGTTTTGATGGCAATCTCTCGGAGGCCATGGTATTCGGCGTTCGATAGCGTTTGCGATGGCGCGACGACGATGCTCTCGCCCGTGTGAATACCCATCGGGTCCATATTTTCCATATTGCACACCGTAATGCAGTTGTCCGCGCCATCGCGTACGACCTCGTATTCCACTTCTTTCCAGCCCGCCAAATATTCTTCGATCAATAATTGAGGGACCGATCTGAAAAGTCCGGAAATTTTGTCCCGTAATTCCTTATCGTTGCGGACAAGCCCTGATCCTTCGCCACCGAGCGCAAATCCTGCACGCACCATGATGGGGAAACCAATCTCTCGCGCCGCGGCGACCGCTTCTTCTTCAGAAGAGGCGGTCTTACTCCGCGCCGTTTGTACCCCGATCTCGCTTAATCGCTTGATGAACAGTTCTCTATCCTCAGTATCACGAATCGTCGCAACGGGCGTACCGAGCACCTGCACATTGAACTTTTGTAAAACGCCGCTCTTTTCGAGTGCGACACCAAGGTTGAGCGCCGTCTGCCCGCCAAACGAGAGTGCGATGGCATCGGGCCTCTCTTTCTCAATCACTTGGGCGGCAAATTCTTCCGTGAGCGGCAAAAAATAAACTCTGTCGGCGAATCCCTCGTCCGTCTGCACTGTCGCGATATTGGGATTCATTAACATGACCTCAATGCCTTCTTCTTTAAACGCCTTGATCGCCTGTGAGCCAGAGTAATCGAATTCGCCCGCCTGGCCAATGCGGAGGCCCCCAGAGCCGAGCAGCAGTATTTTTTTGGGCTTTTCCATATTCATTTCAAACTGGAGAGAAATTGATCGAAAATCCAAGCGGTATCCGTAGGCCCAGGCGACGCCTCTGGATGAAATTGCACCGAGCGCCAGGGTCTTGAGACATGCGCCATTCCTTCATTCGAACCATCATTGGCATTCTTGAACCAGGGTTTCCAATCTTGCGAAAGAGAAGCATCGTCCACGGCAAACCCATGATTTTGCGAAGTGATATAACACCTATTTGTTTCAGTATCTATGCACGGTACGTTCTGCCCACGGTGCCCGTAGGGGAGTTTGTAAGTCTTGGCGCCCGCCGCGAGGGCGAGGAGCTGATTGCCGAGACACACGCCGAGGATGGGCTTACCGACTGCCATTGCCTTTTTGATGTGTTCGATGGTCGGCTCGCACATAGTAGGGTCGCCAGGACCGTTGGATAGTACCAACGCATCGCATTCCATCGCGGTGAAGTCGTAATCCCAGGGCACTCGGATCACCGTCGTTTCGGAGCGAGCGAGCGAGCGGACGATATTCTCCTTGGCGCCGCAGTCGACTAAGACAATTTTGATCGGGCCGTTGCCGTACGTCTTTACTTCCTTTGGCGACACTTTTGCAACAAGATTTTCCGTATTCGGGTCAAAAAAATTGCCGGGTTCACCGGCATTGATGAGCTGACCTAGCGTAGACCCCTTTTCGCGGAGCCATTTCGTAATAGCTCGGGTATCCACTCCCTGTAGCGCGGGTACGCCGGAGGATTTGCACCACTCGGAAAGGGAAGAAAGGGCATCATGATGGGAATAATGAGAGGAATAATTTGTGACGACAAGGCCGGCTATTTGCATCTTTTCAGACTCCCACGTTTTCTTGTCTGGCACTCCATAGTTTCCAATGAGTGGATACGTGCAGACGACGATCTGTCCGGCAAAGGAGGGGTCGGAAAATGCTTCCACATACCCCGTCATACCGGTCGCAAATACCACCTCCCCAGCGATGTTGGTTTCAGCGCCAAAGCTCTCGCCCTCGAACACCGTGCCGTCTTGGAATATTAACTTCATACTGCGGCTCGCCGAAGCTGCAAGCGAAGGCGGCTAAAAAAATAGCCCCGGGCGGGGGTTTGAATAGATTCCAATCGAGGAGCCATTAAAGTTGAATTGTACTCCCGTTCGACAAAAAAGTCAAACTGTGGACAATGCTCTGATGCAGCGGGAAGATTTGAACAAATTGAATATTCCGGATTCGCCGGGTGTTTATAGGTTTTTGGGCACGAAGAGGGAACTCCTCTACATCGGCAAAGCAGCGTCCCTACGCGACCGAGTGCGGAGCTATTTTGCGGCTGATTTGGTGAAGGGCCGTGGGGCGCGAATCGTGGGCATGGTGGAGCAAGCGACGACGCTCGAATGGACGAGGACCGAATCCGTTCTTGAAGCGCTGATACTTGAGGCGAATCTTATCAAAGAGAAGCAACCGCCGTACAACGTCGATGAAAAAGACAACAAGAGTTTCAACTATCTCGTTATTACGAAAGAAGATTTTCCACGCATCCTCGTTGTGCGCGGTAGGGAATTGTTTGATCCAGCCAAATCTGCGGCCTACAAAGCGAAAAGGATTTTCGGACCGTTTCCCTCAGGGCTGCGCGAAGCACTTAAGATAATTCGAAGAATATTCCCATATCGTGACACCTGCATACCGTGCATTGTCAAGGACTACCCTTGGCAGGAGAAATCTGGTCAAGGACTACCCTTGACATCCGCTCTGCCGTGTCGACCTTGTTTTAACCGGCAGATTGGACTCTGTCCCGGTGTGTGCAGTGGCGAAATGAGGAAAGAGGAGTATGCAGAACGCATAAAATTGATCACCGAATTGTTTTCGGGTAATTTCAAGGGACTCAAACGCGATCTCAAGCGGCTGATGAAAGAAGCGGCAGAGGCTGAAGAATTTGAGAGGGCGGCAGTGCTACGGAAGCAGGTAGAGGCGCTTGAGCATGTTCGCGACGTGTCGCTTATAAAGGATGAACACCGAATCGCGCCGGGCGGCGGGACGCGCATCGAAGCGTACGACGTAGCGCACACTGGGGGGGATGAGACGGTGGCCGTAATGACGGTCGTTGCGGGAGGCGAGCCGATAAAAGCCGCGTATCGCAAGTTCAAGATCCGCAGCGCCAAAAACAACGACGTCATGGCGCTTCGCGAAGCGCTCGAGCGGCGCCTTGTGCACACCGAGTGGCCGCTACCGCGCGTCTTCGTCGTCGATGGGGGAAAGGGGCAGCTCAATGCGGCGCGCCGCTGTCTCAAAGAGGCTGGAGTAGAAATTGCGCTCGTGGGTGTGGTCAAAAATGAGAAACATCAGCCGGAGCGTCTTATAGGCGACGAACGTGCAATCGCGGCCCACCAAAGAGATATTTTGCTCGCAAATGCGGAGGCGCATCGATTTGCAATTGAGTGGCACCGTCGGCGCCGCCGGAAACAGATGCTATAATTTTTTTATGGCACGAACGAGCGTAGGCATACTGCGCGGCGGCACCTCCTCGGAGTACGACTTTTCGCTGAAGACGGGTGCTGCAATGATGTCGGCGCTTCCCGAGGAGCGATACGAAGCGAGGGACATTTTTATCGATCGGGGCGGTGTGTGGCACATGCGTGGCATTCCCATGTCGCCGAGCCGTGCCATCTCGCAGATCGACGTCGCCTTGAATGCTCTCCATGGGGGAGCGGGCGAGGACGGGACCGTCGGCCGCTTTCTGGAGCGTGCTGGCATTCCCTATGCCGGATCGTCGCCGCTCTCATCGGCACTCTCTCTGAACAAAATTCGCACAAGAGACATCCTTATCTCTGCCGGAATTAGAATGCCGCGAGGACTGGGCTTCACACTCGGCATGCCGTATACGACGGGCGAAATGGCCTACACCGTTTTCCAGCAATTCGGTCCTCCCTACATGGTGAAGCCTATGTCGGAGGGTTCATCGCACGGCATTAGAATTGCCAGCAATCTTGCCGTGCTTCCGGATGTACTTGCGGACATTCTGGATACGCATGGCGGAGCGGTGGTGGAGGAGTTGCTGCAGGGGAAAGAAGCGACCGTTGGCGTCGTCCGAGATTTTCGAGGCGAGCAGTTGTATGTACTGCCGCCAGCGCGTGTGGTGCTGCCTCCGGGAGCGCGCTTCCTCGAACGAGCGCATCGGCAAAATGGCCTCATTGATCACATCGTGCCGAGCGATTTTGGCACCGCCGAAAAAAAGCGGCTGATGGATGTAGCGCGCGTAGCGCATCGCGCGCTCGGCCTTGGCGCATTTTCGCAAGCAGATTTTATCGTGGATCGTCGAGGGCCGGTCTTGCTTGAAGTCGACGCGCATCCCGCTCTCTACCAAGGCGCTGCATTCCCGCCGATGCTGGAATCGGTCGGCTCATCCCTTGGCGGATTTCTCGAACACTCCATCGCCCTTGCTCGTGGTTGATTTGGCAGGCTAAAAGCTATAATCTACAAGCTGTTCGCGGGCCCTTAGCTCAGTTGGTAGAGCGCCACATTTGCAATGTGGATGTCAGCGGTTCGAATCCGCTAGGGTCCATTGACTATTCTTAAATATGTTATAGAATCGTGAAAGCTTAGCTGAGACAGCCAAGCCGGCTACACGCCGCAACTCGAGACGAGGAGAAAGACAGTGAGATCACGCGTAGAAATAACAGCGACACGCGCCACTGCCATTGCTGCTACCAACGAGGTTGTCCGGCACCTGAAGTTGGGAGCGTTTCTAGTACAAATCCATGCATTTGGCGACCATCCGGTTTCCAGTCGCATGGCGAATACAGTAAAAGAGTCCAACATCGAGGGACGCACCAACACGGGGGTTTTGATAAAGGCCGTTGTCGACCTCGCTGTGGTCCCGCTGTGTTCTGACCGCGATCCGCCGATGTTTCCGTTCGAGAGAATCGTAGTCGCGATATTCGACTTTGGCGTCAGGGGGCAGAAAAGTTCTGAACCCCGATATTTTGAATGTCGAATCACAGAGAACGACTTTGATGTGAGTGAACTCAGTTCCTCGCCACATTAAGGCCAAGCCGCGCCGCCCCGGCATTATAGGGCGGCATTTTCTTTTTGTTCAACAAAATTAGCCGAACGTAAAGTTCTCGAGTTTTTATTTTGCACCGTATCAGACGAAAAGGAGCGGCTAGTGGCTCATTTGAATCTTACATGCTGGCAAGCTTAAACTGACGAGATCATGATAGGCCTTCGTAATTTCAGCGAAAGCCTTTATTTCCTGTACGATTTGTTTCCAATCAGCTATCATGAGGTCCACCAACCTCTTAGAACCGCGTGAAGAGCGTGGTATTGTGCGGGTATAGTAAGCACTGGGTCCCCCTTTTTATTTATGCACAATCAGCGAGGATTCATCGGCTTCGGTGTTTTGATAGCCATTGTGGTAGGTCTGATAGTCGCCGGTGGCGGCGCGTATTACGTCGTGCAACAGCGAGCGCCAACGCAAACCGTTTCTGAAAATTCTGATAATCTTCAAGTTCGTATCCTCAATAATAAATTGATGTACGCATATGACGAGCAAGTTAATTTTGGATACGAGTTAAACATACCTAATTCACAGTGGGATTATAGTAAACAACACTATCTAATCGCGCATGTGGTTCGAGATGGTAAGGATAACACTTTAAAAATAGGCGACAGCATACTCATAAAATACTTGGAGACAGTCACACAGGGCGACAAAGTAATTGCTCTGAAGCGACAAATTGATTCGCCCAATGTCCAGGGCGAATACTCCTTGTACGCGCCATTTGAGAATTGGCTCAATATCTCTGGCTCGTTTAACGGCAATCTGTTGCGTAGCTCAAATAATGCAGAAGCAGATCGTGATTTCCACATTGAAATATATGTTGCGGAAGTGATTGATAACGGAGCACAGTCGGAGAGCGCAGTACTTGCGACATCCTATGGCTCACCACCCGACGCGCGAGTTATCGCAACTATTACATCGGGGTCATTTATCGTGCACCAACCGAAACTGAATATGGACGTACGTGCGGGCGATCTTTACGATCCAGCAACATCAGAAACACGACTTGCAATTCTCGTGCAACACGAAGACGAATGCACGTCATATAAATTGAGTATTTACGATCCGGCTGTGCTCGAAAATCGTTTTGAAAATAAGTACACGCCTCCTTCAAATTGCAGTTCGGGTAAGAGTCTGGAAAACGAATACAACTATATCTTGCGTAATAGAATGCATACTGGCTTTCAAGAAAGACTAAATGTGCTTGTTACTTTGGAAACAGATATCCCTGAAGAATATCTTCCGTTCATGCCGCACAGTTACCGCAACGGGCTTGATACCAAGCGTGTTCGTGTTATGAACTTGCAGTCCAAATATTAAATCGATGAAACCGCAACATTTTGACATGCTCGGTTGTCTCGCGTTTGCGTACATCACGGGGTTTGCGCTCTATGCGCTAAGCACCCACGGGGACGTGCCGGTGTGGAGCATTGGGCTGCTTGCGATCATAGGAGTTGTAGGACTGGTGGTTGATCTAGTCATAGTATTTTTTTATTTCGTACGGAAGCGTCCCGCAAATTCCTCACTAAGATGAAGATTCGGCCGGTTTGCGTTCATTTTGCCTTCATTTGAATTTTGGGATTGTTACGGTACGCTGGTATGGACGGCTCTGCCGCCCAAAATTGTGTTTATGGACAAACAGTCGCGCAGTCTAAAATGGAAGCAAAATCTCGAGCGGGAATTTCTCGCGGCCTATGAGGAGCATGCGGACACACTCTTTCGTCACACGCTTTTGCGGGTGCGCGACCGTGAGGCGGCGAAGGATATCGTACAGGAGGCGTTTAGTCGCACGTGGAAGTATCTCTCGGAAGGGAAGCGCATTGAGTACATCCGCGCTTTTCTCTTCCGCGTAGCGGGCAATCTCATCGTGGACGTGGCACGGCGGAAAAAAAGCGTATCGCTCGACAGCATGATGGAACAAGATGGTTTCGAGCCCATTGATGAACATACAGTCGATCCCATGCGGATCCCGCAAATGCGAGAAAGTATTGCCCATCTAAAAACACTTGATGAGATCTATCGAACGGCGATCAAGATGCGCTATTTTGACAACATGTCACCGAAGGAAATTGCCTCGGCACTCGGCGTGTCGGAAAATGTCGTTTCGGTGAGAATTCACCGTGGAATACAGCGACTTTCGCTCCTGATGAAGCGAAATCCGGTCCTAGGTGGATAACGTGTTGACGGCAGCAGGTGCCTGTGCGAGAGTACCGCTAATGTACGTTTCTGTGTGGCAAGGGTCGTAAGGCCGGGCTAGCGGAAGGGTCGGTTTACATTTTTTAAAGGTTTTACGACACTCGAAACATGGCAAAGAAATTGTATGTCGGTGGGTTGCCTTACTCGACCACCGATGCAGAGCTCGCTGATGCCTTCGCGCAGGCGGGCGCAGTCCAGTCGGCGGTCATCATCATGGATAAGATGAGCGGCCGTTCGAAGGGCTTCGGCTTCGTCGAAATGACGAACGACGATGATGCCCAGAAGGCGATCGACATGTGGAACGGCAAGGATTTTGGCGGCCGCTCCCTTACGGTCAACGAAGCGCGTCCGATGGAGCAAC
>Ga0209542_10020294_pt1 | contig 10547 bp, 12 predicted proteins | sample RifCSPhighO2_01_FD_184028 | JGI IMG/M metagenome (GOLD analysis project Ga0209542, IMG submission 184028) | Soil microbial communities from Rifle, Colorado - Rifle CSP2_plank highO2_0.1 (SPAdes) (version 2) | ecosystem: Environmental > Terrestrial > Deep subsurface > Rock core/Sediment ...
GCAGGTTTGTCTCATTACCAATGGTCCGGAGTAGCTCAATGGTAGAGCAATTCGCTGTTAACGAAAAGGTTGCCGGTTCGAGTCCGGCCTCCGGAGCCAAGAGTTTGCATATACCCGTTCAGCGCTGGACAAATTCTTTTCCTCAACCATCTGTGCTTGTCTATAAGCATAAGCCTTGATAAAATAACAGTGCTAACTAAACGATAAATCAAGTAGGATAAAAAAGTAATGAAACATACAAAACTTAATCAATCAGGTTTTTCGCATCTTATAGTAGTGGTAGCACTGGTAGTTGTAGGAGTGGTAGGTTTTAGTGCTTGGCGAGTAGTTAATAAAAGCAAAACAAACAACTCAATTTCTAGTGCTCAACAAATATTACCTAATGACCTTTCTGCACTTAAGCCGATCGACGAAATTATCAGTTTGGCCGCACAAGAAATCGGCACACGCCTAGTGGTAGTCGCGGAGTTGGAACACAAAGATGAGGTGCTAGTATACTCTGTTAAGCTAAACGATGGCACGGTTTTGTTTTTTGATGCTCAAACTGGCGATAGATTACAGCTGAGTAGCACAGATAGCCCCGAAACAGACGGGGATAAACCACTGCCCACTGGTTTTAAGCCAGCTATTACAATTCAGTCAGCAGTTCGAACCGCGATAGAAAAGCGCCCAAACCAAGCAGTAAGCAAAGTCGAACTTGAGCTAGAGGATGGAATTGTTGTCTTTAGTGTACGATTTGCCGACAAAAGCCGGGTAGATGTTGATGCATTAACGGGGATAGCCTTACGTGTTCTAGAGCCAGGAAAGCCCGAAGTAAAGCTAAAAGACGACGACAATGACATTGATGACGATAGTGCTCAAAATGGTGTTGACGAAGATGATGATAATGACGCCGTTAACGATGATCAGGATGATGATAAAGACAATGACGGCTTGATGAATAACGAAGATAGTGATGACGACAACGACGGCAATAATGATGACGAGGATAAGGATTCAAACAATAGCGGCAGAGGTTCCAGCAACTTTGGCAGCAATAGTAGCTCAGACGATTAATAATCCTCTAAGTACCAGAAGATCACTGAGCTAAATTTTACTCGCAGTAGACCGACTAGAACAACTGTTCAAGGGGCTATGAGCTAACCCGTTAAACAGTAGCACCAGCCAGTAAAGTAAACCGTAACCCTAGTCGCTTAGCCAAATCCCGAAGATAATTGCCATCAACGCGGCATTCCAAAGATAGGTTGCTGATTGAGTTGTGTAAGGGGAGCCAAGGTTAGAACTTTAGATAACAGAGGCGAAAAGCCTCTTTTCTCGTTCTGGGGTACTGTAATTAAGTTATCTGAAAATTGCTATCGGCATCAGGAGCCAAGCCGTAATAGATGAAGTCAGAACCGTTAATTCAGTTCTGACTTTTTGTATGCCCAGACTAGAAATGAAACCAGAATAGCTGATAAGAATGAGATTAAAATATATTTGACGTATACCCCCCAGGGGTATTATCATGAAGCTATGATTATTGATATAAAGAAGCGAGCGTTACACCGTGCAAAGATTCTTGAGGGTCAGATGCGTGGTGTCCAAAAGATGATCGAAAACGAAGACTACTGTATGGACATACTTATGCAAAACCTGGCTATCCAAAAGTCTATTGGTTCACTCAATAAGCTGATACTTGAGAACCACGTGCGTACCCACATTAAAGAGAACCTTAGTTCCAGCTCAGAGAAAGACCAAGAACTGGCAGTCGAGGAGCTGCTGGGTTTATATGAGCTATCCAACGTAAGAAGTAAGTAAAAAGGAGATATTATGAAAAAAGAATCACTACTATATGGGATTATCGGATTGCTGGCAGGCATTGTGCTCGCAGGATTTTTTGGGTCGTACGCCGTTAATAATAACAACCGTGGCATGATGAATATGATGGGCATGAATAGCAACCGCATGATTAGCGGCGACATGAACCGAAACTTCATTGAACAAATGATACCCCACCATGAAAGTGCCATTGCCATGGCAAAATTAGCGAAAGAAAAGTCAAAACACGAAGAAATAAAAACACTGGCTGACAATATAATCGGTAGCCAGACGAGTGAAATCAACACAATGCGGCAGTGGTACAAGGATTGGTACAAAACCGACGTTCCTAAAGTCACAACCGACCACATGTGGGGCGGAATGACGATGGATAGCCAAGGCAGTACTGATGCTTTGAACAATGCGGCTGATTTTGACGAAGCATTTCTTAAAGAGATGGTGCCGCATCACCAAATGGCGGTTATGATGGCAAACATGCTTGACGTTGCTACAAACCGTCCGGAAATGAAGAAGCTAGCTAGCGACATTATCGCTGCCCAGGCCAAGGAAATAAACGATATGAGGTCATGGCAACAGCAATGGGGCTACGAAACATCTACGAGTGGCCCGGGCGGTATGATGGATATGATGAGACACTAATTGGAGCTGTATGAAAAGTTTAGTTATTGATGTTAGGGAACCAAGCGAGTACGCAAGTGGCCATGTGGCCGGGGCTATAAACATACCTCCACAAGAATTGATTGCTGGTTCACCAAAGCTGGCAAACGTGGCGAAAGACACCGAGCTAATTCTTTATTGTCGTGGTGGTAGCCGTTCGGCAGTTGCAAAAAACATTCTTGCTTCGCAAGGCTACTCAAACACCATAAATGGTATCAATAAAGAGCACGTTAAGGCTAAGTATGAACAAAATAGCAGATAGCACGTGTGGAGATTAGATAGTGGATCATTCGCAGCACGAACACCGACCTTTTGAGCACCGGGAACACAACAAACGCGCTGGGCATTCGGTAGCTATGTTCAAAGATAAGTTCCAGCTGTCATTGATACTGACAATTCCTGTGCTTGCATATTCCGAGATGATACAAAATTGGCTGAACTTTACACCACCTGGTTTTCCTGGCTCTCAGTACGTACCTTTCGTGCTGAGTACTATTATCTTTTTCCATGGCGGTTTGGTGTTCATAAAAGGTGCGTTGGGTGAACTAAAAGCTAAATTGCCAGGTATGATGACGCTTATCAGCCTGGCTATCATTACGGCATACATTTATAGCGTAGCTACGCAGTTTTTCATTGATGGAGAGGGTTTCTTTTGGGAGCTGGCAACTTTAGTAACAATAATGTTACTAGGTCATTGGCTAGAAATGGCTTCGGTCGCAAAGGCCGAGAACGCCTTAGACGCAATCTCAAAGCTACTACCCGACAAAGCCGAGAAGCTAGTTAACGGCAAACCAAAGATGGTTTTAGTAAGCGAACTAAGTGTTGACGATTTGGTATTAGTAAGACCAGGCACGAGGATACCGATTGACGGCGTAATAACAGACGGAACATCATCAATCGATGAGGCTGCTATCACTGGCGAGTCAAAACCTGTCAGTAAAACCGTCAACGATAAAGTCGTTGCTGGAACCGTCAATCAAGATGGCTCAATCACGGTTAAGGTTACGGAGCTTGGAGATGATACTACACTTGCAGGGATTATGAGACTCGTCGCCGAAGCACAAAGCTCAAAATCTAATGTGCAAGTATTAGCCGATAAGGCAGCTTTCTACCTAACCATCATAGCTATTGCTACAGCTATAGTAACGTTCATTGTGTGGCTTGTTCTTAAAGATGTTGGGTTCGCATTAGAGCGGTCAGTAACAGTTCTGATTATCGCCTGTCCTCACGCCCTTGGCTTGGCGATACCGTTAGTTGTTTCAATTTCTACTGCACTATCGGCAAAGAACGGTCTGCTTGTTCGTAAAAGACATGCCCTAGAATCAGCCCGAAAATTGGACTGGGTGCTATTTGACAAGACAGGCACACTCACGAAGGGCGAACACGGTGTAACTGATATATGGGCCACTAGGGGTTACTCACAAGAAGACGTGATACACCTAACAGCAAGCCTTGAACAAAACAGTGAGCATATTGTTGGTAAAGGTATCGTTCGTAAGGCAGAGGCAGACCACGTACACCTTGATAAGGTTACTGGCTTCAAAGCGTTGCCAGGCTTGGGTGTCCAGGGTACTCTACACGGTAAGGAAGTGTTTATTGCAGCCAGCTATCGCTACATTGAGGAAAACAGGCTAACAGTTCCCAAAGAAATTGCCAAAGCTGTTAAGCAAGCAGCCAAAGAAGGCAAAACAGAAGTATACTTGATTACTAATAAAAAGATAATCGGTGCTTTGGGATTAGCGGACATAGTACGGGAAGAATCAAAACAAACCATCAAAACCCTAAAAGAGATGGGTATTAAAACAGCTATAGTAACAGGCGACTCTGATGAGGTTGCAGTTTATGTATCAAAACAACTTGGCTTAGACCAATATTTTGCAGAAGTACGACCCGAAGACAAGTCAGCTAAGGTTAAAGAATTACAAAAGAATGGGCAAAAAGTCGCCATGGTAGGAGATGGTATCAACGATGCACCCGCACTTACTCAAGCAGACATCGGCATAGCTATCGGGGCTGGCACTGATGTGGCAATAAAATCGGCTGATATTATCTTGGTAAAGAGTAACCCTCAAGACGTAGTTAAAGTAATTAACCTGTCAAAGTCTACTTATAAGAAGATGGCACAGAACTTAGTATGGGCAACGGGTTATAACATCTTTGCAATACCTCTGGCTGCTGGCGTGCTGTACAGTGCTGGTATAGTGCTTGCACCTGCCCTTGGTGCGATTCTAATGTCAGCCTCTACCGTTGTAGTTGCTATTAATGCACAACTCTTACGCAAAACAAATCTCAGTATATAAAAAGTCAGTAGCGAATAATAGTTCATCGCTAAATCAGTCTTAATCGTGGTTATAACTTCCTCTATCGTGGTGAGCCAGAATACTTATGATTAAAGGCGGAAATTGTGTTTGTTGTGGTTATCTGTGACAGAGCAATATTCTTTCAAAGGTAGTCAGGATCTCGAGCAGGCACTGATATTGTTTTTAGTTTGTAAGGGTGTTAGAAATATCCCTGTGCCATTAAGCATCGAAAGGGCTAAACTAAGGTCATGACGTTACTCTCGCTACAACAACTCAACGATTTTTTAAATAACTATCCTCATGAGGACATCGCTGATATAGGGGGTTGGCAAGAAATGACAGTTGATGTTCTTGAATTCAAACCAGGGAAAGAGCCCAGGCGTGTTAAAGCTCGTTTAAGCCAGTCGATTGATCGTGTTATATACGATTTGGACTATGACGTTACTAAGGCAAAATTACCTCGCCAGCACCAGACAATTATTTGCATGGACACATTTGAGCATTTGTATGATCCGGTTAGGGCAGCAGAAAATATTGTAAAATCTCTTAAGAGCGGCGGATATTTATTCTTAACGACTGTGTTTATGTATAAGTATCACCGATTTCCCGTAGACACATACCGATATACTGACGACTCGTTAAAGTGGTTGTTTCGAGGCTTGGAAATAGATAAGGTATGGTTTGAAGAAGAAATAACTGCTGATGATCCAACCGTGATGGGTGAAGGAGTATTTAACAACCAGCCTGCGAAAATTGGTAGAGAGTGGCGAGTTAGCATAATCGCTCATAAGAAATCCAAAGTTAATGCAAAAGCGTACAACAAATCCAAAAAATGAAAGCCGACAAACCGCAATTCTTGCTAAAGTTCTAACTTCCATCACTACGGAGAGTCAAGACTGAGTTTTAGCCATCAAAGCGATGGCATCAAATGGTTCCTTCAGGTTAAAAGGTAATTTTTCGCCTTCTAATTGCAGGTTCGAAAGTACGAAGTTCATTAAGTACCGCTTTTGACCCACTTTCGAACTCTCGGCATGCCGTACATTCTTCTAAAACTTGATAAAATATAAACCATGACTAAGCAGCAAGTCGCGACCGGTGTGGTGCATGAAGTGCCGGAGGATTTGCGTGAGGCACTGATGTCTGACAAATCTGCACTAGAGCGGTGGGAGGATCTCACGCCGCTGGCACGCAATGAATGGATCTGTTGGACTATTACTACCAAAAAGCCAGAGACAAGAAAGAATCATATAGAACGGACAGTCACAGAACTGCTTGAAGGCGTGCGTCGTCCTTGTTGTTGGATAGGTTGCTTGCATCGCACAGACAGAGTACTAGCAGCAGCAAATTATAAAAGAAAAAGCTGAGCGAGTTTTAGGTTCTCTCTAGTTTGGTTAGTCGGCTGCTTGGTTCTTATGAGGGTATCTGTCTAAAGCATACCAACCATAAAGTAGCACCAAAACTTTAGGGTCTGGGCTCGTATTTGGCCCGCCGGCATGTGGAGCGCTCCACTCTTTTGAATAAATACCCCAGGCGCCACCAACATCCATTGGAGATGACACAAAAGGTTCAGGATCTGTTCCATTGCCACGCAGGACTATCTCCTCATCTTGCTCGATCACATCATTTCTATACATATTAATGGAGCCACTCCCTGCAACGGTTAAAGCGACTAGCCAGGGCCCTGCTGCACTATCATTGCGGTGAATGTTGCTAGACATTCTTTCAACAGGACAAGCACGAACTGTAAGGTAGGTTAGATGTTCGTGATCAAAACCTGATACTTCTGTAATAGCATCGTTTAATCCCTGTCTATATTCAGCCAGTCGTGGCATTCCATGAAGCCGATGGAGGATTTCTGAATCGTGCTTGACTTCTGGCCCTCGTCCTAATACAGCTGCCTCATCGGCATACTTACCATGAATTTTTAATTCATCAAGCAATTCTGCCGCAAATTCTGGGTATACCAAACCAGGTTCAATCGCAAAACCATCATCATACATGGGACGCAGGAGCCCGTGAGGAGCACCTTCTCTAAAAATACTTGACGACATAGGTATTTATTTTATCATATGCAGTAAGAAATTTTAGATTCGACGGAAAACCTAAACGTACTATGTCCATAAATTTGATAACCGAATGAGCAAAGTTATCTTTTGCTATTATGTAGATGTGAGATAAATGACAATGGAGTAAGAAAGTACCATGAAGATTATTACGCCTAACCTGTGGTTTGATGGCAATGCCAAAGAAGCTGTAGATTTTTACATCTCAGTGTTTCCGGGTAGCAAAATTATCTCAACAGAGTATTATCCAAAAACTAAAGAAGAGGGATTGGCAGATTTCCAAATGGATTTAGCAGGAAAAGTACTGACTGTTGAATTCGAACTAAGTGGTAATCGATTTGTAGCCATTAATGCCGGCTCAGAATTTAAGTTCAACGAAGCAGTATCCTTTTCTATTCCCTGCGAAGACCAAAAAGAGATTGATTACTATTGGCAAAAACTCTCCTATGTCAAAGAATCAGAACAGTGCGGTTGGTGCAAGGATCAATATGGGCTGAGCTGGCAGGTAGTGCCAAAAAATGCAGAAGAACTTCTGAAAAAACCCGGTGCTTTTGCCAATATGATGAAAATGAAAAAACTTGTTATCAAGGATTTCTAACTTTCGACTTTCTCAACAACTTGTTTGTCATGGCCCAAAGTAGTCAAATGCTGGCTTTGTCATGCGATACTCGTGTATATGATAGATCTTGCTGTTTTTGAACTGCACAACACTTGCTCCATCAATTGAGCTAGTCTTGTTGTCAATTGTGCACGTAAATGACCATTCAAAAAACACTGTGTCTTTTGCAAAGAAAAATGAATCAATGTTCCACTTATTAACCCTGCCTGTTCGATACCATTCGTCAATCCACTTTTTGACTTGTTCTAAGCCTCGATAAGTCGGACCATGAGATTCAGTGATAAAGCAATCCCCACCAAGTGGACTTAGGATTCGTGAACTATCATTGTTTTCCCATCCCTCTACGTAGTCGTTAACTAATTGTCTGGCCAGCTTTTCGTTCATACTACGATTGTATCAGCTCTAACTTCCACTACTATGGATAACTAATATATTACTTCAATTTTTCCAGTACGCCTCGGCGTTTGACGATGTTTTTGTAGTCCCATTGAATGCTAATAGATTTTTGTAGCCAACGCTCTAGGTCTTCTATGTTAACTTGGTCTTTTGCGGTGTAGCGAGCCTCTGCGGCTTTGAAGCTGCCTACCTTTTGCAGACCAGGCTCACTAAACGACTGGCCACTCCAAAACAGTAATCGGACAGAGTCCTTTAAGGCACTATACCCGGTCACAGGATTACCGTCCAAAAACCAAACTGGAGAGCCATGCCATATCTTGCTCTCGGCTTCAGGTAGGTTTCTGTTAATTTCCCGAAACAAGAGTGTGCAAATTGCTCTATCCTTGCTTGGCTGTGACTTGTTATACGTCTCAATATCATTACTCATCTATACTAGATTTTACTCTATCTGCGAGTAGCCTTGATGATAAGTTAGAACTTATGATTACTGGCTGGTTGCGGGAGCACTTGGATTTGTGGGAGTAGGCGAACCGGGGCAGACTATGCTATTAGCCTCTTCTTTGGATACTACAAACATGATTAGGTGAAGGTACTGGTCGGTGTCGCCCAGTTTTGGTGGTTCGGGTACGACCGATAGATGATCCACTGGGTAGTTTTTGGTAAGTTGCAGAATGGTGCTTGAGAACTCGTCTGAATTTGCCGACAGCGCCTGCAAACCAAGTGTATATTCAATAGCAATAACTTTGTCGTTTTTAACATCGTACATTGGACCGCCTTTTGTAATATCCTTGGGTACAATGTACTGCTTACCTCTCCCTGGTGTGCACTCTGAGGCAATTATAGCCTCCTTAGGCAGATTTATTGGTTTGGGTGTAGTTACCACGGGTTTTGGCTGGTCGCCCTTGCCCATGCTGTAGGCTACCGCCGCCACTGCTCCAAACAATAAAACAGTAACAAAAACAGCAATAATTAGCTTTATGGGGAATTTCTTTGCATTAGTTAGGCTGACAGATGCACCAGGTGAGGCTTCTGGCAGTTGATCAACAGGTGCCGCAGGAGGCGGACTAACTAACTCTGGTGATGGTGCTGGTGAGTCGGCCACTTCACTCTGCATTGGAGTAACAATGCTATTTTGTGCTGATGCTGTGGATGTTGAATCGACGGGAGTTTGCGTAGTGTCTGTTGTCCCTGAAATAGATACATCTGTGTCGGCAGTTTCAGTGGGAGTTGCGGAGGAGGTCGTGTTGGCGGAGTCTGTTGAGGAATGACTAGTGGCTTGGCTGGTTGTTGGCTCGGCGACTGGTGACGCGTCTGGAGCTGAAGTTACTTCTGGGGCTGAAGATACCACAGGAACTACAGGCGTCGTTCCGTTACTTTGAGTTGAATCGCCATTGCTAACATTACTGTTGTTTTCTGGAGTCATTAGCTTTAGCATAAGTAGTATGAATAACGTTGTCAATACCGATAACGCTTTCTGAGGCGTATTCTGTGCATCAAAGAAAAATGATTAGATTAAAAATATCATCAAAAGTACTTATATATTTTCTGGTAATTGCCCTGTTGCCATTGTTTGTTGTAACAACTTTGTTGGTCAATTCTGCAAAATCCCAGTTACTTGATGCGGCAAAAACAAAACAACAAATTATTGTCAATAAAACAGCCGAAAGTGTTGATAACTTTTTGGCGGACAAAATTAACTTGTTGGTGTTTCAGTCGCGTGACTATTCTATCAGGAAGTTTATCGAACCAGACTCTAGCCAAAATTTAGCTGTGTTGATTAGGCAGGATGCTGATCTTGAGAAAGTATCACTACTCGATCCAAAGGGTGTGGAAAAGGTTGCTTTTAATAAGCAAGGACCCGTCAGTAAATTGACCAACTATTCTGACAGCGATGCCTATAATGCAGTCATATTCCTAAAAGGCAGAGAGTTTGTCAGTTCGGTTAGCTACAATAAAAATGGCGATCCCTTGATCACGATTGCTGTCCCCTTGCTTGAGAATGATTTTAGCCAAAACTTAGATAATTTATCCCAGGCAAATCTAGGCATTTATAAATCTTCAGATGATATCAAAGGTATACTTTTAGCCAATTACAACATTAGTGATCTTTGGCAGTCGGTCCTGTCAACAAAGATTGGTCAAGGCGGCTATGCCTATGTTGTAGATGGTCTTGGCAATCTTGTTGCCCATCCAAACAAGAAATATTTGGCTACTCACCAGAAAATTGCCAAAGTCCAGGCGGTTAGCGAGTTCATAAATGGCCAAGAGGATACGAGGCAAACAGTCTCGGAAGTTGGTCTCGATGTCATCAGTACTCCGCATAAACTTGTTCATAGTGGTTGGGCAGTGATTGTCGAAGAACCGGTAACTAGTGTATATGCTGGCGTTAACTCCTTCATCAAGCTGTCAGCCATCATAATTATTAGTGCCGCAGTTCTGTCGATTATCACTAGCTTGATTTTTAGAAACCAGCTACTCATCCCAATTAGAAAGCTGACTTTTGGCGCAAAAAAGCTAGGTAGTGGTGATTTTGATCATAAAATTGCCATTAACAGCAATGACGAACTTAGAGAACTTGCTACTACGTTCAATAACATGGGTCTGAACATAAAACAGCTAGTTAGTAATTTAGAGAGTAGAAATGTACACCTATTTATAGAACAAACAAAGTTAAACGGCATTATTGGAAGTGTT
>Ga0209542_10020295_pt1 | contig 10547 bp, 9 predicted proteins | sample RifCSPhighO2_01_FD_184028 | JGI IMG/M metagenome (GOLD analysis project Ga0209542, IMG submission 184028) | Soil microbial communities from Rifle, Colorado - Rifle CSP2_plank highO2_0.1 (SPAdes) (version 2) | ecosystem: Environmental > Terrestrial > Deep subsurface > Rock core/Sediment ...
TAACCATTATTGCGAAGAACGTTGTCAAGCGCCAGAATGGTTATTTGTACTATGTAGATGCGAGTGGTAATGTTTGTGAGGCTAAAATGTCTCGTGGTGGGAGAAAAAAGAAACGCAGGTAATTGCGTTTTGATTTTTTGATTTGTTTTATTTTTGTGTTTTTTATTTGATGAAAGGGTTTTTAATATTCCTTACTAACTTATTTGAATGATTGTTGGTATTGAGACTACGGCACATACTTTAGGTGTTGGAGTTTCTTATAAGGGAAAGATTCTTGCTAATGTTAAGGATATGTATAAGCCTGTTTCCGGAGGAATTATTCCTTCTAAAAGTGCAGAACATCATAAGTTAGTTGCAAATCAAATTTGGAATGATGCTTTAGGCAAAGCAAATTGTGGTGACAGAGATATTGAAGCTATAGCTGTTTCTAATGCTCCAGGATTATCTCCATGTTTGATTGAAGGACTTAATTTTGCCAAGGTTAAATCTAAGAAATTAGGAGTTCCACTTGTGCCTGTTAATCACTGTATTGCTCATTTGGAAATTGGGCAAAGTGTTGGAGCTGTAGATCCTGTTTTGCTTTATGCATCTGGAGCCAATACACAAGTTATTGCTTATTCTTCTGGTAAATATAGAGTTTTTGGAGAAACTTTAGATTTGGGTGTTGGGAATTTTATAGATACATTTGGAAGATATGTTGGAATTCCTTTTCCTGCTGGTCCTATTCTAGAGGGGAAGGCAAAAAATGGGAAGTATATTGAATTGCCTTATTCTATAAAGGGAATGGATGTTTCTTTTTCCGGTATGCAGACTAAGCTTAAACAATTGTATGAAAAAGGATTTTCTGTCGAGGATTTGGCTTTTTCAATGCAGGAAACTGCTTTTGCAATGTTAGTTGAAGCCTCTGAAAGGGCTCTTGCACATACAGATAAGAAAGAACTTGTTTTAGGAGGAGGTGTTGCATGTAATATGAGATTGCAAGAAATGTGTCGTTTGATGTGTGAATCGCGAGGTGCAAAAATGTTTTGCCCCGCTAAAGAGTTTTTAGTTGATAATGGTGGAATGATTGCATATACTGGAGAAATATTATTTAATTCTGGAATAAAGAAGAATCCTGATGATGTTGATATATCTCCTAGAGAAAGAACAGATATGGTTGATGTCAAATGGAAATAACTCTAAGGAAGATTTAAATAGATTATTTGTTTATGCTTTTTGTATTTGGTGATGGTAAATAAATTTATTTTTTCAAAAGTGAATTCTGTTTTTTTAATATCCTTGCTTTTCTTGAGCTTTTTTTCTGTCGGAGTTTACGCACAGGACTCTACTAAAAATGCAGATCCGGATATATCTGAAGAGGATGGTGGCAGTCTTTTTAGTTGTGCAACTGCTTTTTGTGCTGAAGGATATGACTGTGTGGAAGGCGTTGGCTGTGTTCCTGATGAAAATTATGTTGCACCTGTTGTGTTTAGTAAGGATATTGCTGGTATAACTCCAGATAGCTTTTGGTATTTTCTTGATTTTTTTCATACATCTAAAGAAGCAATGGGTGAGATGGGATTGATGGCTGAAAATGGAGATTATGAATCTTACTTAGAAGCTCTTGAAAATTTTGATGAAGCTGTTAGTGAAGAAACAAATTCATTAGAAGGTGTTTCTTTAGATGGAGTTACTTTAGAAAGCTTGGAAAGTGATGAGCATGATGGTGCACAGACTCTTGAAGATATTCAAGTTAATGTTTTGGAATATGTAGAATATCTTAATGCTATTGAGGAAACTTTAGAGGGGCAAGTTGATAATGGAGTGATTACTAAAACGCAGGCTGAAAATCTTGTTGAGGGACTGGACGAAATTGTTAATGAAATTGGCTCAGTAGTAGAAGAAAGAACGCAAGAATTAATTGATGTGGTTGCAGATAATAATGGTGTCAGTAAAGCCGAAGTTGAATTGGTTTATGATGATAATTTTCAGAATCAGTATGGGAGCAGATTTGATGAAATATCTTCTATTCAAGATTTTTTGCAATTGGAGACCAAGATTGATGAGCTTGAGCAAGAAATTACTCAACGAGAAGCTGATGGAGATACAGATGGAGTTGCCGAAGTAAGAAATCTTTTAGAATTGGCCCGCTCTCATGGAGAGAGTTGTTTAAATTCTGAAGAGGGTAATTTAGAGGTAGGAGGAGTTAATCATATTAATGCAGGAGAAAATATTGTTGATAATGTTGAGGATTGGTTGAATGGGGAATTTGGTGATGAAGATGAAAGTTACAAACTTATGCCAGTATGGCCTCCTATTGGTGAAGTAGAAATAAGGGATCAAATAGAAGATGATAAAGAAGATGCTGAGAGATTTTCTAATGAAGATTATTATAATTCTTTCAAAGAAAAATATGCTGACTCTCCTGAAAAATTAGCTTATATTGAGCAAGAAAAAGAGAGGGCTGGGAGAGTTCAGGAGCTTACTACAAAACTTTCTGATGAAGGGGTTTTAGATAAATGGTTTGAGGAGCTTAGAGCAGAGGGATTAAGTGAGGAAGAAGTAATTGCAGCTGTTCATGAAAAATTTGTTGATGAATATGAAGTAATTGATGGGCATTATGAGGTTCCTGGATTGTACGTTTTGCCCGGTGATGATGGAAGACCTGATGTGGAGTGGGAAATTACCTCAATAGAAGGAGGGCCAAGTCCAGAAGTGATTGGTATTGGGAGAATTGAAATTATTGAGACTATTGATCCTGAAACAGGAGAAGTAAAAAAGGAGATATTTGGATGGTGGGATAGTGATGGTGATGGGAAAGGTGAGAATGTTGATGTTGTTAAAGAAGGAGGAGGTTTTGCTTTTGGGGTTCCTTATGAACTTCCTTCTGGAGAAATAGTTACATACAGTTCTATTGGTTATACTATAACTACAGAAGCAGGAGTGACAATTAATATTGATTATCCTGAAGGATATACTCCTTCTTCTGATTATGAATATGTTTATGGTGATGAGACATACGCTTTTGTTACTGAAGAAGGTGATGAAGTTACTTTTTCTCCTACTGGTTATGAAATTGAACATGTGGAGTCAGGCGAAACTTTAGTTGAGGAGGCTTATGTGCAAGAAGCAGTTGTTTTTGCTGATGGGAGCAGTTTAGATAATGAACCTACTGGTTATGTTTTAAACAATAATGATGGTAAGGCTTATGTCTATGCTTATAACCCTGATACTCAATCTTATACTGATACCACGACCGGGATGGTTTTTGTCCCTCCAACTTCTGCTTCCCATATACAGAGGACTGCTTATGATTCTATTACTGGAACATATAAATATAGTTATAATGGTGTTGTCTGGAGTACTGCTGCTGACGGAACTTGGACATCTGAAAGCGGGCAACGAGTTAATGTGCCAACCGTACCTGCTCCTGTTGGTTATGAAACCCAAGGAAGTTGGACAACTCAAAGCGGGAAAACATGGGTTTACGATTCTGAAACTAATAAGTGGACAGAGACTACAACAAATAGTAACTATGTTGTAGCACCAAATAACCAGTATCGTTATGATGAGGAAAATCATAGGTATGTTGATGCAAGGGGGACATGGTATGATTCTTCAGGACAGGGTGAAGGAGATTATAGAAGTCCTTGGAGTTATGATACTGAAAGCAAGCAGTGGGTTTCGAGTGATACAGGAGATAAGTATGATCCTTCTACTGGAAATATAATTAGGCCTGATGGGACGATTGAAGGTCCGGAAAATAGGCCAACTGGTGAGGGAAGCGAAGGTATTTCTTGTTATGGTTGTTATTACAAAGGCGGAGAAGGAACTTCCGGGACATCAGAAACAAGAACTTATACTTATGATTATGGAGGACACTATGAACGTAGAGTTGATGGAAGTTATGGTTATATAAGGCCTGATGGAGGATATCAGGGGCGTACGTCTGCAACAGATGCACAGGGAAATGTTTGGACTCGCAATAGTGATGGAAGTTGGACATCATCAAGCGGGGAGAGTTATGTTCCTGGAAATGAAGACTATTATTCAGGACCTTATTCTGGAGAGTCTAATTATAATTATGGTGGTGAAGGCTATACTGGTGGTGGGGGTTATGATGTTGCAGGAAATTATGTAGGAGGGGATTATGGTGCATATGACTCATCTGGAAAGTATACCGGAGGAACAGGCTATACCTACGATTCCTCAACAGGAACTTATAGTTATGGCTCTTATTCTGATAGCAGTACATCCACTGGAGGAACATACACAGGCGGAACTTATGGGGATGGGAGTTCAGGAACCTATACTGGAGGGGATAGTGGAGGAACTTATACTGGAGGAGATTCTGGTTCTACATCAGGAGGAGATAGTTCTGGAGGAGATAGCGGAGGTTCAACTTCAGGAGGAGACTCTGGAGGAGATAGCGGAGGCTCAACAAGCGGAGGAGATAGTGGTGGAAGTACAGGTGCAGGAGGAGTCGTAGCTGGAGAAAATCCACAATTTAATAATTGGTTTGTAAGATTTTTCAAGAAAATGTTTGGAAATAGTTAATAATTGATTATTTTGTTTCTTTTTTCATTTTTTCACTAAGTTGCTTCATGATATAAATTTTACTAATCGCCGAAAACAATTCTATCTAATCAAAATTCGCAGTAAGTGTTACACTACTATTAATTATAAAATCGCAGTCTTCTAATTGGCCATCACATACGTCTCCAGACCAGCCCTCAAATACACCTGCCTTTGGAACTAAATTAATTTGTGTTTGATTAATAAAATTAAAATCGCATTCAGGATTGCTACAATGTATAACTCCGCCTACGACGCTATATGTTCCATCTACAATTCCATTCCCTATTATTGTAAGATTGAGTGAATAAATAACATAAGAAACACCAGACAAGACTCTATCTCTTATTGTCCCATATACTGTTTGAATTAAATTGCTTTCAGATCTCCTATATTTTATTATGATATCCCCATTGAATATCTTTCCCAATTCTAACGAACAAGGGATAATAACAACAACACTGTTACCAGATGTAACAGTATAGTCAGATGCAGAGTTGCACGACCCTTCAGTATAACTTACACGCACTTCAGTGATATGATATATTTCTGATCCTGTATTTTTTATATCAAAAATTAATGCTGAAGGTGTTACACTCCATGCATTCATATAAAATGGGGGGTTTAAAACAGCTGCTGCAGGAGAGAATGAACCCGGATTAAATATTCCAAAGAAAGAAAGGGCTCCTAAAACTATAACTGCTGCAAGAATAGCCCATCCATAGGTCATCAGAAATTCAATTGCAGCTTGACCTTTCACTTTTCTTTTTTTAGAAAGCAATAAAGAAAAGAGTCCTGCGAATATAAAATAAATTCCAGCAAATCCTCTATTTGATGCATTTGGATCTTCTACTATCGCTAATCCATTTATACTCTGAAAAGAATTTATAAAAAGAATTAAGCCTATTACAATAAGTACTATCCCTAATATAAGATAACCTATTCTTTTAAGCATGTTAAAAAATAGTTTTATAATTTATAAAACTACTGCATATAATAAAAAATAAGCTTTCTTTTTATTCACAATAGAAATACGCAGGAGGGAGAATTGGATTTAACTTTTGAGTTATAAAACTGTTTCTGCTATAACTTATCTGTCCTAATATTTGTTGATAGTCAACACTGTCTAAATTGTAAGATTTAGGAGGTGACAATGTCTTAATGTAATATCCTGTACCATTACTGCCTCTTTCCAAATATGCAAATTTAAACAAGTCCTTAGTGTTTCTGTCAGCAGCAAGTACATCAATGGTTTTATTTACAAGCACTTTCATGCGATTTTGAAAAATTTCTTTTCCATCACTAATAAATCCTACACTTACCACAGTATTATTTTCTAACATATAAATCACATTTAAATTCTGTTGTGAACTAATAGGGAAAAAATCATTAATTTGAGAACCATCTCTTACTTCATCATAATACATCGAAGAAGTATTAGTGCTATAATTCATAATATACAATTTTGCCTTGGGAGAGGTAAGTGCTTTAGTAAGCACATACCCAAAATTTTGTGTTGTTTTTACAGAGTGGATGTATTCGTCTCTTTGCTGATAAATATTAACAACATTTTTTTTATCGTTATTCAAGCATCCTCCATCAGCACCATTCTTATTGAAATCACAGAACATAATTAACAATCCTTTAGGATCACGCACAGTCCATACGACTCTAGAATCGCTCATTGCTACGTTATGTTCTAGATATTGGGTTTCATTGCTAATGAAGATGACATTTGGTTCACTAACCGCACAATAATCTAAGTCACATGATTTTAAATTTGCATAAAGAAATCCTGGCACATGTTCAATCCATACCAAATTTTTATCATTCAAGTCTAAGTCGTGAATTGTAATTTCTGTTGTGTTTGCCACAGTTTGCAAACTGTCATCAGATGTAAACAAGCGATGATCCGCACCCATATCCAATAGAACAAGATTATTTTGAGAATATGGTGCCTGTTGCATAAGACTATATGAGATATATTTCCCAAACAAACGAGCATCTTTAACTATTTGTTGAAATGGTGCAGAAGGCACAGGCAAGTCTCTTAAAGCAGTGCATGAAGGAGTGGGAAGTTGGGGGTTAACTGGTTGGCTGGCTGTTCCAGATGGAGTAAGTTTTGCCTCTGTAAACACAATAAAAGACACCAATATTAATAGAGTTACTGCTCCTGCTAATAATCTCAATTTATCCATGAATTTTAAGTTATTGCGAACTTTAAAAATCTATTTATTCTTTAAAAAACAAAATGATTAGTCCACTGGCGGACTAAACTTGCCTTCTTACACAAATATTAAATAACAGATTAAAAATACTTTCATTTCTGTGATTGAACTTAAACTTCATCTCTTTCAAGTACAATAGATAGTTTGTATGATTGATTTTTTTTAAGAGAAGTTAACTGAAAGATAATTTTACAGAATATCTCTAATTAAATTTCTAATACTATTTGAAATCTCCAATATTTATATTGAAGTTACTATACTGGAGATTATCAAATGCAATCACAAAACTACTAGCAAACTCCACAATTTATGGTGGGGTAAAACTCATCAGAGTTTTGTGATCATTAAAAGTTTTATAAAGCTATTTATTTATAAATATTATAATTACAATGCTTTCCCAAAGAGTTAAAGACATTTTTTCAATAGATTCTCGTGCATTGGGGATTTTTAGGATATGCCTTGCTTTGATTTTAATTTTTTGATTTGATTGTTAGAAGTTTTTCTTTGACTGCTCATTATACTGATTTTGGTGTTTTGCCTTTGGGAGTTTACATGGAAAGATTTGTTAATTCTCAATGGATTTCTTTGCATAACCTAAACGGGAGTTTTGTTTTTCAGCTTACTTTATTTTTCATAGCTTTTTTGTTTGCTTTTTCAATGCTTATAGGTTATAAGACTAAATTGTCTTCAATTGTTTCTTGGTTTTTACTAATTTCTTTGCATTCTAGGAATCCAGTTATTTTGCAGGGAGGGGATGTCATGTTGCGCTTGTTATTTTTCTGGGCGATGTTTTTGCCTTTGGGAATTAGATACTCTGTTGATTCAAATATTAAAAATTCTAAAAATAGTGTTTTGTCTTTTGGCACTGCAGGTATTTTATTGCAGGTTGCTTTTGTTTATTTATTTTCAGCTTTGTTAAAAACAGGAAACGAGTGGTTTCCTGATGGAACGGCTATTTATTATGCATTACAGCTTGATCAGTTTGCAACTTATTTTGGGAAATTCCTTCTTAATTTTCCTAACCTCTTGTTTTATATGACTCATTTTGTTTATTTTTTAGAGTTGATTGGTCCTTTTTTGCTTTTTATGCCGTTTTTTTTCAATAAGATTAGAATTACTACTACTTTTGCTTTTATTATTACTTTAATAGGAATGGCTTTGTCTCTTAGATTGGGACATTTTCCATTTGTCGGGATTGCGGGGTTTGTTTTATTTTTACCATCTGTATTTTGGGATAAGTTGTCTGTTAAGATTAGATTATTCAAGAAGAATAATCGTTTTGTTTTTAGAGATGGCAAAAAAAAGATATTAAAGATTATTTTGAATGTAGTTGCGTTGTTTTTTATAATTTACATATTTTTATGGAACGTACAGGAGACTTTTGATGTTAATGCTGTTCCTGATAATGTTGAGTTTGTTGCGTATAAATTTAGAGTAGACCAGTATTGGAATATGTTTGCTCCTTATCCTTTGAAAGATGACGGATGGTATGTTATTGAAGGAGCTCTCGCTAATGGACAAGTTATTGATTTGTTTAGAAACGGAGATTTAGTTGATTATGAAAAACCAAAACATGTTGCTTCTCTTTACAAACATGAGAGATGGCGCAAATATATGATGAATCTGTGGGATAGAGATTATTCCGCACACAGAGTTTTTTATTTAGATTATTTGTGTTATGACTGGAATAAAGATCATTCAGGTGATGAGAGATTGGAAAGTATTACAATGAATTTCATGCTTGAAGTCACTGGTGAAGATTATTATATATATCCTGTGGATAAAGTTGTCTTAGAAGCGATTGATTGCCAGGTGCAATAAGGTTTATAAATACTTAAATCGGCAGTTTTATGCCGATGACTTTAGAATGTGAGGCTTGTTCTTTTGTTATTGCGTGATTAGAAAATGGATTACTACAACATAATCGAAAAAGCGAGAAAGACTGGAAAAGTCGATAAGGGAACTAACGAAGTTACCAAAGCAATTGAGAGAGGGGTTGCTAAGGCTGTTTTTTATGCTTCTGATGTTTCTCCAAAAGAGATAGTTGCACATCTTGCTGTTATTTCTAAGGAGAAGAGTATTCCTTGTTTTGAGGTAGATTCTAAACAAAAATTAGGTGTTGCTGTTGGAATTCCGGTTTCCACGAGTGCTGTTGCTGTAATTGATGCTGGGGAAGCTGATAAGGAATTGCAATCACTAAAAAAGACAAATGGTGAATAATAATGGGTGGAAATAAACCTAGGCCTGTTAAAGATAATGTTGGACCTAGCTCTTCTCCTGGAAAACTTTCTAATGAGGCTCCTGTAAAAGCAGTTATAGAAAAGTTGATTTTGAGAACTGGTGCCAGAGGAGAAATAACTCAAGTTGAGTGTAAAATTCTTGAAGGAAGAAACTCTGGAAAGGAAATGAGGCGTAATGTCAAGGGCCCTGTTAGAATTGGAGATTTAATAACTTTAAGAGAAACTGAAATTGAGGCACGCCGTGTCAAGGGTGCTACAAAAGGAGCACATTCTTAAAATGATTGCCAAATGTACATTTTGTGGAAAGGAACAGGAAGATTTCAAGGGAACTTACTTACTTAAGAATGATGGGACAACTAATTATTACTGTGGCTCAAAGTGTCATAAGAGTCATTTGAAGCTTGGACGTGATAGAAAAAGAGTTGCTTGGACGGAAGCATATAGAAACGTGCATAAAAATGCTAAACCTTAAAAGAAAAAGTAATAAGTGATTATCTTGGGAAACCTTGATGGGCTTTCTCAATGTCTGCTCTAATATGTCTTTCTTCGCGTTCGTCATAATATTTTTCTAATAAACGGCTAGTTAAGTCTATTTGAAGATTTGGTATTGAAACTTCAGGATAACCATTCAATTTAAAATCTATAAACATTGTTAATACCACCTCATCTCTGTTTCTAAGTTTTTTATATACATCACTGATTAATTCTCTATCAAGCGGGACAAAGTTGTTTATTGGTATAAAATCATTACCGTTAAAACTATTATATTGCCCACAATCATTTGCAACTAAAGTAGACCCTTTATAGAATCTACCGTTTGTTATTATATTTAAGCCCTTATCTCCATTTATTTGAATACCTGCAATATCATTCTCTGCATATACTGTTTCTATAGTAACATTGGGAGTATTATAATTCATATTATTACAAGCTGAATATAGTGCAGATGCTCCTACTAGAGTTAAGAGTGACTTTCTGGCAACATTCTTTAAACTCATTTTTTAGTCCTTTTTTTAAGATATATAAATTTTTATGTCAAAGTTGCTTATGTAGAAAACCACATACTTAGAAAATTGATATTCTCTAATACATTCAATTCTCACTGAACGAATTGAAGTCTTGAGTGTATAATGGTGCATCGATTTTTTTAATAAATGGGACTAAAAATAGAGAAATATTCTATAAACTATACCAAATAGCAATGTTTATATAGTGTTGAGCTTTAAATATTACATGGTTACCAAATACGATGTTTTTGAGGTTGTGCACAAGAATAGCGTGCCAATGAAACCTATTGAAGTGGTTGAAAAAATAAGAAAAGACAAATCATCTTATAAAAATATCTATAGGATGTTAAATGAATTAAAGAAAGATGGTTTTTTAGTAAGAAAAGATAAAGGATTTGAGTCAAATTATTCTGAGAAGGCTAAAGTTCTTTTTGATTTAATTGCATATTGTTCTTACAATGATATTAATTACAATTATATTCTTGATAAAAAATTGGTGGCCTTTATAAATTCTGCTC
>Ga0209542_10020296_pt1 | contig 10546 bp, 14 predicted proteins | sample RifCSPhighO2_01_FD_184028 | JGI IMG/M metagenome (GOLD analysis project Ga0209542, IMG submission 184028) | Soil microbial communities from Rifle, Colorado - Rifle CSP2_plank highO2_0.1 (SPAdes) (version 2) | ecosystem: Environmental > Terrestrial > Deep subsurface > Rock core/Sediment ...
AAATCTCCAAGGCTGTCCATTACTTGATGAAGGAGCCCATTTTGCTGCTTCAAGTAAACTCATAAATTCTTTCTCGCTAACATCAGAACTTAAAGAACGAGAACTCCATCTCTCAATAAATATCTTACCAAGGGAATGTTCTGTTTTTCTTTCATTTTTTATATCGTAAGGTTTCATAGCATTTCAATTAAATCTTTCTTTATACATCTTTCTATGAACTATAACAATATATAAATGAGATTATTATTTACTTTTATGAGCAAAGAGCCTGAAAAATTAGAGAGAAGTAGAGATGAAAGATATAATAGAGAAGGAATTATTCCAAAAAGAGAAGGAGTATATCTCGCCTTAGGAGTATGGGGGGATGATTTCCCAAGACAAATTGAGGTTTATTTACATCCTATAAAAGGACTATGTTGTTTTTGCGATGATTTTGGAGCTTCTGGACAAGGAATTGATGATAGATATGATTGTCATGTATCAGTACAAAATACGGGGCTAGAATTCTTATCAAGGTTAAGGGATTTAGATTAAAGTTAATTATGTCTAGATATTTAATTAAAACTTCGCAAAGCGAAGTTTTATATATTATATTAAATCCCTAAAAATATGGAAAAAGATATAGGAAAAATATCAAAAAATAATGATACTGATATAATAATTAGAATTGACGATTTCGGAGGAAAAGTTGGATTGACTATAAGAGAATTTGTAAAAGGAGAAAGATACACTGGCTTTACAAAAGCAGGAACAAGAATCTCTGCAGACAAATTCCCAGAATTTAAGAAATTAATCAACTCAATTGATGAAAAAATGCTAGCTCATACTGAAAGTAACGCTACACCAAAGAAAGAAACTAAGGAAGAAGATGAAGAAGAAATAGTTGAGGAAGAGTTCTAATTCATACAAAGAAGTAGGAAAAAGTTTAAATACCAACTCATACTTAATAACTCATGATAATTAAACGTGAAATCGGTGAAAAGGGACAAGTAGTAATACCTAAAGATATTCGCAGACATTTCGGATTAGATGCGGGAATAAGTGTTTTCTTTGAGGTGGAAGATGATAAAATAATCATAAAAAAAGAAAAAGATAATGAACAATTCCTAAAAGATTTTTTAAATATAAAGAAAATAAAAAGAAATATTTCTACAAAAGAATTGAAGAGAGTTTATGAGGAGCAATATGAAGAGGAGATACATTGATTCAAATGTTTTTATTCAGGCAGTCCTTAGAGAGGATATACCTTCTCAAAACGTTTTGAAAAAAATTATCAATAAGGAGATTATTGCATTAACAAGCATTTTGAGTTGGGATGAATTGGTATATGTTCTAAGAAAATTCACAAATAATGAAATAGCAACAATGGAAGGTAAGAGTTTTTTAATGTTCCCTAATTTGATATTTGTAGAAGCAAAAAAAGAAATTATTTTTAAAGCACAAAAGCTTGTTGAGGAGTATAATCTTAAACCAAGAGATGCAATTCATCTCTCAACAGCTTTATCTGAAAACTGCGAAGAATTCATATCCGAAGATAGTGATTTTGATAAAATCAAATTAATAAAAATAACAAAACCTAAAGAGTTTTAACTTTGAATTTCGTTCAAATCTCAATTATCTCTCAAATATATCACCCAAATGATTAAATACATCCTAAAAATAATATTTTTATGAATAAAAGTCAACAAGCCCAAACAACAAATAGAATACCTGGAATAAATTATACTAAACAAGGAAATCCTATTTTAACTGATAAAACTCCTTACCAAACAAGACAAAACATTGTGGATAGTTATAAAACTCTTCACGAACAAACAACAAGAAAAATAACAGAATTAAAAGAAAGTGCAGAAAGACAAGTCAGAGAACTTGAAGCAGAACTGCAATCTCAAAGACCTGTATGTCCTGAAGCCACACACAATTGTCCAGAGTGCAAATGTAGAAGTGTAGCCCAGACAGGAAGACCAAGACAAAATCTCAGGGATTTAGGTCTTACCCCCGTTTCATGCTTTCTTTGCGATTATGTAGATAAGGTGTATATACCTTAAAATTCTATTAAGAAGTTTTAAATAGCTCTAAATTTGTTATTTTTAATGAAAGTTAGACCCCCTAATGCTGAAGTTGTTGATTCTATTTTTTATATGGCTGTAGCCACAATTTTTTCAGCTGTAATTAGTGTTGCAAGTTGTTATAATATGCATAGAATTGCAACTACCTTAGAAAATCAACCTGCACAAAATAGAGAAAATATTCAAGTTAGAAACATTTTTGGAAATGAAGAACCAGAAAGATTTTATGAAATTGATGGAAAAAGATTTTATTTAGAGGTTGATGGTAGACCAGTTAGGTCATATTTTGAATCAGAGAAATAAAAACCTAAATTAAACAAATTTATACTTGTTTTATTTATCCTTTAATAACTCTTAAATGCCCCCCTTCTTTTTTGTATTTCAGTTAAGTTTTAAAAGCAATATCTTTTAGTATTATCAATGAATATGGAGAAAATACAACATGACAACTCAAAATCAGATAAGACAGCCAATAGTAACCGTATGCGGACATGTAGACCACGGAAAAACAAGTCTACTCGATAGATTTAGAGGAAGCTCTATTCAATCTGGAGAAGCAGGAGGAATAACTCAAAAGATTTCTTTTACAAAATACCCTTTAGAAAAACTAAAAGATTCATGTCCGCTATTAGAACAAAATAAAATAAAATTAGAAATCCCTGGATTTTTATTCATAGACACTCCAGGACACGCCGCATTCACTTCTCTAAGGAAAAGAGGAGGAAGTCTTGCAGATTTAGCAATTCTAGTTATAAGTATTAAAGAAGGAATAAAACCTCAAACTGCAGAAGTTCTTCAAATATTGAAACATAACAAAACACCCTTCTTAATTGCCTTAAACAAAATAGACAACATCTCTGGATGGAAAAATAAAGAAAACTTAAAAGACTCAATTGAAAATCAAGCGATAAATGTTAGACAAGAATTTGAAGAAGCACTTTTAACATTCCAAGCATCATTATCAGAGCACGGATTTGAGTCAGATTTATACTATGAATTAAAAGATTTCACAAAAAAAATAGCCATTGTCCCATGTTCTGCAAAGACTGGAGAGGGAATTTCAGAATTACTTTTTGTCCTTTCAGGTCTATGTGAAAAGTTCTTTAAAGAGCAATTAAAGATATCTGAAAATACAAGGGGCGTAATATTAGAAGTAAAGAAAGATAAAAGTCTTGACTGCACTGAAGCGATTTTATACGACGGCATATTAAAGGAAAATGATGAAATAGCAATCGCTAGCTTTGGAGAAATAATTTTCTCTAAAATAAGGGCAATAGAAGAGATAGAACCTTTATCTTCTAAATATAAATCTGTAAAAAGTGCAAAGGCTTCAACAGGATTAAAAATACACCTCACAAAAAAAGAAAATATCCTATCAGGAATGCCTTTTATAAAATTAACAAAAGACAATTTAGAAAAAATAAAAGAGGAGTTCAAAAAAGAAATCTCTGAAGCTATTCAGTGTGATAATGAAGGCATTATAATAAAAGCAGATTCTTTGGGAAGTCTTGAAGCAATGAAATATCTTTTGAAAGAAAAAAACGTAAAGATAATTAAAGCAGGAATAGGACCAATAAATAAAAGCGACATTATATCTGCAAAAGCAAATCTTGACATAAATGTGCTAAATGCTGTAGTTTTAGGATTTAATGTAATTTCTGAAGAAGATTCAGGAAAAGAAATAAAAATAATTTCTGGAAATATCATATATAAAATAATAGAGGATTTCTTAATATGGAGAGAAAAAAAATTATCTCAAATAGAAAGAGAAAAAATGATGTCTCTTGCAAATTTATGCAAATTAGAGATACTTCCAAAATACATCTTTAGAAACTCCAATCCTGCAATTTTTGGAGTAAAAGTTTTCGGAGGCAAAGCAAAAGCAAATATAACTCTAATAAACGAAACAGGAGAAACAATAGCAAGAGTAAAATCTCTTCAGCTAGAAAAAGAAAAGGTTGAAGAAGCTCCAGAAGGAAGCGAACTTGCAATTGCTCTTCCAGGAGTTGCTTTTGATAGAAAACTAAAAGACACAAAATATCTTTATTCAGATATAACTTCAAGACAATTTAAAGAATTTAAAAAAAACAAAGAATTATTGTCATCTTCAGAATTAAAAATCCTTCAGGAAATTGCAGACATAAAAAGAAAGAAAGATGAGAACTGGGGAGAATAGTTAAAAAAACTCAAAAATCTTTTCAAGATTTATCTCAGCTAAAGAAACCTGCATCTTAATTCCAAAATCTCTTAAAATTTCAGGATGAACCTCTCCAATAAACCCTATTTCTTTTCCATTTAATATAACTGAAGCAGTCCTTCCATCGATTAACAAATTAGAAGAGCCCTCTTTATAATCTAAAGAAAAACCTAGACTCTTAACAAGATACTCCAATATTCTCTTTATTTCCGTAAAATTCCCAGGAGTTATTGCTAAACAAAGATTATCACTTTCCCTTATTCCTGTTTCAGAATTTTTATCTTTAGAAAAAACGCTACCAATTTCAAATATCTTTTGAGGATACTCATTATCCTTATTTTCAGACATTATTCGTAAAAAAGGTATCAAAAGATTTTCTCTTAGAATTTTATAATCAGTCTTAGAGTTCTCTAGAAATATTTTATCATCGGAATTTAAGAACTTTGCCTCTTCAGGTTTTATCATATGATAACTGCTTATTTCTAAAAGCCCCGCTCCAGCCAAAATCTCCGAAATCTTAGATTTTATTTTTGAACTAAATAACTCGCTTCCAATTGTAGCAACACTAGGTATCTCGGGAACAAATTTCTTGTAACCATATGCAATAGCAATATCTTCTATCACATCAACTTCATGCATAACATCCACCCTCCAAGAAGGTATCTTTACCTTGCCCTTATTTAGATCAAGCCCCATCTTTAAAAGCAATTTTTGAACATCCTTATCTTTCAACTCAAGTCCAAGAAGACTATTAACATTTTTCAAATTAAGAGATATCATCTCTTCCTTAAAATCAGGAGTTATTATCTTTCTATCTTTATAATCTATTTGAACAGAATAAATTTCCCCACCCATATCTGAAATGTTAGCTGAAACTATATTTATTATCTTTTTCAAAGTATAAATGTCAGTTCCTGAACATTCTATAAAAATATCTTTAGTATCTTCAGAAACTTCGCCTATGACTGAACTATTTATTATAGGAGGCATTGACATTATAATATTTTCAGCATCACTAAAAATAGGATACTTTGAAAAGCCTTCAATCAAATATCCATATTCTCTACCTTTTGGATGTCTCTTTAATATATCCATACCGCTCATTTCTTTACTCTCTCCCAAAGGAATAAATTTAATATCGTTTGGGCTAAGACAATGATACTTAACTGGAAACTTTATCTTATCAAGAGGATAAATTCCTAGGGCTACCTTTTTCCTATTCCGTCCTATAGTAGAATGCAATTTCTCCTGCATTTCTATAATTTCAAGCAACTTATTATCGTCAAATTTTATACCTTTAACAACTGCACAAGCCGTATAAGGTCTAACTGAATTTACAGAACTATCAACAACAACTCTAAAGTCTTTATCTTTTTTTATCCTATATTTTCTAATCTCAGGTTTATCACCTGCAAAATTCTTAAAACTTCTCAAGAAGCCATGTAAGCATAAAAGGTCAGGCCTATTAGGATAAACTTCTATCTCTATTTCCTTATCACTAATAGATTGAACAGGAGTTCCAAACATGTTTATTTTCTCTTCAATCTCCTCATTCAACTTGAAATGCTTCTCAAATTCAACTCTAGACATCTTCACATTGGCCATTTTATTTTAACCATCCCTTTTTATCTCTCAAATCTTTAACATCATTTCTATACATATCTCTCAAATCCTTTATACTATAATAATCCATTATTGTTCTATCCAACCCTGGCCCCCAAGCAAGCACAGGAATATATTCCCCAAAAAGAGGAATAACTACTTCGGGCCGAAATATCCCTGCCCCACCTAATTCAAGCCATATCTTTTTTTCATTATGAAAAACATGAATTTCCACGCTAGGTTCAGTATAAGGAAAATAAGAAGGAGTAAATCTTATATTTTCAAATCCCATCTTTTTAAAAAATTCTTTCAAATATCCTAAAAGATGCATAAAATTTGCATTTCTATCAATTACAATACCTTCAGTCTGGTTAAACTCAAAACCATGATTCCAATCAACAGTTTCATTTCTAAAACATTTACCTACGGCAAAATATTTTACAGGCAAGTTATCCTTTTTCAAACTCGATAAAGTCTTGGCGGAAATAGCAGTAGTATGTGTTCTCAAAATAACTTTTTCCGCCTCTTTCTCTTCCCACACATATCTCCAACCCGCACTATTCCCAACTCCATTCTCATGTGCTTTTTTTACTCTATCTCTAATTGAGGGGTCCTTAATTTTCGCTTTTACATCTTTTATAAAAAAAGTATCTTGCATTTCTCTAACTGGATGGTCTTGAGGAGTATACAAACAATCAAAATTCCAAAAAGAACTTACAACTTTATCTCCTGTCATTTCCTTAAATCCCATATCTAACCATATCCTCTTCGTATAATCTACTGCCTGATTAACAAAATGTTTTTTTCCACCATAAATTTCAGGAGCCTTTGAATTAATATCATATTTTCTAAATTTTTTATCTTTTGTCCAATTCTTTATAATTTCTGGACTAACCTCTTCAATCAAATCACTTTCTATTTCCTTGCCCGCAATTTCCTTACCTAATTCATTGAGCAATATTTTAACTTCCTGCTCAATTCTATTTTCTATTATATCTTTTCTCTTGCCTAATAAGTATAAAGCATGCTTCATCTCTGGAGAAAGACTCTCTTCATCACAAGGAAGCAAATCTAAAAGGCGCTCTTCTAAAAATTTCTTTGCTAACTCAATTTTCCCTGCTTTGAGAGAAATCTTTCCATTCTTCAAATCAATAAGTGCTTTAGACTTTAAAGCTCCAAGAGCCGCCCTAAATTCATTTTCAGAAAGACCCGCCTTCTTCTCAGCTTCCTCAAGAGTTGAATGATTATTCTTCTCAAGAAAGATTATCAATCTCCTTTCAGGAAGATGATTTTTTTTATAATAAATTCCATTTGTTCCCAAATCTATTATTCTTTTATCATTAATCATTAAACTAAGAACGCCCTTTTTCTCTAAGAAAGACAAAGCTCTAAGAACAGAGACTTTATCAAGTCCAGACTTATTTTTCATCTCTCTGAAAGAAAGATTCAAATAAGGAATAACTTTCCTTTCTAAAGGAGATAAAGAATCTATCAATTCTTTATTATTTTTCATCTAGGAGCTAAGATTACAGCCATTAAAAGGATTTTGTTTTTTAATTGAGAGCTATTTTCTACAGATCCCCTAGTGAAAAGAATTTACCAAAGACATATTTTATTAATCTAAAAATAAATAAAGAAAAAACTAAAGAGGAATAACAACTTCTCTTCCCTTTTCTCCATCTTCTACAACTTTAAGCATACCTTCTTGTACCATTTGTTTAATTAACCCTTCTGCTCTTTCTTCTGGACCAATATCTCTAGAATGAGCAATAGAAACTCCGCCCCAATCTAAATTAATTCTAGCGTAAGCTTTACCCCTCACAGACAAATCATCAGAAAAATGATATTCTCCAACCCAAATCCCTCTTTCATTTTTTCTAAAAGCATACTTAACTTGGTTTCCATTACCTGCATATCTCTTAGTAAATTTCAAATCATGAGGGCTTATCTCTCCCCTAATTTGAGAAGAGCCATCACAATCAATTAATAACCTCTCTAAAGGCTCAGCCAAAACATTATCTCTTGGCTCATTCCAACCAGTTCTTACAAAAATAAACCCTCCAAAATAATTAACGCATAGAGGGTTATGTTCCTCAATAAAAAAGCCAGTCAAACTACAAACATCTACTTTAGAATCTAACATGATAAAAATTAAATTCTTATACTTTTAAACATTATTATTCTAAAGAATTTATTAAAGTTGAGATGATTCTACAAAATATCCCTCGCCTGTTCACTCGAACACCCTAAAGAAAGAAAAAGACTTCTAACATCATAAACACTCCTATAGTTGATAACTTTAATTTTACATTTCCTCTTTCTACATAATACCAAATTTTGCATCAATCTAGATAATATTATAGACTTATTTTTTTTATCTAGACCCTTCAGCTCATTCATATCAAAACAAATCGTCACTCCATTTTTATTAGCCAAATTAGCAAGAACATGATTAAATCCCGAATCAATTCCTCTGATAGAATTTTTTCCATTTTTTAAAGACAGAATCAAAAAATGACTCCCTTTAATTTCAAGCAACTTCCTCAATAACTCAACATCAAAGCATCTAATCAACGCACCGGCGTCCTTAGAAATTATCTTTCTAGCTTCATTTATATCTCTTGGTTCGTACACTTTCATATTATTGAACTACCTAAAAATCTTTTATTTTTAAGAATTTTATCTAAATTTACTATCTTTGTACCTATTATATAAGTTTTTATTTTATATTTAGCTATCAAAATAGAAGCCCTCTGGTCAAGAACAAAATGCTGGCCCGCTTTATACTTTATTTTCAAAGCCATTTCTTTAAAATCATCGGCGTCTATACTACTTATCAACTTAGCCTTTTTATTTTTCCGAGGGTCAGAGTCGTACAATCCATCAACATTTGTTACATTAATCAAGAAAGTGCTAAAGTGCTTAGCGAGTCGAGCAGAGGTATAATCAGAAGTAGACTTAGAAGCATATCTTAAAGCCCCACAAAAAACTACTTTATTCTTCTCCACACACTCTCCAACAGAATTCATATCAAGAGGAAGATAATCATTAGCTTCCTTTCCAAAAAACTGCATCATAAATCTAGCATTCATTCTTATAGCCATTATTCCGGCTAAAGACTGCTCCTTGATAGACCTCCCATCTTTTCTTAAAGAAGAAATATAACTCCTTGCAATAGAACCTCCACCACAAACAACAATAAATTTATATTTCCCATAATTCTTTCTTAAAATTGACCTAAATTTTTTCAGCAAAGAATAGTTAGGCTTATCTCTTGATATTACCGAACCCCCAAGACTTAAAACCACAATTTTCATTTTAATTAAATCAATTCTATTTATTTAAACATTGTCACTTATTTGAGTAGTGATTTAAGTATATTGTTGAGTATAACAATCGTTTTTAAGCACATACATCTCTTGAAAAGCAATGACTCTAGCAGAAAGATTAAATGAAGGATTAATGGCTTGGTGGATACAATTAATATCTGCTTCTCAGAAATCAAACCCAAATTATGAAACAGAACTGACAAGAAATGATAGAGAGCCATTATGTCTTACTATAAAAGGAACAAAATATTTAATGAAATTTATACCCGCTAATCAAGAAGATATAGAAGCGTTTAAAGAAAAACAAAGAAGAGACTTATCTTCTCAAGGGAAAAAAACCCCTCAAATAGGAAAGCTAATTGGAAAAATGCAATTGCCCGAAGTTGCAATTGTCGCTATGACTAATTTAAAACATCCAATTTCACAACATACAAACACTCAATATCTAAGAGTGATTTCAGACATTGAAAAACAAGACCCTCTTAAAGGAGAAAAAAAAGCAGAAAATAGAGGAATTTTTGGAGATTTAGAAATCTATCATCATGTAAATATTAATTTATTCTCTGTCCCAGATTCAAATTCGTTTTTAACAAGAAGACCAATATACCAAATCCCAAGAGGAGAAAAGGGAGGAATATCAGAAAGATTATACGAGCATGTAAGAAGAACTATGCTTCAACCATTAACATTAATGTATTAAAATATCACTTAAAAATTTCCCCAGTTTCTTTACTCCAAAACAAAAGGTCTAATTCATCCGCAGGGATTTTTATCTTATCAGCAAATTTTAGATATTTTCCTTCCATTATAAGATACTCTTTCTCATTCTTTATAAAATCTTTTTCAATAACTCCCAAATTCTTAAGATTTCTTAGTATATGTCTGTCAAGTATTGCAATCTGATTATCAGACTTTCCTATATTTCTCAAAAAATGTCCTGCCTCTTTAAGCCCATATCCTTTTACATTTTCAGAAATAAAGTTCCTCAATTCTTTTCTATTTACATTATTAAGATTCTCTTTAATAACAGACCACACTTTATTAGAATCCATCAAATATTTAGTTTTATTATTATGAAATCTTGTATTTTTCTTTAATATTTCTCTTATCTTTTCCTCTTCAAAAATTTCGCTCTTGAATATCTCTTCAACAGCACTCCAACATTTCTTAGCATTACTCTGTGGAGTTAATAAGCAAAAAATAAACTCTTTAAAATAATCCCTCTCATGCAAATCTGAAAAAAGAGAAAGTCTTTCCTTTAAAAAATCCCTTCTACTCTCATATAATTTAATCAGTTCTTCCATAATTTAATCTAAAACTTCTTATTTATTAATATATGGAGAAACCTA